>Ga0315310_10000386_pt1 | contig 28437 bp, 24 predicted proteins | sample TDP5_MG_FD_203630 | JGI IMG/M metagenome (GOLD analysis project Ga0315310, IMG submission 203630) | Freshwater sediment microbial communities from Lake Towuti, South Sulawesi, Indonesia - TDP5 | ecosystem: Environmental > Aquatic > Freshwater > Lake > Sediment | place: Indonesia: South Sulawesi...
TGTTTGGTAGCAAAACACTTAATAGTGTTCATTCATCATTAGAGTTCTGGCGGGCGGGTAGATCAGTTTGGAATGATCGCGGCGTTGGCATCGCCGAGGTCGAGGGTTCAAATCCCTCCCCGTCCACCAAAAACGAGTTGCTTTTTAAGACGCTCTTCGACGCGGACGAGATTCTATGTTCAAGTTCTCGCGTAGGCAATCCTTGAGAACGAAGACCTCTATGTTATGGCGTTCAGTAGAGCTGACAAGCATGTAGCGTGTGTAGTCTGTCCCTGGAGAGGTCTTGCGGCGTTTGATGGGACACCAATGCGTCGTAGCCTCGCTTTGTGTCATAATCGATTACGTGGAACGGAAACAGGCTTTCCATTGCTCAATCAGGGTTATGGATTCGCTCTCCCAGAAGCAATTCTTATATCGAACAATTGTTTCCTATATAGAACGACTGTTCCATGAAAGATCCTTTTCTTTACCCGGGTTTACGTGTCCTTCTCGTGTTTTTCAGTGAGCCATACAGAGAGTTTCATCTGAGGGAGACGGCAAAACTCGCAAAGGTAAGCTCCAGCACCGCGAAGAGGTTTCTCGACTTCTACAGTGAGAAAGGTTTCCTGCAAAAGCAGAGAAAAGCCAATCTATCCTTATTCAGAGCCAATGTAGAAAATCCTACTTTCAAACATATGAAGATCAGCCATTTTCTGCTGAAGTTACAGCCACTAGTGGACCACTTGCAGGAGGTTTACCCAAACTCTTCCATTATATTATATGGAAGTTGCGCGCGAGGAGAAGATGACCCGCAAAGCGACATAGACCTTCTCATAATATCTAGGAAAAAAGAAAGAGCAGAACTCAGCGAATTTGAAAAAAGGTTTGAAAGAAAGATGACTTTGCTAGTGTACGAGCCGAGTGGATGGGAAGAAGAAGCCAAGAAAGACAGAGCATTTTATGAAAGAATACTGATCGACGGCATCCCACTGCAAGGCAACTTGCCAGTGGTGAAACTATGAGACTGAAAGAATGTTTCGAGAAACGACTCTTGAGAAGAGAAAGACCAGATTTAGAGAAGAGCGAAAGATCAATTGAAGTTGCTGAGACCAAACTGGACGAAGGGGAAAAAGCCCTAAGCCACGAACTTTTGGATGCAACTATAATCCTAGCCTACACTGCAATGTTTCACGCAGCTAGGGCAATCCTGTTTAGAGATGGAATAGTAGAAAAAAGCCACATCTGCCTGATCGAGTATCTAAAAGAAGCATACGTAAACACTGGAAAGCTAAGCGAAGCCACAGTTAACGCCCTCGACATGCTCAGAATTGACAGACATGAAACACTCTACGGACTGGAAACGAAGAGCAACAAAAAAGAAGCAGAATACTCGTTAGAAAAGGCAAGGGAATTCCTAGCAACAGTCAAAAAATTAGTGAGAAACAACTAACTTACACAGAACACACGAAATCAAGATTGGCTTTGAATGATCGCGGCGTTGGCATCGCCGAGGTCAAGGGTTCAAATCCCTCTCCTTCCACGATGCTATTGCTTCTGTTCATGTCACGAGTGTCACACGATAGTTGCTCTCCCATCAACGATACTTGCCTCTTATGCTTGAAACTAGCATCGCTGAGAAAGTCTTGAGAAGGAGCAGCTGTCCGTCCTCAATGGTAACATTTTGTAATCACAGCCTGAGCTCTCATCTTGTGCCCTACCTTTATATGTGAAGCCAAGAATGCATCCAACCAGAGGACTCGTCATGGCTGTTCCGGAGAAAATTGCGCGAACTTTTGTGGATATACAAGCCTGGGGTCGGAATGCCAGAATTCTTGTGATCACAGAGATACTCAATGTGCCGATGTCTTGGATCTTCTTCTATCGAACGATCTTCATGAGAAACCTAGGTATGGGCGAGGTTTTCATAGGCTATGCTGTGATGTTGCCCACCCTTCTTCAGATGCTCCTTCCAATGCTTGGCGGATATTTCGCTGATAGATTCGGTAGAAAGCGTGTCTATCTGCTCTTCGACGTCGGATGGATTGCGTCCATGGCAATCTGGTTCATTGCCACCGAGCCTTGGCATATAATTCTAGCTCTGCTCCTCCAAGGATTGACTACAACAACATTCAGCATCTGGGAGATTCTACTCATAGAGGACACCGAACCGCAATATAGAGCGGGAATATACAGCTTCATCCAGTCAAACTATATTTTCCGCGGGCTTCTGACACCAGTAGCGGGAACCCTAGTCTTCCTCTACGGCGTCGATCAAGGATGCCGTTACATGTTCCTATTAACACTCATAACAATGACAGTTGCCTTCATCGTCCGTTTAGCCTATCTCAGAGAATCCGAGTTGGGGAAGACGATAGTATCGCTTGAGAGAGATGGATCAGCAAGACCAAGAGGTAACGTCGAAACGTCGAGGATGATATTCAAGCATAAGAGTCTGTTGATATTGCTCGTTCTGTCGGTTTTAGGCGACATGACATTACCGCTGATCACCACGTACCAACCACTGTACTTGAGTGATTCAAGGGCATTAGCCCTCAATGAAAGTGTTATCTCAGTGATTCCCATGGCCTCGTCCATTCCAGGTCTGATAGCTCTGTCCTTTCTCATTCCGAGGCTAAAGCAGAAACATATCCGTAAAGCATTACTGGTTGGCTACGTGTGTGGAATCTCCGGCTCAGTAATCCTCATTACAGCACCCCCAGGCGCACTAACCCTAGCCATATTTTCATCAGTGCTTGACAGCGCCAGAAGCATAGCCATCTTCTCAATTCTAAAAGCTTTGCTTATCAACACTATTGATGAGATAGACCCCTTTGCAAAGGCAAAAATCATGTCCTTAGTAACCATGTGCTCTGCATTTGCCTCTTGGCCAGCGCCAGTGATTGGAGGATACCTCTATGCCGCAAGCCCCGCTTGGCCCTTCATACTAATCATCCTTCTTCTCATAGGAAGCCTATCCTTGATGTCGAAGATCTGAACTCTCACGGCGAAGGAACTTCATGCAATCGGGATCTAAGACGCAGAAAGACTGCAGTAGATATCGAGCTCGTCTCTTCCTTATCTCTGGCAATACCAAATCTTCCGGTAGAAGAAGCAGGAGCACTCCGCTAGCATCGCCGAGGTCGATGGTTCAAGTCTACCGAAAGCACACGCCAATATATGGACCGAACCCTAGAACATAGAAGTACGTTCCCATGTATTTCCATCCATTCGGAGCAGTTTTGGCTATAGCTTTCTTGTTTTCTTTGATGAACTTTTGAAACTCCTCCATTCTGTTCTCTTTTATGTTGAAGTTACTGATCCACAACATGTTCTTTGTCTCCTTCCAACTGAATAGCACCATGGAAGATACTTAGAATTTGCGATACGAACTGTCTCCATTATCCTTTGCCCAAACTTGGCAAAAAAGGAGAGCCTGCGTGCGATATCTCTACACATGTTTCGGTCAACTTTTTCCGAAATTATGAACGGAAATACGCGCCTATCCCCGTGCACCGTCCTAGTGAAGCCTAACCGAACTATGTTTTTAATCTGGCTCAACATTTGCTCAATAGTAGGATTGAGGAATGATTAAGGGGTGAGCGGGAATTAGTAAGAAGATTGGGAGGAAGATCATCTTCGGAGTAGTTCTCTGCGTTTCTCTTGTTGCTCTATTAACCTCCACTATGATCAATGAGCTTGACAGTCTTAAGAGTAAGCTATCTGAGATCTCGCAAAGAATCGGTGAGCTCCAAACCAGCCTCGACATTTTGAAGACATATATCCTGAATTCAAGCTACGACGAGTATGGAGGGTTTGTTTTGCTGAAGGGTCAAGAGACGGGCTTCTTTCACGTGGAGAAGATAAATGGGAAACTTTGGCTAGTTGATCCTGAAGGTCACCTGTTCATATCTAAAGGTGTAAACCATGTGGACTATCTGGGGGATTATGCCCCTAGTTTAGGTTACAGTCCTTATAACAGAATTGTTTCAAGCAAGTATGGTTCTGCTGATGCTTGGGCTGAGGAGACTGTTAAGAGACTTCAGAGCTGGGGCTTCAACACCGTAGGCGCATGGTCAAGTGAAGAAACCTTCACGAAAAAGATGCCTTTCACGATCGTCTTAAACATCGCGGCTCAGGCAGGTTCAGACTGGCTTAGTGGAAAGGTTGCCGATTATTTCACAGAAGATTTCGAGAAAGTTGCTGATGATGTTGCTGAGAAAGTCTGTGCTTCGGAAAGAGATGACCCTTACCTGATAGGCTACTTTACTGACAACGAACTCAGGTGGACTGCAGACTGGAGGTCTACGCGCGAACTTCTTGACGATTACATGCTTTTTCCTCATGATGCTGAAGGAAAGAGATCTGTAGTCAAATACCTCAAAGGAAAATACATCAGCATATCGTCGCTGAACGAAGCTTGGAATGCCAGCTTTTCTTCATTCGAGGAAATCCTAAGTGCATATGAGGCTCCGAAAAGCACCGCAGTAGACTCGGATAGACTGGGCTTTCTCGAAGTGGCTTCCAAAAGATACTTTCAAGTTTGCTATGAGGCGATCAAGAAACATGATCCGAACCATCTGGTCCTTGGATGTAGGTACGCCTTTAAGCCTCCGGACGAAGCCATAAAAGGCTGCAGAGGATACGTGGACGTATTTTCAGTAAACCGCTATACAAACCCTTACAGTGAAGACCTTAGAACATTTCTTGAAAACCTCGAAGAGATTCACAGCTTTATTGAGCTGCCGGTAATGATCACTGAGTTCTCTTTCAAGGCGATGGACTCGGATCTGCCAAATACGAGGGGAGCTGGAGTGCCGGTCAAGAGTCAAGCGGAGAGAGCGAGATTCTACGAGGAATACGTGAGAACAATTCTTGCCGAGCCTTTCGTAGTTGGTTACCACTGGTTTCAGTACGCCGACCAACCCAGTGAAGGAAGATTCGACGGTGAGAATAGCAACTTTGGACTTGTAAACATCAGGGATGAACCGTGGATTATCCTCGTGGAAAGAGCGGCAGCCGTAAACCTTCAAGCCGAATATATGCATGCAAGCGGTCAGAAAAGCTAACTTATTCAAACATGAATAGGCAAGATCGACTGGATAGACGGAGAGATGAACAAATTGACTAGAGAAGAGATCTTAACTGCAATCGCGGTCACAATCTTGCTCTTCACAGCAATTGTGAATTGGAATATCTACTCATGGCTAATCTTCGTCGTAATAGTGATCATCCTGATTGCATGGTACTCTAGACCGAGAAGAGAACCCAGAACACTGAATGAAAGGGGATAAAGCCACAGGTATACCTTCTCCCTCTTTCAGAGTACGAGAACATCAGCCGAAAAAGATTACCCTAATGAGACATATCTCGCGTTACTTCCGTAAAAGTCAACCAGAGCCATTCGCATAGTTTCAAAGAAATCTGGAGAATGGCCAGTCGTCAGATCAAGAATCTAAACCAAGATAGGAACCTGCCCTCGTCCACAAGCCGAAAAGGGCATTCGGGTTTGTTCTCGTCAAATACTTGCTTAAGCCACTATTGAGCATTAAAGGGCATCAGCTACTCAGAAACTACGGGCAAGGGATATAATTCGCTCAATTTTGCTTTCTTTACCTTGTTGTTTGCTTCAACGATTACATATGGATCTCCAAATTCGCTTATGAGTTGTCTGCATTTCCCGCAGGGTGGTAAGATGGAACATTTATCGTCACACCAGACGGCTACTATAGTGTCGATTTGGGCCTCACCTTCAGAAACCATTGTTCCTATTGCTGCATATTCGGCACAGATCGAACATGGAGCTGAACATTCTATCTCAATATTTACGCCAGAGAAAATCTTGTTGTTTCTAGTTTTCAGGACTGCTGCAACAGTTGATATCTTTGACTTTCTTCTTCTAATCAGGTCCTTTGCTCTTTCAACGAGTTCGAAATCTTGTTTTGTTAAGCTCTTGAATCTCATAGGCACAAAATTAGGTGGTTGTCTTTATAAATCTTCTAGATCAAGAGCCGAATTCTCACTTTTAGTCAATACGACGAACGATCTCAGTTCAGACATTGACGAGTCGAGGTTGAGTATTCAAATCCATCCCTGTCTGCATGAGAATGTTCTTCATCCTTTCTTAATCTCAGATGGATTAGGGATATTCCGACGGATTCTATCGCATGGCTGATCCTTACATCTTTCTAAGCTCCTTTGTGCCGTTTAGTTTTAAGGCAACATCAACGTAAACATCCAACCGTCATAAGGCAAGGTGTGAGAAGCTGTGAAGTATAGAAAGTTCGGTGTTCTTGATTGGAAGGTATCGGCACTCGGATTCGGAACTATGAGGTTACCAGTAATCGAAGCCGATTGGTCTAGGGTAGACGAAGCCGAGGCGATCAGCATGATAAGGTACGCCATCGACCAAGGTGTCAACTATATTGATAGCGCCTATCCATACCACCGCGGAAATAGTGAGATCGTGATCGGGAAGGCTCTAAAGAATGGATACCGTGAGAAGGTCAGATTAGCGACGAAGATGCCTACTTGGCTAGTTACTTCCCATGCGGATATGGATAAGTATCTCGATGAACAGCTCAGCAGGCTTCAGACGGACCGCATAGAGTTTTACCTGCTTCATAGTCTTGACAAGGCAAGATGGCTCAAGATGCAGGAGTTAAATGTGCTTGAGTGGGCTGAGAACGCGATTGAAGACGGCAGAATTGGCCATTTGGGGTTCAGCTTCCACGACGAATACGAGGTGTTTAAGGACATTATTGACGGCTATGACCGATGGACACTATGCCAGATCCAGTATAACTACATGGACGCGGAATATCAGGCTGGAACGAGGGGGCTTAGATACGCAGCCTCTAGGGGCTTGGCAGTCGTCGTAATGGAACCAATCGCAGGTGGAACGCTTGCCGTCAAGCCTCCACAAGAGATTCAAGCCGTTTGGGATGAGGCGGAGATCAAAAGGACGCCAGTGGAGTGGGCGCTTCAATGGGTTTGGAGCCAACCCGAGGTCTCAGTGGTCCTAAGCGGGATGAGCACAATGCAGCAAGTTGTCGAAAACGTAGAGAGCGCCGACCGCTCAGGCCCGAACACGATTACTGAGAAAGAGCTGGGGCTCATTTCCAGAGTACGGGAAAAATACCTTCAGTACGGCTTTATCGGCTGCACGGGCTGTAGATATTGTACACCTTGCCCACAAGGCGTCAAGATTCCAGAAATCTTCTCTCTTTTCAACGAGTACTACATACAATCCAAAAAGGGCCAGGGTGATGCAGTTATAGACAGATACGGGAAGGTCATACCTCCTGAAAATGCAGCTAAAAGATGCGCGAAGTGCGGGGAGTGCGAGGATAAATGTCCCCAACAATTGCCTATCCGCGAACTCTTGGCGAGAGCTGCTAGACAATTCGAAGCGAAAAGATAGAGAAAGGACATGCACCGTCTACGTTTTTTCAAAAGTGACTTTGAGGGAAAGATGGGTTCAAGTTTGCTGCGGGTTCAAGTTCGGGGCGTAGCTGAAACGATGCAGAGGACTCCATTATTGCTTCCGTTTGGTTGAGGGTTTTCGTCTTGAAATGAACAGATACGCTAAGGTTAACGCCCAACAGACTGCGGTAACATAGACAAGGGATGTTCTCGCCTGATAGAAGATCAGGCTACTTGACGAGAATATCTGGAAGGAATCGTGCCCCGTAGCAGGTTTAAAGGGGTGGAAAACGTCTTCTAGTTTCTCTCCTTTTACCTCTATTTTATGTAGGTCATTAGTTCCCAAGCCTTTCTGTTGACCTAGCTTTGTGCTGGGGACTTTCTCGGGATCAAACCCCATTATCGTCGAGGCTACCGAATCTGTGGCAACAGGATCAGTTCCAACAATGAGGAGGCCCAATTGAACTGGTGTACCGTCATGAGGACCCTGTCCCTCCATCCCGGTTCTTCCATCTATGATGACTAGATTTATCTTTCTAGCCCTAGAGAGGTCAACGATGACTCCGGCCATGTAGTTGTCGCCTTTATCCTCGGCTCCATTATGTAAGATTGATTTTGGGAAGCCATAGATGGATCCAGGAGCAAGACCGACCAAGTTCTTCATCCCTAAGGTTACGACAGCCTGCGAATGGGTCTTCATGCAAGCCACAGAGATTAGAACATCTGCTTCGGCAACAATGCGGTTGAATGTGAAGTCATCGAACACAATGCCGCCGCCTGGAACAGCAGCATTCACCATCTCCCCATGATTTAAGTCGGCGAGCTGGGCACGAATCTCATCGGCTACCGGGAAGAAACCCAGAGACTGGAAATTCTCGGTTGTGTTCCCCTCTCCACTTCCGTCAGCTATCCAGATGGTTGATGGATTCCGCCTTTTCACAATATTAGCTAACGCTTTAACAATCACCGGATCGCTGGTGTCCGGCGGAGCTTGAAGCCGAACTATGTTGGGTTTGATCAAAACCTTTGAGCCTTCTGGAACGATCTCTTCAATGCCTCCTAGATAATCGACAGCTCGCTCCAAAGCCTCTTCAACCATGTCGCCGTCAACGCGAACAACCGAAACGGATGTAACAGCCTCATGAAGGGCAATCCGCTCTCTCAGCACATCTTCCGGACGAGTGATCAGGAAGCTGGCGTAGAGGGCTGAACCTGAAAAAAGAGTGGAGATAGACAGCAATGAAATTAGAAGTATCAGACTTGTCCTATTTGAGGATCTGATTACTCTCAGAGGTCTTAGAACAAGCCTTCTGGGGAAGTAGACCAAGAAGGCTAGAAGAGGATGAATTAGAAACGTGTAACTGGCGGTAGCAGCAGCTTTTTGACACGGATAGACAATGCGAGACGGCTTGGTCCCAGACCTAAATAACAACCATGCCAGACTAAGAATGCCCAATACCACCGTGTTTCGAGCTATCTTTCTAACCTTGACAATGTTGGCAATAAGACTTCCGAATACCACTTGAGATTCATCCTTCTGTGATTTACCATGCCAGTACTCATACTTGGGGGTTACGTCCAGGCGCAACTTTTTTCAGCAAAACTCGTCCCAATATCAAACGTTCTCCTCCATCATTCCTCATATTCAGTAAGACTTAGATTTTGAGAATTTCGGGGTTTGTGTCATGGTGCGGGGGATAGAAGTATAACTCGCTTTTAACCCACCTTATAAAGGTGTCATGACATATCCTTTTCCTTACTCAAAAAATCCCATTTTTGGGGCGATATGCCATGACACCTTTCATGACGTTTTTGCCAAAGAACCATGATTTTGCTTATATTTATGGATGGTGCGGGGGGTGGGATTCGAACCCACGAACCCCTGTGGGACAGCCGCCTCAGGGCTGCGCCTTTTGCCGATCTTTCTTTGACCTGGCTTGGCAACCCCCGCTTGTTCAAGACTATTAGCTTGCATATCTCTAATAAAATTTTATCGAATCTGAACATGACCAGCTCCAAGTGTACGGTTTTCAGACTTTAGCCGAGAAAAGATAGAGCCGTATGTACCCCAAATTCAGAAGCAGAGAGGGAGTTTTGCCAATAAATATAAGGTAGAAGGTTGTGAAATAGTTGGTTAATCCGCCTTGATCTGAACAAGTCTCTGATAGGTAGAGCCGTGGCCCACTGATGTATGAACTTTACGAGATCTTAGGATTCATTATCGTGTTCTTTGTGGGGCTCTTTACCAGCTTCGCCAGCATGCCGGTCGTTATGAGGAAGATGAAGAGCCTAGGAATTGTGGGATCTGACATACACAAGAGGAATCGACCTTCAATCCCTGAGATGGGCGGAATCGGCCTACTGACCGGACTCTCGGTAAGCACGCTTGCCGCATCCTTTCTTTTCCCCGAGAGGGTACCTCTTTTTGCTAGTTTCGTGGTGACAACTCTGATTGCCGGATTCGTAGGAGCGGTTGACGATTTGAAGACATTAAGCCCGAAGGTGAAACCGTTCCTGACCTTGTTTGCTGGTTTGCCAATTCTGGTTCTGGGCGGATACTTTCCGGACCTGTACGATCCGCACCTCGTTCTACCGATCATAGGTCGAACGCGGTTGACGATCATATATCCATTGATGATACCCATAGCCATTGCTGTTACATCGAACGCAGTTAACATGATGGACCCATTCAACGGCGTCATGTCCGGAACATGCTCAATAGTAACGCTAGCCTTGTTGATTTCAGCAGTTGTTCTAGGTCGCAATGACGCGATCATAATATGCGCCGGCCTTCTGGGCTCTCTCTTGGCTTTCTACTATTTCAACAAATATCCCGCAAAGACTTTCTCCGGAGACATCGGAAGCCTAAGCCTAGGCGCCGCCCTAGGAGCGGCTGCCATGCTCGGTCGATTAGAGATAGTTGCTGTTGTTGCCTTCATGCCGCAGATAATGAACGCCTTTTATGGCTTGGCAACTATAGGCAGGCTTTACGAGAGAAGGGAAGTCTCTAGACCGATCTACCTTCTCGAAGATGGAAGGCTGATGGCGAGCGAGGACGAGAAGGCGCCGATAACGGTGGCACGGATGATCTTGGCGAGGGGGCCCTTAACCGAAAACGAAGCTGTTCATCTGTTTCTGGTCTTATCCACAATCTCGGGGATTCTCGCGCTCTTCACAACCTATCTACTGGCGGTGACAACGTGATTCGAAGGATCATGGACTTCGTCTTTCTCCTCATCTTCGCATGGGCGTGCATGCTCCTCGGATTGTGGATCATTGACGCGGTGATTGTTCCGTTGCCACCACTGCTACCTCTAGGACCCCTCGGAGGGGTCCTATCTGCCGTAGCAAAGGCAGTAATCAGCGTCTTACTAGTTCTTCTGTGGCTCTGGATCTGGAGAGAAGTTGTGAAGAAGATCTTCTGGAGTACACTAAAACGGAGGTGACAACTCTATTTATATCACCCTCATCATAATCGTAAGTTGCAGAATGCACGTAATGCCTAAGTTAGGAGACGACGTGATCAAGACTTGAAGATCGTGATCGACATACTCACCCCAAAACAGGGCATGTTCCTCTCTAAGCTTTCCGACAATCTAGAAAGAAAAGGACATCAAGTATTCAGAACAACCAGAGAGTACCGCGAGGTGCTTCAGCTCCTAAAGCTCAAGGGCATAGACGCCGTCACCGTCGGAAAGCATGGCGGAGGAACACTCAGCGGCAAACTGAAAGCTTACGCAGATAGAGTGATGAAACTTTCTATCGTAGTTGAGGAGTTGAAGCCCGACATAGCCATCTCCTTCTCCTCTCCGGAGATGGCCCGCGTCGCCTTCGGATTAGGCATTCCTCACATCTGCGTAAGCGATTCTCCACACGCTGAAGCCGTTGCTAGATTAACCGTTCCATTATCAAAAGTGCTTTTCACACCTAAGGTCATACCCAGAAAAGCCTGGCTTAGATTTGGAATATCACCCGGAAAGATCATCCAGTACAATGCCCTTGACCCTTGGGCTTGGCTGAAAGACTTCAAACCTGACAGAAAAGTACTGGACCAACTCGAATTGGACGAGTCTAAGCCAATACTAACCTTTAGAACAGAAGAGTCCTTTGCAGCATACCTTCTGGGAACAACCTCGGGGAAACTCTCAATTGTGCCGTTAGTGGAAAGGCTCATCAAGGATAAGGGAGACCTCCAAATCGTCATCTTACCAAGATACAAAAATCAGATAACATCTCTAAAAAGAGCCTTTAGACGGAAAGCCACAGTCTGCGAATCCGTCATCGACGGCCCAAGCCTTCTTTCATATACCACAGCCTTCATCGGCGGCGGTGGAACTATGAGCGAGGAGTCTGCTTTACTCGGGGTGCCGACCTTTTCATGTTATCCAGGAGAACCGTCTCTGATTGAAAAGTATCTAGTAAAGAAGGGGTTGATTATTCGCCAGAGGTCACCGCAAGAGAGTGCTGAAGGAATAATTAAGACACTCAAAAGAATAGATACTGCAAAGGCAAGGCAAAGCGAAAGGGCTCGAAGACTGGTTGAAACATTTGAAGACCCGATAGAAGTGATCACGGACAATTTTGTAAAAATCTCAAACGTGTAGAGCCTCATCCGAATTGGCTTTAAAGATTTTAAGCGATACCCGCGTCTTTGAATATCATAAGGAAAGATAGATGCGGAGGAGAGCAGTGCGGAAAATGACGTTTGACGAGACATATTCAAGCATCAAGGAAGAGCGAAGTAGAACAAATATTAGTGTTGTGGGATGCGAGCCTCTAGGCTTGACGACGGCTTGTTTGATTGCGGATGCTGGATTTAAGGTATCCTGCGTGGATTCCGACCAATCCATTGTCAACTATGTAAAGAAGGGAGAGCTACCGTATGATGATCCCGAGCTTGAATCCTTACTGGTGAAGAATGTAAGGGAAGGACGGCTATCAGCTGCAACTGACATTAAGGAACCAGTATCGAACAGCAGCGTAGTGTTGATATTTGTCCCTCCAAGAATCGATCAGAAGAAAAGGTCTGATTATTCGGATATTGAAAAGGTATGCATGGATATTGGTCTAAGCCTACGGTCCGGATCCTTGGTAATCCTTGGGAACGGTTCGGCCCCAGGTGTAACCGAAACACTTGTCAAGGAGACTTTGGAGACGGCTTCTGGGATGAAAGCCGGAACCGGCTTCAGCTTGGCGTACTACGTAACTAGGTCTGCAGCCGGCGGGGGATTGCAGGACGCAGTTGATTGCCCGAAAGTCTTCGGGGCAATTGATAAGAAAAGCTCAGATCTTACAAGGGCGTTTCTGAGTGCCATCACGAAAGGAGAAATTGTCGAGGTCAGCAGCATAAGAGCTGCGGAGGCTGTTCGAGTATTCGAGAATGCCTATCGAGACGCAAACACAGCCTTGTCTAATGATTTAGCCTGTTTCTGTGAAAGGGCTGGAATAGATTTTATGGAGGTCCGAAATGCGGTGAACCTGAGGTCTCCTAACTGTTTGTTTATTCCCGAAATCGTTGGCAGAAACATCTCAGATGGCTCCTATCTACTCATCGAAGAAGCAGAGAACATGAAAACGAGGCTTCAGACGGTTATGCTGGCCAGAAAAATAAATCACGCTATTCTGAACCAAGTATTCTATCTCGTGAAAGATGCCATGCGCTCATGTGGCAAAACCGTTAGGAGATCGAGAATTCTTGTTCTAGGGGTTTCTTGCCGACCAAATGTAAAAGAGTCAAAAGATTCATTAGTTAAGGAACTAGTTGATGTTCTACTTCGTAAGGAGATGATTGTCAAGGTTTATGACCCTCTTTTCTCTTACAAGGAGCTCTCAGAACTTGGTTACACTGCTGAAAGGACATTGGCCAAAGCCGTTAAGGGGATGGATTGCCTACTAATCGCTGTTGGACACGAAAGGTTTAGCCGTTTGGGTTTGAGCAAGATAAGGATCCTGATGAAAAAGCCTTCTGCGATAGTTGACATAAGCCATGTTGTCAACCCTTCTGAGGCTGAGAAGGAAGGATTCATATACCGCGGTTTGGGAAGGGGAGTCTGGTCGAGATGAAGAAGCTGAAAGTAGCCGTCATCGGGATAGGCTTCTGGGGGAAGAACCATGTTAGAGTTTTCAATGAACTATCTGAAACCGAGGTCGTAGCCGTCTGCGACATGAATCCCGAGAGGGCGGGTGCTGTTGCAGAGAAATTTGGGATAAAATCCTACACGAACAGTCAGGAAATGTTCGAAAAAGAGATGATTGATGCCGTAACACTCTGTGTCTGGTCAACAAACCTCGCTGAAGAGGCTGTGAAGGCCCTGAAAGCCGGAAAGCACGTTTTTGTTGAAAAACCGATGGCGAGTTCAACGGGGGAAGCCCGTAAAATGATAGAATTGGCAAGTACGAAGAAACTACATCTAGCCGTAGGCTTCATTGAAAGGTTCAACCCGGCTGTTCAACGCTTCAAGAAGCTCATAGAGAACGGCGAGATAGGTTCCATAGTCTCAGCTGCGGGAAAGAGGGTTTCAAGATGGCCTGAGAGAATAGGAGATGTCGGTGTCGTGAAGGACACGGCCATACATGACATAGATATAATGAGGTACATCTTAGGAGAAGATCCGATAGCGGTTTACGCAAACGCAGGAAGCTTGAAGCACAGACGGTTCGAGGATTATGCCCAGATCATGTTAACTTTCAGCGGAGGCAGAACAGCATTCATAGAGGCGAATTGGCTGACACCATACAAGACTCGAAAGCTGATAGTCACAGGAAGTAAGGCAATAATATCTCTCGATTATATAACGCAGGAGATGAGCATTGAGACAGAGGGACAGACTTTGACGCCCCGGGAAGAGTGGAGAGAACCTCTTAAACTTGAGCTACAGCACTTTGCTGAATGCATATTAGAGAATAAGGAACCTCTTGTAACAGGTTTGGACGGCTTGAAGGCTTTGGAGATATCCGAGGCTGCGCTGAAATCAGCTGCAAAAGGCGGTTTAGTCAAACTTAGATAGAGCTGACCTTAACTTCTTGTTATCTTTATGATTATTTTTCTGACAGTCTCAACATCCGCTATGATATTTATCTGATAGGGTTCAGCTATCTCGAAGAGTTTTCTGAAGAGCTCAGCCCTTCGTTCCTCCTTCCTCTTTCCGTAGCAGATTAAGTAATTGTTGTACCACTGCTCTGGGGCTTTCCTAAGGATCTCCACGGCTTCGTCCGGATCGAGAGAGGTAGCCACCGCATTGTCCTCAGGATCCCTTTTCAGCAAAAAAGTCTTGCTTATCCTGATCTCGGATACAACTCTTTCTGGTCTAAGCATCAGCTTCGGGTCTATCATCACCCTTGGATGAGATGGGAGAAACTTCTCAGTCGGATCATCTGGCTTAACGTTTTCGAGCTTATTCTCCCTGAAGAGAGGTTCCAACCACGGGAAGTTTCCGATCGAGTTTGTCCTCATGTAAAACTTCCTCTCCGACGGGTATCCGAAGGCTTTTCCACCCTCGAAACTCACGAATATCCAGTCGTCTTGATGAAACTCGCCTTCAGGATGATGAATCGCGGGACCGTAAGAATGCGTAGTCTTTCCCGCATTTGTGGGAGCTATTAGGAGGAATCCCCTTCCGCTCACGGCTCCTGAGGCTCCGTGGACTGAGAGCATTCCGAATTGATCTTCAAGTATGTCTGCTGCGATACCGAGTGCCACGGGCTTCGTCTGTCCATAATAGTCGTTATTGAAGATTATCGCGGTTTTTGTCTCACGGTCATAGAAGCCTCCGGTGTTTACCTCAGGCTTTTCCATTGGTCCATTATAGAAATCTCTGAAGTTTATTTTTCCGCCGTCGTCGATGGTATAGATCAATCCGTGCGGCATAACCGTGTGAGAATAGGGCCACCAGTTTTCACACCAGAAGTCGTGTACGTGCTCCATGTTGGTGTATAATCTGATGTTTAAGCCGTTGAGGTAAGCGTCATCAACATACTTTACGAATTGCTCACAATATGCCACAAGTTCATCTCTCTGGTCTATGGATATCTCCATGGGATATCTAGGCTCAAAGTAGTTGACCCTTCCCTTGAACTTAGTCTCAAACCATCCTGCCAACTTCCATGCCCACCCTGATTAGGATCTACGCAAGGGATTTCCTCATCTTCCCCAGGTCGAGGATCATCTTACTCAGGTTTTCCCTGCTCAACCCGTTAAGATACTCAGCTACGTCTCCTTCCTTCAACATGATGGCTAGCTTCTTACCCTTCGAGGCTTTCCCGGTTAACATATCCTTTATGTACGCTGTTGCCAGCCTGCTTAACACGATGTATCTATTGTCAGGCTCCTCAGGTTCGAGGAAATTCTCCAGTTCGCTTATGCTTTCAGAGAGCCTGCGAGTTAACAATATATTAGTATCCGGGTCTTTGTCTAGAAACCTAGATGCAAATTCAACATCAGACCTAATCGATGGGTAGATCTCCTCCAGAAATCTGTCAACAGAATCCTCCCCTATTATGTCCCTTATCTCTTTTAGAGATGAGCCTAAACCTATGAATTCAGGAGGCAAAGCACAAGTATAGGCAGATGCGACGAATTTCACCCATCGCGGAGGCTTGTGGAAGGCGGTGTAAGCGTATCCCGTTATGCTCCTCTTTACCTCTTTGTCAGGGCAGAGTCTGAGGATGCTATCCACATTTCTCAGCTCGCGATAGTAGGCAACCTCCTCAACATTAAGTAGCCGTTCGCGTTGATCTGGTATGTAATCGGCTATGAGAGAGATCCGTTCAGCAATCTCTGATAGTTCAAGGAGATAATTCTTGGCGAATATGAAGATCATCCTTTCCAATTCTTCAAGCTCATCCTCTTCAAATTCTAGAGGCGGCTTATCAACAGATTCTTTCAGTCTTTCGACTAAAGACCTTGTCTTTTCAATACCATGATCGTATCTCAGACCAGATTGCATCGTGTAAGTGTGTACGCCGGGATATTCCTTCAGAAAGTTATCTAAGTTTTCTAGTGTTAAGTGCCCCCTGAAGGGGATGGATCCACAGCCCAGTATGGGATATATCTTCACACCGGTCTCGTCTTCAGTTCTCTTGCAGCTTGCAATCGCTATCTTGCAAGAAAGGACCGAAGCTGGATATCCGTACAAAAGTGCAGCCTCGGACTTTCCGATAAAGACTCGTGCGTAATCCTTGGGGTTCACCTCTTTTATGAACAGGTTCAGCATCTGTTGCATGGTTAGGTGTTCGGCTATGCCGCCGAAAAGAGGTATGGTGCGTATCTCCATGTCTTCAGTCTTCATCCTCAGGTGTTTACCAACGAGCCTTAGCAGATCCTCGCATCGCGTCTTGCAGTTTCTGAGTTCTTCGGTGGTTGTGGTGGCGGCTTGAATAACCTCTATGATGCCTTGTTTATTAAAATTCTGTGAACAGTATTGGATGCCCTCTACTATGGCAAGCATCGTCATGAGTTGCCTAAACGGTTCCTCATTGAACGAGCTCACCATTCTAGGCGTGACGAACACGTCTTCACCGGGAACCAGATCGGTCGTTTCCCTAAGTTTCCGCACGATCTGTCCGATCTGATGGTACGGCGTTAACTTGCCCATGTAGTCTACGAGGTACTCGTCACAGTTGAAGCCCTCCCTCTTAAATGACAGAACGGCCTCGTCAACCTCCTCTCTAACAGGGACAGCTTTTGCCGCTGAATCAGCGTGCTGAGTAGCCATCGCCACCGGGATTTTTTGCACAAGACCACCTTTCAAGCAGTACCGCTATAAGCATGTAGGATAAGAATTAAAATCTTTCGATGAGCATGCATTAATATGGAACATGATTCCATATCCTGATAGCCGCTGAGGCTGTGCGTAAAAGGTAAAAAATATGAGGAATCTTGAAGGCGCCATAGTTGCTTTCCAAGGCGAACACGGAGCGTACAGTGAACTCGCTGTTTACAGTTTCTTCGGTGCCGCCTCTCAGCCCAAGCCATGTAGAGACTTCTCTGACGTCTTCAGGAAAGTGGACGACGAAGAAACTGAGTACGGCGTTGTTCCGATAGAAAACTCAATTGAGGGAAGCGTCAACCAAGTGTACGACTTGTTCTTGCAATACGACCTAAAAGTGTGCGGCGAGATAGTTCTCAAGATAGTCCACTGCCTCATAGCTAATCCGGAAAGTCAACTAGACTCTGTCAAAGTTATCTATTCACACCCCCAAGCATTGGCTCAATGTAGGAACATCCTCGAACGCTTAGGCTGTGAACTGATCTCTACGTATGATACGGCCGGAAGTGTAAAGATGATAAAAGAGAGGAGGATGATCGACGCCGCGGCGATCGCCGGTGAAAGAGCAGCTGAGATCTATCAGATGAAGATCCTGATTAGAGACATAGCGGACAATCCGAATAATTACACTCGTTTCTTTGTCCTATCCAAAACTGAACCTCGTCCCTCTGGCAACGACAAGACTTCAATAATCTTTTCAACGAAACACATTCCAGGTGCCCTCTACAAAGCCCTAGGAGATTTCGCTGTTAGAGGGATAAACCTCACAAAGATCGAGTCCAGACCTACAAAGAAGACACCGTGGGAGTACAACTTTTACCTAGACTTTGAAGGACACCGGAACGAAGGAAAGTGTGCAGAAGCCTTGGAGAGATTGAGAACCAAGTCGGTTTTCGTCAAGATCCTAGGATCTTACCCAAAGGCGCCTGAGATATCTAATGCCCTTTGAATAAGGGTTCAACGTTTCCCATCTGTTCCTGAGAAAACTGCCGGTCTGATCGTCCAAGATTGCCACATGGTTAGATCTTCTATCTTTTGGGAATCAAAGTCTCTGGGCAGAACAATCCATTTCCATTGTGACCTTACTCTTTCAATTAGATTCCATTTCCGGACAACATCAGGCAGATCTGAAATGTCACCGATCTCAATGCTCTCAGGAAGACTTCTGAACTCTGAGTAGAATACAACGGCCTTAGCTGCTACCTCCAAAAGATGGCTTGGTCCATAATCAACAATGCCGTCAGAAGGAACTGATGGAATCCTACCGTATTCTTCGATGAATTCTTCAGCTCGGCGATATAAAGACAAGAGGTTCTTCAACTCCACTGTTCCCTTTACGCCTAATCCGAAAGGCTTTGACGTTGGACCGAGAGTGAAACGCAGAGGGATGAAATCTGGTTCAACACAATTACTGAGGTATTTGACTATGAGTTCGACAAGTAAGCGAAGGGTCTCAGCTGGAGAGACAGATATGTCGCCAATGATTTGCCAGTCATTACGGACCGCAACCTGTTTCGCCAAACTAAAAACTTGATCTAGTCTGAGACATCGCTCTTTCGGCTCAGAATACAGATTCGGTATGTCCCTAAAGGTCACTATTCTTACATCTGGGAATTCAACGACATACTTCAGAAACTCTGCGAAGACTTTGAGAGATACCTCATATGCTTCCTTCGATCTCAACGATGGGGTTACATACTTTTCCGGCGGGGGATTCGCTCCGTTTTGAAAGTTTACTGAATCCCAGAAAGTTTCAGTAACGAACATGCAAGGATGAGAAAAGATGACTATTGGCCCACCTTTTTCTTGGCTTGCGGCATGAAGCTCGCGGAACCTTTCTTCTAAAGAGTTGAGATCATCGATGGTTGAGTGCTCAGGGAAATACATGAATGCCTTCAAACAGAGGTTCCCACAGAACCAGAAGGGTTCGCTCTCGAATATTCCATCAGCATAAACAGGGATACCAAGATTTGTGAGAGCGTGCGGGACTTCTGGCGCCCAGCTCCCGCCTGGTTGTATGAAGGCTGAAGGTTTTGTCCCGAAGATTCTTACCAGATCATTCAGACCCAGAGCCTCTTGTTTCGCAACCTTTTCAACTCCGCTGTCCCAGTCATCTTGGGCAACGTATTCCGATATGACCGGATGAATCGAGTGTAAGTTTGACTGGTATGCTATGTCATGCCTCTTAAGAGCACGTATGACATCTATGCGTCCGCGTCTTTCAAGAACTCTTGCTTTTTCGCCTACAATGCAAAAAGACGCTTTGACGTCATATTGGTTCAATATGCGCACGAGCTCCAAAACGACATCATCAGCCTCAGGCGTTATGAAGTCCTCGGTGTCAAACTGGAAAATGACATAAACTGTGTTCATAGAGACAACTTCGTCACTAGCTATGGATTTAATTGTCGATTCCTATAGGTTGTCAGCGACATATATTCTAGGCATCTAACATGGAAAACTTTGATCCTCATTCCTTAACCTTGATTATCTTTGGCAACTTGCCCGCTAGTCCTACGTGGCCTTCTCGAATTATGAGTACTCCCCTCACTCCGCGCATTTTCCTAGATTTCTCTAGTCCCCGTTGAATCGAGGCTTTGACATCGGTACCCAGGACGGAGTTGCAGACAGCTGTGGCAGCTGCGTCCGCCAATGACCCGTCATGGGCTACCACGGTCACTGAATCGGCTTCTCCGAAGCTGATGGCGTGATTTGTCTTACTCGAACTGGTCGCTATCCCTATTGGACAGTCTTCCCGGGTTATGTAAAAACCTGTCTTGCCAGAGATTTCAGGGCTACTTGACACTATTGTCACAGTGATGGGGCGCTCCGTGAAGGCAGCTATCTCTCCGCCATTCTCCACAATGGCTACTCTTGAACCGCATCTAAGCATGGATTCGAGTCCAAGATCTGCAAGGGCGCCCGCAACCGAAGCCATCGGACCCACATCCGCCATTCTGGAAGACTCCGCCATCTTCCTGACGATTCTCGGCGCATGCCTCGTTATCTTCACTGGTTTCAGTTCATACCGGAAGCTTGGGTGTCTCTGGATGTATCTTACTAGCTGTTCCCTATGGCATTTTATGTCTCTAATAGATTGAAGTACAGCCTCTCTTCTGTCGCTCTTTACATGTATCTGAGATTCGCCGATTATCACGCCGTATTCGTAGAGGCCACTATTCAACCAGTATTCTCTCCAAGTCTAGACATTCAGCTGTCAAACATTAGGTACGGTAATGGCTTTCACGGGGCAAGCGTTTACGCATACTCTGCAGGCTACGCACCTCTCTTCATCGAATTCTATCGTCCAGTCGGGTTTGAACCTAAGGGCTCTTGTTGGGCAAGGTGAGATGCATGCGCCACAGGAAGTACAGCTACGCGCGTCTATCTGAAGAGTTCTGGTAAGGATCCTCGTCTTGACGCCTGCTTCCTCGAACATCTGAATCATGTCTTCAAGCTGCTTTCCACTCGCCGGAACTGATACTACCAGTTCGCCTTTCTGGGCGTTCACTTTTGCCTCAAGGATATTCATTGGAACACCTGTTTTCAGTATGGTTTCAGCTAAGATAGGTTTCTCAACCACTTCAGGTGAGTAGATTAGTTTCAACCTCACTTTGTCACTCCTCCAACCAGCTTTCTAGATATGTCGTCCGTCGTCAGAATGCCGATGACATGGTTCGCCTCATCGACCACGGGTACACCTGATATATTGTGCTGAGCCATTCTCCTTACGACTATGTCTATCGATTCGTCTACTTTCGCCGTGATCACCCTCCTCGTCATTATCTCATTCAGCAGCCTCTTTCCTCGAGCCACGGCTTTCGCTAGATCCCAAGAGGTAACTATACCCATCAGCCTAGACTCTTCATCCACAATAGGCAGATGATCGATCCCTTTATCAACAAGCTTCTTAGCAGCCTCCTCAACGCCTTCGCTTGGGCTTGCTGTGAAGACCTCTCGCTTCATAACGTCAAGAACCGACAGTTCTCTCTTTCTCACTGTCAAAGGTTTGAACTCTCTATATTTCGGAAGAGGTTCTACTTGCTTCGCCAGAAGGAACGTTCCATCTGTCATCCACTTCTTAAGGACCTCTGCGATCTCTCTAGCCGTCTTGTAGCTCGACAGAGAAGATGAAGGCACATCCTTCTCATTGATTACGATTTTGCTCGACCTCAACTCTGCATAAGATACGCGCCTGACGACAGGTCTCTTGTCTGGTCTGACTGGTACACCGTAATCGCGGATGTTTACGAGAATGTCCTCATCTCTTAAAGCTGCAGTTGCCGCAACTCTCTGATTGATTATCGGTATGGGAATGCCAACACCGACGTAAAGGGTCACCCCATACCTATAGAACGTTGCACCCCTAAGATATGCGCTATTCATCTTTTTCAAGTCGCCTTGAACCATCAGGGTTCCGAATCCTGTTTGAGGGCTGTGTTGCGTCCCTTCTCCTATGATGTATCCGATCCCGCCTCCCAGGAATATTCTCGTTCCAATCCCGATTGTCTCATAGTTTTTATCCTTACATAATGGGTTGAGCTGTCCCGCTCCAGAGAATGTTACGTTTCCGTAGTTTGGTAGAAGCGTCCCCATGTATGTGTATAGGACTCTGTCTGTGCTGTTGGTGGCCGCGTCGTACGCTTGGTAACAGTTCCTCGGATTCAGAAGCACCGCCTGGTTCAAGTCTTCAATTGTGATGGTCGTCTCAACGTGTCTCCTTGGGTAACAGTCCGTCCCGTATGATTCAGCCCGCAGCTCGACCTCCTTCCCTGAAACGAGGTCTTCTATCACGTGTCCACCGCCATAGTCAAATCCCATCGTCTCGCTCAAAGCGGTGGCACCTAGGTAGCCGTCCACAGCTGCCATCCCCTTGTAAACTGGAACGTCGTTCAACCAGCACTTCGTCATCTTTATAGGCGGATCGGCGTGACCAAAGTTTAGGAAGACGCCTGAGCTGCACATAGCGCCAAATGTTCCCGAAGTGACCACATCTACTTCTTTGGCTGCAACTTCGATGCCGCTAGTCTCGGCTAGTTTGATCATCTCTTCAGCTGTTACGACTACAGCGTCACCACATTTTATCTTGTCATTTATCTCTTCTACTGTTCGAATATCTTCGCATCTGGGTTCGCTGGACATTTCGCTCTCCTTCTAATATTAAATATTGCATATTTTTGGAGAAAAATATGTAGAATATTAAATATTTAAAGGTTTCCTTAACCAGTAAGAGATATATGACTCTTGGTTCAATCTCAGTCAGTATTCGCTGGGTAAAGATGGTTGAGGAGATGGAGGACAATTCAAATCTAGCCCTTGGGCTGATTGAGGCCACTCGAGATCATGAACAGTACCGAGACGTGGAATGTATAAATCTCATAGCGAGTGAGGGATTGAAGTCCCCAGCCGTTAAGGAGATGCTCAGACTTTCAATGGATCTTGAAAGCAGGTACGCAGAGGGTGAAAATGACCTCGAAGGACACGTTAGGACAAGGTACTATCAAGGTCAGAGATATATAACGAAGATTGAAAACTACGCAACAGACTTGGTGGAAAATCTTTTCAAGTGTAGTTGGGCTGATTTGCGTCTAGTTTCAGGCACACATGCGAACTTGGCTACCTTCAAGGGTCTTTCCCTAGCGACGAAGAACAGGAAGATGGTTGTGACACCGCTTAGCTGTGGAGCGCACATATCCCATGACTATACCGGGCTGGCAGGTCGGGTTCTAGGATTAGAGAATATAGACCATGCCTACAGCATAGAAAAGATGAATATAGACCCCGACAAGTCGGCTGAGATAATCAGGGCAGCCAAGCCGGGCATAATAACCTTTGGAGGAAGCTTATTCCTTTTTCCACACCCAGTCAGGGAGCTGAGGGATGTTGCTGAAGAAGTTGGGGCGTATATAGTTTACGATGCGGCTCACATCTTGGGGCTCATAGCCGGAGGGGTCTTCCAGGATCCATTCCGAGAGGGGGCTGACTTCATCACCTCCTCGACTCATAAGACGTTTCCTGGTCCTCAAGGAGGCATCATACTTGCAGATGTAAAGAATAGCCGAATGGAGAAAGCCATAGAATGGGTTCAGCATGCGGTCTTTCCTTTAAGCACGTCGAATACTCATCTAGGTCGGTTGCCTGCTTTGGGGATGGCTGCTCTTGAGCTGAAACTTTTTGGCGCTGAATTGGCTAGGCAGACCGTCAGAAATGCGCAGGTGGCTGGGCAGTACTTGCACGAGAATGGGATCAAGGTTCTCGGTGAGCATTTGGGCTTCACTAGGTCTCATCAGTTGGCTGTTGATGTCCGCGAGTTTGGGGGCGGGAAGAAGGTTGCTAGAGACCTTGAAGATGCTAATATAATTTTGAATAAGAATCTTCTGCCTTATGATGATCAGAGTGACCGTGATGATCCCTCTGGCCTCAGGATCGGTTTCCAAGACGTCACTAGGAGGGGCTTTAAGGAGGGCGATGTTAAGCATCTTTGTGACTTGGTGTTGAGTGTCATGAAGGGAAAGCGCAACCCGTTAGAGGTTAGGGAGGAAGTGATTGCCTTTAAGAAGGGGTTTAACAAGGTGGACTTTGGGTTCAGCAGCGTTGAGGAGGCGGCAAAGTATCTTAAGAGGGGTCTTTGATCTAGACGATTGGTTTTAGTCGTGTATGTGTGTGTGCAACGGTTTCTAGGCCCTCTATTTGGATCCAAATATGTTTGTTTGGTGTGGTTATTGTTGTGTTGGATTTCGTTTTGCTGTGGTATGGTTCTGGTGTTTTGGCGTGCTTTGGTTTGTGGCATTGAGTGAACTTTGAGTTTCACCTTAGTGCGATTTTAGCATTGTTCAGGCAGAATACCGAGCCACCGGATTTGAACCTGTCAACTCTGCTTAGTACGATTTTGACTGATTTTACGCGAAGTTTTCAACGTAAAATCTATACCCCCGGTATTTTTTGGTCTTCGCTTCTATTAGCATACATTCTACGGTTCCGATCAAGCCGCTTTCAATCCTACCTTATTGCGATTTTAGCGCGACTGTTGAACTGAGCATGGAGTATGCAGAGTTGTCTTCTCTCCGCGTTGACTGCGTTGGCTAATCCCGTCTCATTGTCTGATATCAGGATGACGGCTTCGGAGTTGGACTATTCACTGTTAACTCCCGGATGGAGATGCTGTCCGCCGTCAGACAAGAGTACATGAATCTCGTTCATCTCTCTACTGTTCAATGCTATAACCTTGGGGGTGTCTCCCATAACTATTTCCGGTTCATTGGTTGTCTTGTTTGTTTCTGGAAGCGGTGGTGCTATCTCATGGACGAATCTGTGTATGGTTCTCTTGGGGGCAAGGTCGGTTTCGAGAACGAAGACTCAAATTTATTAACTGACAAACGAGAGATTGAACCTGTCTTGTTTCGTGTTAGAGGCAGAAGAGATATGCGAATTGGCGGAGCATATTACCCTGAGCATTGGCCAGATGAAAAGTGGGCTGAAGACTTTCAACTCATGAGAGAGGCCAATATGAGTTTCGTACGTATGGGCGAGTTCGCCTGGTGTAAGCTGGAACCCAAGGAGAACCATTTTGTGTTTGGTTGGCTGGATCGAGCTATCGATCTGGCGGCTAAGATGGGCCTAGATGTGGTTTTAGGGACGCCTACAGCAGGGGTTCCCGCATGGCTTGCTCAGAAACACCCCGGGATCTTCAAAGTTGATGAGGATGGCCGCGTCAGAATCTTTGGGGGGCGTAACGACTATTGTGTCAACCAGCCGATCTTTCAAGAGCGGACGGAGAAGATTGTTCGGGCTATGGCATCTCATTTTGGTAGAAACGCTAGTGTGATTGGGTGGCAGATTGATAATGAACCAGGATGGAATGGCATTCGGTGTTACTGTGATGAGTGCCAGCGGGGATTTAGAGAATGGCTAAGGAGGAAGTACGGTTCAATAGAGAATCTTAATCGTTCATGGGGTACCATTTTTGGAGGACAAGAATACGGTGACTGGAGCCAAATCCCGCTTCTTTGGCCTGCGCCTCTGCACAATCCCGCGTTGCTAATGGATTCATATAGATTTTTCTTCGACTCCTACGTCCGCTATATTGGTTTCCAGAGCCGCATCCTAAGGGAACTGTCACCTGGCAAATTCGTTACTACTAATATTCCGCCGCTTGAATATGACGGCCCGAGATTCGCTCAGTCTCTCGACTTCATCTCCTTCGACTGTTATCCAACACTCTTCGCCCCTGGAGACCCCATGAAAATAGGCTTTCTCCTTGACCAGTTCCGCGGCTACAAACAAAAAAATTTCTGGGTGCTGGAACAACAAGCTGGAATCCCCGGAGACGTTACCAGTCTTCCTGCACCTGAACCTGGGCAGATTCGACTTTGGACCTACCAATCGGTTGCTCATGGAGCCGACGCAGTCGCCTACTTCCGTTGGCGCACCTGCCTCTTCGGTGCGGAGCAATTCTGGCAGGGGATACTCAACCACAGCCGACATCGTGACTGGCGGTACGATGAAGTGAAACGTACGGGCGAAGAGCTACTAAGGCTCTCTAATGATCTTGTCGGTAGCAAGGTTGACTCGCAAGTAGCAGTTCTGTATTCGCATGAGACCGCATGGGCTTTCGGCTTCCAGCCTCACCTGCCCGACTTCAACTACAGAAGTCATGTACAGTCTTTTCACAAGGCGTTGTATACGCTGGGTATTCCCTGCGACATTATCTACCGACAAACGGAACTCGGCTCGTACCGACTGATATTGGCGCCGTCTTTGTGGCTGGTCGACGATGCGACTATGGCAAGACTCCGCAAGTATGTGTCTGACGGGGGTTTTCTCGTCGCTACGATGCGTACAGCTGTGAAAGACGCCAACAATAATGTGAGGGACATCTTGCCTCCTGCTCAGATAGCCGAAATATTCGGTATCGCTGTCACGGAATATAAGCCCCTTAAGAAACCGTCTGGCCTGGAAGTAAGTTTTGCTGGTGAGAAAGACAAAGACCGGGCTTTCGCCGCTGAAATCTGCGCTGAGAAGATCGAGTGTAAAGGTGCCGATACGATGGCAACCTACCGCACATCTATAGATGACAGGTTCAACGGATGCCCAGCGGTCACTTACAACACCTTCGGCAAAGGAGTAGCAATCTATGTTGGAACCGTCGGGAACAGTGATTTTACATGTGAGCTACTAAAGCGAATCTTACGCAACACGGGAATAAAATCGATCGCGAAAGTTCCGGAAGGTGTAGAGGTGATAAAGCGCGTAAAAAACGGATGTGAGTTTATCTTTGTTCTTAACCATTCCTCGACGAAGAAGAAGTTTAAGGTGTACGGAGCCAAAAAGGATCTGCTGACAGGTTGCGACGTTTCCGAATCCCTGATGATTGAACCTTACGGAGTCCAAATCATTGTACACTCGTAAGAAGGCAGATATGTACTGTTATCAGAAGAGTTCCGCTCACTAATTCCTTTATTCTGAGTTTTTATACTTCTGAAAGCTTTAACCTTGTGGATTAAGCCACTAAGCGCTGAAAAGGCAACTGGGATCATGAAGAGTGGCGATACGGATATGACGTTATAGAGAGTTTTGAGCAGACGGGCTTGAAAAGGCTCTTTGAGGGCGGATAGAAGACTTAAACCGTCCCAGGTCCTTAGGTTCGACTTGTATGTTAATAGAAGTTTAGACTTATTAATAATTTCAGATGAAGAGATCTTGCTAACGCAAACATAAATATTAGCTAGTTGTAAATGCAGATAGGGGTGGTTTATCTGGGTCTCCTTAAGCTAGAAAAAGTGGAATCCACAGTCTTCTTTGTGCGAGAGAAGGACGATCTGAAACAATTGGTAGAGCTTTCTGTCCTGAACGAGGGAAAAGAAACCGATGCAAATTTGGAGATAATAACCGAGTCTAAAACGCATCTCATTAATATTGGAACAATAGCCGCTGGAACAAAAAAATATGAGGTCTTGATCCCGGATATCCAGCGGCCAACAGACGTAAAGTTCAGGCTTTACACGGGTAAAGAACTGCAAGACGAAGTCTCCATGGCGTGGAAGCCTAAAAGACACTGGCTTGTATATGTGGTCCAAGAATCCCATCATGATATTGGGTACACAGATCTTCCGCAACATGTCTTTGAAGAGCAAAATGAGTTTCTCGATAAGGTCATAGAGTTTTGTGACGAGACGGCAGATTGGCCCGAAGAATCAAAATTCAGGTACAACATAGAGCAATCATGTTCTCTCATGAGCTATATTGAGGAAAAGCCTGCAGAAGTTGTTGAAAAACTGATGAGACTGGTCAAGGAGGGAAGAATCGAGGTTCCAGCATTATACGGGAATGAAATTACCGACATGTGTGGACATGAAGAACTAATAAGGCTCCTATACCCATCGTTTGGGCTCAAAAGAAAATATGATATACCCATAGGAACTGCTGAAATCGATGACATCTCTGGTTTCAGCTGGTCCCTTGCCTCTGTCTTAGCAGGGTCAGGAGTAAAGTATTTTGCTCCAGCTTTGCCACGCGGATACTTCAGGGGTGACCCTGAAAGAGAGAAATCAGTGGACGTACACCCGTTCTGGGATGAAACCAAAATAGTTCCAAATGGAACGCCCAGAGCCTTCCATTGGATAGGCCCTGATGATAGCAGGGTCATCCTTTGGTATGGACCCGGATACGGCATCAGCCCAGGCTTCCCGCATTTCCTAGGAGATTATCAAACGATCTGCGAGATCCTTCCAAAGAGATTAGATAAACTCGAGGAGAACGGATATCCTTTCGATGCCATCCGTTTTCGAGTTGAGGGAGGAGATCGGGATAATGCACCGCCATCCATAAAATACAGCCAAGCATCGAGAGAATGGAATAGTAAATGGGCTTTCCCTAGAATTATAGTTTCCACGAACTCAATGTTCTTTGAACACTTAGAGAAACAATCCGGCAATTTACCAGAGCTCAGAGGTGAACTGCCCAACACAGACTACACTATTGGAGCAACCTCAACAGCGCGAGAGACAGGAATAAATAGAATGATCCATGACCTTCTACTCTCAGCTGAGAAATTCAGTACAATAGCCGCAGCATTCACAGATTACGTCTACCCACATAAAAGGCTAACAAAAGCATATGACCATATGCTGCTTTTCGACGAGCACACTTGGGGAATGGCTCATCTATTAGGACCAGCTCAGGATGCGACTTGGAGTGAAAAAGCCCTCAATGCTTACAAAGCCGCAGCATTGGCCCATGATGCTCTTATGAAAAGCCTAAACAAAATTGT
>Ga0315310_10000387_pt1 | contig 28430 bp, 27 predicted proteins | sample TDP5_MG_FD_203630 | JGI IMG/M metagenome (GOLD analysis project Ga0315310, IMG submission 203630) | Freshwater sediment microbial communities from Lake Towuti, South Sulawesi, Indonesia - TDP5 | ecosystem: Environmental > Aquatic > Freshwater > Lake > Sediment | place: Indonesia: South Sulawesi...
TGCGGGTGACCAATGACATTGACGGCAATGGCTTGAACGAAATCGTCATTTCAGGTAATAATCAGACCAGAATCTATGAGTATGTGGGACCGGGGATTGAAGAGATCGCTGAACGCTTTACGCCTGACGCTCTAAGCTTAGAGGTTTATCCGAATCCATTCTTTAATCGTTTGATGATTAAATTCCAAATCCCAAATTTCAGTTTAAAAATCTACAATGCGACTGGCAGTCTTGTAAGACAATGGGACTATGGGACTATGAGACTATCAGACCATGTTGTCTGGGATACAAAAGACAACATCGGTCGCAGACTCCCTGCTGGTGTCTATTTCATACGGTTAGAAACAGAGAGTTACAAAGAGACGAAAAAGGTAACTCTACTCAGATAACATTTAGGCAAAACAGATTTCATTCCTTACTTGCATTAGGCAATTAGTTATAATTCATTCGCCATTCTTTTTTTTATATTGACAGTGTGATAAATATGGCTAAAATGTTTAGTGAAACATGAAGAATATTAAACTTGCTGACCTAAAGAACAAGGAAAAAACGGTTATATGCATTGGTAATGTAATAATTGGTAAAGGTTTTGTTGTCATTGCGGGTCCTTGTAGTATTGAGAGCGAAGAACAGATGCTTGAGACTGCGCATATAGTAAAAGAGGCAGGTGCAGACATGCTTCGGGGCGGCGCATTCAAGCCAAGGACCTCACCCTATGCATTTCAGGGTCTTGGGCTCAAAGGTCTCAAGATTCTTAACAAGGCAAGGGAGGTAACCGGGCTTCCTGTAGTAACCGAGGTCCTCGACACAAGGGATGTATCATGGGTTTGCGAATATGCTGATGTGCTACAGATAGGTGCAAGAAATATGCAGAATTTTTCACTCCTCAAAGAGGTTGGCAAAACAAATAAGCCTGTCCTCCTCAAAAGAGGGATGTATTCTACATTGGAAGAACTTTTAAACTGTGCCGAATATATCCTCAACGAAGGCAATCAAAATGTAATCCTCTGTGAAAGGGGTATAAGAACATTCGAAACATATACGAGAAATACGCTTGACCTCAGTGCAGTTGCCTCACTGAACGAGCTTACGCATCTGCCCATTGTTGTTGACCCTTCCCATGGCACAGGCAAGGCAAGCCTGATACCACCAATGAGTCTTGCGGCTGTTGCCTCAGGTGCTGACGGTATTATCGTCGAGGTACACAGAAATCCTGATGAGGCATTGAGCGACAAAGAACAATCATTAAATCCATCACAATTTGCCGACATAATGAAAAAAATCCGCGCCCTCCAAAAATTCATGGAAAAATTGAAGTGAGTCTTAAATATTTTTTAGGCATTTGGGTGTTTAACACTAAGGAGGTGTTATGGATTTAGAAGAAATTCGCAAAAAGATAAATCTAATTGATATGGAAATCTGGAAATTAATCAGTGAGCGCATGGAACTCGCAATGTGGGCGAATAAATTCAAACCGATAAACGAAAAAGCCAAAAAAGAGGATGATATAAAAGATACGGTCCACAGCTATGCACAATGGCTAATTAATCCTCAATTTCGCGAAAGATTAGTTACCGAAATTATAAGCGAAACCAAAAGACTTCAAGACCAAGGACTGAGGCTTATTACATTTCAAGGAGAACATGGTGCATATGGAGAAGTTGCCGCAAGGACCTTCGAACCTAATGGGGTATACATTCCATGTATGGAATTTAATGATGTCTTCGAAGAGGTAAAAAACGGCTTGATTGACTTTGGCATCGTTCCCGTTGAGAATTCACTGGAGGGTGCAGTAACCCAGGTGAATGACCTATTGGTTGAGACCGACCTCAAGATAGTAGACGAAATTAATCTACCAATCCATCACTGTCTCCTTACATTGCCCGAGACCAATTATCGTGAAATAAGGGTTGTCTATTCTCATGCCCAGGCACTTGCCCAATGTCGTGGTTTTCTTTTAAGAAATAAACTCGAGCCCAGACCTTTTTATGACACGGCCGGAGCCGCAAAGATGATTTTACGGGAAAGACAAAAATCTGCTGCGGCAATCGCCAGCAAGCTCTGTGCCGAAATCTATGACCTCGAAATAATCAAGGAAAATATCGAGGACCACCCGTCAAATTTTACAAGATTTGTTATCCTCGCAAAAGTGGAAACTAAAGAAAAGGGTAATAAGTGTTCAATAATCTTCTCTACGAGGCACAAGGCTGGTGCACTATTCAAGGTATTGAAGATATTTGCTGATGCCGGGATAAATCTCACAAGAATAGAATCTCGACCCATACGAAATGACCCTGGTAACTATGCATTCTTTCTCGATTTTCAAGGTTCAAATGAGGACAGCAAGATAATCGAGGTTCTCAAAAAAGTAGAAGAAGAAACGGTTATGTTTAAATTCCTGGGATGCTACAAGGAAGTAGCAAAAGAATAAAGGAATGCCAGCACTTGCACTAACAAAAAATGAACAATAATATCGTTCTCATCGGTTTTATGGGCACAGGCAAGGATGTTGTGGGCCGGAAGATTGCCGGGAAAACGGATATGAGTTTTTTCTCGACCGACGATTACATTGTTTTAAAGGAGAATCGAACAATCAATGAGATATTCAAAAAATTTGGTGAGTCCTATTTTAGAAGGTTGGAGAAAGAGGCAGTAAATGTTGCAAAGGATTTAAGAAATACGGTCATCGCAACTGGTGGTGGCGCAGTCATTAACGCAACAAACAGATTACTCCTCGCCCAAGCTGGCAGTGTAATACATCTTGATGCACAATTGGATGTAATTGAAAAACGATTGAAGTCGGATGCTACACGCCCATTAATTAAGGATAAAAGAGAAATAAGAAGAATTTTTAAAGAACGAGAAAATCTCTACAAGTTTGCCGATTTTAAGGTTGACACATCAAATAAAAGCCCTTGCAATATTGCCCACGAGGTGTTAAATAAACTTCGTATTAAACAGAAATTTCAAAAAATACCACTGCACAAAATCCCTGTTCAAACAAATGATAAACAATATCCAGTTTTTATCAATTATTGCTTTTTAACCCCACATAATAAATTTTTGAAACTATTAAAACAACAATCTAAAAGGGTTGTATTTATTACAAACCCGCTTGTGGGCACACTATATTTGAAATGTGTTGAGGACGCCTTTGAGAAAAATGGCATCAAGGCGATACACTTTATTGTTCCTGATGGTGAAGAATATAAATCAATGGCGACCGTTGCAAAGATTTATGATTTTCTATTAAAAAATGAAATCGAAAGAGCCGAGCCTATTATTGCCCTTGGTGGCGGTGTCATTGGTGACCTGACTGGATTTGTCGCATCAACCTACAAGCGGGGAACGCCGTTTATTCAGATACCCACAACACTATTGGCACAGGTGGATGCCGCCATCGGTGGCAAAACCGGAGTAAACCATCCCCTTGGTAAAAATATGATTGGCACATTTTATCAACCTGATTATGTCCTTGCTGATATCGGCACCCTTTTAAGCCTACCCGATGTAGAATTCCGAAACGGTATGGCAGAGGTAATTAAGTATGGAATTATAAAGGACAAAAGACTCTTCAATAAATTAATTGAACAACGACATGAAATCCTAAGGCGTAATATTCATATCCTTCAGGAGATTGTCTTGGGGTGTGTAAAGATAAAGAAGGAGTTCGTCGAAAAGGATGAGAAGGAACAGAGGGGCATACGACAAATATTGAATTATGGACATACGGTCGGACACATCATTGAAACATTGACTGGGTATGCACAATTTCGCCATGGTGAGGCGCTGGCAATCGGTATGGTGGTTGAGGCAAAATTTGCGGTAGAGAATAGGCTATTATCGCAAAGAGATTTTAAAAAGATAAAAGACCTCATCGCCTCATATGGCCTGCCTGTAGAATTGCCCAAAAAGATTAATTTAGAGAATATAAAAAAGGCAATACTACAGGATAAGAAGGTTCGATATGGCAGGATTAAATTACCCGTGCCAAAAAGGGTTGGAAATGTTATAATTAAGGAGGCAAGATGCGAAAAATTCTAATAATCCATGGCCCTAATCTCAATCTTTTAGGTAAGAGACGGCCAGGGATATACGGCAATTTAACCTTAAAAGATATTAATAAAAGGATAACAGATTTTGCAAAGAAAAATAACTTATTGGTCAAGATAATCCAATCAAATTGCGAAGGCAAAATAATTGAATCAATCCAGGATGCTACAGATTATCAGGGTATTGTAATAAATCCGGGTGCCTATACCCATACCTCCCTGGCAATCAGGGATGCCATTGAGGCGGTAGGTATGCCCGCAATCGAAGTTCACCTCAGCAATATTTATGCCCGGGAAACATTCCGACACCATTCAGCCATTGCCCCAGTTTGTATCGGACAGATAGGCGGTTTTGGCTGGTATAGTTATATCCTGGCTCTACAATATCTAAAATATGTCCTTGAAAAACCCCATTCATGATGACAGCAATGGGTAATCGAAAAATATGCGATTAAAAATAACACCCACCAACAAATTCAAGGGCAAAATCTCCCTTCCTGGTGATAAGTCTATTTCCCATCGGGCGGCAATAATTGGTGCTATTGCAAGCGGCAAAACTGTGATAGAAAATTTTTCTAATTCGGAAGATTGTAACAGCACTTTAGTGTGCCTGAAGGGTCTGGGTGTTGATTTATTGAGAACCAAGGATAGGGTTGTCGTAAATGGTGTCGGACTTTACGGATTTTGTGAACCCGATGATATTCTCTTCTGTGGAAACTCTGGAACCACGATGCGGCTTCTTTGTGGTGTCCTCACCGGGCAGAATTTCAATTCGGTCCTTAACGGTGACGACAGTTTACGAAGAAGACCGATGGATAGGATTATCAAACCTTTAAGGGCAATGGGTGCTAAAGTTTGGGCACGTTGCAATAATAAATATGCCCCGATTTTTATAAAAGGACATAGACTAACCGCAATCGAATATAGCATGCCAGTGGCGAGTGCCCAGTTAAAATCTGCGCTCCTGCTGGCTGGTCTTTACACAAAAGGAAAACAGGTAGTCATTGAACCAACAACAACCCGTGACCACACTGAAAGGATGCTGAGGTCATTCCGGTGTGATTTATTAAAGAAGAAGAATCGAATAACGCTCGGCAGGAAACGTCAACCTCGGGCACAAAAGGTTGCTGTTCCTGGCGATATTTCTTCGGCTGCATTTTTCATTGCCCTGGCTTGTCTCAGAATCGGTTCCGAGATTTTTATTGAAAATGTCGGTATCAATCCTACAAGAACAGGGATTATTCTAACATTAAAGAATATGGGTGTAAAACTAACCATTCTCAATAAACGTATAATCTGTAATGAACCGGTGTCCGATATTCTTGTTAGAGGCTCGCAACTAAATGGTGTAGAACTTTCCGGCGCAATCATTCCAATGATTATTGATGAACTTCCGGTGATGGCAGTTATTGCGACGCAGGCAAAAGGCACAACCATTGTGCGTAATGCTGAAGAACTGAGGGTAAAAGAGACCGATAGAATCAGGGCAATTGTATCCCAATTAAGAAATATGGGTGCACAAATCATAGAAAGAAAAGACGGATTCATTGTTGAAGGTCCCACAAGGCTCAGGGGTGTCAAATGTAAAAGTTTTGGCGACCACCGAATTGCCATGGCCCTAACAATTGCTGGCCTCATCGCTGATGGCGAAACCACCATTGAAGATGCCGAATCCATTAATATCTCTTTTCCGGAATTTATAACCAAAATAAAGGTAGTAACAAATAAGCGTGCAATTGAGGAGGTTATCTGAAGATTATAAATTATCCGAATTTGAATGACCGGATTTTTCGCTACAAACCGACCGAGGAAATATCCTCGGTAAGAAAAATAATTTCTGATGTTCGAAGGGATGGTGATAGGGCAATTAAAAAATATACATTAAAATTTGATAAGGTGGTCACAAGAGAAATTAAGGTTAGTCGGCGGGAGATAAAACAGGCATATTCAAAAATTGATAAGAAGACAATTTTTTCAATAAAGAGCGCCGCGGGAAATATTGAAAAATTTGCGAAGAGACAATTAAGACAATTCAAAGATTTTGAGTTCGAGATTGTCCCTGGTGTCTTCACTGGACAGAAGATTATTCCGCTTGGCCGTGTCGGTGTGTATGTTCCTGCGGGAAGATTTCCCCTGGTATCGAGCCTTATCATGTGTGCAATTCCTGCCCGGGTTGCGGGCGTTAAAGAGATTACGGTCTGTTCACCACCCGCTTATAATGGTTCGATAAATCCGGCAATTCTCATCGCCGCAGATATGATTGGCATCAAAGAAATATACAAAGTTGGTGGTGTTCAGGCGATTGCCGCGCTCGGTTGGGGCACGGAATCAATTAGAAGAGTTGATAAGATTGTCGGTCCTGGCAACAAATTTGTTACCTATGCAAAAAAGGAACTCTTTGGTGCTGTTGGTATAGATTTTATTGCCGGTCCAACCGAGATAATGATAATTGCTGATGAATCGGCAAATCCGAAGATTTTAGCCGCTGACCTTTTGGCCCAGGCCGAACATGACATTGAGGCAGTGCCAATTCTTTTAACGAATTCACTACGCATGGCGAGAAATGTGAAAAATGAAATGGCAAGACAAATGAGCACACTTTGCACAAAGGATATTGCAAAAAAATCAATCAAAAAAAATGGTTTGATTATTCTGGTAAAAAATATAGACGAGGCAATATACATTGCCAATAAGAAGGCACCTGAACACCTTCAGTTGCAGATAAAGAATCCCGGGCATTATATCAAGCGTCTTACGAATTACGGCACACTCTTCATCGGCGAAAACTCCGCTGAGGTGCTCGGTGATTATAGCAGTGGCATTAATCATACATTACCAACAAATACCTGTGCCCGTTATACCGGTGGCCTGGGTGTCAAAGACTTCATCAAAATCCAGACAACCTTGAGGATTACAAAACAGGGACTGAAGACAATCGGACCCATCGCAAAAAAATTAGCTGAAATTGAAGGCCTGTCCGCCCACGCCGCATCTATTACCATCAGAATGGAGAACAATGTTCTTCATGCAAAAGGTTGAGCGGCGTCAGGTGGTATTCTACGGAATTCTTACAAATTAATTCTGGATAAAATTAATTTATCAAAATCATTTTGACATCCGGACAGGTTTAAACTTTTGAAAGGACAGGTTTAAACTTTTGAAACTTTCGCTTGACTCGCAACTTATTAGGGTTATAATAGAGCCATCAAAGGAGAGTCGTTGTATGGTTTTTAGACCACGCATTTCTGGTGCAGGGCTTTATCATCATATCTATGCTTGGGGTAATGAACGGCGTCCGATTTTTAAAGCCGAGAAGCATTATGAACAATACTTGAGGCTATTGGGTAAATGTTCAGCAGATTTCAAAATTGACATAATTGCTTATGCCTTAATGATGTGGCATATTCATCTTTTTATCTATGATGTTAACAATAGATTATCGCAATTTATGTTGCATCTCCACGGTGATTATGCCCGTTTTTATAATCGGGATACCAAGCGGGTTGGGCATGTCTTTGGCGAGCGGTTTAATAATCGAATAGTTCAACCTAACAACTATGGTTTATGGTTATCTCGTTATATTCATCGACAGGCGGTTGAGGCTGGGCTGGTGAGTGACCCGAAAGACTATCCTTGGACAAGTTATCGGGTTTATTTAGGTTTATCAAAAAAGAACTTTGTGAAACCTGAGATAATTCTCAGTCAGTTTGCTGGTGATAACAGAGCGCATCTTCGTTATCAGGAATTTGTTATAAGTGAAAAAGATGAACCGGTTGATTGGCGTAAAACCTCCCCAGTGATAATTGGTGATGACGAGTTTGTAAAAAAAATTGGCGGCAGCGAGGATATTGAGGGTGGTGAAGAGTTAAACAAAGGATGTATAATGGAGGTTGTGCGTAAAGAGTTGCAGGTGGATGAGCGGTTATTATTAAATCCATTGGGTATTGAGGAGCGTAGATTAAGGCATAAGGTATTCAAGATTTTAGCAAGGCAGTATCGTTTTAGCCGTTCTGAGATCGCTCATGCGTTTAATATTTCTGTGATGGCGGTATCCAAGGCATTAAAGAAAACATGAACATCAAAAGTTTCAAAAGTTTAAACCTGTCTTGGTATTCAAAATCTAATTAGTTGACTATCAGTTATTTATAATTATAATATTTTATGGGTAATCGTATACCCAAGGACATTCAACATCTTTTCTGGGATACAAAAAAAGACACAGTGGATATTGAACTTCACGCTCAATATATCATCCGAAGAATTTTGGATTTTGGCGATGCAAAGGCAATTAACTGGCTACGCAGAACCTATCCTGATACTCTGATAAGAAAAGTTGTCCAAACTAAAAGAGGTCTTGCGGACAAAACAGTAGTATTCTGGACAGAACATTATCGTCAATTATTGTAAAATGTTTGAGGATGTCTTACTAAAAAACGCACAAGAGCTGATAACGATTCTCAATGACGAGATAAACCGTCTTAAATTCTATCTGGGTGGAGGTAGTGGATTGTCCTTACAATTAGGTCACCGGATATCTGAAGATTTAGATTTTTTTACCACGGAAGATTTTCAATCAGCAATGCTTAGCCGTTATTTAGAAAATAGCTATCAATACAAAGAAACGCTGGTGAGTTCTGGCACACTCTACTGTGATATCAATGGCGTAAAACTTTCTTTTATTCGTTATAAAATACCACTTATTTATCCAACCATTGCATTTAAAAAAATTAATGTTGCTGACTGGCGTGATATAATGGCTGAGAAATTTAAAACTTTATCCCAGCGCGGGAGCCGGAAGGATTTCTATGATATTTATACCTGTTACAAAATCAAAAAACTCAATATAAAAGATGGCATAATTATTCTCCAAAATCGCTTTGAAGGAACAGACATTAATTACTATCATATTTTAAAAAGCCTCGTTTATTTTGAAGACGCCGAAAATGAACCTGAAGTTATTTTACGCCAGCCAATAGATTGGATTGAAGTCAAAAAGTTTTTTCAAAAAAACCTTAGAGATTTTGAAAAATATCTGCTCTCGGAAGATTAAATAGAAACATCTTTCATTAAATTTCTCGCACAAAGATTTGATAGGCGTGCGCTTTACAAGAGGGGGACGGTGACTGATACTTAACAAATTTGCTTTTTTTATGTGTATATGGTTATAGCATGAGTCGGGCATGATAAGGATTAAATCCAAATCTTCTTAAGTTTGCAAGAATTTTCTAAACTGGTAACAACGTGTGTTAACGCTTGCTCAAGCCCCTTGACAATTTTTATATCTTATATATAATGGTTACGATGATTAATAATAGCCGCGGGGCATGCAAAAAAAATGCTGTTCACACAGAAAAAAATATTTCTGTTGATAATCGCATTTATATTATATTCCGGGCAACAGCAAGACCCGAATACTACACAAAGTGGTGGTGTATCCGACCATAGGTCGAGATACACATAATTAGTCAACCCGGACAACATTACTATTTATAAGTTTCAAAGGTGCCTATCAAAAATTATTAACTTGATTACTTGAAAGGAAGTAAAATGGAAATATCCCTTAGAAGATTGGTAACCGATGTCCATAAGTTAAGGACTGAAAGATGAAGGTACAAGATGCAATAAAAAATTTAATTGAACTGAAATGTCTGAGTCAGGAAGATGCCTATGAGGTGGCATTAGAGATTATGAATGGCAATGCGACAGATGCCCAGATTGCAGCGCTTTTAGTCGCCCTGAAAATAAAGGGCGAAGGGATTACGGAGATAACTGGATTTGCCCGGGCAATGAGAGAAAAGGTGATACGCATTGATTGTCACCCTGAAAATCTTGTCGACACCTGTGGCACGGGCGGTGATAATTTAGGAACATTTAATATCTCAACCACATCGGCATTTGTTGCCGCTGGGGCTGGATGTAAGGTAGCAAAGCACGGCAATCGCTCTGTGTCCAGCAGATGTGGGAGTGCCGACCTTCTGGAGAAATTGGGCATTAATATTGAGGCTACACCAGAACGAACAGTAAGTTGTATTAATAATGCTGGAATCGGCTTTTTGTTTGCCCCCTTGCTCCACCCGGCGATGAAGTATGCAATGGGACCAAGAAAGGAGATTGGTGTAAGAACAATCTTCAATATTTTAGGACCCCTTACCAATCCAGCCGGTGCAAGGCGCCAGGTTTTGGGAATTTTTAATAAAGAACTCACCGAACCAATTGCCAATGTTTTAAAAAACCTTGGTGCCGAGCACTGCCTTGTTGTGCATGGCGAAGACGGACTTGATGAAATAACCACTACGGGAAGAACATTCGTTAGTGAACTCCACGATGGATTAGTGGAAAGCCACTATATAGAACCACAAGAGTTCGGAATTAAAAAAGGAACCATTGATGATATTAAAGGTGGGGATGTGGCGGACAATGCAAGAATAACCCTGGATATCCTCCATGGTTCAAAGGGTCCCAAGAGGGAGATAGTAGTGCTCAATGCCGGCGCCGCTATTTATGTTGGTGGAAAGGCATCTTCGCTTGCCAAAGGCATTGAACTGGCAAAAGAATCAATTGACTCAGGTAATGCAATGGATAAGTTGCAAATGCTAATGGCAATGACGAAATGAATTTATTAGAAAAAATTATCTTACATAAAAGGGAAGAAGTAGCGCAGAAAAAAAGGACTATGCCAATCAAATTTCTTAAAGATGTGGAATGTCCTGAGATAAGGGATTTCAAGTCTGCCCTCGTAAAGGATAGAATGGCAATAATTACCGAGATAAAAGAGAGATCGCCATCAGCCGGCCTCATAAGGAGAAATTTTGACCCAATAAAAATAGCAAGAATTTACGAAAGGAATGGGGCTGATGCCATTTCAATACTTACCGACAATGAATTCTTTGGCGGATGCCTCGAATATTTAACCGCCGTTAGAAAAAAAGTGAAAATTCCAATCCTGCGCAAGGATTTTATAATTGACGACTACCAAATCTATGAATCTCTTTATTTTGGCGCTGATGCAGTCCTCCTTATCGCCCGAATACTAACCCCTGATGTCTTAGAGAGGTTCATTATATTGTCAAATGAATTGGGATTGAAATGTTTCGTTGAGGTGCATACCCAGGATGAACTTAAAAAAGTCATATCAACTGAGGCCGAGATAATTGGAGTAAATAACAGAGACCTTAATACCTTAGAGGTTGATATTGAGACCTCTCTTCAATTGATAAAAATGATTCCGGAAAGGTATATCACAGTAAGTGAAAGTGGCATAAAGACAAGGAATGACATCATAAGGCTAAGGGATGCTGGTTTTAATGCCGTGCTCATCGGTGAAACCCTTATGAAGGCAAGTGATACAGGACAAAAACTTAGCGAACTAATAGGTAAATCATGACAAAAATAAAAATCTGTGGCATTACAAATATTAATGATGCCTTGATGGTTACTGAATTCGAACCTGATGCAATGGGTTTCGTCTTTGCCCCTTCAAAGAGGAAAATTAGCCCTGAGACAGCAAGGGAAATTATAAAAAGGCTACCACTATTCATCACAACCGTTGGTGTTTTTATGGATACCGATATAGCCGAGGTAAATAATATTGCTGAATATACCCGGATAGATGTTGTTCAATTACATGGTAGTGAAACTCAGGGATATTGCGAGAGAATAAAGCGAAGGGTAATCAAGAGAATATCAATATGTGATGAAGATAAAACCGAGACCCTCATTATGAAACTGGGCAAATACCATGTTGATGCCTACCTCCTTGACCCCGGCTCAGGCAGCGGTAAGATTTTCAACTGGCAGATAGCCGCAGGTATTGATCTACCATTGATAATTGCCGGCGGGCTTACCCCTGAGAATATAAAGGATGTAATAAAGCTGATAAAACCTTATGGTGTAGATGTTTCATCAGGTGTGGAGCAGACAATGGGTCTCAAGGATAAGGAAAAGGTCAAAAAGTTTATTGAGGCCGTGAGGTCCTGTTACCAATAGGATTAAAGGAGAAAAATGGCATATAACCTACCTGATAAAAAAGGTTACTTTGGTCAATATGGGGGCAGGTTTATTCCGGAAACACTGATGGCACCACTCTATGAATTAGAAAAGACCTACCTCTCATTAAAGAATGACACAAAATTTCAAAGTCAGCTCGACTTCTATCTTCGTGAATATGCGGGGAGACCATCGCCCCTCTTCTTTGCTGCGAGGTTAACAAAGATTATTGATAGTGCGAAGATATACTTAAAGCGCGAAGACCTATTGCACACCGGTGCCCATAAGATCAATAACACAATTGGACAGGTTCTCCTTGCAAAGCGATTGGGCAAGAAAAGAATAATCGCTGAAACTGGGGCAGGTCAGCATGGCGTTGCCACTGCCACTGCCTGTGCCCTATTCGGACTTGAATGCATAGTCTACATGGGGACCGAGGATATGAAAAGACAAAGGAGCAATCTACAGAAAATGGAGCTTCTTGGCGCAAGTGTTATACCGGTTGATTCAGGCTCGAAAACCCTAAAAGATGCAATAAATGAAGCGATAAGAGATTGGGTGACAAATGTAGAGAATACCCACTATTGTATTGGTTCGGTCGTTGGACCGCATCCTTACCCCATGATGGTGAGGGATTTCCAGTCGGTCATCGGAAAGGAAACAAAGGAGCAGATATTAAAAAAGGAAGGAAGATTACCTGACCTGCTCGTCGCCTGCGTTGGCGGCGGAAGCAATGCCATCGGACTGTTCTATCCATTTATTAATGAAAATGTAAAGATGGTGGGTGTTGAAGGGGGTGGGATAGGTTCAGACATTGGTGAACATGCCGCCGCGCTTTGCAAGGGTAGTATCGGTGTCCTTCATGGTGCGATGAGTTACCTGCTCCAGAATGGAGATGGCCAGGTTTTACCAACCCGCTCCTTGGCCCCTGGATTAGATTACCCTGGGGTGGGACCAGAGCATGCATATTTAAAGGATATCAAAAGGGTCGAATACACCTCGGTTACTGATAAAGAAGCCGCCAATGGCTTTAAACTCCTGTCTGAGACCGAAGGGATAATTCCGGCACTTGAGAGTGCACATGCCATAGCTTATGTTTGTAAAATTGCAAAGACTATGTCAAAGGATAAGATTATCATAATAAATCTCTCAGGGCGTGGAGATAAAGATCTTGAAATTGTCAGGGGGACACAATGAAGATAGATGAGAAATTTGCTACGCTTAGAAAAAATGAGGAGATGGCATTCATAACCTATTTAACTGCCGGTTTTCCAAGTCTCAACGAATCTATAGAAAATATCTATCTGTTGAGTGAATGTGGTGCGGATATAATCGAGCTCGGTGTCCCTTTTTCTGACCCTATTGCCGATGGCCCTTCTATTCAATACGCCTCTCACATTGCACTAAAAAATGGTATAACACTCAAGGAATTGCTGATGGGATTAAGGCAGGTGAAAATAGATAAACCTCTCGTCCTTATGTCCTACTTGAATCCGTTGCTTTCGTATAAAAAAGAAGAACTTTTTAATGATTTGAAGGGAACCGGCTTCTCTGGACTTATCATCCCTGATTTGCCAGTGGAAGAGTCAGATGCCTGGGTTTCACTCTCGAATGGTTATGGTATTAATATTATATTTCTCGTTGCCCCGACATCGCCTACCGAAAGGATAAGGCTCATTGCTACAAAATCGCAAGGATTTATATATTGTGTTAGTGTTACCGGCACAACAGGTATGAGAAGTTCATTGCCGCCAAACATCTTCCAGTTTGTTGAAAGGGTAAAATCGGTGACCGATAAACCGATTGCAGTTGGTTTTGGTATTTCATCACCCGAACAGATCAAGTTATTAAAAGGAAAGGCCGATGGAGTTATTGTCGGAAGCAGGATTGTGGAGGCAATAAGGCAGAAAGAAAATCTAAAAGATATTTTAAAAAAATTGAAAGAGTCAACAAGGAGATAAAAATGTTAGTTGTCATGCATAAAAACGCCACCCAAGACCAGATTGAAAATGTCTGCGCAGTAATCAGAGAGATGGGACTGACACCCCACACAATCCCTGGTGCGCAGAGGGTAGCAGTTGGTATAACAGGTAACAAAGAGATGGTAGATCCTGATAGGATTTCCGGACTGCCTGGGGTAATTAATATAATCCATGTAACAGAACCATATAAACTTACAAGTCGAGAGATGAAACCCGAAGATACAGTCATTGAGGTGGGCAGAACAAAGATTGGTGGCAATGACATCGTAATAATTGCTGGTCCCTGTGCAGTAGAATCTTTTCAGCAAACAAGCACCGTCGCAATGGCAGTAAAGAAATCGGGTGCAGTCATATTGCGGGGTGGTGCCTTCAAACCGAGAACCTCACCATATTCATTTCAGGGATTGGGTGAAGAAGGACTCAAAATACTTGATGAGGTAAGAAAATTAACCGGTCTGCCCATCATCTCAGAGGTACTGGATATTGAGACATTTGACCTTGTTGAGAGGTATGTAGACATAATCCAGATAGGTGCAAGAAATATGCAGAATTATTCCTTATTGAAGAGGGCGGGTAGAACAAAAAAACCTGTATTATTGAAAAGGGGAATATCAGCTACGATTACGGAATTTTTACTTGCCGCGGAATATATACTCTCTGAAGGAAACTACAATGTAATACTCTGTGAAAGAGGGATTAGGACCTTTAGCGATTATACCCGATTTACCCTGGATATAAGTAGCATACCGGAGTTGAAACGTATCACGCATCTACCGGTATTTGTTGACCCAAGTCATGCCTCGGGAAAGAGGGATATGGTAATAGCCCTTTCCAGGGCTGCGATTGCCGCCGGTGCTGACGGAATGATGGTGGAGGTCCACCCTAATCCACAGACTGCGCTTTCTGATGGTCCCCAATCACTCACGATAGAGATGTTTGAACAGCTAATGGAGGAGATAAAGGGTATCGCATTTTCGATAAAAAGAAATATCGAGAAACTTTTATAAAGGGGTATGATGAAGATACCGTTGCCCTACTTCAATAAGCCATTCCATAAAAGATTTGAATCAAAATCCCTTCCCGTGGGAACATTCGAAAAACTGTATAGCGATGATTCATTTGCCTTCCTCTATGAATCACTCGAGAGCACTGGAAATAGCGGTAGATATTCATTCATCGGTGCTAGGCCCTTCATTTTATTCAAAAGCAAAAAAAATAATATTGAGATAGATATCGTCAATAAAATTCATCAAGAAAATGGCAATCCTGTTGATTTTTTAAGAAGGCTTGTAAATGGACATAAAAATTCCCAACCACTGAACATTTTTTGTGGCGGCGCAGTTGGATATATTGCCTATGATTTCGTGAGATTCTTCGAGGAAATTCCCGATAAAAATCGCGATGAACTCGCTATTCCTGAGGCCTTCTTTATGTTCCCATCAGAATTGATTATCTTTGACCATTTGAAAGATACGATTGACATCGTGATTTATCCAAGCGATAAAAGTGCAAGGGCTGAAGAATTGATTAGTGTAATTAACACATGTCCAAAGGATACAACATTAAATTCTTGCAAAGCCCGCCCTGCTGGCTCTTTCGAATCAAATTTGACTGAAGAAAATTTCTGCGCAATTGTAAAAAGGGCGAAGGATTATATCTTGGCAGGTGATATATTTCAGGTTGTTCTCTCCCAGAGATTCAGGTTTAATGTCGAAACCAGGCCAATTGATATCTATAAGGCCCTGCGCATAACCAATCCTTCTCCCTATATGTACTATCTTCGACTAAATGATTTATTCATTCTCGGCTCCTCCCCTGAGACATTGGTAAAACTGTATAATCAAAAAGTAATAAGCCGACCACTGGCAGGCACAAGACCAAGGGGTGAGACACAAGCTGAAGACAAGAAACTTGAGATGGCACTTCGGCATGATAAGAAGGATCTGGCTGAACACATTATGCTTGTGGATCTGGCGAGGAATGACCTGGGAAGGATATGTAAGTATGGGACAGTTCAGGTGACAGAACTTTTAGAGATTGAACGATACTCTAAGGTGATGCACATTGTCTCTAATGTGCTTGGTAAATTGATGGATGACAAAGATGCATTTGACCTTTTACAGGCGACCTTTCCTGCAGGAACAGTATCAGGCGCGCCAAAGGTAAGGGCAATGGAGATAATAGATGAACTGGAGCCGACAAGAAGAGGAATTTATGCAGGCGCGATTGGATATTTTTCATTCTCGGGCGATATGGATTTATGCATTGCCATCAGAACAATTATTATAAAAAAGCGAACAGGATACCTACACTGCGGGGCAGGTATTGTAGCCGATTCTATACCGCAAAAGGAATACGAGGAGACATTGAACAAGGCGAGGGCATTAAAGGATGCACTCAGGATAACAAGATGATATTAGTAATTGATAATTATGATTCCTTTGTTTACAATCTTGTCCAGTATTTTGGTGAATTGAAGCAAGAAATTCGGGTATTCCGAAATGACAAAATAACCGTGAACGATATTAGAAAAATCAAACCGTCCCATATAGTGATCTCACCGGGACCGGGAATACCTGAAAATGCCGGAATAAGCCTTGAATTAATCTCTTCGTTTGCCGGTAAAATTCACATACTCGGTGTTTGCCTTGGCCATCAGGCAATAGCCGTAGCCTTCGGTGGCACGATTATTAGGGCAAAAAATGTCGTCCATGGAAAAGTTACAAAAATATATCATGATGGTAGAACTATCTATCAAGGAATTAGAAGTCCTTTCATCGCCACACGTTACCATTCATTAATTGTTCAAAGGGAAAACCTTCCTGAATGTCTCGAAATTAGTGCCTGGACCGCCGACGGGCTGGTCATGGGAATAAGACATAAAATCTTCATTATCGAGGGTGTTCAATTTCATCCAGAATCGGTGCTAACAAAAACTGGCAAGAAGATACTAAAAAATTTTATAAAAAAGAAAGCGTGCCCTTGACAGTAATAAAAAATTCTATATACTAAAAGGTTTGAATAGGAGAACGGAGTATATGAAAATATTAAAAAATGTGCGTAATCTGTCTAAGGTCTTGAAAAAACTTGACACACCATTCTATCTTTATGATGGTGAGAAAATAGCAAGGAATATTGATACCCTTACAAAGGTCTTTTCCAATTGTCGGGTTGAATTATTCTTCGCGGTTAAAGCCAATACAGCCCTCGGTATTTTAAAAATCATAAAAGAAAAGGGTGTAGGTGCCGAGGTCGTATCACCTGGTGAACTCTTCATTTCCTTGAAAGCGGGTTTTAAACCATCCAAAATTCTCTACAACAATATTGCGCGAAAAAAAGACGAAGTAATCTATTCAATCAAAAGAGGTGTGGTATTTTACAACTTCGAGGCACTTGACCAGGCACTCCTACTTGAAGAATGTGCAAAGAAACTGAGAAGAAAGATAAAAATTTTTGTAAGGATAAATCCCGGCATATTTTCTAATACCCATCCCCACCTCGCCACCGGTTCTCCGATGAGTAAATTTGGTATTCCGATGAATGAGTTGAAAAATGTAGTAAACTTGGTGAGAAGATATAGATTTGTGGAACTTGTTGGTATCCACTCCCATATCGGCTCCCAGATACTTACGCCAGTGCCTTTTGTGATGGCATTAAAAAAGGTCGAAGAGGCGATTCAATTTTTCAATAATAATGGCATCAAGATTGGGTATATTAATCTTGGTGGCGGATTTGGCATACCTTATCATCCTGATGAGAGGGAACTCAATTTTGTTCCAATTGCCAGGGCATATGAAAATATTTCAAAAAGGTATCAATTAAAAACTTTCCTTGAGCCGGGTAGATTCATTGTGGGTAATGCAGGATATATAGCAACCACGATTATATCGGTTAAAAAGAGAAAAGGCACTAACCTATACATAATTGATGCGGGCATGACAGAAAATCCAAGACCTGCACTTTATGGTGCATACCACCATATTGAGTCTCTCTTTAAAAAGAATGGTAAACAAAGAGAAACGAGAATCGCTGGTCCACTCTGTGAGAATACGGATGAATTCGGTATCTACAAATTGTCTCCTCTTAATATCAGAGATATGCTCATAATATATAATTGTGGCGCATATACAAGAACAATGGCATCAAATTACAATGGTAGACTTTTACCACCAGAAATTATCGTTGATCGTCACGGTTTAGCAATTATCAGAGTAAAACAACAATTAAAGGGATTGATTCAAAATGAAAAATATTAAGGTCTTCAAGGTTGGTGGTTCCATCCTGAGCAGGCCCGATGACTTCTTAAAAATTGCTAAAAAAATCTCTCAATTTAAAAACAAAGGAATCTGTATCGTTACCTCAGCAATTAAGGGGAAGACCAACGAACTCATAAATACATTTCTTCAGGCTATACCCAAACCTGAATTCTGGAATTTTGAGGCATTCGTTGGACTGGGTGAAATCCAATCTGCTATTTTATTTGAATCGGCATTCAAATATTTTGGTATAAAGGCGAAGGCGATTCTACCATGGATGAAGGAATGGCCTCTTTATATTTCCCTCAAAGGAAAGGTTCTTCTCTCAAAAGAAAAAATCAATGAGAAGAGGAATTTCACAGTACTCAGAAAGAGTCGGGAGAAAGCCAAGTCCTATCTTTTGCCCCTCTTCAAAGAGAATTCTGTAGTCATTCTTCCCGGATTCATTGCCCGAGACATAAAAGGAAGACTTGTTACCCTGGGAAGAGGTGGCAGTGATATCTCGGCATTCCTGATTGGTGAATTACTCAGGGCAGAGGAACTAATCCTATTAAAGGATGTCGAAGGCATCCTGAGTGCTGACCCGTTATTCCATAAAAACAGTGAAAGGATAAAATCACTCGATTCAAAAGAGCTCGGTATCATTGCATCCTCGGGAGCGCAGGTTCTAAATCCCATTTCCCTCAAATATCGCAAAGAATTAAAAAGAATAAAGGTCGTTTCGGTTGATGCAGCGATGTATGAGGATACAGGAACCGCAATTACCTTTGAAAAAGATACTACAATATCATACTCTGATACATGTTTTTCCGCACTAACATTCGTTGGAGAAAAGATCCCGGAAACACCAGGGATACTATACGAGATATCTGGCATATTAGCAAAAAATGGGATTTCAATCTATTCAGTTACCATGTCCGATTATCTCGTTGCCATATATATAGATGAAAGGAAGGCAGAATCAGGCTATCGCCTCCTCTCCCCGCTTTTGGGTAAAATAAAAAACTTGAAGGTATTGAATCTGAAGAAGAACTTAGGAAGGATTGTGGTTCGCAGCCTAAAATTTATCAATGAACCAGGAATCATAAAAAAGATTGTTACACCCATTGCCCGTGAGGGAATAAACATCTGGGAAATCCTTACAGTTCATACGGATGTGATAATTCTCGTTGAATATAAGGATTTGAAGAGGACTTACGAAATTGTTTCAGGAATATTTGAATAAAAGGGCAAGCCCTCTTAAGCCTTTCATTTAATCATGAACTTTCCGACTCGCATAAAAAATGTCCCCCCTTATCTCTGGGCTGAAATGGATAAGGTTGTAAGGCAGGCAAAGAAAACAGGTGTAGAGACTATAAACATAGCAACCGGTGATCCTGACCTAACGCCACCACAACAGGTAATTGAGGAATTGAATAGGGCATCACAGGAAAATGGCGCTCACAAATACCCTACATACTGGGGTATGATTGAATTGCGCGAAAGGATAGCCCAATGGATGAAGAAACGATTCAATGTTATGCTCGACCCGGAGAAAGAAATAATGATTCTGATTGGCGCAAAAGAGGGCATTGTACATCTATCGCTTGCCCTTTGTAGTGATGGCGATTACGTCCTTATTCCTGACCCTGGCTATCCTGCCTATCAAACCTCAGCAATCTTTGCTGATGCCATGCCAATAGATATGCCGCTCCTTGAAAAGAATGATTATTTACCCGACCTAAAAATAATTAATAAAGACATTCTTAACAAGGCAAGGGTAGTAATCTTAAATTATCCCAATAATCCGACTTCAAGGAGGGCAGTCATTTCTTTCTTTAAAGAGGCTGTTCAATTCTGCAGGAAATGGGGGATCCATATAATCCATGATAATGCCTATTCCGAAATATATGAAGATGAAAAACCTCCTTCAATACTTGAGGTTGATGGCAGCAAAGAGATTGCAACGGAGATACATTCTTTTTCTAAGACCTTCAATATGCAGGGGTTCAGAATCGGGTGGATTTGCGGAAATAGCGACATCATAAGGGCACTCTCAATAATAAAGACAAACACCGATTCCGGCATCTTTGTGCCTATACAGAAGGCGGCAATGAAGGCACTCGATAGCTATGAGGATTTCACCCCATTATTGAGAGAGAAATATAAGAAAAGGAGGCTGATCATTCATAACCTTTTGAACGAAATAGGCTGGCAATTCTACCCATCCGACTCCACTGTCTATGTCTGGACAAAGATGAATTCTAAAGAAAAGGATTCAATGAAATTTGTAATAAATTTAATAAAAGAGAAGGGTGTGTTGATTGGACCTGGTTCAGGCTACGGAAAATATGGTGAGGGCTATTTGAGATTTTCCCTAACCCAGCCTGAAGATAAAATCGAAGAAGGCATGAGAAAATTCATTGAGTATTTAAAAGAAGAAGGTTGAATGAAGGTCGAAGACAGCAACAATAGCGATGGCATTTAAAGTCGAAGGGAGGCAATGAAATGATAATAGTATTAAAGAAGGGCGCAACAAAGAAGGAACTAAATAAAGTAGTAGAGTTTATAAAAAACCAGGGTCTAAAGGTTCATATTTCAAAGGGTGCTGAACGGACGATCATCGGAGCAGTTGGTGATGTAAGGAGACTGGACGAAGACCATCTACGGTCGCTCCATTTTGTTGAGAAGGTAATGCGCGTTCTCAAACCCTTTAAGCTGGCGAGCCGTGAATTTCACCCCGATAATACAATAATTGATATCAATGGTATAAAGATAGGGGGTAGAGAAATTGTTGTGATCGCCGGGCCATGTGCCATCGAATCTGAAGAACAATTGATGAAGACCGCAAAGGCAGTCAAATCTGCCGGGGCAAAGGTTTTGCGTGCCTCAGCCTTCAAACCACGAACATCACCCTACGATTTTCAGGGTCTCGGAATTGAGGGATTGGAGTTGCTCGCCAAGGTTAAAAAGAAATTTAATATCGCCGTTGAGACCGAGGTTATGGATCCCCGACTGGTTGAGACAGTAGTAGATTATGTAGACATTGTTCGAATTGGTGCCCGGAATATGCAGAATTTTGACCTTCTGAAAGAAGTTGGTAAAATTAGAAAGCCAGTAATTCTTAAAAACGGCATTGCCTCAACGATGCAGGAATTCTTGATGGCGGCTGAATATATAATGAATGAAGGAAATGCCAAGGTAATCCTCTGTAATAGAGGTGTCCGCACATTCGAACCCGAGATGAGATTTCCATTGAACATTGGTTTGATCGCATTGCTGAAGAAAGAGAGCCATCTGCCGGTGATAATTGACCCATCACACTCAATGGGCAGACCAGACCTGATTCCGCCTATATGCAAGGCAGCTATTGCGGCCGGAGCCGATGGCATAATTGTTGAGGTGCACTACAATCCAGAACAGGCACTCTGCGATGGTCCCCAGGCATTGACACCGGTTGTATTCAAAAGGATGATGGCGGAATTAAAACCTATTGCCGGGGCAGTGGGGCGCGCCTTTTAAGCATTGGCACAAAGTAAATTTGATATAATTATCGTTGGTGCTGGACCAGCCGGAAGTAGTGCGGCATTTACCGCAGCAAAAGAAGGCATTTCAGTATTACTACTTGAAGAACATCCAGAAATCGGCATTCCACTTGCCTGTGCTGAAGGTCTATCACGAAGCACAATAAAGGGCTACCTTGAAATAAGACCAGAATGGGTCGCATCGAATCTCACAGGCTCGATTGTGCGTGGACCTGATGGTGATGAATTTAAAATTGAGTATCCAGATGTTGGCTGGGTCTTGAATCGGAAGCTCTTTGACCGGGCATTGGCAAAAAACGCCGAAGACAGGGGTGTTATAGTAAAAACATCAACAAAGGCAATTGGGATAGAAGATAATGAAGTTATAGTAATTTCCGCTCATCCTTCCCTTTCTCAAAAGAAGGGAGTGGGTGAAAACGGCAATCTAAAAAGATATCGATTTAAATTTTTGATTGGTGCTGATGGGATTACCTCAAATGTCGGTCGCTGGCTGGACATTGATACACGACTGAAGCTCACCGAAATCGAAGTCTGTGCCCAATATTTAATTGAGGGTATAAAGATTGAACCAAATTATGCCTATTTTATAGTTGGTAATGATTATACACCAGGCGGCTATGCCTGGATCTTTCCGAAGTCTGCCAATTCTGCCAATGTCGGACTCGGTATTACTCCATTAAAGACAAAAAGGTGCGCAAAATATTTTCTCGATGAATGGGTGAAGAAGGATTTTCCCTATGGAATAATAAAAGAAAAGATATTTGGTGGTGCGTCGGCAAAGGTATTAAAGAGATTTTCGGGCAAGAATTTCTTTCTTATCGGCGATGCCGCAAGATTTACCGACCCCTTAAGTGGTGCCGGAATTGCCAACGGTATAAAATCTGGTGTGATTGCGGGAACGAATGCAGTTTTAAGAATTCGTAGCAAGAAAGATTATTTCGAAGCCGAGATCGAAAAAGAGATTTTGAATGAATTGAGATTCCATGCAAAGATTAGAGATGCATACCTTAAACTGGCTGAAAAAGATTATAAGCAAATTTTCAATATTGGTAAAAGGATTTTTGCCGGTAAAACAATCTCCGACATAAATACCCGCCATGTTATAAAAGAGATAATTTTCTCCGCGCCCCATCTTCTACCCATTAGCTTCAAGCTGCTGTTTTAATACTGGTTATTGACAAACTATTAAGTTAGAATATCATATAGTGTCAATAAAATAAGGCAAAAATGGCAGATAAGTTCATACCCTTTATCTTAATAATAACATCGAGTCTTTTTGCCCAGTCAGGACCAATCCTCGTTAATTATACCATGTCTCATGATGCCACTACATATACCAATAGCCACAAAATTGTTGCCCACGGCTCTTATGAGAGCATAATTTATATCACTTACCATTCATCGGATAGTGTTTTTTATACATACAGTTCTAATGGAGGCGGTTCATGGTCAACACCGGTTTTTGTTGGTCTCGGTAAAAATCCTGCGATAGATATTGATAAGAATAATAACCATCATATTGCCTGGACACGGTTTGTTAGTAATAACTACGAAATATTCTACGATTGTATAGAAGATATTAATCCCCCTGTTAATATAACGAATACCCCAGGAAATTCAACATTGCCAGACCTAATAGTTGATACAAGTCTTACCGTCCATTTTACCTGGACCGAAAATGTTGGTGCCAGTAATCAGATTTTTTACCGAACATATAAGTCAGGCATTCTCGGTGATACATTGAGAATAAGTGATATCGGTGATAATAACCAATCGTCTATCAGTATATTCGATCCCTACAAGCTTTATATTATATGGGGTTGTAAGGTGACTTCGCCATCCACAAGATACTACATATTTTACCGTTTCAAAGAGATTGGGTGGTCTTTAAAAGATTCTTTAAGATACAGTTCTTGTGTGTGTCGTTGTCCTTCGTTTGATTTTTCACATGGCGAGGATGTATTTGGCACCTGCTGGGAGGATAGCATGGCAACAGGAAATCTTGAGCCTGTCTTTTATGGTGGAAATGGCGGCACATTTGGCACCTCAGGACGTTCTCGATTTCCAGTAATGTCAACGGTTGCGAATGTATGGAGTTATTTATTCGTGCAGGAAGATTCAATAGATATACTCTATAGGCTATACTATTTTATGAGTGGTTGGGGTAGTGTGCGCTCTTTAAGAACAGACTATAATATCAGTGAGCCGGTGAGATTCCCCAATTGCATTGGAGATAAGTTGGTCTGGACCCAGGGTAACAATGCACCATACAAAATCTATTTTATGAAGTTTGGCTATCCCATAAGTGTGCATGAAGGCAACAAAAAAAGGAATGAAGAAAATCTTTTAGAAATTTTTCCTAATCCCACTAGTAAATTTTGTGTAATCCACTCAACACAAAATATCGAAAATATCAAAATTTATAATGTCACGGGTGTTTTAGTGAAAGGGATTGAGCAGATAAAGAGTAATGAAAAAAATATAAAGATTGATTTGCTGGACATTAGTCTTGGTATCTATTTTTTACAGTTTAATTTTGAGAATAATAAAATTGTAAGGAAGGTGATTATTCAATAATTGGGTTTGAATGAAATATTTTGGTTTTTCTTACACCCATTGACTTCGATATTTTTTTAGTTATAATAACATCAAAAATTATATGCCAAAGATGAAGGCGGTGATTAAAACAAAACCTGAACCAGGTGCCGAGATTTTAGAGGTTGAAGTCCCGACACCTGGGCCCGACGCTGTTTTGGTAAAAGTCCAGGCAACCTCAATCTGCGGCACCGACCTTCACATCTATCAATGGAATGACTGGGCAAAGAAGCGCATCAAAAATATGCCACAAATCATGGGACATGAACTATGTGGTCAGATTGTTGAGTTGGGTAGTAATGTAAAAAATCTCAATGTCGGTGATATCATTTCTGCTGAAACACATATTGCCTGCGGTTACTGTTTTCAATGTCGAACAGGGCTTGCCCATATCTGCCAGAATTGTAGAATATTTGGCGTAGATATAGATGGTGTATTCGCTGAGTATGCACTCGTTCCATCCGCCAATGCCTGGCTCGTGGCAGAAAAAATCCCAAAGGATTTTGTCTCGGTCATGGAGCCCCTTGGTAATGCCATTCACACAGTCCTGGCTGGTGAGATTGCCGGAAATAATGTATTGATTACCGGCTGTGGTCCGATTGGTGTTATGTCTATTGCAGTATCCCGTCTCTGTGGTGCTACAAAGATAATTGCCACAGAGGTAAATGATTATCGGATTCACCTGGCAAAGAAGATGGGGGCAGATATCGTCTTGAATCCACAAAAAAATGATGTCCTGGAGACGGTGTTCAATGAAACCAATGGTTTAGGGGTTGATATCGTCCTTGAGATGTCAGGCAGCCCATCGGCAATAAATGATGGTTTAAAGGCAATCAGGGCAGGAGGCAGATTCTCTATGTTAGGTATTCCGGACCACCCATTGAAGATAGATTTGACTAACATCATATTTAAGTATATAACCATGCAGGGAATAAATGGGCGACTAATATATTCAACTTGGTATAAGGCATCAAGGTTTCTCGCCTCAGGTCGGCTTGACCTAGAGCCAGTTATTACCCACCGCTTCCGTCTCGAGGAATTCGAAAAAGGGATGGAATTAATGGCAAGCGGAAGTTGTGGCAAAGTCCTATTGTATCCTTGATTATCTTCGACTATAGTAATAAAAATCTGCGCACCCTTATTATTAAAATCTGTTTTACCATAATCCAAAGATGATTAAAGGAATTGGCACAGACATTGTTGAGATAGAAAGATTCAAGAAGATTAAAGATAGAAAAGATTTTCTTAAACAGATATTTACTAAAAGAGAGATTTTAAATATAAAAAAGGAACGACAAAAAAATATTTTTTATGCAAAACATTGGGGGATAAAAGAGGCAATCTTAAAGGCATTAAGATGCGGTCTTTATTATGGCTCATACTGGCACGATATTAAAATAACAAAAAAATTAAAGATCAATCCCTCTGGTTTCATAAAAAAGATTGCTAAGGAAAAATCTGTATCAGCGATTCATATCTCAATCACTCATTCAAAAAAATATGTGGCAACATTTGTCTTGGTAGAAGATTAATGGAACGGTATATGTATGAGTAATATTGGTTCATACGAAGAAAGATATAAAAATTTTGACTGGCAACAATCGGTGGAAGAGTTGGAATATGGAAAAGGGGGGTTATATAATATTGGTTATTTCTGTAGCGACCGAATTTGCGAAAAAGGATTTGGGGAAAGGCTTGCCTTTATATGGGAAGGCTTTACAGGTGAAACCAAGAAATTTACCTATGATGATATAAGGACCTACAGCAATTGCTTTGCTAAATTTCTGCAGGACATCGGGTTAAAACCCGGCGACCGTGTCTGTATATTCATGGACCGAATCCCGGAGCTATATATCTCTTTTATTGGAATTCTAAAGACCGGATGCATTGCCCAACCGTTATTTTCAGCATTTGGTGAAGGTGCACTCTTCACAAGATTAGATGACGCAAGGACAATGGCTATCCTTACAACAAAAAAACATGTCCTAAAGGTCCGACGGATTAGGGAGAAACTCCCTGCATTAACGAAGGTCGTTGTTGTTGATGCCGACGAACAATCTATTAAAGGCAACGAGATTGCATTTGGAATAGAGAAGATGCCAAAGATTGAAAAATTCGATATTTATAAAGCCAATCCTGAAACACCATCGGTTCTCCATTATACATCAGGAACAACTGGAAAACCGAAAGGTGCATTGCATGTCCATTCGTCAATAATAGCACAGTATATAACAACGAAATGGGTTCTCGACATAAGACCAGATGATATATACTGGTGCACGGCTGACCCTGGATGGGTAACTGGAACCTCTTATGGGGTAATCGGACCATGGTCGAATGGTAATACCCAGGCAGTACTCGACACAGGTTTTAATGCTGATAGATGGTATGGATTTATTGAAAAGCATAAAGTAACGGTTTGGTACTCTGCACCGACTGCGATTCGCCTCTTAATGAAAGAAGGGCTCGATGCTGTAAAAAAACACGACCTCTCATCGCTTAGGCATCTCATCAGTGTTGGTGAACCACTCAATGCCGAGGCCGTAATCTGGTCAGAAAAGGTATTTGGAAAACCATTCCATGATTCATACTGGCAGACAGAAACCGGCTCGATTGTAATAACAAACTTTCCTGGTATGAAGATAAAACCTGGCTCAATGGGTAAACCATTCCCCGGCATTGTTGCTACAGTAGTTGACCCCAAGACATTTAAGCCAATAAGCAAAGAAGGAACTGTGGGCCTTATCGCCTTAAAACCTGGCTGGCCATCAATGTTTAGGACCTATTGGAACAATAAAGAAACCTATGATAACAAATTTAAGAATGGCTGGTATATTTGTGGTGACCGCTCAAGCATTGATAATGAAGGATATTTCTGGTTTGTTGGTCGTGATGATGATGTTATTAATACTGCAGGTCATCTTGTTGGGCCATTTGAAATCGAATCTGTCCTTTTAGAACATCATGCAGTCGCTGAATCAGCGGTGGTTGGAAAGCCCGACCCGGTAAATATGGAAGTGGTTAAGGCATTTATTGCCTTAAAACCAGGATTTAAACCGAGTGATGATTTAGAGATGGACATAATGAATTTTATTCGAAAGAAGCTATCTCCCCTGGCAATGCCGCAGGAAATTGAATTTGTCGAGTCCCTGCCCAAGACACGGAGTGGCAAGCTTATGAGAAGACTCCTGCGTGCCAAGGAATGGGGTGAGGAGATTGGCGATACATCAACCCTGGAGAATGATTAATTTGAAAAAAAGATTGAAAAATGTTATTTGTTTTACGGCATGGCAGCCCGTATCGTCTTACGGCATAGTTATATGGTTAAATATTTAACCGATTACCATTTAACGCCAAAAACGATACCGGTAGCGATGCCCAATACCGACAAAATATCTGTCAATAGGAGGATAAATGGCTGAACAGGACTTGAAAAAAATGATCATAGATTATGTAAAAAAAGAGTACCTTGATGTAGATTCTGACCAGCAGATTGATGAGAATACAAGGCTCATATCGAGTGGTATTGTAGATTCCTTCTCAATGGTTTCACTCAAGACATTCTTAGAGAAAAAATTTCAGATAAAAATCCCAGATGAGAAGGCAACAACCGATGCCTTCGATACTGTCAATAGTATCATAAATCTACTTAAAGAATTTGTTAAGGAGGTATAATGGCTTATTCCGAGAATGCAAAGAATTTCTATCAGAACGAACTTGAGGGAATTCAGGATGCTGGGTTATACAAAGAAGAACGGTATATTGAATCACCACAGGGCGCAAATATAAAAGTTAAATATCCTATGGGTGCACCGACCAAAGAGGTTATAAATTTCTGTGCCAATAACTATCTCGGACTTTCAAGCCATCCTGATGTTATCGAGGCGGCACATAAAGGTCTCGAAAACAGAGGCTATGGGTTATCTAGTGTTCGGTTCATCTGCGGCACCCAGGATATCCATCATGAACTTGAGGATAAACTTACGGATTTTTTGGGAACCGAGGATACGGTTCTCTTTCCATCATGCATGGATA
>Ga0315310_10000388_pt1 | contig 28422 bp, 26 predicted proteins | sample TDP5_MG_FD_203630 | JGI IMG/M metagenome (GOLD analysis project Ga0315310, IMG submission 203630) | Freshwater sediment microbial communities from Lake Towuti, South Sulawesi, Indonesia - TDP5 | ecosystem: Environmental > Aquatic > Freshwater > Lake > Sediment | place: Indonesia: South Sulawesi...
TTACAAAACCTATAGGCCTAATTTCAATTTTCTTTAAAGGCGACAACAATATCACAACAATAGTTTATGGTTTCCCCTTGCTTTTAAAGACAACGACATATTAGTGTTGAGCGTGGAATGGCAGAAAATCGACTGAAGATATCTCCCGACAACGGAACTCTGAGTTCTGATTTCTTTGCTTTCTTCAAATCTAGCGCGCGCTATTTCTAGGAAAACCTTAAAAGAATGTTTTCTTCCCGATAGGAGAGAGTGATATTTTAAACCTGTGTTTTCCAAGCTCAAGAGCCTTTGGGCATGGTATTCTTGGGCCTGCATCTCCGTGACTGAGAATCTGAACGCTGCGAACCAGTGTTAAATAAACATCTCCGTCGTCTTTAACTTCATAGTCAAAGCAATCGTCGCTGTAGAAGCGAAGCCCATTACCGTTTCGATCCTTATATTCGAAGAAATCGTTGAAGGCATACAAAGTGTTCAGTTTTCTTTCGACAAAAACATCCTTCCAAAGATGATGAACCAATCTGCCATCTCTTATACCAGTGTTCACGACGAGTCTTAGAAAGTGTCTGGGATATTGAAAATCTGTTTGGACTAACAAATCCAAAGTGGAATCTTTGAGACGTGATCTTAATTTGACGGAGTTTTGGGGAAGTGCTACTTTCACAGATGGTATGCTATGGTAGAGGTCTCCCTCTTCAGATTTAAGTTCGAAGGAAATCCTACGCAGAAATTTTCCTTTGTATGTTTTTCCTTTTCTTGCTGCTTTTTTCCCAATTTTAATCTTTTTTAGCTTTCTCTCGGCATCCGGATACACTTCATCGATCCCAGTGCCGCAGATCAGGTCATGAAATGCTGCATAGAGTAAATTCTTCCATTCCTCCTCATCAGCTTCTTTATTTAACACTTCTTTTTCAGCGCTTCTATAGAGTTGCTTGAAACTGACTCTGCTACTATAATACCCTTTGAAATTAGAGTAATCGGATAACATCTCACCTTTTATTATCGGTAACTCGCTCTCGTGTTTTTCCAATTCACTGAAGAATTCTGAGGGTAGAGCGAATTTAGCACCACTAGTTTTATGAACCTGTTGAATGAGTTTTTCATCCGGAACATAAAAATCAGCCCCAAACGGTATGAAAGCAAGGTCTGTTGTGGGCTCTAAGGCGTCTATGGCTTTCGCTAAATCATTAAAGCGATACCCGAACAAGCCATAACCGTGCTTCATCCAATGGGCAAGAACGGTACTTCCATCTGTTCCAATCCAAAAAAATTCCTGAGTAGAGTCAGGTTCGTTCATCCCTCTCCAAAAAACATAGTATTTGAGGTTTGCTTCTCCCGCTATTTTGGGCATAATCCCTGGATGCCCAAAGCAATCGATCATCCAGGCAACTTTTGGTTTTGTGTTAAATTCTCCTTCAGCAAAATCGTTCATGATCTCATAATTCTTCTTTATTGTAAATGGAGAAATTAGATTAAGATCTGGCATTACGTATCCTGCGTTAACCACCTCTATCCTACCTTCAAGAATCCTCTCAGCCACTTGACGGAACAATTTTGGCCTTTCCCTTTTCATCTTCTCAAGATAGAATGCTTGATCAACAACGTACTTGAAATCCTCATCTTTTTCCATTATTTCCATAACTTTGCCCAAAATTTTGTAGACTGTTTTCAAGTATTCCTCTTCTGTACTAATCCATGCAACATCGTAATGAAAATGAGGGATTACGAATACTCTCTTCTCTAAATCCATAAGGTTAGACTGGTGGATGAAATTTAAGAACTTTGCCACCTAACACTCATCAACATTTAACCTTATCCACCAACGCTCTTTCAATAAGTATCCATCTCCCAACACTTGGATTTGAGAGATTGCAAGCCTTGAACTTGCGCGGGCTGAACTCACGCGGAGTTGGCGCACCAATCTCTCTAACGACACACTAAAATGACACAAATAGGGTTTCGTACACGCAAGCGTCAAGGGTTCAAACCTAATTCCGCGATTATCAAAGCATCCCCAGGGTCTTGGAATACAATTTGCCTGAATTGAGCTTGATTCCGCGATAAAGTTCCAGAATTGCTCATTTTTTGAAAGGAAGTTTTGTGGACGGGGCGGGATTTGAACCCGCGGCCTCCACGATGCCAACGTGGCGATCATTCCAAGCTGATCTACCCGCCCATCAAGGCTTTGTTTCTAAAACTTTAACCATTAGAGATATGCTATAAGCGTTTCTCATTTAGGTAAGGAATGTGAGCGCCCAATCATCCGTAGTGTAGGTACTGCTTTAACACTTTTTCAATTTTGGCTGGCTTGTCAGCCAGGTTCTTCCATAAATCTTTATCCTTATAGGCTCTCAGCTTATCTATCGTCTTGTCAATTAGTTTCTTTGGAAAAACGCCATTCGCCTGATAAAATCGTCTGTCTCTTCTAAGATTTCTCGCGGATTCGCTGCAGGAACGGGGCAAAACCCTAAGTCTTTTTCTTACAGCACCAGTTCCTTCAATGTGTGAGTTTTCAGCTATTTTCAAGGCTTCTTCAGGATTTTCTAAACCATAATTTGTAGCCATGACCACTCCTGCAAAAAGCAGGCAAACATTTGCAAACGGGTCCGGTGCTCTGTATTCAAAAGTTTTTCTGCAACTGTCTTTTTCTTCGCCCTTTTTTATAAAGCTCCACCATAACGGTATGCGTATTAGAGCTAAACGGTTTCTGGCGCTCCAACAAATGTGTATCGGAGATTCTTTGCGCGCAATAAAACGTAGATAGGACACTGGTGTTGGGTTTCCAAAGGCCGTGAGGCTTGGTGCAAACTTTAGTATTCCGCCAATCATTTTCACGGCTTCGGTGCTTAAGGTTCCATTTGGATTTGCGATTATGTTCTCTCCGTTTTTTAATCCGCATAGGTGAATGTGCATTCCGTTTCCAACGTGTTCTAGAGCTATTTTAGGAGAAAAGGACACGGAGACTCCATATTTTACGCAAACATTTCGGATGACCCACTTTGCAATGGCGATGGTTTCAGCCATTTCCGCTAAATTCTGCGGTTTAAACTCCACTTCCTGCTGTTCCATGAACGTGTCGCCTTTGCCAAATATTCGACCAACCTCGCTGTGTCCATACTTAGTAGCAATGCCAACACCGTCAAGCGTGACCAAAACTTCATTTCTCAAATCTTCAAACTTCGTGAAAGGAGCAGATTCATGATAGTTTTTGTCGGGAGCTCCGGGAAAAAGCGTTTCAGTTTCCAGTTTAGAAATTACGTAAAACTCGAGTTCAGCTAGAGCCTTTAGAACAACACCGCTTGAAGAACGCATTTTTTCTTCAGCCCTCGCCAAAACATTTCTTGGAGCCGTAACCAGCGGTTTTCCGCTTTCGTCTAAGTAATCACATAAAATGTTTAGTGTCGGCACGGTTGAAAAAGGGTTAATAAAGACTCTACTAAGCTTGGGCTTTATGTAAATGTCGCTTTTACCCAATTCGATGAACGAGAATAAATTTGAACCGTCAGCTCTTTCGCCAAACTCTAAGACTTCAGAAACTCTGTTTCTGTCCGTTGCTGAAAAACTTAACGTTTTCAGTCTTCCATCTTCTGGAATGTGACATAAACTAAGAATTTTGATGCCCTTCTCCGAGATGAACCTGACAATTTCTTCCCTTTCAGAGAAATTAAACGTTCCCTGCATAGCAAAGCCTCTTTTAGGCGTGTATATACCTCATTTTTAGAAACCAATATTTGAAGTCTCCCATTGGAGTTTTAATTCTCAATACGTACGGATACCTCTTCACACGGATACGTTTTGAGGATTCGCTATGTTTATTTACAAAGAACTGACATTAATAGGTTGAAGGAAAGGAAGAGTAGCGATGTCTAAGAAAGCTCCATCGAAAAACGAGGCTTTAGAAGCCCTAGACTTTATAGTCAACGTTTTGAAAGAGCACGAAAAGGACTTAGACCGACTAATAAACGAGTTAGGCAACATAACCGAAAGATTGGGCGATGCTGGCGAATTAAGCGGAAAAATAGAGAAAGTTGAAGAGAGACTGACCACACTGCAAAGTGAGATAGCAAACCTAATCTCGTATTTGTCAGCTTCCCGCGAAGCCCCGGCGGTGCCAGTGCAAACAGCACAGGAACAAAGGCCTGAAGCATTAGAGGTTAAAGAAGTGCGGGGCCCACCCGTGATTTTGCGTTGCAAGCAGTGGGAAGATTTTCAAACATTGGCTTATCAAGCCCAGACTCTGTCCTTTCTGTACAGGGAAGCCGAGAAAACGTTCCAAGTGGACGCCTTAAAGAATAATCAAATCATCACCTACAGTGGTGAACTGCCTAAACCTGCTGCACTTCTGAGGGCTTGGCTTTCTAAACAATTGGACATTCATGAGAAGAAGATTCTGGAAGGTATTCTGGCTATAGGTTAGTCTTTCTTTTAGCGTTTGTATGTTCGTATTATTCAGTAACGCTTTTATAGACGACATGTATATTAAGTCTTACGATGCGTTATGGAGGGTTAAGGTTGAAGGCCAAACCACAAGCAGCCAGGAATAGGTTTTCCGTTTTTCGAAGCCTTCTCCTTTCTCCTCGATGACGGAAATGGCTGCGGGGTTAGCCAAAAAACGATGAAAACCCTCCACTCCAAGACACACGTGTAGGTTAAAACAATGGGCGAAAACGAACGTTTCCTACAGAAAATCCGGGAAGAATTCGCAAGATTTCAAAGGGCAATGGAAGAGCTGCACTTTCTCAAACAAGTATCCCACGATCTAAAAAGCTTTAAAGAAATGTTGAAGCTGAAAAAATACGACTAATCCGAAATAGAATCCTTAAATATCCTTCATCGCTATTTTCTTAGGCGAACAAGGCATGGAAACTTTAATCCAAAATCTGTGCTTCTTCAACACACTGACGCGTAAAAAGGAAGAGCTCGTTCCTCTTGAGAAAGGAAAAGTTAAGATGTACTGTTGTGGCCCTACCGTTTACTGGTACGCTCACTTAGGAAACTTTAGAACTTATGTCTTTGAGGACGTGTTGCGAAGAGTTTTAGAGTTTAACGACTTCAAGGTGGAACACGTGATGAACATCACCGACGTGGGGCACCTCACCTCCGACGCTGACACTGGCGAAGATAAGATGGAGGTTGGAGCCAGAAGAGAAAGAAAGACCGTGTGGGAAATTGCTGAATTTTACGCCAAAGCCTTTTTTGAAGATGCAGAAGAACTCAACATACTTAAGCCAACAGTAATCTGCAAAGCGACAGACCATATTTCAGACATGATTGGATTGATTCGAAAACTTGAGAAAAAGAGTTACACATACATAATTGACGATGGAGTTTACTTTGACACTTCGAGACTAAAAGATTATGGAAAACTTACTGGAATGGACTTTGAAAGATTGAACGAGACCCTTAAGGCAGGAGCAAGAGTGGAGTTTAATCCACAAAAGAGAAATATAACTGATTTTGGTCTTTGGCTGTTTTCTCCAAAAGGCAAGAAAAGGCAGATGGAGTGGGATTCACCTTGGGACGTTGGATTCCCCGGCTGGCACATAGAATGCAGCGCCATGAGTATGAAATATCTAGGAGAAAATTTTGACATACACTGCAGTGCAATAGATCATATACCAGTACATCACACAAACGAAATTGCCCAATCAGAAGGTGCCACTGGGAAAAAAGTGGTCAACTATTGGTTGCATGGCGCTTTCTTAGTCTTTGGCGAAAAAACGAGAATGGCGAAATCAAAGGGAAAGGTAATAACTGTTCAGAGCCTTATTGAGGAAGGATTCGACCCTCTTGCCTTTAGATATTTATGTTTAACCGCCCATTATCGGTCAGAATTGATATTCACTTGGGAAAGTTTGCAGGCCTCCCAGAAAGCCCTATTCACGTTAAGAGAGCACATGCGAAAGCTGAGCGAAAATTTGGAAGGTGAGATAAAGAAAACGTTGAAGGCTGAAGAATACAGGAAGGAATTTTTGGAGGCAGTGAATGATGACTTGAACATGCCAAAAGCCCTAACAGTAGTTTGGAAGCTGGTGAGAGACGAGAAAGAGGTCAGCAACAGAGAGAAGTATGGATTACTCCTCGAATTCGACAAAATTCTCGCATTAGACTTGACTGGAGAAGTAACTGAAGAAAAATTACCTGAAGAGGCTGAAACACTTATTCGAAAGAGAGAAGATGCCAGAAGAGCAAAAGACTGGAGGACTGCGGACAACATTAGAGAACAGCTTAAGGCGATGGGCATAATGATTGAGGATACGCCTCAAGGGGTTAAATGGCGATTTGAGAAACGTCAGGCTACTGAATTTTAGAGTGAAAGTTCCAGTCGTTTCTAGAGTATTTTTCAGTGTGAAGTTTTTCTGCGAGCTTACTTTCATAAAGCGTTAACTCGTCATTTGCAATCTCGATTTTTAGGGCTTTTCGAAAACCTTTAACTAACGCTTGCTCTAACTCTTTCATTGAAACACTCTTTCCAAGCTCCCTTTTTATCGAGGTGATTCTATATTTTGCAATGTTCACGGCTTCCGTGCATGTTTTAGCCCATGGAACACGCAAGAAGGTGAACATTTTCTCCAAGTCAACGTCTACCAGAAGCGTTCCATGTTGCAAAACGACTCCCATTTTATGGGATTGGGCGCTTCCAGAAATTTTTTTGCCATTAACAGTCAAGTTTGGGCATGTTTTTGCGTCGCCTTCATTGAAATCTGCAGTCAAACCTAAAGTTTTGAGAGTTTCAGCCAACCCAGCATAAATTTTTGCATAGACAGCGGTTATGTCTTTGGCTTCCAAGTCGTCCTTGTTGGCAACCACACTATAGGTGATTTCGCTTTCGGAGTCGTGGTAAACTGTGCCGCCTCCTGTTATTCGCCTGACAACATCCACGCCGTATTTTTTGCAGTTTTCTAAGTGAACCTCGTTTTCGATGTTTTGAAATTTTCCTATGGAAACGGCGGATGGGTTCCAGCGGTAGAATCTTATGGTGTTCGGGGCGAGATTTCTCATTCTGGCGGTTAGTATGGCCTCGTCCATCGCCATGTTTGTGTGGGCGTCGTGGGTTTCGAGTTTTAGTAGTCGCCAATTGTTCATGTAATCAGCTTCTTTTTGTCTTGTTTTAGTTTGTTTATGGGTCGATTTTTGTCTTTTGTTTGACAACGAGTTTTTGAAGGGCGAGTTTGCCTTGGCTCTCTGTGGTGTCTAGCCCCTCCCTTATATATAGGTTGAACCCCCAAAACCCAAAACAAGTAAAATTCTCTTCTGTAATCTGATATTGGAAAATGTAAAATACAACTTTTCAGTAAACAATAGATTGACGGAGAAAGGGAAATGAAGAAGATTCTACAAATAAATCTAAAGTTCAAAGTGACAAGACCTGAGCTTGAAAAAGCCTTTCTAGAAGGTGCTCCTGCTATAGCAGATGTCAAAGGGCTCATTTGGAAGGTATGGCTTATGAATGAGGCTGAGAAATCGGCAGGCGGTATCTACCTGTTTGAAGATGATGCCTCAGTAAAGGCATACCTAAATGGAGAAATCGTGGCATGGTTAATGAAGCATCCTGCCCTAAGTAATATCGAAGCAAAAGTATTCGATATATTGCCTGAACACACAAAGATTACTCGTGGTCCTGTAGACTGATATAACTCAGAAACAACAACATTCCCATTTTTCTAACTATGAGAAACATGTAGAGATTCATACATTCGATATGGACTTTGACTATAGGCTCTGGGGAAGGCTTACGTACCTAAAAATCACCATTGCACATCTTTTTGTTGTTATGGGCTCTAGCATTGGTGAAGTACTTTTTCAAAATAATATTTCGATATAAGCTCTGTTGTTAATCCTGTCTCCTCTCTGATTTTAGGCAAAATCCCACACCACAATTCTCTTATCGCCTCAAGCCTTCGCCTAAAATCTTTCACTGAAAAACTCTTAACAAGCAAAGCTTCACCTACAAGCCTCTTATAGTCTGGTGGCAGCCACTTTAACCCATAAGAATAGAAGATTCTCCATTTAGGCGCAGGCAAAAACTCCCTGTTCAAAGCGTATCCCAAACCCAAACGATAAAGAAAATGATATTAGCTAGAAATGGCGATTCGTGGAATCCATAATGTTATTTCGTTTCTTATATATTTGGCTAAGAGCAATGATTCCTCATTAATCAAAGTTTCAAGAGACTGACGGTTACCATGCCTTATTCTAGGAATCCTAACTTTCCAATCAAGATAAGCATAGAACGTTCTGATTAGATTGTTTGTCTTGGAATTGTTGAGATATTCCCTTTTACCATAAGGCTTGTTTGTTGAAATACTTCTCAGTTCTCAGTAAAACATTAATGTTTAAGTTTTTGTTCAAAGATTAACAGAACAATTTTTGGGTTTATTACTTTTTATTATGCGTATCTTTCATCCTTTCTATGTAAGCTTCTATCTCATTCAAGTCTTCGCTTTGCATTACAAACTGTTCATTCTTTGGTTTTGATTTGTCAAGCAGAATATGAATGTCTTTATCCCAAAATTTTATTGTAAGAATCTCAAAAACTTCTTGTGTTTCCACCTTTGCTAAATATTCCTCAATCAATCGTGTAACAAGTGCACTCGGTCTTTCCTTAGATGCCAGTAGTTTTGCATAAAGTTCGTCTTTGATATAAATTGACACCGAAGGCATAAGATTATTTCCTTTTTACGTCTTTAAAACGTTTGGTTTGGGTTTGGGATATAAATTGAACTTCACCTTCCCTTTAGCTGTGATGGGTTTGTTTTTGGAGGTTTTCAACCTAAAAAGACTAGACCCCCTAGGTTTCTGCTTTCTTTGAGTGCTAGGCTCCAGAGGCTTGTTGTTTGGTGTGTGCTTTGAGGTGTTTGTTAGTAAAAGTAATTAAGGCTTGGACAGTTTTGGTGTTTGCATGGATGCGGGCATGTCTGTTTCGGTCGATGAGGAGCTGTTGCGGGCAGTTTTCGAAGGTGCACGGAGGCTTTATCCAAGGGAAATAGTTTTGCTTCTTAGAGGCGAAAAGAAGAAGAATCTCATCAAGATTTCTGAGCTTGTTGTTCCACCGCTAGCCACTTATGGTTCAGACTTCGCCGATATTCCACTTCATATGTTACCAATGGATTTTTCCATTGTTGGAACCGTGCATTCCCATCCCTCCGGAAATCTGACCCCTTCCACTGCTGATTTGAATCATGTTTTCGGAATTGTACTAATGATTGTGGGCTTTCCCTTTGAGGATGAGAGAAACGTTGCGGTATACAACCGCAATGGAGAAAAGTTAACGTTGCAAATAACGAAAGTGTAAGAACACCTTAAACACAATTGCGAATCTGCATGTTACAGTTTAAATATTAGTGTTGTGATTAGACCTAGCCAGAGGAAAAATCGAACTATGGGCTCAAAATCTCCAAGAGGCGAGTTCGCCGCAAGACAGCTGTTGGAAAAGCGGAAGAAGTTCCGTTGGAGTAGCATGTACTATAAAAGGCGAATGCTTAGGCTTGACGTAAAGGCAGACCCTCTTGAAGGAGCTCCAATGGCCCGCGGCATAGTCCTAGAGAAGGTGGGCGTGGAAAGCAAGCAGCCCAACAGCGCCATAAGGAAATGCGTCAGAACTCAGCTCATAAAGAACGGTCGGGTTATCACAGCTTTTCTGCCTGGAGATGGAGCCCTAAACGTTGTTGATGAGCACGATGAGGTGGTTGTTGAGGGCATAGGTGGTTCACGCGGAAGAAGCATGGGCGACATTCCAGGAGTGCGCTGGAAAGTCATGGTGGTTAACGGTGTATCCCTAAACGAACTTGTGTACGGAAGAAAACAGAAACCGGCGCGGTGAGAATTTTGAGTCAGAAACAAGATGTCAAACTTTTTGAGAAATGGAGTTTTAAAGACGTTCAAGTAAAGGACTTGGGCTTACAGAGGTATCTATCCCTAAAACCAATTGTAGTCCCGCACAGCATGGGAAGGCACGAACACAAACGCTTCCGCAAGGCAAATGTTAACATCGTGGAAAGACTCGTGAATAATCTCATGCGACCCGGGAAAAACGCTGGGAAAAAAGCCAAAGTCATGAACGTGGTGAAGCAAGCCTTCGAAATAATCAATTTGCGGACTGGCAGAAACCCGATAGAGGTTCTTGTCAGGGCCGTGGAAAACTCTGCACCATGCGAAGATACAACAAGAATTAGCTATGGAGGCATAGTGTATCACTTGTCAGTGGATGTCTCTCCTCAGAGAAGAGCCGATTTGGCTTTAAGGAACATCTGCGAAGGAGCAAGGCAAGCGTCGATAAACAATCCCCGTTCAATCGAAGAATGCCTGGCAGAAGAATTGATTTTAGCAGCAAACCATGACATGAAAAGCCATGGGGTCTCGAAGCGTCACGAACTAGAAAGAGTAGCCCAAGCCTCAAGATAGGGCAATTTCCCATAAGCTATTTCACGTGAATCTCCACAACGTCTCCGTCTTCTATGGTGAATGCGGATCCAACTTTTTGAGGGCTGAAGACGAGGCGTTTGGCCCAAACCTTTGCGTAGGAAAATTTTTCGCCGAAATCACTGTGGATGTTTTTGGCTAAGTCGTAAACGGTTGAACCCCTTTTAAGGATAAATGGTCTTTTAGAAAACTCTTTTTCGTTTGGCTCTTTTGTATAAACTCTTATGATGTCTAATGTTTTAAACACGGTTTCGCCGAGCTTTTCTAGTCCACGTCTTTTTTCGCATGAAACTGCAAGGATAGGTAGCTTGTTGCCGACATAACTCTCTAACAGTTTTAAACTTGCTCCCGAACCCTCTAAGTCAATCTTGTTTGCAACTATCACCGTAGGCTTATACACGGTGCTTTCAAAAACGGCATCTTCAACCTCATCCAGCGTGGCTTCTCCAGAAACTTTAACGACAGCATCCATGATGCGATAGCCCCTGAGAAGCTCTTCAACATCACTCATGGTGCAGTCGACAAGTCTTCCAATCAGAATTATTCGCAAGCCAGCGCCCATAAACTTTCTTTCAACTTCAACGCGACCCTTAGGCTTGCTAACCAGCATTCGGGCTTTCTCCACCTCATTTAAAACGAGAGACAACTGATCAACCGGGCCTCGTGACAAATCCACCATCAAGATTAAACCGTCGGCGTTGCGAGCCAAAGCCAAGCTCTGAAGTCCCCAAGCTCTCCCGTCGGCGGAGCCCTCCATCAACGCTGGGGCTTCAACAATCTGAAATTGAACGTCTTGGTAAGCCATTATGCCTGGGACAGGCTCTCTCGTGGTGTAAGGATTAGATGAAATCTCAACCTTTGCATTTGTTACGGTCGAAAGCAGGCTGCTTTTTCCCACGTTCGTCAAGCCCATAAGGGCCATTTGGGCAGCGCCTTCTTTCTCTATGAAAAATTTTGGCCCACCTTTCCCAGCCTTTCTTCGTCTCTTCTCCTCAATTTCTTTTCGTAAAGTCGCCATCTGCTTTTTGACTTGAGCGCAAAGTTTCGCTGTACCCTTATGTTTCGGGACTAGGCTCAGAAACTCTTGTAGAAGCTGAAGTTTTTTCCTTGGATTTTTTGCTGCTGAGACTTCTGCCCATTTGCGTTTAGCTTCAGCTGGCAGGTTTGTTGGCATAATTCAGACGCGTCCAAGCAATAATTCCGAAAATTATCGTTAATATTCGTTTCCGTTTTAGGCAAGTGCTTCACCCTTATGCTATCATAAACTTAAAATAATTGAATGAACAGTTTTGTAAACGAATCCACTAAATTTAAAGGGAATTTGAAAAATAAGGATGAAGGAGGAAAAGGAATGAGCAAAACTGAAAGGCCACACTTAAACCTAGTGATCATGGGACACGTAGACCATGGAAAATCGACAACCATGGGACACATGCTGTACTTAGCAGGAGTGATTGATGACAGAACAATAAAAGCCTATGAAGAAGAAGCCAGAAAAATGGGCAAAGAAGCCTTCAAGTTCGCATGGATTCTGGACAACCTAAAGGAAGAAAGGGAAAGAGGCTTGACAATAGACCTTCGATTCCTAAAATTTGAAACCAAAAGATACTACTTCACGGTTATAGACGCACCCGGACACAGAGACTTCGTCAAAAACATGATTACAGGCGCAAGCCAAGCCGACGGCGCCGTGCTCTTCGTCTCAGCCAAGAGAGGAGAATTTGAAGCGGGCATAGGGCCGGGCGGCCAGACAAGAGAGCACGCCTTTTTGGCTTTTACATTAGGCGTTCGCCAACTGGTCGTTGCTGTCAACAAGATGGACGATGCATCGGTTAACTGGAGTCAAGAGCGATACGATGAGGTCAAAAATGAAGTTTCAAGGATGCTTAAAATGGTGGGTTACAAGGCCGAGAAGATTCCGTTTGTGCCTACTTCTGGATGGACGGGCGACAACTTGGTTAAACCAAGCGGCAAGATGCCATGGTATAAAGGAACAACACTAATAGACTCATTGGACAGTTTTGAACTGCCTTCTAAGCCACTTGACAAGCCATTACGCCTTCCAGTTCAAGACGTTTACAGCATTACCGGTGTAGGCACTGTTCCCGTTGGCAGAGTCGAAACAGGAGTGCTCAAAGAAAACGATGTGGTCGTGTTCATGCCGGCCAACAAGCAGGCTGAAGTTAAGTCGTTAGAGATGCATCACACCAGAATTCCCAAGGCTGAGCCTGGCGATAACATAGGATTCAACGTTAGAGGCGTGGCAAAGACGGACCTACGCCGTGGTGACGTCGCCGGTCCAGTTAACAATCCACCGACGGTAGCTACAGAGTTCGTCGGACAGATTATCGTGATCTATCACCCCACAGCCATCGCCGCTGGTTACACGCCGGTTCTTCACTATCACACAGGGCAAGTTGCATGCAGGTTCACCGAACTGGTAAGGAAAATTGACCCCCGTTCAGGACAAGTCGTGGAGGAAAAGCCAACTTTCTTGAAAACCGGAGACGCCGCCTTAGTGAGGATGGAACCTTTGCATCCGATAGCAGTTGAAACCTACACAGATTTTCCAGAGCTTGGAAGGTTCGCGGTTAGGGACATGGGCACAACAATAGCCGCTGGCGTTGTGAAAGAGATATCAAAAAAGGGACCATAGCTTCTTTTCCCCTTTTTATGCTTTATGTCTGCGTTTGTGTGTGCGTGCAACGGCGCTAGGCCCCTCTATTTGGAGCCTAATATGATTTTGTTGTGGTTTGTGTTGAGTTAGTCTGATGTTTGGGTTGAGTTTATTTGACCCTTCTCTTGTGAGAGTGGTTAAGAGGAAGAGAAAGACAAAACATATTACATCGTGAATGAACATTAAAGGGTTGGAGTCGTTAATGCTGAGAGACCTTGCTAGAGAAAGGGTCCGTCAATTGGTGGAGAGTTATGATTATGTCGTGCGATTGGGGAAGAAGGCTGAATATAGCGAGGCTGATGTAGGGTCTAAGTTTATACTTCCATTTTTGAGTGCGTTAGGTTGGGACATTACTAAAATAGAGGATGTGAAGGAGCAGAGAAGAACATTAACTGGTGTCGCAGATTATTCGCTTCTGAATGTTGGTGGCACTTCGAAGATATTTTTGGAGTTGAAGAAATTTGAAGAGGATTTGGACAGTTCTAGGCGTGTCGGTGGCAAGGTTAAGAGTTTTCCGCAGATGGCGATTGATTATGCGTGGCAGTCGAGAGCTGATTGGGCTGTCTTAACAAATTTTGAAGAGACTAGATTGTATTATTCGCGGGTAAAAAAGCCTGAAGAAGGTCTAATTTTCAAGCTAAAGTACGATGGATATTTAGCGAATTTTGATAAGTTATGGCTTCTTTCTAAAGAAAGTGTTCTTTCAGGTCTGCTTGATACGTATGAAAAGAGGAGATTAAGAAGAGAAGTCGATGAGGAACTCTTGAAAGATTTAGTATATTGTCGCAAATTGTTGGTGTCGAATGTACGCAAGAATAATCCTCAACTTTCAAAGGACGAAATAAATGAAGCTACTCAGAAAATCTTAGATAGACTAATGTTTATCAGAAGTTGCGAAGATAGGCTAATAATTTCAGCAGAAAGTCTATGGACTCAGTTTTCAGTTTGGCAAAAAATTGCAATAGACAAGACTGTCAGAACATTCATGATGGATTTAAAAAATATCTTCCGAGACTTTGATGCAGTATATAACGGAAAACTTTTTGCACCACATCTTTGCGAAGATTTGCGAGTTGACAACGAAGTTTTAGAAACAGTTCTCATTCTGCTGTATAATTACAATTTTGATCTAATTCCAGTTAACGTTCTAGGTAACGCTTATGAGTTATACATAGGCACGATAATCAAAGAAAAAGAAGGAACACTGAAAGAAGACGAGCTCACATTAGTCGAAGACCCAAGTGTTCGTAAGAAACATGGTATCTACTATACTCCAGAATATGTGGTTGATTACATAGTGAGAAATACTTTGGGCGAACTGCTGAAGAATTGCAAAACAGTGGATGAAGTATCAAAAATCAAGGTCCTTGACCCAGCCTGCGGTTCTGGCTCATTTCTAATAAAGGCTTTTGATGTGATAAAAGAATGGTATGATAATTACAATAGGCGGAACCAACTATCTGCTACTCCGAATACTCTTGACGCTCATTTTCATGCCGTGCCGAACGTTGAAGAGAAGATACTGACTGACAACCTTTACGGTGTTGATTTTGACCCGCAAGCGGTTGAAATAACAATAATGAACCTCAGTTTGAAGGCTGTGAAAACTAAACAGAAACTTCCCTACATGGGAGACCATATTGTATGCGGAAACTCTCTAATCTCTGGAACTGGCGAGGCACTAAAAGAGTATTTTGATGTCCCAGATGAAAAAAAGCCATTAAATTGGTCTAGCACCTTTCCAGAAGCCTTTAAGCAAGACGGTTTCGATGTTATCATTGGAAACCTCCCTACGTTGAATCACGAGACATACCAAATGATGACTGGAAATATTTTAGAAAAAATTTCTCTAGCGCTTACAAACGGTTTGATATTAGTGTTCTCTTCATAGAGCAAGCGATTAAGTTGTTAAAACCTGGGGGTTTGCTTGGTTTTATTACTTCAAATAAGTTTGCTGTTTCTGACTATGGACGAGGAATAAGGGCTTTCACTTTGAACTCGTGTTCTATTAAGCAACTGGTTGATGTTTCCAACATTGATGTTTTTAGAGATGCATCCACCTACCCATACATTAGCACTTTCCAACGTGAAACTGACGAGTCAAAGAGAATTAACAATAATATCATCTGCGTTACAGAAAGTACGAAAGAAGATTTCATCTCGCAAGACTTGGAATCCAAAATTGTTCGCCAAAGTGTTTTCCGTGATATCCCGAACTTTATCTTTAGCCTCTATTTAAGTGACGATATCTATAGTATCATCAAAAAGATCCAAAGTGATTGCATCAAACTCGGTGATATGGTTTGGATGCGTGATGGGGTTCATACCGGAAATGTTAAAGAAAAACTTATCGTCAACAGAAAGCTTACTCCGGATTGCAAGCCCATGATAACTGCTGAAAGCATCAATAGGTATAGTATTCAATGGAAAGGATTATGGATAAACTATAACCAAAACTTAATTGTTGGAGAAGCAGGAGAATACGGTTCTCTCAGAGAGCAATGGATTTTTGAGGCTAGAGAAAAACTCTTGACAGCCCTTTTCGGACTTAGACCAGAAGTAGCTTATGATGACAAGCAAGTTTATGCAAACAACTCTGTAAAACTGATATTGCCCAAACCTAACGCTTATTCTCTTAAGTATATACTGGCAATTCTGAATTCCAAGCTGATTTGGTTTTATTATAAAATATTATTTGGTCAAACTCATGTGCGAGGAGGTTATATCCAATTCTATCCAGCGGATTTCAAAAAACTACCAATTCGTACTATAAACTTTTCAGACAAAGAACAAAAAAATGAATACGAGAAATTGGTCGAATACGTAGATACGATGCTTTCATTGAAAGTACAATCCAATCAGATAAACACTGATTTTGATAGATATCTCACTGAACCGATAGTTGCTTATGCAAATTTCAAAGAATACTACAACAAATTCGATGTGAAAGATAAGGAAGCTCTGGATAAGACAAGCAAGGGCATCATAAGACGAATTAAGGTGGAGGAACAAGACGCTTGGCTGACATTCAAAGTAGACTACTTTATCAAAAAGGACAAAACTAAAGCAGAGTTCACTGATTTTCCAGTTTTAAGATGTAGGTCTGAGAACTTATCCTTTAGAAAATTCATACTTCACGTCTTTCAAAATTACAAGAAGCGTTGGGGAAGCGGAAACCTTCTCTCCGTGATTTTGAACACTTCCATCCCATGCTTTGACAAAAACCCAGAGAAAAACAATCAAATCATTGAAAGAATAATGAAGGAATTTCTAAAATCTATCGAGGAAAAGGAGCGACTGGAAAAAGAAATTCGACAAACCGACCACACCATAGATTCCAAAGTTTATGAATTATACGGCTTAACTCCAGAAGAAATCTCTATAGTCGAAGACTTCTTGAAACAGAAATAAAATCACACGGTTAATATCCGACGCATCTTTGAAATGTGTGTTATGCTCAAGTTTTATCAGTGAGAAGCAATTAGTTTCTCATGTTACACACAGCGTAATATAGAGTTGAGGGTATGTCTGGAACCGAAACCTTACTCCCATACTTAAAGGAAAAGAAAGGCGATGAGCAGGAGCCAACAATTATCGTTGATGGTCGTGAAGCAAGCACAGCCACAAAAATCGTTAAAGGGCTTAGAGAACGGGGCGTAAACATCAAAACCGAGACACTAGAGAGGGGCGACTACGTCTTATCCGACGTATGCGCAGTAGAGAGGAAAACGGTTCAAGATTTTGTTTACACGCTTACACGTCGCTACCTCTTTGAGCAGCTGTTTAAGCTGAAAGAAGTCTATCCCAAATCGCTGATCCTTTTGGAGGGTTACCTCCCGATAATCTACAAATTCAGCAGAATCCAGCCTGTCTCCGTTTGGGGAGCAATGTTCAACCTAGCAAAAAACGGAATAGCAATGGTAAACACCGCGTCGTACAAGGAAACCACTGATTTCCTTTACGTGGCTGCCCGCCAAGAACAAATCGTGGAAAAGAGAGTTCCAACAGTTCACCCCGTCAAAAAGTGCGATACTACGCCTGACGCCCAGATATACTTCGTGGCGAGTCTACCAAACATCGGGAGAGAAAAAGCCGTAACAATCCTTAAATCCTATCAGACGCCATTAAACGCCCTAACAAATGTGGATGATTGGTCTAAAACCGTTTATGGGCTCGGACCAAAAATAAGCGCCAAGGTTAAAGAGGTGTTGAACACTCCTTTCAAAGGGTGAAGAAGCATGGACGTGGAAATTGTTCCAACACGGAAAATCAGCATTCTAGGTTTAGATAAACGTTCGGTCAGCGACATCGCCTGGTGTGCCACAACCTATGGAGTGAACAGGCTTTACTGGGTAGACGGCTACCTCTTATGTTTAGAAGTCTACGAAAAATCCTTCGAACACGAACTAAAAAAGAGGGAGTTTCCCATAAGTCAGATTTGCTACGCGGAGTTCCCAAAGTACGAGAAAATCTACGAAATCGACAAGAGCCTTCAAATTCCGCTTGTGAACGTTTCTGACATGAAAATATTCCAAAGTGTTTTAAAGGCAATCTTAAATGAGAGCAAGGGAAATCCATCAAATTCGACAGTCGAAAACGTTGAAACCTAGTTTTTGCCCTTTTCACGTGTTCATAGCCAGGTTTAAAGACTTTTTCAACGTAAGAGAAGTCTTGTTTCAAATACGCTTTTAAGTGATGTGTGGCGTAATGTAGTTTGCGAGGTTAGACGTGACCATGGCTAGTCCGACGATCGGGATTATCGGTTTAGGCCCTGTCGGGTCTATTTTGGCTGCTCATTTGGCCAGGGGTGGGGTGGATGTGGTTGTGGAGGACATCGCCAAGGAGCTTTTGATTAGGATTAGGAAAGATGGTTTGAGGGTTTCTGGGATTAGGGAGCTGTCTGCCCGGGTTGACAAGGTTGCGGGTTCGTTGGCTGAGCTGGCCGAGTTTGAGCCTGACGTTGTTTTTGTCGCGACGAAGGCTTGTTTCTTGAAAAGTGTTTTGGCCGAGCTTAAGCCCGTGTGCACGTCTAGAATGAGGGTTGTTAGTTTTCAGAACGGGTTGGATAATGAGCGTTTGATTGCTGAGACTTTGGGAACCGAGACTGCTTATCGTGTCGTTATCAATTACGCCGGAAATCTAGCCGGTCCTGGAGATGTGAGGATGAACTGGTTTCAACCTCCCAATTACATTGGTGCTCTTCGGAAGGGAGTATACACGACTGATGAGACGACCAAGTACATTGCTGGTATGATGACGAATTGTGGGTTGGCAACAGAGGAAGCTTCTGATATCAAGAAGTATGTGTGGGAGAAGACGATTTTGAACGCTGCCCTGTGCTCCGTTTGTGCTTTGACTGGGCAGACTATGAAGGAGGCTATGGAGTTTGAGTTCAGTCGTGGCTTGGCTGTAGGGGTGCTAGAGGAGGGTTTGGCGGTGGCGAGGGCGGACGGTTACGATTTCGGTGAGGGTGCGCTTGACAGGTTTACCAGTTATTTGGAGAGGGGTGGGGCTCACAAGCCTTCTATGCTGGTGGACGTGGAGAATAAGACTAGGACTGAGGTTGATTTCTTGAGCGGGGCCATAGTGAGTCATGGAGAGCGGTATGGGGTTGGGACGCCTGTGAATAGTGTTTTGACTGGGTTGTTGAAGAGTTTGGAAGACAGGTATTTGAGGAAGGGTTAGGCTTTGGCGCTTGTGCGTGTGCAACTGCGCTAGACCCCTCTATTTGGAGCCAAATACGTGTTGTTTGGTTTTGGTGATGATGAGATTGACCGCCTCCTTGACTATCTCTATCCCGCCTTAGCCAACGAAATCCAACAACCAAAACGTTCATGCAAAGATGAAACAGATTTACAGTATTACATCCACACCTATCGCGTGAGGAGCGATTCTATGCGAACTCCAATGTGCTTTTTCTTCACTTTTACGCCTGAAAAGTATTAATAGAGTTTAGAGTTATTTGACGCTAAAGCGGGGAGACGGAAGTTTCATGGAGCAACTAGAGCTGTTCAAAACCCTGATTTCAGCAGACAACAAGTTCATTAAGGAATGGAAAAGTCAAAAAAAGCCCATTTTAGGATATGCATGCTCCTACACACCTGAAGAAATCATCTATGCTGGCGGGATTCTTCCAATCAGGGTTTTCGGAAGCCTCGAACCTTCGAAGTTGGCTGACGTTTATCTGCCAGTCAACGTTTGTTCCTTTGCCAAAAGCTGCTTCAACAAAGCCCTAAAAGGAGAATACAGCCTACTGGATGGCTATGTTGTTTCAAACTCCTGCGACAATCAAAACAAGATTTATGACCTCTGGAGACAATGCGCAGCGATTCGCAAAACATACTTCATAAACACTCCCCACAGCACCACAGAAAAAGCCTTAAACTTCTTTCACAAGGAGCTTGAGAGGTTCAAAGAGTGGTTAACGAAGAGTTTTGAAGTTGAGATCTCCGATGAAGATCTGAAGAATGCCATCAAGGTATTCAATGAGAATAGAGGGCTACTAAGGCAGGTTTATGAGCTGAGAAGGCGAAATCCCCCATTATTGTCTGGAAGCGAGGCGCTTGAAATTGTCTTGTCAAGCATGATGATCCCAAAGGATGAGCATAATAAGCTTTTACAAGAATTGCTCGATGAAATTGAAAGACGCGAAGACATACCCAAAGAGGGTGTGAGACTGCTTGTTTCCGGCAGCGTCATGGACAACTCAGAACTACTGAGGCTTATTGAGAGCGTTGGTGGCACCGTTGTTGCCGACGACCTCTGCACCGGTTCACGGTACTTCTGGAACCTAGTAAGGGAGGACGGAGAACCCATGATGGCCATCGCTGAAAGATACTTGTGTAAGGTTCCATGCCCTTTCATGCACTCTTCTGAAGAAAGATTCAAACAAGTGAGGGATATGGCAAGACTTTTTGATGTTGAAGGAGTCATCATTTTTTCCCTGAAGTTTTGTGACGTTCACTCTTTTGACGCTCCACTATTGACAGAAGAACTCAAAGAAAAGGAAGGCTTACCAGTTTTGTGTCTTGAGTGGGAACACTCCTTAACCGGAATTGCACAGCTTAGAACAAGGATTGAAGCCTTCATTGAGATGTTGGAGGAATAACCAAGATGAGCGAGAGAAGACTTGAAACGCTTAAAGGCTTCTACCAGAACTATGTCAAGCCCTTCTACGAGACGGCCCACAAAGCAAAAGAGGAAGGCAAGCTTGTGGCGTGGGTAGCCTCCACCTTTCCAGTTGAGATCCTTCTAGCAATGGATATAATTCCAGTGTGGCCCGAAAACTACGCTTCCCTGTGCGCTGCCAGAAGGGTTTCTGTTCCGCTTTGCGAGTTGGCTGAAAGAAGAGGCTTTTCAAAGGATTTATGCTCATATGCGAGGTGTGTACTCGGCTCCCTCTTTGAAGGAGAGAATCTGCCTGAAGGTGGAGTTCCAAAACCAGACTTTTTGGTTGCCTCGACATGCGCCTGCGATACGCACTTAAAATGGTTTCAGGTTGCCAGTCGAATCTTCAAAAAGCCATTGTTTCTACTGGATGTTCCCTACAATGTTGAGAGTGTAAATCCTGAAAAATTGGAGGATCGCTACATTCAGCATTACGTTTCTCAGCTTGAAGACTTGGTTTGTCTTCTCGAAAAGCATTCTAGAATGAAACTTGATGAGAACAAGCTTGAAAAAACTTTGAGGCTTTCAAACAGGTCAAGCGAGCTCTGGCTTAAGATTCAGGATTGTAGGAAAAACGTTCCAGCTCCTATGGGAGCGAGGGAAGCCTTTTCCGCGGTTTATTTTATGCTCTGCATTCCTGGGACAGAGCAAGCTGTGGACTTTTATGAGAAGCTTTGTGAGGAGCTTGAAAAAAGGGTTAAGCAGGGTGTGGGAGTTGTTGAAAACGAGAAGCATCGTCTGGTCTGGGACAACCTTCCTTTGTGGTTTGACCTTCAATTTTTTCAGTATCTAGAAACCTTGGGAGCGGTCGTTGTTGCAGAAACCTTTTCACACGTTTGGGCTGGAGGCCTAGACTCCTCAAAGCCCTATGAAAGCCTAGCCCGAAAACACTTGTCAAACATGGCAAACTGCGCCATAGAGCGAAGAATAGAGCTGATCGCGGGTTTGGTAAAGGACTTTCGGGCAAACGGTGTGATCTTGCCAACAAACTGGGGTTGCAGGATGATGACAATAGGAGAAACCATGGTGAAGAAAAAGATTCAGGAGATGACAGGAGTTTCGAGCCTAATATTAGATGTAGATTCAACGGACTGGAGAAACTACGACGAGTACCAGGTGAAAACAAAGCTGGAGACCTATTTGAAAACTTTGAAGTAGCTCATTTTAGAAACTAGGGGGCTTCAGCGAAGCGTTCTCTAAGTCTTCTATGCAAAATTTTCCCTGTTGCAGTCCTGGGCATTTCAGAATAGTTAAGGAATATCGCCCTCTTAGGTTTTTTATACCCAGTCATCTTCCCCCTACACCATTCAATGATTTCTTCTCCTACTGCTGTTTCACCATCCTTTAAGGCAATCACCGCTGTGACACACTCACCCCACCTCTCATCTGGAAGTCCCACCACAGCAACGTCCCGCACTTTTGGATGCCGAGAAATTATCTCTTCAACCTCTGAGGGATAGACATGTTCGCCTCCAGTGATGATCATGTTGTCCTTGCGGTCGACAATGTAGTAATAGCCTTCTTCATCACGCTTAACGAGGTCGCCGGCGCTGAAGAACTCGCCTCTAAACGAGGCTTTAGTTTTCTCAGGCATCTTATAATATTCATCAAACATCATCGGGCCCTTGGAATAAAGTTCACCAACCTCTCCGATTCCAACTTCACGACCACTATCATTCAAAAGCTTGACTAAGTCCACTCCCAGGCACTCTCTGCCCATTGACCCGATTTTTCTGAGCTGGTCTTCAGGCTTTAGTATGGTAACCAGTCCAGCTTCGGTGGAGCCATAAGCCTCATATAACTCAACACCAGGGAAACATTCCAAGATTCCGCATTTTATCTTGCTTCTGACAGGAGCAGATGAGCATAATAGCTTCCGCAGCGAACTCGCATCGAACTGTCGACGGGTCTCCTCTGGAACTTCCAAGATGAGGCTGTAGTGAGTTGGAATCAGTGAAGTGAAGGTTATTTTCTCCTTGTCCACGATGCTCAGCAACTCGACAGGGTCGAAGCCCTTGTCTCTGCCAACGAACAGAGAGGCCCCTATATATAGGAACAGAAGCCCATAGAAGGTCGAGTTTACATGGAAGAGGGGCATGATGATCATGCCATAATCCTTCTCTGAAAAGCCGAATTCCACAGCGTTGATCAAGAAGAACGCTATGTAAGACTCGTGGGAGCGGACAACACCCTTTGGAACTCCAGTTATGCCAGAAGTGTATATCTGAGCCCACGTGTCGTTGCCGCCAACATTGACCTTGGGTTTGTGGTCTGGAGAATCCTCAATCAGATCCTCATATTTAACGTAGCCTTGAGGGGTTGACTTGCCAACAACAATGTACTTGTCTTCACCGATTTTTTTCAGTTTTGGGCGGATGGTGTCTATTGTTTTAACGAACTCTTCATCGATAATGATGGCTTTGGCATCCGAATGATTTGCAACGTACTCAATTTCCTTGTCGATGTAACGCCAACTGATTGGTGCAACAACAAGCCCCGCCTTCGCAAAGGCGCAGTATATCTCGACGAATTCGGCGGAGTTGTAGAGCATTACAGCGACACGGTCGCCCTTACGCAAACCCATGTTTGATAAGCCATTAGCTAGCTTGTTGGTCCTGATGTTTAGCTCCGAATATGTCCATGCCTTGTCGCACCAGTCTTTGACAGCCAGTTTCATAGGATGCGTTTTAGCGTGAATGTTTAAAATGTCTCCCAAGCTTAACCAAGCCATGGAATATCCCGTCCTTTAACATTAATGAAGAGATATGTTAGAGCTTTAAAGTATTACTAATCCAAGAAAATAATGCTTGTGGAAATGTCAAATTGCAGTGGCTATTGTTATGATTCCGTTGATGATGAAGTATGTGCCTAACATGGCGATGAAAAGTCCTAGGATTAATGATATTTGCCTTTGCCACGGGTTTATGTACTCGCCATACTTGTAGATTATGTATGATATGATGGTGTAGTAGGTTAGGTCTGCGAGCCAGTGGCCTGCTGTGACGATGAAAATTCCTGATGTTCCCATTAGCTTGGAGCCTTCGGCAAGTAGTAGAAAGCCTGCTGTTGCCCACCATAAAGGCTGAGTTGGGTTAAAGGCTGTGTAGAAAACTCCACCAAGTATGGATGAGTTAACCTTTGAGCGTTCGACCTTAACCTCTTCACGTCTCCTTTTAATCATAAGGGCACCCATCAAGATTAGCACAAAGCCCCCAGCCACATAGATAAAAACTTCATATTGCTTCATTACGCCACCCAACCCCAGGAGAATCAGATATATTATTAGTGCTTCCCATAATGCATGTCCAAAAATAACGTAATGACCAGTTATCTTGCGTTTTCTAGAGGAATCAAAAATAACGAAGGCTAAAAGGGGCCCAGGAATGACGGCGCCACTAAGCCCAACAACGAAGCCGAGAAACAGAAGGGCCAGAAGTTCAAATATTGCTCATGCCTCGCTCTTAAGTTCTTAATATTCAACAGATATTTGCTGACAATTCTATTAAAACTTGAGTTGTTTTCAGTCATTATCGTTACAAAGGCTTCGCTTCCTTTCTTTCCAATCTCTTTCATTTTGCTTCTTAATCTTCCCTCACCTAAGATAATACTCTGAACTGGATTTAGCAGAGTCGGAGCGCAGCGAGGTGGTGCACATGGATCGCGCAACTTGAGAGCATTATGGCTGGAAGTACACGAGCTTAAGCAAAATTTAAATGAAATATATCGCGCGCAAAAGCTTTAGGAGACAGTTTTCCGGCCGAAAAGCGAAACTCCATTGTTGTTCGTAGGCGGAAGAAAAAAATAAATAGTGTAACTCAAAATGATATAAATGGGTAACAAAATTATATGAATAGAAGTCTTTTTCCTAAGCAGACTAAACACTTTATAGAGAAGGATCAGCTCGGCTTTAAGTGGCTTATTCGCAAAGACAGCTTTTTCTCAGGGTTTTACCACGACAAAATTGGCTCAGACATTAACCATGAAATTGAAACTTTTCGGCTGCTTAGGGACAGAGGATCTTCTGAAAAGGTATTCGTGGACGTCGGCGCTCACGTCGGCCACTACGCGGTCCGGCTATCCAAGCACTACGGCCAGGTTACAGCCATCGAGCCGGATCCGTACAATTTTGAGGGGCTCTTGAAAAACCTCGGGCTCAACAATGTTAAAAACGTCCGCCCGCTTAACCTGGCTGCAAGCAGTAAAAGAGGGAATTCCATCCTTTACAGCGCCGGTGTTGGATCCCGGCTTGACATAGTAAGGCTTCACAAACGCGTTTACAATGTGCACACCGATCTCCTAGATAACCTCGTCGACCGCGCGGACGTCGTTAAAATAGACACAGAAGGCCATGAGCTTGAGGTCCTTAAAGGGGCCCCTCGCCTAATCGCGCAAAAACCTCTTTTTGTGATTGAAAACCACACCAAAACCTATGGCCTGACCTACTGGCCCAAGGTCCTCGAGCTGCTCGGTGGGTTTAAATCCCGCCACATAGAGGGTCATATAGAGGAACTTTGTCTTTTTGAGCCGCAGAATATAGCTTAGAGGCGCGGCGCGCTAATCCAAGAAAATATATACTTCTATAACATTTCTTCTTTACTTCTGAAAGGAGGATTTAAAATGGAAGTTCGAAAAGTTGCTGTCCTTGGAGCCGGGTTGATGGGCCACGGCATAGCCCAAGTTGCGGCTCAAGTGGCGAAGCTTGAGGTCAGCCTTAGGGATGTTGAGCAAAGATTTCTTGACAAAGGAATGTCTATGATAAACGACAGCTTACAGAGATTTCTAAAGAAGGAAACAATCACAGAAACCGAAGTCAAAGAAACCTTGGCAAGGATTCATCCAACCTTAGACTTGAAAGAAGCCGTTGCTGATGCAGACCTAATTATCGAGGCTGTCCCAGAAATCCCAAAGCTAAAAAAAGATACACTTTCAGAAGTCGATAAACTGGCGAAGCCTAGTGCCATTATAGCCTCAAACACCTCTTCAATAAGCATAACAGAACTCGCCTCAGCCACAAATCGACCGGAAAAATTCTGCGGGATGCACTTCTTCAACCCACCACAACTAATGAAGCTGATAGAGATTATCCGTGGAGCAAAAACTTCAGATGAGACCATCAACGTAATAGTCGAAGTGACAAAGAAAATGGACAAGGAGCCAGTCATAGTCAAAAAGGATGTCGCGGGCTTCGTCGTGAACAGAATTCTGGTTCCAGCATTAAACGAGGCAATCTCACTGGTTTGGGAGGGAATAGCCGACCCTGAAGACATAGACAAAGCAATAAAGCTTGGACTAAACTGGCCTATGGGTCCCTTAACGTTAGTTGATTATCTCGGACTGGATACCACTTTCTCTATTGCTGAAGTTTTGCAGAACGACCTAGGCTCGAAATACAGTCCATGTCCACTACTAAGACAAATGGTTCGAGCAGGGCTTCTTGGAAGAAAGACTGGCAAAGGTTTTTACGACTGGACCCAAAAATAGTAAAAAACTCAGGTGAAAACCTATGGAATTTAAAGGTACACTTTACGAGAAAAAAGACGGAATAGCAACAATAACCATAAATCGCCCAGCAGTTCTAAACGCAATGAACGTAGAAACCGTTCAAGAAATTCTTTCAAGACTTGAAGATGCAGAAAAGGACGAAAACGTCAAGGTTATCGTGATAACTGGTGCCGGTGAAAAAGCCTTCTGCACCGGCTTAGACTTGAAAAGTGTGCAAAATCTAAGCGTAATAAAAGGGGTAGAGACCTTAAGAACTGGACAGAAATTGACCTTGGCGATTGAGGAGCTTGGTAAGCCAGTGATTGCAGCTATCAATGGCTACGCCCTTGGAGGAGGCCTAGAACTCGCAATGGCATGCGACATTAGGATAGCTTCGGAAACCGCGCGGGTTGGACAGACAGAATTAAATGTTGGACTGATTCCAGGCTGGGGAGGAACACAACGATTACCACGTTTTGTTGGAAAAGGAATAGCTAAAGAACTAATGTTCACTGGCAAGATGATTGACGCCAAAACCGCCGAAAGAATAGGATTGGTTAACATGGTTGTGCCTCCAGAAAACCTAAAATCAGCTGTCGAAGGGTTTTGCAAAGAAGTTATGGGCAAGTCTCCAATAGCCATAAAACTAGTCAAAGAACTCATTAACAACAGCACTGAAATAGACCAGAGGATAGGGCTAATACACGAAGCAGAAGCTGTCGGAGTGTTATCTTCAACAGAGGACTATAAAGAAGGAATATCGGCGTTCATAGAGAAAAGAAAACCCCAATACAAAGGGAGATAAAACCATCGCCTTTCACTGGTGACACTCATGAGAAACGTTGCAATAGTCGGCGGCGGAGCCGCTAAATGTGGTAAACGAGATGCAAGCTGGAGAGACTTGGTGCAAGAAGCTGGAAAGGCAATGTTTGAGAGCGTAGATGATCTCTCTCCGAAAGATGTTGACTCTTTAATAGTTGGCGCGGGCCAACCTGAACGGTTCATATTTCAAGCTCACGTCGCTGCCATGGTGGCTGAGTATCTAGGGATAACTCCTAGAAAGGTTTTGGCGAGGACAGAGTTGATGTGTGCTTCTGGGCAGGCGGCAATCCGATATGCTTGGGCGTGTGTCGCAACTGGTATGGCTGACATTGCCGTTGCCTTCGGTGTTGAGAAGATGTACATGCCAGACATGGCTGAAGCCCAGACAAACATGACCTGTGTCCTTGACAGGGAATGGGATGGAGTGAACGGGCTCTCAGCTCCGCCCTTCTTTGCTATGACTGCTCAAAGACACATGCTTGAGTTCGGCACCACGAAAGAGCAGATGGCCTTGGTTTCGGTCAAAAATCATCATTATTCCACCATGAACCCCTTAGCCCACTTCCAAAAAGAAGTCACAGTTGAGGCCGTTTTCAAATCCCCGATGGTTTCTCCACCCCTAAACCTCTTTGATTGCAGCTCGATGACGGATGGGGCTGCTGGAATAATCCTAGTTCCAGCAGAAGATACAAAGAGATACACGGACACCCCGATGTATATCATTGGAACCGGACAGGCAAACGTTGGAAACGTCATCAACAACCTAGCCAGCCTAACCGAGTGGGTTCCGCTAAAGATGGCTGTTCAAGAAACTCTAAGAACAGCAAAGATAACAAAAGATGAGATTGACATAGCAGAGCTGCATGACTGCTTCACGATTTCGGAAATTATGGAGTACGAGGCCTTCGGTTGGTGCGAAAAAGGGAAGGGCGGAAAATTCATTGAGGAAGGCGGACCGTACGTTGGCGGAAAGGTTACCGTAAACCCAAGGGGCGGACTGCTCGGATGCGGGCATCCTCTAGGCGCTACAGCAATCCTGCAAGCCCTAGACATTCTTCAGCAGTTTAGGGCAGAAGTGCCGAATGGAAGGTATGTCAAGGAAGCTGAAATCGCGGTTGCCCACAACTTGAGCGGAGCCGCGAACGTTCACAGCATAATCGCCTACTCGAGGAATCCAAAATGAGCGTTAAGTTTGAAAAGATTAAGCGTCAAGAGATGATCAAGCTTCCGTCCATGCTGGATTTCTACCCTCTACAAGACGAGAAATTCACAAGAATCAGCAGGTTCTTCCAGAACCTCAAAGAGGGGAAGTTGACGACAACCAAGTGCAAAGCATGCGCAAAACTCCTGTGGCCTCCAAGAATCGTGTGTCCCGAGTGTTTTTCCGAAAACCTCGAATGGGTTGACTTGGGCGCGAAAGGCGAGTTGTACGCTTTCACCGAGATGAGGCTCGGCGCTCCGCTAGGCTTTGTCGAAGATGCGCCATTCTGCATAGGCATAGTAAAAATTGGCGGCTTGCATATTTCAGCCAGAATCGACGACGCGAAATACGAAGAACTTAAAATCGGAGAAAAGGTCAGGCTTAAAATAGTTGAGCTGGAAGACGGCAGAGTCTTCTACAGATTCTTCAAAGCTAAGGAATAGCCTCCTTTTTTCTTTTCTGCCCCTTATTTTTGGGTCTTATGTAAATCGTCTTGTACCTAGCACAATCTTGGTACAACAAGCACTTTTTACATTCTTCGCTTGTCCTATCGAAAACGGCTGGCTCCAATCTAACCTCGTAGCCAAGGGACTTATAGAGCTCCACAGCCTCGCTTAGTCTCGGTTCATCAGCCACAAACCGCCTAATCCAACCC
>Ga0315310_10000389_pt1 | contig 28411 bp, 31 predicted proteins | sample TDP5_MG_FD_203630 | JGI IMG/M metagenome (GOLD analysis project Ga0315310, IMG submission 203630) | Freshwater sediment microbial communities from Lake Towuti, South Sulawesi, Indonesia - TDP5 | ecosystem: Environmental > Aquatic > Freshwater > Lake > Sediment | place: Indonesia: South Sulawesi...
GATGTGAGAGAATAATTGCATAAACGACTTCAAGGATGGCTTAAGAAAGTCAAGGTTTACTTGGATGTTACACATGTTAGAGGTATTGCTAGAAGATATTTTATCATGAATGGCTTTGACGGTTCAATGACTATGTTTGGTATAGTCATTGGCTCTTGGGTGGCACGAATCACTGAGGCTGGAATAATTGTTGCAGCAGGATTAGGAGCATGTTTAGCTATGGGAGTCTCTGGCTTTTTTGGTGCTTTCATGGCTGAAAGGGCTGAGAGAAAAGGACACCTGAGAACACTTGAAGCTGAACCAACTCAACCAGACCCCATGCACTATGAAGCTCATAGATTTGTTTCAGTATACGTTGCCTTAATTGATGGAATATCACCAACTCTAACAGCCATTGTTTCTCTTACACCTTTCATTCTCACTCATGGGGGTTTACTTTCAATCGAGATAGCATACATAATCTCACTCACTCTTACGTTAGCTACACTATTTTCATTAGGCTTCTATCTAGGAAAAATTGCAAGAGAAAACGTCTGGTTATATGGTGCTCAAATGCTGACAGTTGGAATAATCACAGCAATACTAATTTTCCTACTGGAAAACGTCATTTAGAGATACCTTTTCCCGACTGGACAGAAAACCATTGAACTAAAGGAAGGAAATGGAATTTCTATGGGCGGGCACAAATGACGGTGGTTGGGGGCAAGTCGCCTGATAGTACGGGCGGAAAATCGAGAACAATCGACATAAGCCGCTCGCAATTGAGAAGTCGTTTAGTCAGCCCATACGCCTAGTACCAGACACTTGTTACATATCCAAATATGGGTGGAATCGACATAGTCGGACAATTTCCTAAGCTGTCTTATCTTTCGTAATGCGTCCTTCGGAAGCGGTTTGGTGTAAGATTCTACTCTCTCCATGGGAGCTTTACACTTTGGACATTTCGGCTTGTCGAGTTGTTTCCTCGCCTTCTCCAAGAACCCTAACCCCATTAGTAGCTATCAGCTTGGTTACTAAGGAACGTGCCTTTGGCACTTCATGGCTCGTAGCCACAGGTATTGGAGTTCAATGATACGACTGAGTACGAGAGCTTGCAGGTTTCCTCTTACAGTCGAATCATTTTTCCACGTTGTGTCGACGCTTTTGAGTTCGCGTATGCGTCTTGAGAGTTCATCATCGCCTATGATGTCGCGTATCCAATCTTCGAAGTCCGTACGGTTCAGATGATATGTTAGGCACTTCACAGGGACTTTGCCGATTTTAATAGAAAAGTCTGAGAGGCTTGTAGCGTATTGTCCAGTTGGCTTTCCCATGTCTTCGAAGAAAAAGAACGCTTTGTCATATACAACAGTTCCCAAGATCGTCGCGATTATGTCTCGTTCTAGAGTTTGAGAAGTAGAGTTCTTGGGCTTCTCCATTTCAACGATTGAAGGCTGCGTCATGTTCTATCAAAACACCGCGCTGTTGTGGATGCAAATAGTCTTTATGAATCCAAAATCCGCACGGTAGAAATCAGTGTGTGTGAATAATAGGAATTTTCTGAGAATTAGGAGTTAATTCACCCCTAAGCCGTTTCGTATGGCTCTCAACAGAAAGCTATTTTAGCCCTGAGTTTTATTGAAGCAACCAAGAGGAGTTGTTTATGGACATCAAGTTTAAAGAGGATTTTATTGTTCTCTGGAAGAGATTTTTCGGTGAAGCTGAACTTCCTATCGCCTTCTATTACACGGATGAAGAAGGACATGCGGAACTCGTGAACCCCGACACAATTCGCAACTGCATCTTTCCAGCGCTTTCACTCGTAAGGAAGGGGAGAGCTTTATGTCTTGATGCAGAGTCAATCGGCTGTTCCGGCGGACAAAAGTCTTTGGGTTTTCGTGAAACGGAGGAACTTGACGTTGAATACTTCCTCTCCTGTGGAATTCCTGGAAAAGTTGAAGGTGAACGTTACAAGAAGACGCCTAAGATTGTTGCCGAGGCGCTCAAGCTTGCGCCGTCGTTCAAGGCTCCAGCAAGGTTCATAGTGTTCAAGAGGTGGGACTCATTGAATGAGTCGGATGAACCTGACGTCGTAATCTTTTTCGCGTGCCCCGATGTCCTTTCAGGCCTCTTCACATTAGCGAATTTTGAAGAAACGGAACCCAACGGTGTTTTCACCCCGTGGGGTTCAGGGTGTGAATCAATCGTACAGTATCCCTTTCTTGAGAAAGACTCTGTCCGTCCAAGAGCTGTCATAGGATTGTTTGATGTTTCAGCGCGCCCCTATGTTCCAGAGAACACGCTTTCGTTTTCTGTATCCATGCTCAAGTTCGAGCGTATGGTTCGCAACATGGAAGAAAGTTTCCTGACCACAAATTCCTGGAAGGCAATACAGAAAAGAATTCAAAGGGCACCATAATAGAGCGCGCGCGCTAATAATTTTCTTTTTGGTTTCCTTCGGTACATTATTACCATTGCCACCACTACTATTATTATGACAATGGCCATGGCAATGGCGACGTATTGCCACACAGGAGTTTGTTCAGACGCTTCCACTGTCAAAAAGACCAAGGCGCTCATTTCTTCCCGTCCCTCAATGACAGCGGTTGTCTTGATTTCGTATTTTCTAGCCTCTTGCGGTTGCCACACAAATCTGTAGTTTCCTTGGTCATCGGTTCTTGTTGTTGGTGAGAGCAAGCGCCAATCTGTTTCTCCATAGTGGCGATAAGCAATTGTCACTTCCACGTCTGCTTGGGCTGGAATTATAAACCCACTTATGTTAACCTCTTCCCCAACAACGATTACTGTACGAGACAGAGAAACTCTTATCATTCGGCCGAAGAATCCGTCGATGGTTCTGTGCGTTATTGGTGATGCGACGCCTCCTGGTGGAGGTTTATCGGCGAGTTTGGTCTCCAAGTTTAGGTCTGAGCTTCCGTCATTAGTGACATTGAAGGTTATTCGTGCGATATTTCCGCTGCCGTTGAAGGAAGCGGCTGGCACCGTTGATGCCGCTGCAAGCGTGTATTTGCCCTGTTCCTGTAATGTTTCGTTTTTCGCAAGGAAAATGGGTTCATGGAGAACGCCATCTAGATAGGATTCAACACCTAACCGAACATCTGTACCTACGATTTTTATAACTGAAGCGTTCCAGTTGAGGACAACCTCAATTCCATAAAGGTTTTGAACATCGGCTAGAGTGACATTGACTGTGAACATTTGACCCACTTGTGCAAGTGTTGAGTACGGTTCAACCCTTATTACCGGGTCCGGAGCTGCACTAATCGGAGCTGCCCGATTTAAAACGAGCACATACAACAGTGAGGCCCACAAAAGGATTCTTGGAAATGAACGCAAAGTGCATTTCAAGAGTATTTTTCCCTCTTCTTTTTCGCCTCTCTAAATTCTTTGACTTCCTCTATTAACGTTATCACTTTCTCTCTTCCTCTCTCTTCTCTCTTGATTTTTCCACTGTTTTCCATTGTTGTCAGAAGCTTGCTGGCTTTTGATCGTGAAAATCCGCATTGATCCGCAATAGATGATTGATACATGCTCCCGCCAGCAGCCCTAAGCAAATTAATAACTTTTTCTTCGTCGTCCTCTATCCCAAGCGGCTTCGGAACTTCAAAGATTTTAGGGCCAGTTTCCCTTTTTCTGAATTTGAAGTAATACAGGCTCACGGAACCCACACCTAAAAGCGCCAATAAGCCACTGATCAAAATCACGTTTTTGCTGAGCACATCCATAAACCCTGAAGTCGCAGATTTTTCTTCTCTGAGCACGATTTTTGGCTCTCCTGCCTTAAAGTCTTCAATTCCATACCATGTAAGCGTCTGGTTTGACTCGTTGTGTGGCCTTGGAGAAACGCTTTCAACAACATAGTCTAAAGGGTAGACTACCTTTACTGTGCCCTCTCCGTAGAGGAATAACCCTTCAACCTCAAAAACGTCGCCTATAGCAATCCGTTCATCGTCAGTCTTCGCGAATTCTTTCCAACAAAACTGGTATTCCACGATGCTGTAAGAGCCTAGAACGTTGGTGGTCATAACAAAGTTTTCAACAGTCATGTCGGTTCTGCCAGTCTTTTCCTTGGTTGCGTTCACGAGCGACTCTATGTTTTTCACGAAAGTGTCGCTGAAATAGGTCGGGTCGGAAAGCTGCCTTAAGATTGCTTCGTCTTCTCCCTTGAGAAATCTGTGTTCAATAAACCAAGTGACTGAGCAGTCCTTGTTTACATCAATTCTATATTCAAGTTGATATGCGGCTGAGACTGTTTCGCAAGAGAGTAAAACGATGAGCAGCAGAAGCGGGAGGAGCAATACACGTGATTTCATTATGCCCATTTATGACCAGTCTTCGCTAAATATAGATGCTGATGGCTCTATTTAAAAAAACTGGAGACAAAAAAATGTAGGGAAAGAGCTTTTTGAAGGCGAAATGATGATTGCCTATTTTGAAATATAATGTCGAAAAAAGGGATTTTAGCCATTCATAACTATAAATAAAAGGTTGTCAACGATTTTTTGATAAAATGAACGATTTTCAACAATAATTGTCAAAAGGAAGCTAGAAAAAGCTTTTATTTCCGTTCTCTATAAGATTTTTGCTTGAAAGAAATGCAATAGGAAGGGAGAAAAGAATGAAAAAGTCTGTATTCACACTGATCCTTCTGATGACTTTGGCTTTGACTCTGATTCCTGTTCCGGCTCAACCAGCCACAGAACCAACTTTCGCTGCAATGATGGGAAAGGTCGAATCATACGGTGAAAATCCGGCGTATGGGTGGCTAGGAGCCTTGGCAGAGGTCGAAAAATGGGCTGAAGTAAAAATTATCTGGACGGTTTCGATGCCTCATATACTGGTCTTTCCAGCCAACTATGCCTTCTATGCAGCTAGGCTAGTCGAAAGCGACATGGTAGAGCTGGGCTATAATGGCAATGACTTTTACGTGAATGGTACCTGGGATGTCTACAACATTACAATTATGTATGGCGCAGGCAGAAACCTTAAGGGCAAGATAGTGAAATTAGTAGTGGACAAGGGACCTGGAGCTTTAAGCGTTTTCAACAACTGGACTGATTTTACAGTCGATATTGAGGGCATAGAAATGATTAAGGGCATAGTGCTTCGCTATTGCACGAGGATCTTTCCAATTCCTCCGGGCGATTCAAACCTTGATGGCAAAGTGGATATCTTCGACCTAGTCCACGTAGCTAAGGCTTACGGAACCACGCCGGGAATTGGAAAATACAATTTGGACACTGACGTAAGCGTTAGTGTCGACATTAACTTTGACTTCGTTGTGGACATCTATGACTTGACAACCATTGCCGCCAACTTGGGAGAAAATTACTAAACACTTCCAATCTCTTTTTTCTTGAACCGAAATAAAGTAGATAAACCCTCGCAAAATACGAGGAAATATTAGAGGCTTCGCATGAACAAAGTGATGATGGATATTCTCTCACTCGCTATTGCGTTGTCGCTCTTGTTCTCAGCAATATTTGTTTATGAATTTTCAGTTACCGCAGGCGTTACTTCCGCAAGTGTTATAGTTTCTGTGGATCCGCCAATAAGCACGGTTGCTGCTGGCCAGAATTTTATGATTAATGTAAACATATCAGGCGTTGCAGATCTTTATGGTTGGGAGTTTAAGCTGCGATGGAACAGTGCGCTTCTTGACATCATAGGTGTCACTGAGGGTTCGTTCTTGAAAAGAGGCAGCAACACATTCTTCACTTATAAAATGAACAATTCAGAGGGCTATGTTCTTGTTGATTGCACGCTTTTGGGTGACGTGTGCGGAGTTAGTGGAGATGGAACACTGGCAACTGTTAAATTTTACGTTGAAAGTGGTGGAGGGTCAGTTTTAGATCTGTATGACACGAAACTCGTTAGTTCACAAGAACAAGCCATTATGCACACAGCTATGGATGGTTACGCTTACCTCCTTGCTGCCCACGACGTGGCAGTCACATACGTCAAAGTCTCAGATGTGGAAGCTTACCTTGGCTGGATAGTCGGCGTCAACGTCACCGTGCGAAATGAAGGAACAGAAGCAGAAAATCTCAGCGTTACTGCATATTGCAATGCCACAGAGATAGGAAGCCAGACGATTACAAACTTAAACTCTGGCTCCGAAAAAACTTTGATTTTCAGCTGGAATACGACAAACGTTCAGCCATGTGCCTACTATGAGATATGGGCAAAAGCCGACGTGGTTCAAAACGAAACAGACACAACTGACAACACCTGCACTGACGGAACAATTCACATTAAAATCCCCGGCGACATAGACGGCGACTGCTATGTTGGTCCCATTGACCTAAGCGTTTTTGCGGCTTCTTACGGAAAACAAGCTGGGCAACCTCTGTATAACGCACAAGCTGACTTTGACAAAGATGATTACGTGGGCCCATTAGATCTTAGCATCTTGGCAGCAAACTACGGTAAGAGATGTTAGCAATTCAGTCTTCGAGTGTCGTTTAGAGGAAAATTCTCGTAGGATTGTCGTATTAAAAAAAGAGAGAGGATTTTAAGGGGTACTCTTAGAAAACAAGGTCTATTCTACAGCTGCTTCCTTCCACTTTTCAAGGATCAGTTTGTTGTCGCCAATTTTGAAGATAGAATTTCTATTCCAAACCCAAACTATCTAAATGGATGTTGAACTCTCTCATCCTTTGCCATCTGTAAATAAACGTTCATGAGCACGACGAGAGCATATAGACCCAAAATTATTAGCCCAACAGAAATCAGAGACTGCAGACTATTTCCGTTAATAAGATATAACAATAGACCCATAGACAGGTATACTAAGATCATTATTTTCGTCAGCGCTGGCTTAGTGGCATTACGCGGATGTGTGAATGCTTGCCGCAAAGAAGGCAGCGCTGCTTTTAAAAATAAATGTTCCCCCAAGATCATGAAAAATATAAAAGTTGGAATTGAAACAAAAACAGACACCGCAGAACCATCTCGTACACGTATGCCGAGAGTGGCTAAGAATATTGCTCCCTGAAACTCAATGAAAAGGGTAATCGGAAAGGCGACAACAAGAATAAAGACAAAAAAGCGAACCTGCCTCGAGACTTCACGCAAAACGGCTTTCCTCATCGCATAATTTACGCTGGTAGGTCTATTATTCGTTTCCTCGGCGCGTGCGCTTTCGTCATAGAAATGGACGGAATCAAACTATTCAGAAAACACAAATAAACCCTAAAATCTCTTTTTTGCATTTTTTTGTTTGTGCTAGGTATTTGTATTCAATGGAGACAACATGAAAATGGTATAAGGGGGGTTTAGGAGAGAAGCTTGGGTTGTTTTTGAAATCCTTAGAGTTGCATGACGAAAGTCCATAGGTTTGATGAGAGTGTAGTTGGCTCTATAAGTAACATAAACTCTTTATTCATTTTAGCAAGTGCCTCATCTTTTTGCATTCTCTTGTTACTTCTTTCATAGTCAGCCAAACTATCATACTCCACCAGTTCAACATAGGCACCATAGATGCCTCCAAATGTTTGAGTGAAGATTTTCAGTGATTTAATCTCTTTGAACATTTTTGGATTATCTTTCATGTATTTTAGAATTCTTTTCAGCCATTTCGTGAACTCCTCTTGTTTTTCTGGTTTGACCACCCATTGACCTACCTCAAAAATGGTCATCATGTCACCTCCTTTTCTTTCATTCTGTCATCTCCATTACGTAATCTCAACTTGCATTAATAATTTAACCCAAACCCAAACTGTCTGGCTGAGACAAGAAAAGAAAGTGATGGCATAATATGTTTTTGCCGTTCTTAACTCTTTTTTGGTTTTCTGAGCATCGAACCAACATAAAGCCCGATGAAACCTAACGCAAGCACAAGAACGACATTCAAGACTTCAACGGTGGATATCAGCATTCTCTCATACGAGGCCCAGTCAGCATGTGACATAGTAACACCAGGATTAGCGTTCATGTATTCATCCTTGATTGCTGGAATCCAGTCGGCAACAGCCACAAATTGAATACCCACGCTGAACATTACGAGGAATGCAGCTAAAATCGATATTTGAGCAATAGCTTTGATTCTATTTTCTTTCCATATTTGCCCCGCAAAAATGTAGCCTCCTAAAAGGCCACTAAGCAAAAAGGAAATAATCGCAGTAGCATTTTGTCCCCAGAAAGAGCCTAAGCTTGGATACAATACCATTCCTAAGAGAAATGCCAGTACTATATCTATGATGGCCAATGTTGCCAGAGCTATCACAATGTCACCAAACTTCAACCTATCACCTCCTCTGAAGCCAAAAACACATATGTGTTCTCGGTTCAGCTATAACTTTTCTGCAACGTCGTTTTTTGGTTGGTTGGATTAAAATTTAAGTAGAAATCCTTATCGGTTCTTTAGACCTGTACAGTCATCCCACACTTCTTGCATTTTGAGGTTTCTGAGGGTTTATACATAGGAATCATAACCCTTAACCTTAGGCTCTGGAGAAGGTTGTTCTAGGAAAATCTTGTTAGTGGGAATGCTACTCCAACAACACAATTAGACCACTTCATCCTAATCTTGTTCTAAGCAATAATTCTATAAGAGACAAAAGGAATACAAAAAAAGTTTTCAATGACGGTTAAGAGGAGGTTTCCGGGAGGGCAGGGGATATCAAGGCTACCGGTTATGATAGAAGTGAAGCGATGGGGCGGGAGAGGATTTCGAGACTGCTGCTCCGTTTCTCAGTGCCAGCTATAATTGCTTCGGAGGCATCCGCTGGCTATAACTTGTTCGACGCTATTTGGTGCGGTCGTCTTCGTGCTGAAGCGCTCGCCGCATTGACTGTTGCCGGCCCGCTAATGACGATATACAGGGCCATCGGTGTAGGAATTGGGGTTGGAGCTGCGTCTTTAATCGCAAGGAATCTTGGGGCTGGAAAGAAGGAGGAAACGAACAGGGCTGCCGGCTGTAGTATCTCCATCTTCTTTATGGTAAGTGGTTTGGTGACCATTATCTGTTTAATGAATCTGGAGACTTTGCTGCGACTATTTGGTGCTGATAACTCGGTTCTGCCTTTTGCCGAGAGCTACATGTTTGTTGAAACATGCTCCATTGCTGTGGACTTCTTTTTGGTTGTTCTTGCAGAGCTTGTCAGGGCAGGGGGAAGCCCGATGCTTGCCAGCGCTGGTATGATTACCGCCTCCGTAACGGACCTTATCTGGAGTCCAATTCTGGTATTTGGTATTGGGCCGTTTCCAGCTCTCGGTGTGGCTGGAGCTGCGTTTGGAACCACAATAGGCCGGAGTGCCGGAGTATCAGTTCTCCTTCTATATTTAGGCTTAGGCAAGTCAATCTATCAATTCAAACCTAGTTATTTCCTGCCAAATCTTAGGACAGTAACTGAAATCTATAGCATAGGGATATCTCAGACGGTGCGAACAAGCGCCATCTCAATATCTCAAATACTAGCCAGTAGAGCCGCAGCATCTTTTGGAGTTATCCCGCTGGCTGTGCTGGGTGTTCTTTATAAGGTGAATATGGTAGTCTTTATGTTCTGCTTAGGTCTTAGTCAAGGGATGCTACCACTGGTTGGATATAACTTCGGTGCTCAAAAGAAAGAGCGTGTTGGTGAACTTGTCGTTAAAACTGGACTGGCTAGTGTTACGTGGGGAGTGCTGTGGTGGGTAGTGGCTACGTTGTTTTCAACTCAAGTTATGTCACTGTTCAGCACGGACCCCAATTTCTTGGCCGGAGGACCGCTAGCTCTCCAAATGTTTGCTTTCGGCTTCTTCACCATAGGTCTCCAAACAAACCTAAGCTCCTTTTTCCAAGGAATTGGTAAGGCGATACCATCCCTACTGGTGGCATCTTCTCGTGACCTCATCTTTTTGATACCATGCCTCTTGATTATGCCAAACATATTTGGTTTAACCGGGTTATGGGCAGCCTACCCTGTCGCCTACGCCTTGTCCTTTATGCTCAGTTTGATTTGGGCGGGGATTGCGTTTCGCAGTCTAAAAATACCGTTTCGTTTGTGATCAGCTTCGGGGTCAAAGGACATTATTGACCAGATTGATGACTTGCAGAGTATTTTGGTCTCACTGAAAAAGAGAAAGAATTCATCAGAAAGTTTGACATAGGCTTTAAAATAAGAAACAAAAACTCTGAGGAAGAGAATTTGAGTACATTTATGTAAAGAAAGACCTATGCCTCTATTTATGGTTAAGAAAGAAGTCTTTGAATGGACACGAACTAGACATGGGTTTTGGGTTTGAGTTTTTATTTTGGATCATATATTGAACCCGAGGGGTAGGCTGTGAGAGCACAGCACACAAAGAATAGCCCTAATCTGCCCCAAAAGAAACCTTCCAACATACTAAACGCAGCTTAGATTGGGAAGACAAGATAAAACCCTCAAAATTTATTTCCTCGCAAAATCAAACAACATTTGGTCAGGCAAAGTTGTCAATAGCAATAAAGCAAGCAAAAATCAAAGACTTAGATTCAATATACCGCATCGAGAGAGAATGCTTCACCTATGAGGCCTACACAAAAGAACACATAGCTATATTGCTGAAAAACCCAAACGTCACAGGCTTATTGGCCAAAATAAACGGCGAAATCGCAGGCTTCATCATAGGCGGAATAGAAAATTTTGACAAAGCCAAAGTCGGCCGCATATACACCATAGATGTGGCGCTCAAACACCGCCGAATTGGAGTTGGACAAAAACTCCTAAGCGAACTGGAACAAACCTTCTTGAAAAAGGGCGCAAAAATCAGCTGTCTTGAAGTCCGCGCAGACAATAAGGCCGCACGAGAACTCTACCACAAACAAGGCTACACAGAATTGAAGTCGGTCAAAGACTACTACGCTAAAGGGATCCATGGAATCCGCCTTATGAAAAAACTGTGAATTGAATCTTAATCCTAGAAGATTTCTCCGTAAGTGGAGAAGAGAGAGGACACATAACCGTATTTTTTCGTCTTGGTCATTCGCTCAAAGACCACAAATGCAACTGAGTCTTCACATCAAATTTTCGCCGCAATTTTCCGTTTACAGCTTCTATCAAGACAAGTTCCACAGTAGCAGCCACTACACAGCCTGACATTAGGTGACCACCGAAAACCTCACCTTTTTCGTTAGACACCGCAACATGAGCATGAACGAAGGGTTCATTCTCCCTAACAGAAACGTTGCCCATACAGGAAACAATCTCAAGAGGCTCATCTATACTGCGCGTTTCGTATTTTCCATCACGATAAAATCCTAAGCTGGCCCTCTTCAAAGTACCTATGAGAAAGAATAAGCCTGTGGAAACATTGTTCCGCTTCGCAACTTGAAGTACGGCTTCAGACACGTCTTCATCTTCGTTGAGTCTGGCGAAAACCAATTTTCCAGCTTTGAACTTACCCATTTCAGTTGGCATGCGTCAACGCCTCTCCCATTTGACCCGCTTTTTGTCATATTCCTCCCGCGTCATATAAAATCGAGCTGGAATTCCCATCACCACAGCGTTGGCTGGGACATCCTTCGTCACCAAGGCGCCAGCACCCACCACAGCTCCTTCACCAATTTTCACTCTCGCAACAACACAGGCATTGGCACCCACCACAGAGTTTCTCTCAACCACAATACCCGCCAACCTCTTACTTTTTGGATAAGGATCGTTAGTGAAAACCACGTTTGGCGCCAAGAAGACGTTATCCTCAATAACGCATAGATGAGGAAGATAAACATTAGATTGTACGCTCACGTTTCTGCCGATTTTCACCGCGCCGTCGAGTTGCGTTGAAGAGCCAATCAGCGATTTCTCACCGATGACGCTGCCTTCTCTAATCAAAACATTATGCCCAGTTTCAACCTCGTCGGCAATGGTTACACCTTCGTAGATAACCGTGCCCGAGCGAATAAAGCAGTTAGCGCCAATTTTGGCTCCACAGCTGATTGAATCGTATTCTTCTATGTTGAACTCTCTTTGTGGGAAAGGAAAAGTCTTGATGGATCTCCTAGCGGGGTAGCCCACAATTACGCCTCTTCCAATAACTGAATTAGCGCCTATAGTGGTGGGTCCCAAAACAATGTTCTCGCCTTCTGGATGTCCTTTTATCGCGGCCTTCGAAGAGATAAAATTCATTTGGTAGCCCTCTGATCTGAAGGTATTTATCACTTGAAAGTTAAGAAAGTAACTCTCAGAGCTAAGATGCCCAAAGGAGTTTAGTCGTTGACTGAAACCGACGTTCAAAACCTTCTGGTGTTAGGAGTAGACGTAGTTGCATTGGCAAAATCTGCAAAGAAGGCTGGCTATCAAGTATATGCTGCGGACTACTTTGGAGACCAGGATCTCACTCACGTGTGCAAAGAAAATTATTCTGTTGTGAAGCAACGACCAGGAAAAACATGTGGACGACTTACCAGAAATTTCAGACCCACATCTTTTCTCAAATTCATCAAAAAAATTTTAAAAAGAAGAAGCATTGACGGCGTCCTTTTATCCTCAGGTTTCGACGACTCCACCCATGTTTTGTACGAGGTTAATGACCTTGCCCCTATTCTAGGAAATTCAGTAAGAGTCATTGCAAACGTTCGCGACAAGATAGAATTTTTTCAGCAACTCAAACGCCTTAACATCGCTTGTCCAAAAACAACTTTGGCCAGGGATTTCCAAGAAATGAAAAGACAATCTAAAGACATCGGATATCCAATCGTAATAAAGCCCACAGAAGGCTTTGGAGGCGCTGGAGTAAGAAAAGCGCGAAATTTTCAAGAACTAAAAAAGGTTTACAAACATTTTCGCACCTTTGATAATAAAGTCCTAGTCCAAGAATATATTCCCGGAAAACCAGCAAGCATCTCGCTTATGTCGTGTGAAGGAAGAGCGATGGCTCTTTCACTTAATGAACAGCTCTTAGGGATTCGAGAACTGGGTCAAAAAGAGCCATTCGGCTATTGCGGAAATATTGTCCCCTTCAAAATTGATAAGGTGACTATGAAAAAGTTTGTGGACATAGCGGAAAACTTAGCCTCAAGCTTCACCCTCACAGGTTCCAATGGCGTAGATTTGATTATTTCAAGAGAAAGAATTCCCTACATTATTGAGGTAAATCCACGTTTTCAGGGAACTTTAGAATGCATTGAACATGTTTTCAGAATAAACATGGTAAACGCCCACGTAAAAGCTTGCCTTCGAGGCATCTTACCTCAAACAAACAAGAAAGCCATGACCTTTTGCGCTCGACTAATTTTGTATGCTCACAAACGTTTGGTCGCCCCCAACTTGAGCGGCTTCAAACAAGTTAGAGACATTCCATGGCCAGGAGTTATTATTGAAAAAGGCGAGCCCTTCTGCTCCGTAGTGGTTGAGGAGGCGTCAAGACAATTAGCCTTAAAACAGGCCGAAAAAATTACACGACTTATTCACAAGTTAGCAAGTCCCAAATAACAATAAGCCACTGTTATTTGAGATTTGTTTTACTCCCTAAATAGGTTCATCTTTGCGATTGCTTTAAAGAGTGGAGGCCCAACTATTGCTGTTGCTAAAGTTGATATGGCAGCCTTCACTGGAGTACCAACCGCTCCAGCTATCCATATGACCCGTAGGGTTTCTACATTGAAACCGTAAAAGAGCTGGTTGGTCTGGCACGGTATGAACACGAATATGCGAAAAAGCACGTCGGCTTCCAATCCTACAAAGGCACATAAGGCAATGGCATAAGTAGGCCGTTTCTTCAACTGGATTTTCCATGAACCTTTCCTAATCATCCAAACAACAAGAATAAGAACAGCGCCTCCTAGATAGGTGTCCCACATTCCCCAAACGGGAAGTTGCCAAGCAACCGGCGAAACGAAATATGCCATTAACAATGCGGAATAATAGATGATAGCGAGTTTCCATTTTCCTTTAAACAACAGACCAGAAAACATTGCCCCAAGAGGAGCGCCTACGGTGAAGAAGAACTCGTAAACATCTATGAAATATATGTAGTGTCCAATCATGACTCCAATAAAAGTAGCTAAGAACCCAGCGAATGGTCCAAGCACAATCCCAGTTATAGGTTCCATAATGAAGTTCCAACTGTACCAAACGCCAGAAGGCATCTCAGGAATACTCATGATAGAATCTGAGACAACATTCAGAGCAGAGAAAATTGAGACAAGAACCACAAACTGGGACGTATTTTTTCTTCTTTTGAGACGTGTCTTATTTTGACTTTGCAAGATCGTAGATGATTCTCCACATGAATTGTCAGAATGGTGAAGTCTCTTTACACAGCGTTAATAAAACTTTGGCGCATAACTAAAGTCCAGCAGGGCGTCGAGCAAGTTAATTTTAATGAAGTTTTCATTCACTAACTCTCCGTCTTTAGTGTTTAAGCCATTACAGCAGGGAATAAGCTTCAACGTGTACGAGTTTGGACTTGATTTTTCAACGTGGAAAGGATAAATTCTGCAGAGTGCTGGTCGGTAATCGTAAACAGAACACTCGTGAACCTCCCTTTCCACGTCAAATTTGAGAAAAATGCATGAGCCGTCTTCTTTGTCTCTAAGACGACCATGAATATCAAGAAACTCCGAGGCGTTGCTTCTTATCTGCTTTAGGTGTTGGATGTCTCTCTCCGAAAGTTTTGGTCCGCCCAACTTGCAGCAGAAGACGGCGCAGCGCTGACACTTAAAGCGCAGCCTCTTTTCATAAAATGTTATGTGCTGGACTCGTCGATCTTTAATGTCTAATAAGATTTCGGCGATTTTTTGTTTGGTTCTCATGCGTTTCTCTTCTATCTTATGGTACTTTTCTCTTTTGAGGTTTTGATTAAAGTTTGGAGCGTAAACGCTAAATGTCACTGTTTGCAAAACTGAGTAGTCGGAAATGTTAAGTATGAAAGGACTCATGGCGAGAAGGTCGAGGCAAAAGGCAGGACGGATGATCAAAGCTATAGCCGTTCTCCTAAAGAACACTACGTGGAAATGTGGAAGAGTCGAACGCCTCGTGGTTAATTATCTACGCGACCAAATACGAAAGTTTGGCCGTGCGCAAACACCTGTGAAAGAGATGCTTCAACACTTCAAATTGAAGGGAAAACAGAAGAGCGAGTTTTTCGACGCCATAAAACGACTAGAAAAGAGACGCATAATAAAAATCGAAGGCTTCTAAAGAGCGAAACATGCTCCGTGCCCCAGTGAAAACGCTAATGTTACCTAGTTAAGAATACTATCGTTTGGGGTGCAGACGCAAGGGTTTATAAGATTAGTTTCCATTTATTTTTTGCGATTTCCTTTAGGATGGTGCACAGCGTGTCTCGGAGGACTTACCTTTGCCTCGAGCGCTGCTGACATTTCGGAGATGCCTTTTTTAGCAAAGCCAATTTTAATAATAAGGAAGTTGACGTAAAATGACTATCAAATTCTTCAGCACAATGACTAGAAAAAGAGAAGTTTTCAAACCCTTGGAGAACAAGGAAGTGAAAATGTTTGTTTGTGGAGTAACCGTCTATGACTATTTACATTTGGGCCATGCTAGAACCTATGCCTTCTACGACACCCTGGTAAGGTTTCTCAGATTTCTAGGCTACAAGGTCACTTATCTACAAAACGTCACAGATGTTGGTCATCTGTTAGACACAGGAGAAGACAGAATGATTAAGAAAGCCAAAGAAGAAAAAAAACATCCATTGGAAATCGCCGACTTCTACTTGAAACACGAATTAGAAATGTTTGAACGACTCAAATTCTTGAAGCCAGATATGATGCCAAGAGCCACTGAACACATAAAAGAAATCATTGAGCAGGTCAAGAAAATTTTGGAAAACGGTTATGCTTACGCAGTTAATGGGAGTGTCTACTTTGACGTTTCTAAATTCAAGGATTATGGAAAACTATCTAGGAGAAAGCCAGAAGAACTTATCCCAGGAGCCAGAGTTGAAGTTAAGGAAGAAAAAGAAGACCCAGCTGACTTTGCTCTTTGGATAAGGGCTTCTCCAGAACACATAATGAAATGGGATTCGCCATGGGCAGAAGGATATCCAGGCTGGCACATAGAAGACACTGCCATAGCAATGAAATACTTTGGTCCCCAGTATGACATTCATGGTGGAGCCATTGAACTGGTTTTTCCCCATCATGAAGCAGAAATTGCACAGGCGGAAGCCGCTACTGGAATAAGACCCTACGTAAAATATTGGATTCACGCAGGTCTGCTAACAATAAATAAAGAGAAAATGAGCAAGTCCTTGGGCAACATTGTTAGAGTTGCCGATGCGCTGGAAAAATATTTGCCGGAAACTTTGAGGTTGTGGATTGCTTCTACCCACTACAGGAAACCCTTAGATTACAATGAAAAAGATTTAGAAGCTGCGAAAAACAAGGTCGAGAAGATTGCGTTTACCTTGCAAAAAATAAAGGAAAACATAGACAAATCTGTAAGCGCTAAGCCAGTTTTCTCGAAGCAAGTGGAGGTATTGAAAAAACAATTTTTCGATGCGATGAAAGACGATATGAACACTCCTTTGGCTTTAACTAACTTCTTTAAGATAATTTCTCTGACAAACAAACAAATTGACGCAGGAAAATTTTCGAAAAAAGATCTGCAAAAGGCTGAAGAAATCATTCGAGAACTAGGAGAATTTTTCCAGATAATTCCAGAATTAGGGGAAGAGAAGTTGCCGCATGAAATCGCAGAATTAATCAGAGAAAGAGAGGAAGCAAGAAAAAAGAAAGATTGGGCGAAGGCAGACGCCATTCGGGAGCAGGTCAGAAAACTAGGCTATATCTTGGAAGACACAACCAAAGGTGTCAGGTGGAGAAAGATAAAGGTTTAAAAGACACCAAAATTAACTTGGCGACAGTGCTGGAAGCTGCTTCTCAGCCTTTTCCGATAGGAAATTTATGGCTTGAAGCACGCTTTTAGCCAATCCGATGAAATCTATTGCGAGAAGTATAAGTAAAAAGATTCGCAAGTCTGCTACAACGTGCACGCTTTCGACGTCTAGAGCTACGATGCCGCCGCTCAAGGCGTAAACAATGAATATCATAGAAATTAAGGCTCTCCCAATATTGAATGCGTGTTGAAAAATTGTCCCCGATGTGAGTTCGCCGACGACAACAAAAAACACCATGAGGAATATGAACACGTTGATAACAGGTACATAACTCTCAAAAATACTTGGAGCAAACTCTGAAAGGCTTGAAATTAAAAACGTGAGTAAAACATAGAGGAAAATAGACCAGAGCACGCCCTTGACAATAGCTTTGATAACACGTGGAAGCATCTTTCTAAACAGTGACTTTGCACTTCCACTCTCAAGCAATGCGGAACACCACCGGACCGTAACTAAAAATCGAGGTGTAAAAATGTAGACGTGCTTCTCTTATGAGACTTGGGTCTCCAAGAATTGACACGGGCAATGCAGTGCTATAACGGCTTTGAGGCTGAACATCATATAGAGCAGCTGTTCCATTGCCAATCAGCTGGTTTGAATCATCAAAAAGTTCTAATGACACAGTTCCATTTAGGGCAAAGAAAGAATGGTTCTCAAAACTTACGGGGATTGTTATATTAGTGCCCTCGATGCTTGGGGTTCCTACGGACAAATTGTATAATGGTGCACCCCACGGCATCGAAAGATTTGACGAGATCTGAAGCGGAATAACTCTCGCATATTCGATTTTCAGAGACAAGTCCACATTTAGAGCGCTGTCATTAAAGAGCATATTTATAAGTCCTTTTGAAAGCATGTCGCTTAAAATCACAGAGATGTTATGCGTTACAGTGACGTTTTCGCCTCGAGATATTAACGGCACAAACGTGGAAGAATCCGCAATAGAAATTTCGTGATCGCCTTTAACTCGTGTTGTGAAGTTCAAATTTGATATGTCGTAGAATCCATAGTTGCTTATGTTAAAAGGCAGAGACAGAGTCACTGTTTCGCCTGACGCGTTTATTTTGGGTTCAGCGAAACTAACTCGAAGCTGAAAGGCGGAAAGTATGACGGTGATTGTGAAAACCAGTACAACAATCCACAGTATATTTGTAGCCCAACCGACGGCACGTATAGCCTGCTTCATCGGCTATCACTAAAACAACGTCTTCCATCAAGTATTAGAAGTGGACGAAACAGATGTTGCCGTCGCTGTTGCAGCGGTCTCTGATTCCTCAACTTTCTCTGGTTTCTCTGCCTCAGGCTTCTCCTTCTCTTCCACCTTAATTTCTGGTTTACTCGATGCTTTAAACTCGGCTTTGGCTGGTGACAGTGATTGCACTGGCGTAGCTTCTCTTTCTTTCTTGAGGAGTTGTATCGCCCTTATGGTTAAAATGGAGCCCATCCATCCCATTATGCCGAGATACAGTATCCTAATGATAGCCTCGATTAAGGGTCCTAAAGCGTTGCCGAAAACCGCTACAAGGTCTTGCGAACTCAAAATGTTCAGTTTTCCAATCAAGAACGTGTAGGCGCTAAAAAAAGTGAACGCCAACAGAATTACTCCTGCAAATAAAACAACCAAACCTGAAAGTTCAATCTTGTCAATTTTCAACTTAAACTCACTCTCACCCAAATTTTTGAAGGCACGTGTATAAAAAGGAAGTGAATCTGTACTCTTGATTAAGAGTAACACTAATCAAATGAGTATGGAAATGATAAATAAACATGAAAGCAAATTAACTGTCCAGCCCAAGCTAGAAGGCACTGGTAAGGTGAACAAAATAAGTAAAATCATTTTAATTATGGGCACGCCTGGAGTCGGTAAAACCTTAATCTCCCAGCACTTAGCCAGAGAGATAGACGCCATACACATAGATCTGGGCGAACTGGTCAAGCGAGAGGGACTCATAGCGGGCACTGACAAAGCGAGGAAAACACTAATCGCTGACAAACAAAAACTTTCCAAACGAGTACAAGGAATCATTAAACAACAAAAGGAAAAAAGCAACATCGTAATTGATGGACACTATGCTACAGATATTATACCGCCAAAAGACGTCACAAAAGTCTTCGTTTTAAGACGACATCCAGAAGAACTTAAACAGATGATGGAAAAGCGTGGATTCAAAAATCACAAACTTTGGGAAAATTTAGCCGCTGAAATTTTGGATATCTGCTTATATGACGCCGTAAAAGCATGCGGTACAGACAAGATTTGCGAGATAGATGTCACTGGGAAGAATGTGAAAGAAGTGACTGATCAAATAATTTCCGTCTTAGACTGCAAGAAACCATGCATGATTAAAATCGTCGATTGGCTAGGCCAACTCGAACAAGAAAAACGCTTAGACGAGTTCCTGAAGGAATTCTAACCTAGCCGCTGAATTATTTCCCTTTTAGTGAGCAAGGTCACACCGCGACGATTGGCGTAAGCTTTTGCGTGTCCGCTAAACTTTTCTGAAATCATTATTGGTCCCGGTAAGCCAACATCTTCAGCTGCCTTATCCATGTTGATGACCATGTTGACGCCAACCGTACGTTTCCATTCCTTTATCCAAACCAAACGTTGTTCGTCGCCTTTCCGAATGAGCACATCAAACTTGTGGGAAAGCCCAGACATCTTGCCCTCCCACACAGTGTCTCGTTCAATCTTGTAGCCCTTCTGTCTGAAATATGTAACAACAGCGTCTCGCAGACAAGGGACACTCATTTAATTAGCATCCTCTCAACACAGTTTAAGACGAAAAGAGGAAAAAGCTTTCGCCTAAAAAGAGCGAACTCGCATGTATGCTGTGTTGGTTTGCTACAATTGTGGGAGACTGGTGCTGGCTAGGGATGGCCAAAAGACGAGACTGTGCCCCCACTGTGAATCCAGACTAATTATTGAAAAAACAAAGCGAGTTGCTTTTGCAAAGTCAGCTAGAGAAGCTACAGAACTCATAAGGACAATGAAGCTTAAGAGAGAAATTAGCTCACAAGAACTTTAGGCTACAGTTGCAGCAGTTTGAGCCCTTGCTTCAATAATTGTTGAACCTTCTCGTTGCTTATTGATTCGCTATAGATTCTGATTATTGGCTCGGTTTCAGAAGCCCTAATTAAGAGCCAACTCCTTCCGTCGGCGAGATTAAATTTGATTCCGTTGATAACTTCGACACCCATGTAGGTGTTGATTTTTTCCACACGCAAACCGCCGATTTCACGGGGCGGACGCTGTTGCAACCTTGGAATCAGGTCCATTCGGTTCGACTTCTCATAAGACAAGTCGATTCGGTCATAGTGAGGCTCACCGAATTCCATTCTGAGTTCAGTTAAAAGCTGATCTAAGCTTTTCTTTTCTATCGCTATCATTTCTAAAATGAACAGGCCAGCTAGGATTCCATCACGCTCGGGTACGTGATTCTTGAAGCCGTAGCCGCTGCTTTCTTCTCCGCCTATAAGAATGTCTTCTTTGAGCATGATCTCGCACACGTTTTTGAAACCCACGGCTGTTTCATAAACTGGCAGTTTGAATTTTTCTGCAACCTGAGAAACGATGTTGCAGACCGAAGCGGTTTTGACCACGCCTCCTCTCCAGCCTCTGTTCCGATATAAATGAGTTAGGAGCAAAGCGAAGACCTCGTGAGGAGTAACAAATTCGCCTTGTGTTGTGACTGCGCCAACTCTGTCGGCGTCTCCATCTGTAGCCAAGCCTATATCGGCGCCTTGTTTAACAACTTCAGTCATTAAAGGTTGAAGGTTTTGGACAATAGGTTCAGGTTTCACGCCGCTAAATGTTGGATCTGGTTGTCCACGAATGGTTGTGACTTGGCATCCCTCACGAGACAGGAGTCTTTCTATAACTTGATTTCCAGCTCCGTGCATGGCGTCAAAAACTATTCGGAAGCGAGCGTCTATAATTTGTTGTAGGTTTACCAGTTTTTTTATGTGTTTGATGTATTCGATTTCGAAGTCTATTTTCTCAATGTTTTTTTGAATCTTGTTCTCATCGTATTTTGGCTGTGTCCTGCGAAGAAATCCTTCAATCTGTTTTGTTATTTCAGTTGGAGCTGGTCCTCCGTGTTCCAGCTTGAACTTGACGCCATTATAGATTGAGGAGTTGTGACTGGCTGTAATGACCACGCCGCCTCCGGCTTTTTTGTTTTTCACAGTAAACGAGACAATAGGTGTTGCTGTTGGCTTTGTAGCTAAGAAAACGCGGATGCTGTTGCTGGCTGCAACTTCAGCGACTGTTCCGGCGAATCTGTCGGATAAAAATCTTGTATCGTAACCGATTATCAAGCTCTGCTGTGCCTTATCCTGGGATGTGAAGTAATCAGCTAGGGCCTGTGCCACTGCCTTAACGTTGTCAAAGGTGAAATCGTCTGCGATAATGCCGCGCCACCCATCTGTTCCAAAGACTATCCTGCTCATTTTTGGCTTCCTTCAAGTTTGCTAACTTACTTAAATGCTGTTCAGCCTATTTAAGAATCAACAGTTTCTATGAACTCGGCTTATGTCTTTTTTAACTTCCATAGAGAAGTGATGGTTTATGGGTGAATGGAAAATCTAAAATGCGGATGCGACAATTGATAAGTAAAAATGTTGTTGAGTGAAACTATATGAGCAGTAAAGGAGAGGTTAAGGAGGACCCGCTTAAGGTTCATCGTGAGGGAACAGCTCTATACGATTCGGGAAAGTATAAAGAGGCTATTGACAAGTTTCTTGAAGCGTCTAGACTATATGAGAAAGTTGGCAACTTCTTCGACGCCTCTTACACCCTGTTCAAGGCAGCAGAATGCAATTTCCTACTAAAAAATTATGATACAGCCATTGAACGCTTCATCAAAGCAGCTGACATAGCGCTCGAAAAAGGCTACGACCGCTTCGGACTAGGCGCACTAGAATACGCACTCGACTGTTACAAAGCAGCTGGAAAAGAAAGAGACAAAAAAGCGAATGAGCTTAAAAAGAAAATAAAAGAAGTTAAGAAGAAACTCGAAGCCATGGCATTCTAAAGGGAGCACCAACAATCCTATCCTAGGCTGCATTATAAAAACTTGACTTGTAGTTATGTTGTGCGGCAGCACGTGAAGGTTTATTAAATCGTAATACACATTAATTCATTTGATTACCATGAGGGCAATTACTTCAATTACCGCAGAAAATCTACCACAAAGCAAACAAAGCGAAGAACTCAACCAAATAGTAGATAATGTGCTCAATCAAGTCTTTGGGCAAGAAGCTGTGCAAATCATTTATCAGTACCTGGAAAACAACTACTTCATCCAAAGACATGAGATCGTCGAAAAACTCGACTCCTTTAATAGCGCGCTCAGGCAATATTTAGGCTCAGGCGCCTTGGTCATAGAAAGATTAATACTTGAAAACCTTGAACTTCACGGGCTTGGGGAAAAATAAGGGCGTTAATTCTGCTGAAGCAACAAAAAATGGAATCAGCATAAAAACGTGCCCTTTGGCATCCGAGCAAGCCTTCCACATTCTTTATCCGAAAAGAGTCTATGCGAAGAGAAAGTTTTAGGCTCACTTTGTGTCTTTTTGGTCTTTATTTAACTTTCTTTTCTTGAGGAAGGGGAACTGCGTAAGTTTTTTCTAGTTTCTGACGGTGCAGAGTGTTCATTGTGCAGAAAGGAACTATTTTATTGCCTGGAAACCCGTAATGGATGGTGCAGCGTTCCACTCTTGCTAAGTCGAAGTTGTAGGCGTCCATGAAGTGCATTAAGCCTATCATCAAGGTCTTATAGTGAAAGGGTCTGAGTGATTCATAGTTACCTTGCATTATTGCTGGCATGACTTCGCGTAAGATTTTTAATTTGATGTTTTTGAACATAGATGCTCCTACTCGCAGTTGTGCTTTGGCTCTGTGCTTGTGCCGCAAGTCTTCGGCAGCCCTGTTCAAAGTGCTAAAGAACGCATCAACATTTGCCAGCTTGGTAATAGGTGTTGCCTTTCCCTTCTCCACATACAGGTAAGTGGCGGCTCCACAATGAGGATGCACCGTGAATTCTACATGGGGCTTCATCTTGTACTCGTTCAAAAATTCTGAGATTGGAACTACGCATGGAACGGGATAGAAATCCTGCGTTTTGATAAGTCCATTGGTTTGTTGTTGAATTTTATGCAAGGCTTCTGGGATAGTTATTCTTCCATTCTGGACCTCCCACTGTTCGGTTCTGCCAGCGAAAGAGACAGGTTGAAAGTTGACACAGCGGATAATATCGATGTTCTTGATCGCAAAATTGATGATGTCACCGAGTTGATCATCATTCATTCCTTTGACGATGGTTGGGACGAGGACGACGCTGCGCATTTTGGCTTCTCGACAGTTTTTTATGGCTCTCAATTTGACGTTGAACAGCCATTTTGCATATTTTTGCTTGCCTTTTTCGTCTAGGTGGCTTGGGGCTCTGCCCAAATAGGGTTCGGGTGTTACACCATCAAAGGATAGATAAAATGTGTCTGCGCCCGCGTCTATAAGCCTGCTAAGGTATTCAACTCCGTCCTTTTCATCTGCGATTCTGATCCCATTAGTATTAACTTCAATGTGTCTGAAGCCCTTCTCTTTAGCCATTTTAACAATTTCTAAGAGGTCAGGTCGAACAGTTGGTTCTCCACCTGAAAGTTGAAGCGCAGGCGGTGGAACAGGCATGTTTGCTCGCAAATTGTCCATAACCTCGCCGATTTGCTCAAGAGTCGGTGTGTAGAGGTAGCCGATTTTGCCCGCGTAAGCGAAGCAGATTGAACATTGAAGGTTGCAGGCATTTGTGACATCAATTATAGCTAGAACCGTGTGCGATTTATGGTTGGGACAGATTCCACAGTCGTAGGGGCAGCCTTTCTCGGTTTTGGTTCGTGGATTAAGCACGCCCTTTCCGACTCTACCGTACTTTTCGAAACGTTTAAACATGTCGCAGTCGGACCAGTAAACGTCTTCGAAGTGCCCGTGTTTTGGGCAGTCTTTTGTGATTATTACTTGTCCCTGTCTTTCTTCTAGGGTTGCGTCTAGTTTTTTTAGGCATTCGGGGCATAGACTCGTAGTATGCTTTAAGAAGTGGGCTTCAGTCTTTTGATGTTCTCTTAATTCCTGCATTTGACACCACTGTGAGTTGTAACATATTTAACTTTGAAGTTTGCATACACAGTATAAGAGGATTTCCTAACCTTCCCTAAGGTGAAAAGTATTGGCTGTGTCTGCGCCCATGAGTGAGGAGGCAAGAAGAGTTTTACAAGAATCGGGACTCACGGATTACGAGACTCGCGCCTATCTAGCCCTTTTAGAGAAAGGAGTTTTGACAGTCAGTCAAGTCAGTGAGCATGCGCCAGTACCATATTCCAAAGTCTATGAAACCTTAACCTCACTTGAACGAAAGGGATGGATAGAAACCGAGCAAGGTAGACCTAGACGGTATTATCCAAAAGCACCTTCAGAGACCTTGGCAACTATGAAACTGCAACTTGAAGAAAAGGTCAAGTCGTGGGAGAAAACAATTCTCGGCGAACTTCAACCTCTTTATGAGAAACGGGAAATTAGAGAAAAACCAGACATATGGATTTTAAGAGGCGAATTAAACACACTGGCTAAACTCAAAGAAATGTTGGAGAAAGCAAAAACCGAATTGATGATTGCGGCTCCATCGCTTCCTAAAGCTTTGGCAGAGGCAATGATTCCAATACTGGAACAGTTGCGAACGTCCGACGTTAACATTCTTTTTATGGTTTCAAAGCAAACAAAAGAATGGAACCTTCGAGAAATTTCACGCATTGCTGAAATGCGCATTCGCGACAAAATGTTCGGCGGCGGAGTCATAGTCAACGGCAAAGAAGCCATTCTGTTTTTGCGCGAGGAAAAGCCAACATTGGTGATATGGTCTAACCACTTAGGGTTAGTGCAGTTTGCCCGAGACTACTTCCAATATCTGTGGGACTCTACTGAAACCATGATGAGTGGCCGAAAAATGTGAACCTACTCTTAGCGTCAGCGTCATCCAGTATTTTTTAGAATTCTTTTTTTGATTTCTTCCGCTTTTGCCTCTACTTCCTTTAGTATGTCTAGTGGTGGGGGCTCAGGCACATGCTTCGCGAGAATTTCTTTAACTCTTTCTCTTGCCACTTGCCATAAATCTTTTGAGCCAGCTTTTTCCCATATCTCTCGCGTGGTTTTGTCACTTATTTTTGGGACATAGCGCTCTTTGTCAACGTACGTCAGCGTGTGTTTCTCAGCCATGTAGTGAGCACCTGTCTTGGTCGCCGCCATGGGTGCAATCTTTTTGATGAGAGGGACAGCCATGGTCTCCTCGGTTACTTCCATTCCTTCAGCTATACGTTTAGCCATGCCGAAGATTTCATCGGCGATCACAATCGTTTCATAGCATGCAGAGTAGTGGTACTCCAAAGCGCCACAAATCACACGGTTTGCTCCGGCGAGTATCGGGGGTAACATGCATAACGCACTTTCGTAGCCAGCCTGAGCATCAACGATTTTCGAGTCGCTTACGCCACTCCAGCTCTGTGATGGCAACCCGTAAAACTTGGCCATCTGCGCTATAGCTACACAAAGCAATGTCTGCTCTGGGCATCCAACTGAGGGTATGCCTGTTCGCAAGTCCATAACGGTAGGTATACCACCGTAACTAACACCAGTACCTGGATTAACCATCTGCACAAGGCATATACCCGCCAAGTTTGTGGCATTTGTCTGCACCATTGCACCTGCGAGCGTTATCGGCGCGGTAGCGCCGACATTGTCCATAGGCAGGAACCATATTGGAAGCCCGAATCTAACACACTCTATAACGCCTTCGGTAAGCTTGGCGTCGAAAAGCAATGGTGGACTTGGGCACATGCCTGCATTCCAGGCATTAGGCTTCTTCTTAAGCTGCTCCTCTCCACCAGCTACTACTGTCGCTAATTCAATGCAATCCTTAGCCTTGTTCTTATCCTCGCTGAAAATCAGCATGGGTGCTGGCGTGTTTTTATAGTGAACCATACTCAGTTCCACATGTTGCAAAGCTTCTGGGACGTCATGTGGATAGCGGACAACTGGATATGGTTGAGGAGCGTTTTCGAGTGCGTCACCTAATCTGATGAAGTTTTCGCAGTCCTTGAGTAGCCCAAACCTGCGTTTACCAGTTTCCAAGTCGATGACATATGGATAATCTCCGGGTAAATCTAAGAACTGTGTTTTTCCACCCCATTCTACGTTGCGTTTTGGGTCTCGTCCATATATCCAGTACTTTTTAGGCGCTTTTCTAACAAGTTCTTCAACCATGTATCCAGGTATCTTTACGTTGAACTTGTGGTAATCTACTATGGCGCCGTAATGTTCAAAGATTTTAAGGGCCTCTTCTGATCGGAATGTGGCGCCAGTGTATTCCAAAACTTCCAGCGACGCAGCGTGTATGTCGTTTATTTCGTACCTGCTCAAAACTTCAAGCCTGCATCTCATAATTTCTCACTTTCCTTCTTTAACGCCTAAGAGTTCTTTTGTTAATTTGACAGCTAATACTGCGTTAGGCGCATATCCATCTGCACCAATCTCTTTGGCCCATTCCTCAGAAACCGCGGCGCCACCTACTATTATTTTAACTCTGCTCCTGAGGCCCTCTTTTTCTACAGTCTCCACAATATCTTTTTGCACCGGAGCTGTGCTCGTCAGCAATGCTGAAGCAGCCAATATGTCTGCGTTGGTTTCTTTAACTTTGGCTAGGAAATCTTCCACTGGAACGTCTTTTCCTAGATCATGAACTTCAAAGCCGGCTGCTGTCAACATGGCTCGAACTATGTTTTTGCCGATGTCGTGAATGTCACCGGCCACTGTGCCAATAACAACCTTGCCCAAAGAGGTTCTCACCATTTTGCGCCTAAAAATTTCAGGTTCAAGCAATTCATTTAAGGCTCTTTGAGCAGCCTCAGCTGCAGCCACCAGCTGTATGATCCATATTTCACCGTTTTCAAATCTTTCACCCACTATTCTCAAACCTTTAGCCAGTCCTTTTTCAATTATGTCACCCGGACTCAAGCCGAGGCGTAAAGCTTTCTTTGTGGTTTCAAACACTTTATCTGCGTCAAAGCTTAGAACTGCATCAGCCAATTCATCATAAACAACTTCAGACGACACGCTTTCACCAACACTAATTATGATTTAAACTGAAAGCTGATTGTGGAACATATTGATATAATTTATGGACTTCGCAAGCATTTTTACTTTACCTGACATGTACGCCAAGATCTGCAATCAAATTTTACATCAATTAAAAAACGTCGAGTTTTCAACCTCTCACATCTTTTTAACTTACAAAATGTCTGATTTTTTGCTAATTTTTTGAACAGGCGCTTATCTTCCATTAAGAAAACTTTATATTTATCATTTTTTATTGTTGGAGAGGCAAGGTGTTCGAGATGAGAAGTGGTTCAGTTCCAGAACGATGAGTTCTCTAGCATTGAGAGCGATATATTGAGTGGGTTAAAAACACGTAAACATTCAAAATTTTTGAACAAGAAAGCTATAATCGATGACACAACTCTGCGTGAGGGAGAACAAACTCCTGGCGTTGTTTTCAGCGTAGAAGACAAAGTGAATATAGCTCGCCGACTCGATGAAATCGGTGTCCAACGCATCGAGGCTGGATTCCCAGCGGCTTCTCAAGGCGAAATGGAAGCCATGAAGGCAATTATGAAGGAAGGTCTTGAAACTGAGATACTGGGATTCGCAAGAGCAGTGAAATCTGATATAGACGCGGTAGTCCAATGTGGATGTTTCGGAGTTATGTTAAGCTTTCCGCCCTCAGACATCCATTTGAAGTATAAACTCGGCATTTCCAGAGAGGAATACCTCGCAAGAGCTGTTGACTGTGTCGAATACGCTAAAGACAATGGATTATATGTGACTTACAGCGCTGAGGATTCGACAAGGACTGAGCTCAGTTTCCTTTTAAAAGTTTTCAAAACCTTAATAGACCGCGGAATTGACTGCCCCAGAATAGTAGATACACTTGGAATTGGTACACCAAAAACAATGAGCACATACGTGAGTGCTGTGAAGGAGTTGACATCTCTACCCCTTGAAGTACATTGTCACGATGACCATGGGATGGCTGTGGCAAACTCCATCGCAGCTTTTGAAGCTGGCGCATCTGTGATATCCACTGCGGTGAATGGGCTTGGTGAAAGGGCTGGGATAGCCCCAACCGAAGAGGTGATAATGGCACTTCACAACCTCTATGGAATACATGACTTCAGGACAAAGGGTCTATACAATCTCTGCAAGTTTGTCGAAAAGGTCTCGGGAATAGTTATCCCTGCAGGCAAGCCTGTCAGCGGCGAAAATGTCTTCTGTCATGTCTCCGGAATACACCAAGCTGCCATATTGAAACACACAATTACGTATGAACCCTACCCTCCAGAAATAATAGGGAGAAAGAGAACGTTTATTCTCGGAAAGCTCAGCGGTTCGCATGCAGTGGAAGCCAAACTTAAAGAATACGGCATTTTGGTCAGTAGGAATGAACTGGAAAAGATCACAAGGAAGGTAAAGGCTCTATCAGAG
>Ga0315310_10000391_pt1 | contig 28327 bp, 32 predicted proteins | sample TDP5_MG_FD_203630 | JGI IMG/M metagenome (GOLD analysis project Ga0315310, IMG submission 203630) | Freshwater sediment microbial communities from Lake Towuti, South Sulawesi, Indonesia - TDP5 | ecosystem: Environmental > Aquatic > Freshwater > Lake > Sediment | place: Indonesia: South Sulawesi...
CGGCTTCTTTTATTCGTTCATCTGAAATTTCGATAGCCCACTCCTTAAAGCCTGATTTGACCCCACCACCGGCGCCACAGCACCACGCATTCTCTCGAATGCGCGACATTTCCACGAATTCTACGCCTGGAATCGCTTTAATGATCGCTCGCGGCGCGTCATACACTCCAGAATGCCTTCCCAAATGACATGGATCATGATATGTGACTATGACATTCTCCAAGTTTTCTGGCAATACCAAATTACCTTCTTCAATCATCTTTTGCAAGAACTCGGTAATATGTACAATTTCTACTCCTTGCAATGCATCGGTATATTTCGGAAAATCCTTTTTTAAAGTTCGATAACAGCCAGCACAACTCGTTACGACCGTTTTTGCTCCGCTGCTCTTAATTAGATTCAAATTATGATTAACTAAGTCCTCGACTAAATTTAATTGCCCGGTTCGCATCAAGGGTGAGCCACAGCACCATTCATCCTCCGCTACCGTAAAATCCACTCCCAATTTATTGAGTACCTTAATCGTGGCTTGAGCCAGCTCTTTCTGGCGATAGGAGGAGGTGCAGCCCACAAAATATAATATATCAGCCTCTGCTTTCTGGGGAACTTCCTCTTCAATTCCTTCCATCCAATTTAATCGATTTTTATGTTTCTCTTTATAGGGGTTATGTTCCTCTTCAATGGATTTTGCAAAGACCTGCTGGCTTGGTAGGGGCCCACATCCGTTATTGACAGCCTCTGCCCTGAGGGTCTCGATGATGTCCACAATGGTCTCATGGTGCCGAGCTTGGCATTGTACCGTACAATTGCCACATTCTGGACAAGAAAAGATGATATCTCGAATTCTATCGCTCCATTCCAACTTTCCCTCAAGGATTCCTCGCGCAAGGTGAATTCGGCCAGAAGGATAAAAGGTTTCAAATCTAAATTTTTTCCCCGAAGGACACGAATCTTCATACATATGGTAAATGTACTTGCAGGTTCCGCAGCGAGTACAACTATATATTTCTGATTTGAATTTACTTATTGCATTACTCATTCTTCATCAGTCCCCCATCTACCTGGATTCATAATCCCGTTTGGGTCCAAGGTCTTCTTGATTTTTTTAAATAATTTAACCCAATTTGGGTCACAGCGGTCTATTATCGTTTTTGTCGCCCAGACCGGCGTTTTGTAGGGCATTGCAGATTGCTCGTAAAGTGTTTCAAATAGCTCTTTCGTTAAGGCTCGCATTCGTGCTACTTCCTCTTCATTTTCCCTAGAGAACCTGAGTAAAAATCGAAAAGCGAAGAAATGACCCCCTTTCATCATTCGCGTGTATAAACATTTTTCAAAACCATGCTTTTCAATGATATCAAACGCAGTTTTAACCCCTTTAACTACCGTTTCCGTTTTTGTGGTCATATAAGTTCCTACCCATGTAAGACCTCCATATTCTAACATACCCGCTATGGAAATGGGTAGATTCTGAAGATCCGTTACTGACTTTCCAAACATCTGTCCGCCGATGGCTGCGGTGGTTTGAAAAGCCTTAGGATCGCCCTTATTCAGTTCCATCATTGCAGTTTGGATATAATCCATTTTTGCCTCGAATTCTTTGGGAGTATTTGCTGAAATATCGACCATAGCATAGAAAGTAGGTAGTGGATCATCTACATCAATTTTTGCCTCTCCGATTGGCATACCAATGATCATCTTAAGCGTTTCTGCACTTACCCACATGATATCATCTGCGATATCGGCGTGTGTAATATTTTTAATTAATTTATAGCTCTCTTCTAGACTGTAAGAGGCAATGATTACCCACTCTCGGATCGGTCTTTTGGGCCACACTTGAACTGCTATTTTCGTCACAATACCTGACATTCCTTGCCAATTGATAAATAATCCTAATAAATCGGGCATCGAACCGCGACCCCACCAATGCTCATCCCAACAGGCACATGTCCCGATTTTGACTACCTCTCCTGTGGGTAGAACGGCTTCAATCCCATTAATAATGTCCGACATCGCCCCATATTTCATGCTTAAGTTATTTAAACCACCCAAGAGCGCATTTGCCATAATCGAGGTAAAGGGTGGTGCGTTGGGATAGCAATATCGAAAGTTGGTATTGCTGAGGAATTTGTTGATGTGCCCAAAGGTGACGCCAGGCTCAACGATGACATACATATCATCCTCATCGAAGCGAAGGATTTGATCCATCCGCTTCAGATCTACAATAATCCCGCCGTGTAACGGAATCGTGAGTCCTCCCACATTAGCACCCGCGATAAAGGGAACAATAGGAATTTTATAGGTATTCGCTAAGTTGACAATGGCTTGGATTTCTTCCACGGTCTTGGGCATCACCACATAATCTGGATTTCCCGGAACATTTTCAGTCATATCATAAGAATACACATATAATTCTTCAGCGGAATCCGAAACCCATTCTTGACCCACTATCTCTTTCAACTTCTCTGTTATAACAGCGTGTTCTTCTGTTTGTTGTAACATGCTTACACCAACTATCAACCATTCAAGTTCAACTTTTAACCATATTCGTAGTCAATTTTTTAGATTTTATTTTTTATACATTTCATTGTCTCCAATTCTGAGCGCCTTGAAGGTATTGGTGATGGCCCTTAGAGACCCATGAATCCTAACCTTTCCCCATAAGATATATTTGAAAAAAAACTTGAAAAGGCCCCAGCGTTGCGAGGATTTTACTAAATCTTCTATAACATCATAGATTTTTTCGTCCTTGACCTTGAAATTGATTCGGGCAATAGCCGTTTCTGACTCGCCAACTTCCGTAAGTATTCGTCCGCTTTGAGGTCGGATCACAATGGCTCCTTTTAATGCAGGAAATGCTATAACAATCTCTTCGCCTTCGACCTTATTCAAGATCGCCTTTGCCTTAGATGGGCCATAAACATCCACCACTAATCTAAATAGATTCGCCATTACACTTAACTTTATTTGCTCATATGACAGGTCCAGATGTTTTCTAATCTCGGATACCTGTTCCATAAATAAATCTTCACATTTTAATTAAAAATCTTTTCGGATAGAATTGATTTTACAACTGAAAGCCCAGTTGTTTTTTAACGGAGTATTAAATATAAATGAATTTTTTTCTGGACAATTATCAAAATAGATGGACAATTATCAAAACAGATTTTCAAGAATTAGAAGATTAATAAATAACTTTTTTGGGAGATTTAAAAGGATTAGTGTCACATTAACAGAAAGAACTAGAGTCACTTAAGCCTATGAAGAACAGAACCCAAACAGAATTTATTTTACGTCATATAGTTCCTGAATAGTGTTATTGCTGAGGTACCAATAGGAAATAATACCTACAATGAAGATGAACGACAAAATACTCGTGAGGATTCCCATGACCCAGCCCCATCCCTTGAGAAGGTAGAGTCCAGCGGCTGAAATGAATGCTATTATGCAAAATAAAGGGCCATAAATCGAGAGCAATGCAATTATCGCGCCCCAAAGGGAGCGATCTATTAATATAGGTCTAAAATTTTCTAAGATACCTATTGCACTCCAATATCCTAGAATCAAGAGATTTAATCCCGAAAGAATAAATAGTACAATAATAAATTTCAGCCCTAGCGGTTTATAAGTTTTGCAGGCTTTACTCTTCTGATAGTATTCTTCGGCGGTGATTATATCCCCTCTGGTTTCATATAGCGTGCCCATCTGAAAATAGGTTTTGGCACAGCCTGGTTTATATTTCAATTTCTCAGAAAATTGAAGGCTTCTCTGATAGTAATCAAGCGCCCCGTCAGATTCGCCCTTCTCCTGCAGAAGCATTCCCATTTCATGGAATATTCCTGCAATCATGTCCTCCACACCAAATTCTTGAAAAGTCGGCAAAGCGGCTTGAAAATGTTTCAAAGCATCATCCAACTTGCCTTCTATATGTGTATCAACGCCTCGATTGAATTCTTTGATAGCGTCACCTAATTCTTCCTTTTCTTCTTCGCCCATAATTACTACTCAGCAAAGTTGGATGGCTCGAATTTTATGAGGGTCTTGTGGATATTAAATATTCCGAAATTCCTTCAGCTTTCTTAGTGCCCATTTTAAAATCGACTATTTGCTCATAGATTTCCGTGACACCATACTGGGTAGGTTGAGGTAAATAGATGCTATGGCGCGTTGAGGAAACCACGGTTACTGTTTTGCCATCTTGATCGGTAATGGTGAAAGTGGATGATTTAGGTGTTTTCCCATCTTCTTCGGTTATCGTTTCAATTTCAACGTTTTCCACTCGTTTATTTCCCTTTTTCGTAGAAATGAATCCTCCAATCAATAAATGGTCTTTTACCTCAATCCGTGCAATATTTACAGTCTGATCATCGAATTGGGCGGAAATCCAGTTCCATCTATCAATGAAAACCCAATTTCGAACTCCCCATGAGTGGTCGCGATGTCCTAACACCTCAAAATTCATCGATTCCCCAGTTTTTCGCTGTACAAAAGTTCCTTTACAGATACAAGCCTGTTCATAGTGCCTTTGAGCAGCCGTATCAATTAAATCCAAATATTCTCCCGCTAATTCTTTCATATTTCTGCCTTCAAAATAATCAAAGGGCTTAAATCGCTCCAAGCAATCAAATTTTAACTCGTATTTTCTATCGCCGTATTCAATCTGCCATTTCTTATGGGGTTCAATCAATGTATAGCGGCATTTATTATCCCCAATCACCTCTGGTAACCCTTCAATTGCAATTTGATTGATATAGGCATTTACCGGTTTATCTTTTAATAAAATTAAGCAGAGAATTCGACTTCTTCGTTCTTGGGGTTCAAAGGAAATTCTGGAAATGCAACTGATTGGTTTAGAGATAAAATTGAAGTACCAAGATTCGTTCCAATTTGCGGGATAGTCTGTTAAAGATAGTTCCTCCAGCATATCATGTTTATATTCATCTTCGGGGCTCAAAGGTTTAATAAGACTCAATAACTTATCGATATTTAAGGAATTAGCCATTTAACTACCTCTTCTAATAATCTTTAATAAAATCATTAATAATTTTATCAATCCTCTTGTAAGTTATTATATTTTTTGGAAAATTTTGATTCCAATTGAATTTTGAATAAAAAAGTTTTATTGAGCTAAATTTAAAATTTTCCGCCTCTATGTAATTCTTACAACTGCTGGTAAAAAGAAATAAGGGTAATTTTTTTGGCAGAAATTGAATTCAATATGGATTTTTTAAGAATAGAAGCTAATAGGATAAGAAATTCAATAAAAGATATAAGAAAATATACAACTGCTGAAATTGAAGAATTTTTGCAGGAGCCTTCTTTAATTGATTCTACAAAATATAAGCTATTGATTGCAATTGAGGGATGCATTGCAATCTGCAATCATTTTACTTCCAGAATGAGCAATCGGGTACCTAATAGTTATTCAGAATGCTTTGAAATTTTGTATAGCTTAAATATTATTACTCAAGATTTAACACAAAAACTAATTAAAATGGCAAAGTTTAGAAATTTGTTAATTCATATTTATTGGGAAGTAGATGATAAGAAAATATATGAAATATCAAAAAAAGATTTAGGAGATATCGAAGAATTTTTAGGACAAATTGGTGAATTTATAAAGGAGCAAATATAAGTGAAACCTATATTTCATTTGGATTTGAAAGAAAAATTTAAAATCGAAAAGAAGATTTCTGGGATATTATTAAAACGAGATGAAATTACTTTTGCCTATCTTTTTGGTAGTTTTACACTTGATATACCATTTCATGATATAGATCTCGCAATTTTTATTGATCAATTTGAATCAAAAATAAATGATTCCCTTGAATATGAATTACAACTATCCATCGACCTCGAATTACAAATCCATATTCCCGTTGATATTAAAATCATAAATAATGCGCCCTTATCACTTAAATTTAATATACTGAAAGGGAAAATTTTATTTTCCAGAACTAAAGAACAACTTTATAATTACAAAGAAAAGACCTGTGCTGAATATCTAGACCTCAAACCCTATTATATTTCAGCTTTAAAATATCTATACAACATTGGAGATGAAATTTCCTCGCAATGAAAAGACCTAAGTTATATATGAATCTGGGTTTCCCAAAATTTATCGATAAATATAGGGATCTACCTATTGATGGGATAGGTCTCTTTAGAATTGAATTTATGATTGCTACTTTTATTGGGCAACATCCTGTCTGGCTAATCACTCAGGAGAAAGGGCATATTTATTATGAAAAGCTCTTGGAGGGCATTAATATGATCTCCAAGGCTCTTTATCCAAAGCCTGTGGTTGTGCGATTTTCCGACTTCAAAACGAACGAATATCGAAATTTAGCCGGTGGAGATGAGTTTGAACCATTGGAAGCCAATCCTATGATGGGATTAAGAGGCGCAGCACGTTATATCTCCGAGAAATTCCAAAGTGTATTCCGAATTGAATGCCAAGCCATTCAAAAAGTAAGGGGAAAATATGATAATGTATGGGTGATGATTCCTTTTATCAGAACGGTTCCAGAAGCTGAGAAATGTCTTGAAATCATGAATGAAGAAGAATTAGAAAGAAACGAGACTTTTAAAATATGGTTAATGGCAGAGACTCCAGCTAATGCCCTGTTAATAGAAGATTTCAATAAACTGGATATTGATGGTTATAGCATCGGCTCAAATGATCTCTGCCAGTTTATTTTAGCCGTTGACAGAGATAATTCTGAACTGATGGAAATGGGATATTTTGATGAGCGCAATCCCGCGGTCCTAAAGGCGTTGGAAATGATTGTTAGAGGCGCTCATAGGGGCAATAAAACCTGTTCTATCTGTGGCGAAGCCGTTTCAAAATCTCTCGATTTAATTGATTTTCTAATAGAAATGGAAATAGATAGTATTAGTGTTAATCCCTCTGAAGTTGTTAAAATTAAAGAGTATCTCGATAACAAATCTTAAACTTGTTCTTCAGTTGGCTGGTTTGTAAGCGGCTCACTGAACTGGGCAGCGGCTAAATAATGTACGAATAGTTTAATAAAGTGAGCAATAGTCATCTGGGGCTTCCACCGTTTCTTCAGATCCCCCAAACAAGCTACCAGAATTCTTTTGTAATAAGCCACTTGAGAATTGTCCTTGAAATTCGTTTCTTTCCAGTCCCCTTCTAATTTTGTCACAGGAATATCTTCTGGATACTTTAGGGGAATGGCGATTTCAAAGGTAGCATTCAGGTCTTTCATGGTTACAAAGACCTCTCGAGAATTATCAAAATTAAAACTGATATTTAAATTTGGATTTTGTTCCATCAAGATTTGAAAATTGTATTGCTCCCGCAGCACCCTTTCTGCCCATCGCGTTGTTCCAGGACGAGCCATCTCATTAATTAACTTTAAATTGTTGTCATCAACTTCATAATCTAAAAAGGTTTTTTTTGCCTCTATTGCAACCAATTTCATGCGTTCTTCTAAAGTATTATCCGGAATATGATAGTGGTGTTTCTCCAAAATCGCCAAAACATCATCCAGCACCTTTTCTGCGAATACCCAGTAAAGGACTTTCCCATCCTGTCTTTCTGGGCGGTATTGTGCTTTTCGCCATTCTAACTGCTTATAATCAAAAATCAAGGGCGGATCATACGGTGTATAAACCTTAATTATTTTGATTTCCTTCCCTTCATATTCATTATATTCAATTCCAAACTCAATCCTCGCTTCTTTCTCTTCTTTTGCCCCATTATCGCGAATCTCCTCATTATCGCGAATATTTACAAATACCATTCAATCTACCTTTCTATTGTTTATCACATTAACCTTATTAAAAATAAGCTTGAAGAGTTTTTTAAAGGTGGGATATATGGCTGAAAAGTAAAAATCTCTTGTTTTTTCAAAGGTTATTTCTTTTATGTTGAATTTATTTGTATTAGTTATTATATAAATCATTTATCTTTAAATGGACTTCATATTAATTGCAATCTACTATTTATTCATCTTTAATCAGCATTTTTTTCTGAAAAATATTCCAAATATTTTCTAAATGCGTAGAAAATTGCTTAATCCTATTAAACAGCTAAGTTATATATATCACTTTAACTATATTACTATTAAAAATTCCATTGAATAGGTATTTTGAGAGGAATATTAAGTGAGCGCTATACCTGATGTATACAAATTCAAAGTTTTACGCAAGGATCTCTTAATTGGAATAAAACGTGCTAGGACATTGGATGATCTCATCGCTTTATTAGAGAGAAAAGTGAAAGAATATAATTTATGAGGGGTATAAATGGCATCTGATATGCATCGCTTTAAAATTGTAAGAAAAGATTTGTTAATAGCTATTCAACGAGCAAGAAATTTGGATGATCTTCTGCAAGTTATAAAAAGAAAATACCTTGAATTGAAAGGAATCCCCCCTCCACCACAAACTGTTATTAATATTGCTAGCACTTCTCCTTCATATAAGGTAAATTTTCCTAATGCTCCTATTCAAAAAGGACCCTCATCTGATAATTTAAGCCAAAACTTAGTAAAATGTACATATTGCGGCGAAAATATAGATTTAAATCAAGATATGCTCTTCTGCCCAAATTGTGGTAGTCCATTAGAATAAATCAAGGGGTTCTCTCTTTTTTTGCACCGTATATTTTAAAATTATAATATCCTTAGAAGGGGCTAATTTCTTATAGGTTCATTAGGTAAAGGTAAAATTATGGGCTTCATAAAAATCGGAAAAGGTTTATCAGCAGCTTCAAAGGAAGAGGTCATCGGGGAGTTTACAATAATTAATTCCGTTGAAGATGTTCTTAATTTATTAGAAATTGGGGCTGCAGATAAAATTGTTGTTGTCGAAGATTGTGGCACGACCACGCTTGGACCGATTCTTTCAAATATAAAGGGAATCATTTGTACAACAGGATCTGAGGGGAGTCACCTTGCAATAGTCAGCCGGGAATTTGAAATTCCCGCGATTATGTCCACGCGTTTTACTATTGATTACAAGGACCTCCATGGAAAACAGGGCAAAATCGATAGTGAAAATGGAGAAATTTATGTAAATGAATAAGATTTACTCAGATCCTTAGATTTAATTGTTCTTTATTGCTTTAATTTTCTGGATAGATACAGAGGTAAATTTATGTTTAGCTTAAATGGGATATGGAAAGCCAAGGCGGATAATGCAAATGTTGGAGAAGAACAAGGTTATTTTGAAATCGATTTTATTGATGAGAATTGGAAATCTATTAAAGTGCCAGGGCATTGGCAGGATGAGGGCTTTCCAAATCATGCTGGAATCCTCTGGTATCGTTATAACTTTGAGATTCCTGATGATTTAATGCAGTTCCTAAAAGTTATTCGCTTACAATTCAAAGGTATTTTTTATTTCTGTAAAATCTGGTTGAATGGAGAATATATTGGAGCGCATGAAGGCTATTTCGATCCCTTTGATTTTAGAGTAAATGGCATTCTGGACAAGCGGAACCTACTTTGTTTAAAAATTGAGTGCTATAATGAATCCGATCGTTCCCACAAAAGGCAGATCATGGGCGTATTCTCTGATTGGGATGCTTCAGACCCCTTATTTAACCCTGGGGGAATTTGGGGTGATGTTGCGCTCATAGAAACAGGACCCATTTATTTTACGTATCTAGAAATAAAATCAGAAATTCTTGATGAGAATAAGGCTCAGTTATTTCTTTCATTCAAAGTAATGACAGAGAATAAAGGTGAAGGTTCCTTTTTAATCTCTATACAACCCCAGAATTTTCTAGGGGCTGAATTAAAAACCGAATTCCATGAAAAATTGAACAAAGGAGAAAATGAGATTCTAAAGGAAATTGATCTCGATGATGCTCATTTTTGGTGGACCTGGGATCAGGGCTTTCCTCACTTGTATCTTTTAAAAATTACTGTTCTTAATGAGGAAACGATATCAGACGAATGCGAACAACTATTCGGGATTCGGGAATTCAAACGAGTTGTAAATAATCGTTCATGGGCATTTTATTTGAATAAAAAACGAATTTATATTCGAGGAACGAATTATGCACCCTGCGATCATCGAATTGCTTATGTAACTCGTGAAGATTATGAGCGTGATGTGGAATTGTTACTAGAAGGAAATTTTAATATGATCAGGGTACATGCTCATGTTAATCGCACGGATTTGCATGAGCTTTGTGCAGAAAAGGGCATTCTTATTTGGCAGGATTTTGCTCTTCAATGGGGTTACGATATGAAAATCGAAGCAACTGCGAAGACTCAAATAAAAAGAATGGTACAACAAATTCAAAATTATCCTTCTCAAGCGCTTTATTGTTGCCATAATGAGCCTATGGGCATTAATAAAAAGGTTCTGTTATATACATTAATTGCATTGATTGGATGTTATGGTCTTAGTTGGCTCGTGAACTATTTCTTTGGTATGTTTAGCACTGCAGTGTTTTGGGGCACTTTCATTCTTATCTCTTTTATTTTTGGACTGCCTGCCACGATGTTTTTTTATAATAAAAATAAGAACGTGCTCGACAAACATCTGGTCGAAGCGGTTCTTGAGGTCGATGACTCTCTTCCAGTAATCCAGAATTCAGGCATGATGGGTGTTTTTCGAAGGGGCACTGATCTCCACACCTATGAGGGCTGGTATTGGGGAAAAAGCTATCGTGATGCCTATTGCTACACCCAATTCCCCCTGAAAAGGATGTGCTGCTTTATAACCGAATATGGTGCCCAATCATTTCCTAGCCTTGAAAATCTAAAAAAAATTTTCAAGGATGAAGATCTACAACCGATCAATTGGTCGTTATTTCAACGCAAACATCGCTGTCAGCCCCTGTTTTTTGCTCGTTGGTTTGATTTTGATAAATACAAAACAACTTTTGATTTCATTGAGGCTACACAAATCTATCAAGCGGAATTACTGAAATTCTTCAATGAATTGTGGCGAATCAATCGTTATAATCCAAATGGAGGTGCTATAATGTTTGCTTTCAATGATTGTTTTCCCGGTATAACGTGGTCAATCGTCGATTACTGGCGCACTCCTAAGAAAGGTTACTATGCCACCCAATTGTCTTTTGAGCCTATTTATGTCATGGCGGACTGGCCACAGAAGGATTATAAGCCAAATAAATTCTATCGAACAAGGGTTTATGTGGTTAACGATTCACATGAAATTATTGAAAATGCTTCAATACAATGGGAAATTTTGAATAATCAAAAAGAATCCATGACGTCCGGGAATTTTATTACAACTCTAGAACCTGACTCAATCCAAACTCTGGGGACCATTCAATACCTATTTCCAATTATCGCCCAGGGTGAATATCAATTGAGGTTGGTCCTGGGATTTAAAGAAAAAACCATTAAAAATGAATATACTTTGAAAATCAAGTGAGGGCTCTTAAATGGTGAATACAATTAAGTTATCTGGAAAAATTTACGCGAATATTTGGATTTGCACGATCATTGGCAGTATTATTATTCTTATTCAATCTTTAATTAATATTGGAAATATCTTGGAAGCTGGAATAAGTATTTCATTAAGTATTCTTGTCATTATATGTTCAATTCTATCACGAAAAGGTGTATACGCAACTGGCATTATAATCATGGCAGTTTCCTACTTTCTATTATTAAGTCCCATTGGATTTTCGGGTTATGGTATCGCCACGCTCTTAATTTTAATTGGTGGCCTTTTTATAGTCAGCGGTGGATTGCTTTTTTTTGCTGGAAATTTTTTCATCTATGTAGCGATTGGAGCGGTCATTACTGATCTTGTCATTTTCGCGGTGCAAATAATATGAGCAATCCAATTTATGATTGTTGTATAATTGGCGCTGGTGTGATTGGATGTGCAATTGCTAGACAGCTAGCCTATTATCAAATAAAGACCGTTGTGATTGAAAAAGGCGCTGATGTTTGTTCAGGTACCAGTAAAGCTAACTCTGGTATAATCCATGCTGGGTATGATGCGACTTCAGGATCACTTAAAGCAAAGTTAAATGTCGCAGGAAATCCTCTCTTCGATCGTGTGTGTGCCGAATTAAAGGTTCCCTATGCCCGATTGGGAACATTTGTAGTGGCAATTACCGACGAGGAAATTAATGATTTAGAAAAATTAAAGCAGAAGGGCATTAAAAATAAGGTTCCAAAACTTGAAATTATTACTGATCGAGCTCGAATTAAAAAAATGGAACCCAAACTCACGGATAAGGCAACAGGGGTACTGTTTGCACCAACTGGTGGAATTATTTCCCCTTATGACCTAACAATCGGATTAGCAGAAAATGCCAATATCAATGGTATTGAATTTTTATTCAATTCTGAGGTTATTAATATCCAAGTCAAAGAGAATTACAAAGAACTTAAGACCTCAACAAAAAATATAAGAACTAGGATAATTATCAATGCCGCTGGAGTTTATGCAGATAAGATATCTGCTATGGTTGGTTTGGATTACTTTAATATTCACCCCCGTAAGGGCCAATATATTCTTTTAGATAAAAATACAGTCGAATTGAATCACGTCTTATTCCCACTCCCTACCAAAATTAGTAAAGGAATTGTAGTTTCTCCTACGACAGAAAAACATGTTTATCTTGGTCCTAATGCCCAAGATATCCTAAATAAAGAGGATAAATCAACAACTACGGAAGGACTTCTGGAAATCATTGAAGGTGGGCGAAGATTAATTCCAGATCTTCCAATTCAACAAGCAATTACAACTTATGCCGGTCTTCGCGCTGTTTCTAATACAGATGATTTCATCATTGAACCTACGAAAATTGATGGCTTCATAAATGTAGCTGGCATTCAATCGCCTGGCTTGTCTTCATGCCTCGCAATTGCGGAATATGTAGTAGGGATTCTAAAGAAAATTGGAATAAAACTAGTGCCAAACCCTAAATTTAAACTTAATCGAGAGATTTCTCTCCGATTTGCTGTTCTTTCACATGAAGAACAGCACCACTTAATTCAAAAAATACCTGAATATGGGAATATACTTTGTCGTTGCGAACATATCTCTGAGGCTGAAATAAAGGCTGCAATCCATCGACCACTCGGTGCTAAGACGCTAGATGGGGTGAAATATAGAACACGAGCGCAAATGGGGCGCTGCCATGGGGGCTTCTGTACAAGCCGAATTTTAAACTTATTAGCGGAGGAATTAAACTGTCCTGTGGAGGAGCTCTCGAAGAGAGGTCCCGGATCAGAACTTATTATCGGAAAGACAAAGGATTTACGGGGGGCTAAAATTGAAATCAATTAACATTGATGTTGCCGTCATTGGGGGGGGACCTGCAGGACTCGCTGCGGCGGTGGCCACCAAAGAGAAAGGGGCTGATGTTCTCCTTATCGAACGCGATTTTGAATTGGGTGGAATTCTGCCCCAATGCATTCATAATGGATTTGGATTACATATTTTCCATGAAGAACTCACTGGCCCTGAATTTGCACAACGCTATATCAATCGAATTGCAGAATTAGATATTCCCGTTAAATTGAATACCATGGTACTAGAAATTTCGCCTAATAAACGGATAATCGCTGTGAATAAAACTGAAGGTATTTTAGAGATCAATGCTCAAGCGATAGTTCTAGCTATGGGATGTAGGGAACGCACCCGCCACAATATTTTGGTCCCTGGATCTCGCCCTGCTGGCATTTTTACTGCGGGATTAGCACAGCGCCTCGTGAATATTGAGGGATACATGCCAGGAAAACATTTCGTAATTTTAGGGAGCGGAGACATTGGAATGATAATGGCGCGGCGTTTAACATTAGAGGGGGCAAAGGTAGAAGCTATTGTAGAAGTTTTGCCATATCCTAATGGTTTAATTCGAAATCAAGTTCAATGCCTAAAAGATTTCGGAATTCCTCTCATCCTCGAACACACAGTCACGCATGTTCACGGAATTGATCGCGTGGAAGGCGTAACCATAGCAAGAGTTGATGATAAATGGCGTCCAATCTCCGGAACTGAACAATTCTTGGAATGTGATACATTATTAATTTCTGTTGGGTTAATACCGGAAAATGAACTTTCGAGAAGTGCTGGAATTGCTATTGACCCTAGAACCCGAGGACCCGTCGTAACGAATTACTTGGAAACAAATGTTTCAGGTATATTTGCATGTGGGAATGTGCTTCAAGTTCATGATTTGGTAGATAATGTGGCTGAAGAAGGCGCACGCGCTGGAGAAATGGCTTTTCAATATATATCTAGAATTGTTGAAGAAGAAAAGCGAATTCAATGTATTCCTGGAGAAAATGTTGGATATATTGTGCCTCAGATAATCACTTCCGCCGCATTCTCAGAAAATACAACTCTTTTTATGCGATCGAAAGTTCCCCAACGGAATGTCTATGTGGAATTTCTCATGAATGGGACCCGAATCTATCGAAAATTCACCCGATTCGCACTTCCCAGTGAAATGATAAAAATGGAACTCCCTCCTTTACAGGATCTTACACCTGAAATTTCCGATATTACAGTAAATATTATCCCAAAAAACCAAGGAGGCAAACAACTTGGCTGAACCCGAAAAAAAAACAATAGTTTGTATTGGCTGCCCAAGCGGTTGTGAAATTGAAGTTACAGAAACAGATTATGCGCTCAAATTCGAAGGCAATACTTGTAAGAAAGGCGAAGAATATGCTATCGAGGAATTTAAGGACCCAAAACGAATTTTAACAACCACTCTGCAAGTTGAGAATGGAATTCTACCACTAATTCCTGTTCGATCAGATAACCCTCTTCCTAAAGCTAAGCTATTCGACTGTATGGAATATCTAAGCACCTTAAAAGTTACCGCTCCTATAAAAATGGGGCAAATACTTGTAGAAAATATTCTTCAACTTGGAATTAATATTATAGCTTCCCGGGATTTAGAATTATCTCAGTAAAAACTCGAAAAATCTCCAATAAATTTATTGGTCTTCTCTTTCTAAAAGTAAAATTTATGAAAACCTCTCTCCTAAATCCATTAATTTATTCTGATGAAAATCAATCCCAATTGACGACTATACTTGCGGATTAAGAATTTTCTTTAACTACAAAAATTGCCAATTATCTTTTAAAAAAAAGAATAGAATATATAGCTAAGTTCAAGAGGAGATGATAAAATGGTCGATTTAAATACGCTATTCAAAGCTGCTGATTGGCAAACAGAAAAGCATGCTCCCGCTATAGACATTGAAAAAGAAGAAGACCCAAAAGTAATAAAAATAAAGATAATGGTGGGTAAGGAAATTCCTCATCCCAATACAACTGCGCATTATATAGCTTGGATTGATTGCTATTTTCTTCCTGCTGGAGAAGATTTTGCGGTGCATGTTGGGAAAGCTGAATTTAACGCCCATGGCGCATCCACTCAAGGCGCAGATACAAGCACTCTATATACAAAGCCATCAGTTAGTTTTGTTTTAAATACAGAAAAATCAGGAACAGTTATTGCCTTCTCATATTGCAATATCCATGGATTGTGGCAGAGCGAACAGGAAGTCATAATCGAAGAATAAATCATTTTTTTTTTTATTCTATTTAATTCCTTTTTATCGTCGGTTTCTGGTGATGTGATGTTTGAACCTGTGACAGATGATTCTTTTAACCGTTTTCTTCAAACCAATGAAAATGTTATTGCCTATTTCTCGGCGACTTGGTGTGGTCCTTGTAAAATTCAAGAACCTGTGTTGGAGCAAATTGCACAATCCTTTTCCAATATACTAAAAATAGCCCAAATTGATGTTGATCGAAATCCAGCTCTCAGTTCTGCGTATGGAATTAAAGGCACTCCGACTTTACTTTTTTTCAAGAAGGGAAAGATCGTTCGATTCAGAGCTGGACCAGGGCGCATTGATAGATTGGTAGGGGTTCAAGATTTTAATCGCCTTCAAAAATTGGCTTCATATTTGATTAAGATGAAAATAGTTCCAAAATCAAGAAATTAATAGGATATTGTTTTAAACTTCTCTGTTTAATAATCTCTTCTCATTTCAAGAAGCAACTCTATTTTAAAACTTCTTTTTTTACAAGAAATGGATTATTATATTCTTATTTATTTTTCACTCATGCCTATTTCAATTATAAATTTGAATTAATTCTGCTAATCTAACTATCTAACTAGGTTGAGATTTTTGATTTCAACTAAAAATGTACTCTATGCTATATTGCAAAGGAGCAAAGAGACTCAAGAAGTATCAATTGACCAGATTGCAGAGCAAACTAAGTTAAGCAACCAGCAAGTTATTGAAATAATTGCAAACTTGAATGAGGACACAAGTTCAAAATTGAGTTTTAATAAAAATACCATTTATATTCCTAGGAAAAATAAGGCCCAAATAATCCTGAAAGTGATAGAATCCGGGTTTGATTTAGATAGAATAATCGATTCATTACATTGGAGCGATTTTGAGAATTTTTGTCTTACAGTTTTCGAATTTCACGAATTTCAGACCTTCCAAAATTTTCATTTCACACAGAAAAGAAATCGCTATGAAATCGATGTATTGGGTTTTCGGGATCCATTAATGTTTGCAATTGATGCTAAAAAGTGGAAAACCGGTCACGCTGGTGCCTTGAAAGCGGTGGCAAAAAAACAAATAGATCGGATTAAGGCATTATCTGAATATTTACAAAAGCCAGCGAATCAGGCGAAATTACACCTCAAAAATGTGCCAAACCTCCGAATTATACCATTAATTGTCACTTCTAAAATGTATGAAATACAAATATTCCATGGAGTGCCCATTATTCCGTTCTTTAAATTAAATAGTTTTATTACCGAACTATCCCGTTTTTTAGGAATATTAAAACAATTTCCCGTTAAAATTCGAGTTCAAAAAACTTTATTATCTTATAATTTCCCCTAAAGAAATGGTTTAATTACCTAATTGTAGAAGCAACATTATTAATAAAGTAGGATTCCTTAATTGTTAATGAAAATGATATTAAATAATTCCTAAATAAATCGGAACAATAAATATGGTTAATATCATAATTTGTTCGCAATGTGGCACTCAGACTGAAGCTCATAAGAAGTTTTGCCCCAATTGTGGTGCAGCACTTGCCCCTCAATCTGATACACGGTCTCGATCATCTGTATCTAGAGTCCCTCCATCAAATATACAAGCTTCTTCAACCGATGCGGCTTCTACACTTTTCACAGCCTTACAACATAAAAAGCAGGAGGCCAACTCAGAAAGCACTCCCGAGCCAGTTGTGGCTGTGCAGAAAAAGGAAGAACGCCCCAAGACCTTCACAAAAAAACCTTTGGGCGTAGTAAAACCAGAATCTACAGTACATACTGAAAAACAGATGGCTCTTTCAAAAGAGGGAAAGACCCAGCTTATTGAATTCTTACGTGGATTAAATAGACTTGATCGTTTCCTCGAAGCATCAGCCGTTGTAAAAAAGGATGGGACTCTTCTCGCATCAGCTCATTCTACTCGGGCTAAACCGGAAATGATGAGAACAATTAGCAGCACCCTTTTTGGAATTGCAGAGGATAGCATTCGGGCAATCTCTGGCGGTAAAATGCGTATAGTTACAATCATAGCCGAACAAGTTGTATTAATGCTACGCCCAGTTAATGAAGATACTTGCTTGTTACTTATTACTTCACCAAAATCTAATCTTGGCCTGCTCTTAACACAATCGGAATTAGTTTCACAGAATATTGCAAAATTTTTAGCGAATTTACCTTGAAACTTCTAGCCAATAATAATTAATTCTGCTTCTATTTTCCCAATTCTATTTTTACTCAGCGCTTCTGCCTTAATTTAAATATAAAATACTATTATCGGCTCTTTTTTAAATTATTTTTTAATTTTATTTGATTTATTTCTCATAGATTCAATCAGCATTGCCTCAAATCTTAAATATATTGAATTATAAATATAAAATGTTAAATATAACAAAGAAGATAATACAATTAATAGTCGTCAGGAGCGAATGGAAAATAATGTTAGAAAATAATAGTGCGTCCGACAACGAAGAAGAAGAAGAACAAGATCTTTATGTAGTGGGCGATGAAAGTCAAGTTGAAGAGAAGAAAAAGGAAGTAAAAGAAAAGAAAAGCAAAGAAAAAGCAACTATTAAGGCAAAACCACCTAAAAAAGCAAAAAAAACTGTGAAAAAAATTGAAAAAATCGTAGAAAAACATCCAAAAGCAGTTGAAAAGGCAGCTGAGGAAAAACCCATCAAATTCAAAAAGGTAATTCGTAGAAGAATTGTAGTTGATTATTGGAAAACAGGTCTTCATGGGAAAAAAATTGGGATTCGCCAAAAAGACCAGCAGAGAGCACGGAGTAGGCAATTTTCAAAAGATATGGACTTATATGGTGCAGTTAAAATCGGTACCGAAGATGCAGGGAATGTGGGCTATAGAGAAACCGAAATGGCGGATGTGAAAGAGGGACGATTGAAACGTTTGGTTATTCGTTATTTCAGCGAAAAGGAAAATTGGGTTGCTAGTTTAGAAGAGGATACTATTAAAGGCCTTATGCGAACATTAATGCACGGACAACCCCTACCTGCTTTCAATATTTTTCAAACTGGGAATGAAAATTTCTTCACACTTGAGACCCTTAGAAAATTACCTGGGATGACGGTTCGGATGGCTCTTCCGATTATGCTCGATGCGGAGAGTAACAAAATAGATTTTTTTATCTTTGAAAAGAAGCGGATTGCCATCGGCAGTGATTGGAAAGTCTATCGTCCTGCGCAAAAAGAGGTCCTAGTTGCAGAATTCGATTCTAAAAAGCTCAATATTGGGGGAAAAGTCAATATTGATGTTTATGATGCTGAATTATTAGAAAATAAATTCTTTATCAATATGCTTATCCTATTTGGGGGTCTCCTAAAGTTTTTGGATGCAGTAAATAACGCCTTAAAGGATGCTGCAAAGAAATACTTTAGTAAGGAACTTAGTTTTACGCCTGGTAAGCAGGAAAGAGAACTTCTTCTAAATCCTCGAAGATTCGCAAGATAAATTCTTTTTTAAATTACAAATAAATTCTCTTCTTTTTTAATTTTGATTTAAATCTATTGTAAAAACCAAATTGCTTCAATTATTTAGCAAATTACTAAAGAACCTTCCCATGATATAATATGTTTCATATCGCTGCTATAATCAATAAATTCACCGGAAAATACCTTTTCTATAAAGATTATTGGAATAAATATCCCGATTCAGAACCTTTTTTCAAATTTTTCGCGGCTTATATTCCATTTATCGTCCGAGAAAAAGAGAACACTTATAAATTAATTCATTGGGATAAGTTACGAATTGCCTTTGGTAATTTTAATGAAATTCTCCTGATTCTTGCAGCTTCTTCAGAAACGAGCGAGCAATATATTGAAAAATATTTAATCAGAATCTATGAAATGTTACTGGCGATTTTCGGGGATTTAACCGAAATTCAGAATAGTCCCCAAAATATGGAAGAATTTTCACATAAATTAGAATTGATAATTCGGGCTTCTGCCACCAAAGAAGACCTTCAGAAATTAGATTATAGTATTGAAGAGCGATATGGTGTAACTCCCGCAAGTGAGGAAGATAATCGGAGAGCTATACTCCAATCCGAACAGGCTGCCAAACTAATGGACCAATTTGCCATTGAAATGTTAGATGGTAGCATTTTTAAATTTAAATTGTTTTTAACTGCTTCTGTCACCTTAAAGGAAACAATCCACTATGAAGTTATTGTCGATTTTTCCCCATACCCCCACCCACCTATAATCGAATTCCCTCCAAAATTACATGATATTTTAGGTGATGCGGGCGAAACGTTGGACACCATTCAAAATTGGGATCCCATCAATCCGCCTGAATGGGTGGAGGTGGTTCAAGAACTCGAGCAAAAAGTCTATCAATCGGAAACCCACTTAGTCGAACCCATTATCGAAGAACCGGAGGTCCCCCAAAAGAAAAAGAGATTTGCGAAACAGTTAAATATGCCTGCCCAAAAACCGCCAAAAGGGATCCCCTATTCTCAGTATAGACAAAAAGAACCAAAAGGTATTTCATATCCCGCAGACATGCCCATCAGCCAAAAAGAACCGAAAGGAACGCCTTTTATCCAACCTCACAAATTGCCCCCACCTCCAAAACCAATTCCTTTTCAAGTAGCACTTCCAATCCATAAGAAAGAAGAGCGAGGAGTTATTTTACCGACTAAAGGCGAACAGGAGGAGGTTATTTGCCCGAATTGCGGATTCATCTTCAAATCCCCTCATGAAAAATTTTGCCAACTCTGTGGTTCCCCGCGCCCCGAATAACTTAAATTACTCTCATTAAATAAATTTTAATCACTAAATGGAGAAAATGCAGCAAACATTCATTATTTTTGAAAGTAAATATGACACACTTGGTTTGGTATTTTCTATAATTAAAAATAAAATAGAAAAAAAGAAAATAGAATTATGCTTCATTCTTCTTTTATAGTTTTAGCTAATCTGGCAAGTATAGGTATCATTTCCTCAGCTTTCATGGCTGGGGTAGTCTTATACACCTTGAATATCCCAGGTTTAGCAATACGCCACATAGCTGTTGCATTCAAGCCAGCTTCTTCACTCTCAGCTTCCGCAATCGTAATGCCCCAGTAATCTCCTGTAGAAACATACCATGCAAGCATTTTTATTCCCTCTGGGGGAAATACTCCTTTCGTAAGAAGTGTTTGTGCAACTTGGCCTATTTCTGATGGATCCATATCCGGATTGAGTTCAAAATATGTTATAAAAAGCATTTTTTTGTCTCCTTCATTGTTAATTTTGTATTTTCAATTTTTTTTTATTTCGGTTTGTGTGTATTGTTTAAAGTCTGATTCCCTTAAACAACCCTGATTGCATTTTTTTAATGTTATATTTATAGTTATTGAAAAAATTTTATTTCGAATAGATCCATCGGTCTCTTCCTAGAAGAGGAGATTCACTGCATATTTATTTGTTTAAAGAATAGTTTTGAAAAAATTCTTCTTTATAATTCAAAAAAATCCCCTTTTGAACCGCTTCCCGGATGTTTTTTACTAAATTAAGAATAAAATGCACGTTATGTAAAGCTGATAGGCGCATCCCCAGCATTTCTTGATGTTTGAAAAGATGCGTAATATACGCTCTGGAATAAGTTTGACAAGTAAAACAAGAACATTCGGTATCTATTGGACTTGAATCGAGCCGATATTTAGCATTTCTAATATTTATGGGTCCATAGGTGGTGAAAAGGGTTCCATGGCGCCCGCTCCTGGTTGGAAAGACAGAATCAAACAGATCAATGCCCGCCTCTACTGCTTCAAAAATAATTGCGGGCGATCCAATACCCATAAGGTATCTAACCTTTTCTCTGGGTAATAAATTCGCCGTAAAACGTGTGATCTCATGTATTAAATCATCAGGTTCCCCTACACTGATTCCTCCCAATCCATACCCCATAAAATCCTTCTTCACCATTTCATTGACGCTTTTTTGTCTAAGATCCTTGAAAGTGCCACCTTGAATAATACCAAATAATACTTGATTTGCATTTTGATGCAATCTTTTAGATTCTTCGGCCCATTTCAAAGTTCGACTCAGTGATTCCTTGAAATATTGATAATCTGTCGAATACCAGGGGCATTCATCCAGTGCCATAATTATATCCGCCCCCAAATCATTTTGGTACTGGATAGCTATCTCAGGCGTGATTTGATGGATTTGCCCATCATGGGGCGACCGGAAGAAAATACCCGTTTCATCAATTTTATGAAACATATAGATATTGGTAGCCTGAAATCCGCCATTATCAGTAATAAGGGGGCGGTTCCAGTTCATAAAGGAATGCAATCCCCCTAACTCCCTAATCACCTCCGCCCCTGGAAGGAGGTGCATATGAAAGGCATTCACAATGAGGATTTCAGCTCCCATTTCTCTTAGTTCTTGGGAGGTTAGTGTTTTTACTGTGCCTTTGGTGGCGACAGGCACAAACATGGGTGTATTAACCGTTCCATGGGGTGTGGTCAATTGTCCTAGGCGTGTTGCTGTCTGATCATCTTCTTTCTTAATTCTAAAATCAAACAACCCTTTCACCACTTAGCCGAAGGTGCGGCATCTTTAATTTTTTAATATCTTAGAGAAAACGTCAATGATCATCGAATAGAAGAGATGAAATCCAGTTCCGATTATCTACAATCGAATAACTAGACCTCGCCTTAAAAGAAACTTGCTTAATAATATTCAGCTTCTCTAAATTTTCTATTTTTTGGCTTTCCAAGCTTTTGCACTTACTCGTTCGACTAAATTATTTTGTTCTAACCTATTGAGCGTCTGAACCACTGTATTTCTATCTAAGACATGCTTAATAATCCCCACAATGGCTCTTGGTCTATGTGCCTCCGTTTCAATGGTGGCTAAAACTAGTTGATCATAATCTGATAAGCCAGTCTTGGGTACTTCAGTTCCTTTCGCTTTCGCTTTCTTCGACAACAATTTCACCTCAAAATCTGATCAAGCTAAATTACTTTTCTTCTTAAAAGTATCTATATTAGTTAAACATAGGGCATTAAATATAAATAAATATCAATCAAGGCTTTAATTTAGTGAGAAATATGAGCAAATCTCAATTTTCTAAGGATGAGTTGAAGCGAAAAACGGTGCTTCAATTATTGGAAATCCTTTCTGATTCCAAACGACTACAGAAAGCGAGGACTATCAAATATACCGATTTCCGAATAATATATCAAACAGAGGAGGGATATATGTATGAAATTCAGAGCTCAAATCAAACTTATTTTTTAAGAATAGATCGAAAAAACAGAGTCCTTATTCATAATTGTGAAGATTGGGTACGGCGATGCATGATGGAACACAAATTATGCAAACATTTTGACCGCATTTTGCAATTAATCTATGAGAAAGACGCAAAAGAGCTGTTGACAGATTTGTATCTCAACTCATGGGCGTTTCTGGACTCGGATGAATATCTAAAAAAAGGATAAAATTAGGCCGTAGTATAAACTCGTAATTTATTGGCCATTATGTAAGGCTTGATTTCATTATTTCCAGCCAAATTTTCAAGGATTTGTTTGGCAAATGAAATGCGGATATTGTATTTTTGGGCAATAGCGTTGGGGGTGATGACTCTCATTTTAATAATTTCATCTTTAATAGTATTTAACAATTCACTATCAGCGGTTAGAGCCCTTTCAAAGTGTTCTTCCTTTTCTTTTGCTGCGGTACCCCACTTTTTAATCTTTCCTTTCTCTTTCCCCTTAGATTTATCTTTTTCTTTCTGCCTTGCTTCTTCTTGCTTCTTCTTTGTCATTCTTTCACCTTATGTGGGCCTTATTCTACGGTATTACCGGTTAAAGCAATTAAGGTCATGCTTCGCTTCACATAGGGAACTCTCCGGAGTTCTAGCACGATCGAATTAAGCTTTGCCATACTCTCGGTTTCTATTTTGCAAATTACATCCCAAGCCCCATAAACGATGTAAGATTCTATTACATCGGGATTTTCTTTCATTTTCTGAACGATTTCATATTCTTTTCCTGTGTCGGCTAATACCATAAGATATGCAATGGTCTTATTTTGTGATGACAAATTCAATCACCTTTTCTCATTTTGCTTTAAATTTCCCGCCTTCAGTTCGTTTTATTTTTTCTTGTTCTTTTAGATAAGCTGCCCGAATATCGCTTAGGGCCTCTTTTGCACTTGTTTGAACATCTTTCTCGGGATCATTCGTTGCCTTTTTTAAGGAAGGCACAATATTTTTCAGAGCCCGTTTCGGATATTTAGACCCTATTTCACCTAATTCAACGGCTGCTAGGGCTCGTAACGAAGCATCTCTGTGCCTGGTTTGCTTGATTAATTTCCGTACATCTCTAATAGTTGTCATTTTTCTGTGCATCTCTAATTATTAACTTCCTTGCTGTCCATCTTTCCTAATCAGAATTTTCATGTACGTATAGGTTTAATTTTTCTTAGTCCAAGATATTTTGGTCACTATTTAAAGGTTATTTCCTTCATATTTCTACGGCGGGTTTTGAAAAAAATCCTACATTGTTGTTAAATAAGAATTTTGGTATTTTAAAATTTTGTTCCAATTTTCAATAGTGGAGTTTATGCCTCTCTGAATAAAAATAACAGAAAAAAAAGAATTAACTAGGAAAAATAGGAAGAAAAAATTGAGATCTATGGCTCTTTTGCCACTCTCTCTAAGAGCATTGATTCAATATAGAAGGGCGATTCTCTTTCAATGATCTTAATGGCATTACTAAGATTCTCTTCACTTTCGGCATAAACTGTCATTAACAGCGAATTTTCTGAAACTTTATGACCTTCTTTCATGTAAAGCTTAATTCCAGCGCCTGTATATTGAGGTGATCCTGCAGCTCTCGCTATTTTTTTAATGATATCATTAGATATTCTCTTTACATAACCCTCTATTGGAGCTTGGAAGTCATAAGTATATTCTCCAACCGGAATATCTTCTGGATTTATATTTGAATCTCCGCCTTGGATGGCAATAATCTCTCTAAATTTCTCTAAAGCCTTCCCATTTCTCAAAATATCTTCTGCAATATCTTCTCCTTGACCGCGTTTTATGCCGCTTAATTCTAATAGAATTCCAGCTAACTGACAAGATTTCTCAATCACGCTATTGGGTCCATGCCCCATAAGGGTTTCCAAGGCTTCTCTCGCTTCTAATGCAGGCCCAATATTGTATCCTACGGGCTGATCACCATAGGTAATTCCGCATTCGAGAGTTATCCCAATTCTATCAGATATTTGAATGAATTGGTGGGAGAATTTTCGGGCCATTTCAAGTGTCTCACATTTGGTATGCGAACCCTGTGGAAGGTCTAATACCATTTTATTGACACCCAAGGCAATCTGCTTACTCAAAATAGAAGCAATAATCTGTGATTCCGGGTCGAGATTCAGCATATTTTCAACCGCTGAAATGATTGAATCCGCTGGTGATAAATCTAATTTACCGCCCCAACAAATGATACCACGCGATTTTAGTGCCATTTCTTTAATTTCTTCTCCTGTGAATTCGATAGGCGCAAAGACTTCCATGGTATCCGCAGTTCCTGAAGGGGATGTAATTGCCCGCGTACTTATTTTGGGTATTAGCAGACCAGCAGCGGCTACAATCGGTACAATGATAAGACTCACTTTATTTCCAGGCACTCCTCCAATCGAATGTTTGGTATAAACTGTTTCATTCCCCCACTCAATTTTCTCACCAATGTCTGCCATTATTCTCGTTAAATTTTCAATTTCTTCTCTTGTCATGGGAATATATTCTTGGGTCATTAGGAATGCACTTATTTCAATCGCACTTAATTCCCGGTTATAAATATCCTGAATAATTGCTCCTATTTCCTCTTTGGAATAGGGATTCTTATCCCGCATTTTCTTTTGGAGATATTTAATTGAATCGGGCGCAGCAGTTAAAGATACTTCAATTTCCGTGGAATCTGGCACTTGTAAAGTATCATGCACATTTTTATATAAACCAATATAACCCGGATCAATAAAAGAATGTGTGACATCCACAATCGCGGCAATCTGTTTCCCATCATATTCCAATAGAAGCCTATCATGCGGATTTATACCCAATTTATCCAAATCCGTATCATGTACCAAAACCACATTCTTAAAAGCTGTAGAAGAAATGTCAATACTTCGTGTCTTGAATTTCATCTGCTCACCATTCATTTTCTAAAATCTTGATGATTATATATCTTATCTCCTAGAAATCCCTCTCTTTTAAGAAATAAACGGTTTCTCAAAGGAAAACAAACAAATTTGAATAAAAAAAAATTTGAGAGAATTTATGGTTTCGATTCTTCTCGAAGTTCACGTTTTAAGACCTTACCAACCAAAGTTGTTGGAAGGTCTACCCGAAACTCCCATATCTTTGGGACCTCATATTTTGATAAATTTGTTTTCGCGTATTCTTGAATCCTTGCTTTCACTTCTTCATTCAATGGAATGCCTTTCTTCAATTTTATCACAGCTTTGACAATTTCACTGCCGGGGCGCTTTGGATCCTTCACCCCAATGATTGCAGCGAGTTCTATATCAGGTTGCCTATCCAAAATGTCTTCAACATGCACACTATAAACCTTATAACCACTTACTATTAACATATCTTTGGTTCGATCCACAATTTTCACGTAACCGTCTTCATCCATGACCCCCACATCGCCCGTATGGAGCCAGCCATCAATAATTGTCTTTTCCGTGGCTTCTGGTTTTTTGTAGTACCCACGCGTAACTTGAGGTCCTTTACATATGATTTCTCCTGGCTGCCCTAACTCGGTTGGCTCTCCTGTGTCGAGATCCACTATCCGTAGTTCTGTATCTTGGATAGGTAAACCTACTGTTCCAATTTTCTTCCCTTTTAAAAGGGGATTCATTGTAAGGAGAGGCGAAGTCTCGGTCATCCCATACACTTCAAGAACCTTCCCTTCTGCTTGGAACGCTTTCTCAAAATTCCGAATTACCTCAGCGGGGAAAGGGGCAGCACCAGACATATATATTTTCACCCTATCGAGCACTTCTTTGGGGATCAATTTGCTTTTTGGATTATTTTGCAAATTCAAGTACAAAGTCGGTACATTGGCAATAAATGTTGACTTTTTACTGATCCATTCCTCAATGAAATGATCTGTATTTCTCGGATCCGGAATCAAGACTTGCGGATTGGATTGATATACCATTGCCATACAAAAAATTAAACCTGCTAGATGAAAAGTCGGGAATGCACTTTGGGATATTTGGGAAGCTGGCTCTAAGTTCAACCAATTATTTGCTTGCTCAATATTAGCAATGATATTTGCATGCGTCAGTTCTGTCCCTTTGGGACGCCCAGTGGTTCCACCTGTATATTGAAGTAATGCCAAATCTTGATCCACATCAATCTCCACTTCCTTAACATCAAGGGCCGTTTTCATCACTTCTTTGAACCATACCACTTTCTTTCCTGGATGGGCTTTCACTTTTCCTTTCGGGATCTTTCCAAGTAACTTGCCTAAAAATACTAGGAAGCCTGAAAGTCCCATATATTCTGAGATATTGGTGGCAATGATTGTTTCAAGTTTCGGAGTTTTATCTAATACGCCCTTCTTTTTTAGAATTTTTTGATATACCTTATCAATGGTGATAAGGAATTTGCATTCACTATCATTAATTTGGTAGGCGATTTCATCAGCACTGAGTAAAGGCGAGCAACCTGAGGCAGCTCCACCTGCCAATATCGTTCCAAAATGAGCTATCATATATTGCGGAGAATTGGGAAGATTGATACAAACAACATCGCCCTTTTTTAATCCATTTGCCTGTAGAAAGGTTGCAAACCGATGGGTCATATCACGAAGCTCTTTGAAAGAAATTTCCCGTTTCATCATCCAACACCCTGGGCTCTCAGGAAATCTTGCCATTCCATCATCGAACAATTTTCCTAATGGCACCTTAGGATATTCCAAGCTCGCTGATACATGGTCATCGTAGCATTTTGTCCAAAACTTCTCATCATATGCCATTTCATTCACTTTTTTCTCATTTTATAAATTTCCTCTAAGGCATTATTTTAAAAGATATGCCTTAAACCTAAAATCGAACTTTTTTCAATTTATAAATTATAAATATAGATTTTTATTTTAAAAATTATAGGTAATAATTGATTTCTTAATTGAAAATCACAAAAAATGAGTAGAAAAAAATATTTCTTACTATATAAGCTTTAAAAAGGAGTTGAAAATTATGGCAAAGATTGAAGTGGACTATTTTGAAAAAGCGGGGCCTGAAAATACTGAAAGGGCATTACAAATTGCTAAATCCTATGCGGAAGAAAATAATATGAAAGATATTATCTGCGCTTCAACGACTGGGGAAACGGCTCTGAAATTGATTGACTTGTTTGATGCAGAAGAATATAATTTAATAATCGTCACACATGCAGATGGCTTTGTTAAAATGAATTATCAGGAATTTTTACCGGAGAATCGTGCTAAAATTCAAAGTATGTCTAAAGCAAAAATTCTAACGGGAATCCATGCCTTCTCCGGTATTTCGCGTTCTCTCAGGAATGAATTGAAAACTTACACCACCAATGAAATAATTGCACGCCTCTTGCGATCCATTTTCGGAGATGGATTAAAAGTCTGTGTCGAAATTACTCTTATGTCCGCTGATGCTGGATTCATTTCTTGCGAAAAGGGGAAAGCGGTTCTCGCAATTGCTGGCACAGGGCGAGGCGCTGACACGGTGGCGGTAATTCAACCCGCCTATACAGCAAATTTTCTGGATTTACGCGTCAAGCAAATCCTCTGCAAACCAGTTATATGGT
>Ga0315310_10000392_pt1 | contig 28322 bp, 30 predicted proteins | sample TDP5_MG_FD_203630 | JGI IMG/M metagenome (GOLD analysis project Ga0315310, IMG submission 203630) | Freshwater sediment microbial communities from Lake Towuti, South Sulawesi, Indonesia - TDP5 | ecosystem: Environmental > Aquatic > Freshwater > Lake > Sediment | place: Indonesia: South Sulawesi...
CGCCCCATGCGTGTGTCGCGCAACTCAAACAGGGGTCTAAGGCGCGTACCACTGCTTCAACCTTGTTGAGCATGCCCTCACTCAGCTTTTTCCCATCCACATACCTTCTCGCAACTCGGGTTACAGCCCTGTTGAAAGCCAAGTTGTTATGAACCGTTGCAATTACAAGGTTGACCCATGTTATAATGCCATCTCCGTTCACTCTATAATGGTGGAATAGTGTTCCCCTCGGTGCCTCAATGGTCCCAACGCTCTCCCTCCTGTTGAGGAAAGCCTTGGCTTGAACATCGCTCCCAAGGATTTCTGGGTCCTCGAGCAGTTGCTTCACGCGTTCAAGGCAGAAAAGTATCTCCACCAAGCGCGCATAGTGGTAGAGGAACGTGCTATGGACTACACCGTTCCTACCCAATCTCTTGAACTCCTTCAGTTCCTGATCCGCTAAAGGAGTGCCGCAGTGCGAGGCTATGTTAAGCCTGGCTAACGGGCCTACGCGGTAGACTCCATCCGGATAGCCACGGGGCTTGTAGTAAGGGAACTTCATGTAAGACCAAGACTCGACAGCCTCTCCAATATACTCGAAGTACTTCGTTGGGTCGAGCTGGTCAGCGACAATTCTTCCCTTCGGGTCAACAATCCGTATTCTACCGTCGTAATGCTCTAGGCCACCGTCCGGGGTTACGAGCCCCATGAAGTATGTCGGGAAGTTTCCGAAGTTCTCTATTTCCTCCCTAAAACCGTTCAAGCTGTTCTTAAACATGGAAATCGCTTTAAGCGTGATCTCCATAGCCTCAGGTAGGTATGCGAGTATTCTGTCAGACCTATCCTTAGAGAGCGGAGTCTTCACACCCCCGGGTATAACCCAATCGCTGGAATGAATTCTCTTACCTCCCAGCGACTCTATGATCGCCTGCCCAAATTCCCTGAGCCTGATGCCCTGCCCGGCTAATTCAGGGCACTTCTCCGTCAGGCCGAAGATGTTCCGATTGGAGGCTTCTGAATCCATCCCCAGAAGGATGTCTGGTGAAGAGAGGTGAAAGAAGCTTAGAGCATGTGACTGGATTATCTGCCCCATGTGCATCAGGCGGCGTAGCAGGACTGCCGTCCTAGGTATGTTCACGGCTAATAGATCGTCGCATGCTTTCGCCGAGGCCAGCAGATGGCTGACTGGGCAAATCCCACATACTCTGGAGGTTATGGCTGGCATCTCGTAGAAGGGGCGTCCCTCACAGAACTTCTCGAATCCCCTGAAATCAGTCACTTGGAATCGAGCCTCCTTCACATCCCCGTCTTCCCCGAGGTGAATGGTTATTTTCGCGTGTCCCTCTATCCTGGTCACAGGGTTTATCACTATCTCGCCAGACACTCCTCCATTACCTCCGTCAGCCAAACTTGAACTTGCCATCCATGTTTGGAGTCCTCCCGGATATCAACTCCGTCAGCACGTAGTTTATCAGGTCCGCGGGCGGCGGACAACCGGGGACAAAGAAATCCACCTTCACGATCTCGTGTAGGGCATGTGCTTGTTCTAACAGTCTCGGGACTTGCTTCGGAATCTGTGGTTGCTCAGTAGCGTTTTCCACGAATGCCCTGATGAGGACCGATTCAACGCTATCACTCAACGCGTTCCTTAACGCGGTTACGTTCCCGGTCACAGCGCAGTCACCAAGCGCGACGATTATCCTCGAGCGCATCCTCACCAGCTTTAACAGATCCAACTGCTCCTCGTTTCCCACTGCCCCTTCGATGAGGGTTATGTCAACCCCTTCCGGGAAATCCTTCACGTCCGCAATAGGGCTGTAGACCAGTTTAACCTTGTCTGCAAGTTCTATAAGCCGCTCATCTTGATCTAGAAAGGACATGTGGCATCCCGAGCAGCCACTCAGCCAGACGGTTGCCAGCTTAACTTTCGTCAAATCAATATCACCTATGCCTCCGCTCAATAACGAATGCCGGTAGCTCCTTATTCTTAGTCTCCGAGAGAGCCTCACCCTTGACGTATATAGCCCCGACTGGGCACACTACTGAGCATTTCCCGCAGTGGGTGCAAGAATAAGATGAGCCCCAAGGCTCATTTAAGTCTAAGATGACCTGCGAATCCTTTCCCCTCATCATTAGGTCCAGCGTGTGAACACCCTCTATCTCGTCGCATACCCTGATGCAGCGGGTGCACAACACACACCTATTTGGGTCGAGTACAAAGCGCTCGTCGGAGGAGTCAATATCATACTTGGTCCAATCTCGCGTGACCCCGACGTGGTCGACACCCAGCTTAGTAGCCATCTCTTGAAGTTCGCAGCTACCATTAGCTATACACACTGAGCAGATATGAGTCCTCTCAGAAAGAAGTAGCTCCACTATCATTTTACGATGCTTCACTAGCTTCTCTGAGTTCGTTACGATCTCCATTCCATTGCTAATCACCGTTGCGCACGCTGGTAAGAGCTTCGAAGACCCCTTTATCTCCACAAGGCATAGGCGGCAACCCCCTAGGGGCGATAATCCCTCAAGGTAACACATCGTCGGAACGTATATGTCGTTCTCTCTTGCAGCCTTGAGTATTGTGTCACCCTCTTGGGCAGAAATCTCCCTTCCGTTTATCATCAGTTTAACGGTTTTCGGGTTCATGTTTCAACCTCCTCTTTTCTCTGCGCTTTGAAACACTTTCCTGCAGGACATTTCCTTTCAACTATGTGGGAGATATACTCGTCCCTGAAGTAGCGTAGAGTCGTCAAAACTGGATTTGGACCCGTCTGGCCGAGACCGCACAGACTGGCTTCCTTGATAAAGTTCCCCAAATCTTCGAGTTGAGTTAAGTCTTCTAAAGTACCCTCCCCACAGGTAATCCCTTCAAGTACCTTGTACATCTTAAAAAGACCGATTCTGCATGGGGTACACTTTCCGCAGGACTCGTCCACACAAAACTCCGTGAAGAACTTGGCCGTATCAACCATGCAAGACTCATCGTCCATCACGACTATCCCGCCTGACCCCATTATGGCCCCAGCCTTAGTGAGGGAGTCATAGTCTATCGACAGATCCAGCAGCTCCACGGGAAGGCAGCCCCCAGAGGGGCCACCTACCTGAACCGTTTTAAACTTCCTACCCTCAGGCACCCCGTCGCCTATGTTAAAAACGACATCTCGTAATGTTATGCCCATTGGGACCTCTATCAGGCCGGGATTTTTAATCTTCCCAGTAAGGGAGAAACACTTCGTTCCAGTGCAGCTCGGCATCCCTATCTTGGAGAACCATGCACCGCCGTTAAGTATTATTAATGGGATGTTAGCCAGTGTCTCGACGTTGTTTATTAGGGTCGGCTTTCCCCAGAGGCCCGATGAGGCTGGGTAGGGAGGACGTGGACGTGGCATGGCCCTACGCCCCTCTATCGAGGCGAGTATAGCTGTCTCCTCGCCCGCCACGAAAGCTCCAGCACCAAGCCGGAGCTCAACGTTGAAGCTGAAGGAAGTTTCGAAGATGTTTCTCCCAATGAGACCTATTGACCCAACATGGTCTATAGCCTTCCTTAAAGTCTGGACGGCCAACGGATATTCGCCGCGTATGTATATGTAGCCTTGCTCAGCCCCGACGGCGTACGCGGCTATGGTCATCCCTTCGATTATGGAGTGAGGGTCAGCCTCGGCAAGCGTGCGGTTCGCGAACACCCCTGGGTCGCCCTCATCCAGGTTCGCCACGATGTACTTGGGAGGCCCTGGAGCCTTGGCCACGAAGCTCAATTTTAAACCAGCTGGGAAGCCCGCGCCCCCGCGGCCCCTTAAGCCGCTTGTAATAACATTCTCTATAACCTCTAAAGGATTCATGCTCGTTAAAGCCTTAAGGAGCGCTGAGTACCCGCCAAAAGCTATGTAGTCCTCAACCCTAAACGGGTCTATCTTCCCCGCGTTCCTCAAGACGAGTCTAAGCTGCTTCTTGAAGAAGCCTTCGTTAGCGTAGAGTAAGTGTTTCACAGGTTTCTCATCAACCACATGCTCACGGATTATTTCATAAGCAGTCTCAGGGGTCACGCTCTGGTAAAGGTAGTCTCCAGGCTCAACGAGCACTGCCGGGCCCACGTAGCATGTTCCTATGCAACCTGTCCTAGCAACCTTGCACTTTCCCTCGACATTAAACTCCCTAACTGCGTCCTCAAACGCCTTCAACACCTTTAATGCGCCGAAGGGGACGCAGCCGCTCGAGCAACAAACATTTATCCTATGCACATAGGACCTCCGGAGCTCGAATTCCTTCTCTGCTATTCTCTTCAACTCATCTGGCTTCAACTATTCTCACCTCAAGCAGAGCGCTTAGGCTGTTTGCAACAACCTCTTTCGTCGCTTTACCTATGACCTCCCCGTTGACGATGACGTTTGGAGCCATGGCGCATGCACCTATACAGCGGGTGACAAACAGAGAGAGTCTGTTGTTAACATTGGTTTCTCCGCGCCTGACGTTAAACTCGCGCTCGATCGCTGAGAGTATTTCCTCAGCCCCTTTGACGTAACATGCTGTGCCCATGCAGACATTAACCATATGCACTCCGGGCTTCCTCAGCTTGAAGAGGTTGTAGAAACTTGCCACACCGTAAACGTGGCTTGAAGGAAGATGTAGAGACCTTGAGATGTATAGTAGCAGGTCTTTGTCTAGGTAGCCGTAGAGCTCTTGCGCGGTGTTAAGGATTTCAATAAGTGAGTCCTTCCGATATTGATGCTGCTTCATAGCTGCCTCAAGCATCAGTTGGCGCTTGTCACTCTTCAGAGCGATCTGCGAGATCTCCATTCTCGAAATCTATCCTCCTGCTCTGACGGAAAACAATGCTCCATTTAAGAATCTCATTTTGATGCAAATGCTTATATTCTTAGTGGCCCAGCCAAAGCCAAACTAAAGTTGAATCTACTCCCATCATGGTTGGCATGCGTAAGATTTTTGAGCGCCTCCTTTGCACGAGCGCCTCTAATCTCACTCCATGCTTCTGCGACTTTCGGCGCGCTGCCTCATGTACCAGCAGCCACAGGACCGTTTAGACCAAACAGATACTATATATCAGGCCATAAGTCTAGATGCAACGCTTCGAAAGGTATGTTTTCTGTAACCAGCAATGGCCCTCTAACTCTCCTTTTTCTCAGACGCTGAAACGAGCACGCCTATGAGTTTGACGTTGGCTAGCGTTTCCTCGCCGTGAGGCGCCAAAGCCATTTCTTCTGTTAGGTCTTTTCCAGCCTCGTGCTGTCCGTGATGGTCACCGTTTATCCAGAAAAAGCTTTCTGTTACATCATAGATCTTGCCCTTGTAAGCGATATAGGCTGGTCTGCCATCTCTGCCATCATATTGCTTCAGTTGTTCCAGCGTAAATTTCCTTTCAGCAACTTCCATAATAACACCACATGTTTCTTGTTTATTAGCCTCAAAGTGCATTTTAAATTTAAGGAAGCCTCTAGAGATAGATGTTGATTAGTTTCCTCCTGATTAGTATGTAGATGACAATGGCGCTGATGACAAACTCGCCAATAAGATAGGTACCGTTGTATGCCGCTGAAGCCACTGCCCCCTCAATTGTTGGGCTTGTAAAGAAGAATATGCCCGACAAGAAAGAACAAATGAATCTGCCCATGATTCCAACACTCACGCCTACTAAAGGATATTTCTTGAAAAGTCCAGCCAGGCCCAAGGCTGCGAAAGCTAGGGGATAGTCTAGTAGGCCTTGAATTGGATTGATTACATAGCCGCCTAGTGCCATGTGGACTAGCCCGTAGACACCGCCAGCGAAGGCTCCGTTATAAAATCCTCTTCTTAGAGCGAACCAGAGCAGAGGCACCAAACCTGCAATTGTAATGGAACCCCCTTGAGGAAGATGATAGATCGGTGGTAAAACATCTTTCAGAATGATGCCCAAAGCGATGATAACGGACGCTTCAGCCAATATCTTGGTCGTAAACCTAGTTTTGCTCATGCTTTTGTCCCTCCGCCAGTATTACCTGGATCAGGTTCTAAGGGTCGACGACCTGCATAGTCGTCCTCTCAGCCAGGTTAAGCCCAGCGGTTAATGGATGAAACTCCAAATCTGACACTGTGCTTTTTAGAAGGTAGGTTATCTAGCCTTCTTAGTCTAGACTGTTTGCCTTAAACAATAAAATAAAGGGAAATGAGTGTTTTATTTGACTCGTTTTTTGAGCACTGTTTCCCATTTGTCGGCGTGTTCTTCTTCGGTGGTTAAGATTTTTTCAAGCATGAGTCGCGTTGTTGTGTCGCCTATTTCGTTAGCGATGGCTATCTGTCCCTTGTACAATCGTATGGCTTGATATTCTAATTCCAAGTCGTCTTCAACCATCTGCTGGAGGGTGCCCCCGACCTTAATCGGGTTGGGTTTAGTGGTTGGAACTCCACCAAGATAGTTGATTCTGTCAGAGAACTCTTCCAAATGTTCCATCTCTTCGAGGGCTACTTTTTCAAACATTTCTGAGATCGCGGGGCTTTCCATGCCTTCAGCCATAACATGATGATAAGAATACTGTATGATTGCGGTGATCTCTCGTGCTACACCCTTGTTCAGCTCATCGATGAGTTTCTGTCTCTGCTCCTTAGTCAATAGAAAGCTCATTTCTATTACCTCAATTGATTTCTGTTTTCTAATCAGTTGAGATCAGAATATCAAATTTCGTATGTTCTATTTATTATGCTTTTCCATAGATTGGAATTGATTCACCACTAGTTGTTTCTAAACCGTCTGACACCAGGAACAGTATGACCTCAGCGATGTTTTTAGCAAAGCTTTTATGGATGATATGACTTATGTCATATCTCAATTCGAGGTGACTTCAATGAGCGGAAATTGGATTCAAGACTGCAAAAGAATCTTAGATCAAATAAAGAGGATGGAGGATGTTAAAGGACAAGATCGTTTAGACTTGGTGCGAAATATTAGGTTCACCCTACATGCACTTCAACGAAGCGTGTCAGGCTGGATTGAATGGGTCGACAATCCAGACATCATGGCAAACTTTTCTCTCGAAGAACTACTAGAAATAAACAAAAATCTCGCCAAAATAACGCGATCCTTTATAGAATATGATGCGGAGATAACCTCGCTTACCGAAAAGGACTTAACGGCAAAAGAGAAAAAAGCCCGAAAGGAACTAACGGAAAAAACAAAAGATAAAACGGAAGTATTTTACGTCAAGTAACAAAGAGCTTTACAAACGTCTTCTCCAAATTGTATTTACTTCTGAAAATGTTCTCCGAATTTTTCTTACCTTTTCTTAAAGCCATGATCCAAGGCTCCAATTTCTTACTTCACAAGTTCTTCAGCTTCAGAAAAACATTTAATTATCGCATTACAATTGGAAATTTTGGGAGGTTTTCGTCTTGTCAGAAGTATTGTGTGAGAGTTGTGGTTATCCCATCGAAGATTGCAAGTGCGTATGTCCATATTGTGGCGAAACTGCTCTTTGCGATTGCTGCTGCGGGAGGAACGCTGTCACTGGCGGCTGAAAACCTCGAAATTCAATGTTAGTCTCGAAAAGTGTGGAGGAATATGACGGTGATTAGAAATGATTAGTGATGAGTTTGTTTGGATGGCTGGCGGACCCCAGGGAAGCGGCGTTGATTCTGCAGCCAACATCTTCGGACGGGCTTGCTGCTATGGTGGGCTCCACGTTTATGGAAAGAGGGAGTATCACTCCAACATTAAAGGATTGCACAGTTACTTTCACATCAGAGTTTCTTCGAAAGAAGTGGGCGCTGACGTTGACTATATCGATTTGCTCTGCACCTTTGACGCCGAAAGCGTCGTAAGACATGTCTGGGAAGTAGCTCCAGGAGGAGGAATCATCTGCGATGCTGAAGCGTTGGGAACGCGAATATTCGACATTCCAACTTTGCCCCGACCATTTATTGAAGAATTTAGAAAAACGCTAGACGAAAAAGGTATCAGACCAGAAACAGTAGGCGACCTTCTAAACGAAGTAAAAAAGAACAATGTGCGAACTTATGCTGTTCCCTACATAACCTTGTTGAAAGAAGTTGCGACAGAAATCGGAGAAGAAAAACTTAGCAAGTTGACTCGAATGATTAATGTTCTCGCCTTAGGCGTGTCTTTTGGACTCGTCAACTACGATAAGACGTACGTTGAGAAAGCCATCAAAACGATATTTGGTGCAAAACCGAAAATCATTTCAACAAACCTTCTAGCATTGAACAAAGCCTACGACTACGCTAAGCAGAAGCTCGGCGACTTCGGTTTCAAACTTAAAACTGTTCAAACTGATGAAAAAAGAATATTTCTTCAAGGGACGCAGGCGGTAGCCTTAGGCAAACTTATAGGCGGCTGCCGATTACAAACCTACTATCCAATAACGCCTGCTGCGGACGAAAGCGAATATCTAGAAGAAAACGAAGTGCTTGAACTTGTACAATCAAAAGTCAAAAGCTCTGGCGGTTCCATAATCGTTATGCAAACAGAGGACGAGATTGCCGCCATCAACATGGCTTCTGGCGCTGCTCTTACAGGCACCAGAGCTGCAACCGCCACATCCGGGCCAGGGTTCTCATTAATGGTCGAAGGCTTAGGCTGGGCTGGAAATAATGAAGTTCCAGTGGTAATCACGTATTACCAGCGGGGCGCACCTTCAACTGGGCTACCAACCCGTCATGGACAAAGCGACCTGAGATTTGCCCTCCACGCCTCTCACGGTGAGTTTCCCAGAATAGTTTTGTGTTCAGGCGACATTGAAGAATGCTTCTACGACGCCATTAGAGCCTTCAATTACGCCGAACGTTATCAAACACCTGTTATCCACTTGATTGACAAGGCTTTAGCAAACAGTACCAAGAGTTACAAGATGTTTGATCCCGGTTTGGTGAAGATAGAACGCGGACAACTGCTAACAGAGGCCGATATCAAAGGCAAAGAATACAAAAGATTTGCATTCACCGAATCTGGTATTTCCCCACGACTACCCCTCGGAACGTCAGACGTTGTCTTCTGGAACACTGGCGACGAGCACGATGAATTGGGACACATCAGCGAAGAACCCATGATGCGAACACGCATGCTCGAAAAGCGCATGAGAAAACTGGAAACCGCCGACAAAGAAATTTCCATTCAAGAGCGAGTTAACTTCTTCGGAGACACAGAAGCATCTGCAACCATAGTGAGTTGGGGTTCTCCAAAAGGCGCCGTCTTAGAAGCCATGGAAAGGCTGCGCAGAGAGGGTTACAAGATGCATTTTCTCCAAGTGCGTATGCTGCATCCACTACCGAAAGAATACATTGCTGAAGCGCTAGAGAAAGCGAAAAAGAAAATCGTTGTGGAAGGAAACTATTCCGCGCAGTTGGCTGGCATAATCAGAGAGCAAACTGGCATCGCCATGGATTATTTTGTGCTCAAATGGAACGGTAGACCCATGTCATCCGACGAGGTGTATGAGGCTCTCAGGCTAATTATGCAGGAGAAAGCACCCAAGAGGCAGGTGTTGACCCATGGCACTTAAACTCACAGACTACAGAACTCCAGTTTTTGTTGACTGGTGTCCAGGCTGCGGAGACTTTGGCATCCTCTCAGCTGTGCAGATGGCACTGGTAGACTTGCAGCTACCACCCTCTAAAGTAGCCATATTCTCAGGAATTGGCTGCCACGCCAAACTGCCACACTTCGTAAACGCATATGGTGTTCACACTCTGCATGGAAGAACGTTGCCTTTCGCCGTCGGAGCCAAACTGGCTAACCCAGACTTAGAAGTGATTGTAGTCACTGGCGACGGTGACGGTCTCGGAATAGGCGCCGGACACTTCGTCAATACTGGTAGAAGAAACATTGACATGACTGTTCTCATTCACGACAACGGTGTTTATGGCTTGACCAAGGGACAGGCTTCACCAACGCTTAAGCTGGGCTTGAGAACAAAGTCTCTTCCGAAACCCAACATAAACGAGGGCATAAACCCCGTAGCCATAGCGCTGGCGGCTGGTTATACCTTCATCGCCAGAGGTTACGCTTACGATGTCCGCCACTTGAAGGAGGTGATTAAGAAGGGAATTCAGCACCACGGACTCGCCCTTATAATTATTCAACAACCGTGTCCCACCTACAATGACATCAACACAAAAGAATGGTACGGAGGTGAAGATCGCATCGACCCAGCAACAGGCAAACCCGTTCCTAGGCTGTACAAGCTTGAAGAAACAGGCTACGACGGAGTTGTACACAGTCCAGAAGAGGAATTCCCAAAGTATCTAGCCGCTCTAATGAAGGCTCAGGAGTGGGGCGACAAGATTCCAATTGGTGTGTTCTACCAGAACGAGTTGGTGCCCACGTATCAGAAGAGAATATCCAAGCGCATACCGAGCTACATGGCAAACCCTCCAGCAAAACAGCCCATAAGCGACGCAGAGGGCAAGCCAATCACCAGCATACTAAAAATGCTTGAAGAACTGAAGGTAACGGGGTAAGCTTAAAAACGGTTTATAGACTGAAAGTTACAACTAGATACTCAGGTGGTTGTGAATGATGAAGAAAACGAATGTGTTGGTTGTCTTTTACAGCATGTATGGCAACGTAGCCAAGCTAGCTAAAGCCGTAGCTGAAGGTGCGGAGCAAGTTGAAAACGTTGAGGTTAGAATAAGGCAGGTTCCAGAATCAGTGCCTAAGGAGATAATTGAGAAAAGCCCGCGCATGAAGAAAGTTAAGGAAGAGTTGAAAGATATCCCTTTTGCTACCATGAATGACCTAGTCTGGGCTGACGGCATAGCTTTCGGTTCTCCAACCCGATACGGCAACATGGCGGCTCAAATGAAACAGTTCATCGACCAAACTGGTGGACTGTGGGCTCAGGGCAAACTCATCAATAAAGTCGCAGGCTTCTTCACCAGCACCAGCACGCCTCATGGCGGGCAAGAGACGACACTCATCACCATGATGATTCCTATGTTTCACCACGGCATGTTAATAGTAGGCATACCCTACTCCGAACCCAGAATATCCGCAATGGAACTAGGTGGAGGAAGCCCTTACGGTGCATCCTCGATTTCTGGACCAACCGCAGACAAACCTCCCACAGAAAACGATTTGGAGATAGCAAAAACCTTAGGAAGAAGAGTTGCTGAAATAGCGAAAAAATTAGCTGAAAAATAAAGCAATTGGTCATGAGTATGTTAATGCATGCGTTAAGTGCTTTCAGCGTGTATTCAAATCTTTCGTCTTTCCGATCTTAATCCATGACCCCTAACTATCGGCTAACCACGGCCCACATTTCAAGAACCGCTACAGGGTAATTATCCCTTAGATAGCAATCATGTCCCATCCCTTGTGGTGATTTCGGCTATTCCTCCTTCCTTCCTACAACAAATTCTGGAAATTCCTTAAGCCTCTCTGCCATCTCCCTCAGGTGTTTGTCCACTAGATAGTTTATGGTCCCTTTCTCGAAGGTTCCTTCTGGTTGCCTCACGCCGGCCTTTGCTCCTGTGAGGATCTCGATGCCTTGGTCGATGGTTTTCACGGGGTATATGTGGAACTTCCCAGCTCGGACGGCCTCCACCACTTCCTCCTTCAGCATGAGGTTTTGTGCATTGCTCTCCGGGATGAGCACCCCTTGCTGCCCGGTAAGTCCCTTGGCTTTGCAGACCTCGAAGAAGCCCTCCACCTTTTCGTTTACTCCTCCTATGGCTTGAACCTCTCCCTTTTGGTTTACTGACCCTGTGACGGCGATGCCTTGCTTGACTGGGGTTCCTGAAAGAGCGGAAAGAATAGCGTATAATTCTGTGCTGGAGGCGCTGTCTCCTTCCACCATTCCGTAGCTTTGTTCAAAGACTAGGCGGGTAGAAAGGCTTAGGGGCTTGTCTTGAGCGTACTTCTCGGCCAGATAGCCACTTAAGATCATCACTCCTTTAGTGTGGATGGGGCCTCCCAGTTTCGCTTCTCGCTGAATATCGATGATTCCTTTCCGTCCTAGCCCTATGCTGGCGGTGACACGGGAAGGTGCGCCAAAGGAGAAGTCTCCCAGGCTCATGACGGTCAGGCCGTTCACTTGTCCCACGGCCTCGCCATCTGTGTCGATGAGAAGAATTTCCCTTTTAATCATCTCTCGAATCTTCTCTTGAATGAGATTTGATCGATACACTTTTTCTTCAATTGCCTTTTTCACGTGACTCGCGGTTACGTAGTTGGAGCCTTCTTGGGTGGCATAGAAGTTGGCTTCCCGAATGATGTCGGCAATTTCGGCAAACGTCTGGAAAGCTTCTCTTGATCTGCAGCCAGTCTAGAGCCGTACTCGATTATTTTGGCTACCCCTGAGGCGTCGAGATGTTTTAGGTTTTCCTTCCGGCAGAAGGTGCAGACGAAGGCTGCATATTTCCGCATGTTCTCTTCTGTTCAGTCCATAGATGTGTCGAAGTCTGCCTTGACTTTAAACAGTTCTTTAAAGTCCATGTCTAGGGCATAGAGCTGTTGGTATAGAAGGGGATTTCCGATGAGGACCACCTTAACGCTTAAGGGAATAGGCTCCGGCCTCAAGCCCTTGGTGGTGATGAAACCTAAGCGTTCCCCAGCTTCCTCAATGGCGATGCGCTCGTTCATCAGAGCCCTCTTCAAGGAGTCGTAGGAGAAGAGATTGCGGAGGATCTCTTCAGCCGGAAGCACCATATATCCGCCGTTGGCTTTATGTAGGGAACCTCCACGAATCATGGTGAAGTCTGTGGTCAAGACGCCGAACTGCGCCTCCTTCTCTATTCTGCCAAAGACGTTTTGATAGGTGGGGTTGAGCTCCATGATCACAGGGGCTCCACGAAAGTCGGAGTTGTCCACGATCACGTTCACTTCATACTTCCTGAAAGGAAGTTCCTTTATCCATGGGACTGGAAATGGAAGCTGTGGAGGAACCTTGGGCTCCTCTATGAACTGGGTAAGGTTCTCTAGGATGTCATCCCGTACCTCGTCAATGTAAGCTGTAACGTCAGGGAACTCTTTGTATTTTTCAGTTAGGTCGGAAACTAAATGCCCGATGGTGTAAAGAGCGACTTCCCGATTCAGTTTTTGAAGCTCCTCGTTGACCTTTCTCTCTAAGTCCTTCAACCGCCTCATGGCTTCTCAATTCTGCACCCAACTTGTCCCTTCTTTTCTGGATCCCCTCCTTCATTTGTGGGCTTAGGGCTATAAGCTCCTCATCGCTCAATGGCCTTCCTTCCATCACTGGGATAATAAGCAAACCCATGGGAGTGCTTTGAAGGAAGAATCCCTCTTCCTGAGCCCTTTCATTAAGTTGAGCAAAGAGTTTCCTTCTTTCCTCCTCGATGGATCTAACGGTTGCCTCCCTTTTGGTGGCGTAATCTTCGCTCTCGAAGGCTTTTGGGAGCTCCCTTCGAGCTTCGTCAACAAAGTCTTTCATGTCCTTTTGAAGCTCCTTCCCCTTTCCAGGGGGCAACTGTATGGCCTTTGGTTCATATGAGTTGCGAAAGTTGTTTACGTAACACCAGTCAGAGGGCACAGGTTTCGTTTTCGCTATCTCCTCCAAAAAATCCTTTACCGCTGTTGTTCTGCCTGTCCCTGGAAGACCAGCAACGTATATGTTAAACCCACGTTCCTTAATGTCTAAGCCAAACCTGAGGGCTCTAACGGCCCTCTCTTGACCAATGATCCCCTCAAGCGGCGTCAAATCCTCAGTGGTTTCACAACGCATCAACCTAGGGTCGCATTCCCTTCTCAGTCTTTCAAAGGATAATTCATTTATCATTCCTATTCACCTTTTAAGGAAACGACATTTCAAGATAACCATGTATCTCTAATCCTAAATTAATCTAAAAAGATTTTTATGAATCGCTTTTATTGATGCGGTTATTTTGGTTTGACAAAAAATTGGAAAAGTTGAGCTAGAACACCCATTACCGACGCGTCTGGGCGTCCGCTCCCCCAGAGGCCAAACGTCAAATGTGGTGCCTTAGGGCATTGTCGACCTAGGAGCTTACGATACCGTTCTCTCAACAACCTGCATAAGAGACCTTGGTTTACAAACCTTAAGCAAAGCGAGAATCTTCTTCTGTGTAGAGCTGGGGCTATTTTCCTCATAGTAACTTTTTTACCGGTAAACATGTGCGGAGGTCCCACCCCCCGCACCACTGTAATCTCTTTGTCTACTTGACAGCGCATTTCTAGGCTGAATGGACAAGTTGTAAATTTGGAACGAGAGCCTGTTTTAGCGAAAGGTAAAAATGATATGAACGCGGAATTATTTGTTGGAGGTGCATGTATGCCCATATACATTCTTCTTTCCATTCTCACGGCTGAGGGAAGGAAGACCATTAAGGAAAGGCCTGAACGAATTCGGGAGGTCAATAAAGAGATCGAGGCCTTCGGCGTGAAGGTTCTCTCTCAGTATGCGGTGCTAGGACCCTACGACTTCGTTAACGTGGTGGAGGCACCGAACAACGAGACGATTGCCCGTGCTTCGGTGGAGCTGGGTTCTCGAGGAACGGTTCAGATAATGAGCATGCCCGCCATACCCATAGAAGAATTCATCGCAACCATAAAGAAAAAATGAAGTAATTATTGTCTAGAGTTCCTCAAACTAACTGAAATGGAGATATCCCCGCAAAACCCACTCTTTTTCTGTTGCGACGTACATGATGGTGAATCGGATTTAATGATATAAGAAATTTTCAAAATAAAGGTTCACAATGAGTTAGCCAGTTCTGAAACCTTATCTTTGATCTGTTTGAAAATCTTCTCGGCATATCCATGCGGCAAGAAGTATGGGTCATCAATGTTCCACACAACTGTTTTGTTTTCGCATTCCGGACACTTGCTTAAGACAACGTCCTTGTGTTCTGGTTTCATAGCAACAATAAGGTCGTATTCGTCAAGTTTTTTCTTGTCTAAACTTTCTGGAGTTTGCTTGAGGTATTTGAGAGCATTTTCTCTTACTAAGTATTTCTTTGCTACTTCTGAAATTGGAATTACAGAGTGTATTCCTGCCGAGTCTACATCGATCTCTGGTTTGAACTTCTTCAACAAAGCTTCTGCTACTGGACTTCGATAAGCATTGCCTGAACACACGAACAACACTTTCATGTTAGTCACGCGAGTTTCTAAGTTTCTAGATATAATTTAAGTCAAGATTTTATAAACTACTAAATTCTCTTTTGGGTTAGAAAATCGACAGAGTCATTCAGGACATTGTAGGTGTAGAGTATAAGAATTGTCCAGCAGTTAAGTTAAAGGCTTATTAAGAAAAATGAAAACTAACCTTAAGGGGAAAACTATGCCAAAAAGAAAAAGTTGGTCTGAAAAGTTAAAAGAAAGCAAGGGTCTGCCGAAAGTAGAAGAAATTACCGGCAAAATGAGCAAAAGATGGGGCACAGGCACAGTGGTCATCCCAGCGCCCATGGAAGTCGATGAAATCATGAGAAAAGTGCCTGAAGGAAAACTTACTACCATTAATGAAATTCGCGCCACTCTTGCCAAAAAACACGGAGCAACTATTGGTTGTCCAATAACCACAGGCATTTTCGCTTGGGTTGCAGCCAACGCCACTGAAGAACAAAGACAAAGAGGTGAAAAAGATATTACTCCCTACTGGCGCACCCTGAAAACTGGTGGAGTGATAAACGAAAAATATCCAGGAGGAGCTGAAGCCCAAAAGAGACTTTTAGAAAAAGAAGGACATAAAGTAGTTCAAAAAGGCAAAAATTATGTCGTTGCCGATTACGAAAAATCATTGGTAAAAATATAAAATGGAAAAGTCCAGAGCACCGGGAAGCTGGCGAAGGAGCAACGGTTTCTCCCAAAATCTAGAGTTTTTCTTCTAACTCTTGAAGAAATTCGTGAACGTTTCTCCCTAAATCCTTAGGGTTGTAGCCTCCTTCAAGCGTGGCGAAGGTGGGTAGGTTTAGGGAGCCTATTTTTCTGCCGATTTCTCGGTAGCATTCGGTGCTGAGGCCGAGGGATGCTAGGGGGTCGTTTCCATGAGCGTCGAATCCAGCGGAGACCGCAACCACTTCTACGTGTTTCATATCTGTTTGGTCTAGGGCTTTCTCCAGAGTTTTGAGGTACAACTCGTCGCCGGTGTTCCAACGCAGAGGAAAGTTGAGGCAGTTGGCTTCAGATCGGAGACCGGTTCCAGGATAATGGGGACTCCGATGCAAAGAGATGTACCTCACCTTTTCATCGCCTAAGAAGATTTCTTGAGTCCCATTTCCGTGGTGGCCGTCGATGTCTAAAATCAGTGAAGGCTTGTCTAAGCTTCTCACCGCCACGGCAAGGTTGTTAAAGTAGCAGAAACCTAGGGACGAGGCACCTAAGGATCTTCCAGAACGTCCAGCGTGATGGCCGGGAGGCCTCATCAAAGAAAATCCATTCACCCTCGCAGCCAAGATGGCGCCACCAGCCGAGAGACATGCATACTCATAGATGTTTTCGTACGGTGGGGAATCAGCGTCATAAAAATTCCCTGTTCTCACCCGCTCTATGTAGGATGCGGTGTGAACCCTCAAAAGGTCCTCGTAGGAGGCTGGCGTGGGCTCGATGAACTCGTACGCCTTGTCCTTGAGGAAGTTGTAGGCTTCCCTCACCCTAACCGGGCTTTCAGGATGCCAAGGCTCGTAATACTCTAAGCAGCGCCTAGAAAACACGATTTTCATGAGAGAATAATTAGTAAGTTAGACAATATGTATTTTTAGGCAGATTTCCAGTTTCAGATGGAAACATTTTATAAACCCAGTTCTGTGGCTACATTCTTTAGTCCGTTTAGGGCAATTTCAAAGAACTTTTCTTTAGGAACCCCAATATCCTCGCATAATAGGATTCTTTTTCTGTCCGCACCCCTGGCGAAGTCTTTGTCCTTAAACTTCTTGGTGACCGTTTCCACCTTTACGTCGCTCAGCTTCTTCGACGGCATGACAAGGGCGCAAGCGACAAGGAGTCCGGAGATAGCGTCGCTGGCGATGAGGGCCTTTTCCATGCTGGTTTCCGGTACCACAGCGGTGTGCTGGAAGTTATGCGCCCTTATGGCTCTCTGAACCTCCTCCGGAACCGTATCTTTTAGTATCTGCTCCGCCAGCGTTGCGTGTCTTTCCGGCGTCGCTTCTGTTTTCTCATAGTCGATGTCGTGGACTAGCCCAGTTAGTCCCCAGAGGTCTTCGTCTTCCTTCAGATGGCTGGCCACGTTTCTCATGATGGCTTCCACGGCGAGCATGTGATAAAGGATTGTCTTTTTGGCGACGTTTCTCTTAACCAGCTCAAGAGCTTCTTCTCTCTTCAACATCCTACATCCCCAAGCGTGTCACAATTATTTATGCACTTGCATATTTGGTTACACTACGTTCCTTCACTAACCCAATACGATTTCAGCTTTCCCTCCTCGTCAACTACGTATTCTTTTTTGAAAATCGGAGCCTCCTTTTTGTATCTCTCCACCGCCTCCTCTAGAACGGGAAACACGTCCTTTCTACGCGACCCTGCCACAAGAATATAAACCAAATCCTCACCAACGCTGAAGTCTCCGATAAAGTGATGAATCTGAACGTCAATCACGCCGGTTCTGTTTTGAAGTTCCCTGCAGATTTGGTCAAGAACCTCGTTAGCCTTTTCTTTGTAGGCCTCCAACTCCAATTTTTTCACGGTTTCGCCGCTCGAAGTTTCGCCTCGAACCACCCCGATGAAAACCGCTAACGCACCTACCTTATGAAAGTCTACCCTGTCTTTAACAGATTTCAACAAGTCGAAAAGGGAAAGTTGCCCCTTCTCATGAACGCCGGCATGACTAACCAACTAAATCACCTGGGCTTGTATTACTACTTGAACCTAACGTGTTTTCGGTTTGTTCCTAAATTTAAGGTTTTGTAATAATCATCAACGTAGGGCTGGTTTATTCGTCAGGCTACCGTAATTAGTTTCGATTCGCTTTCTCGCCCCTTAAGCACAACGTAGATTAGAAGCCATAGTCTTGTGATGAAAAGGCTTAAAAAGAAATATCTTCTACCTTTTTTGGAAAGAATGCAGTTGGAGGTGGTTATGTGAAGGAAACTTCTTCGACAAGGATGAAGTATGGCATAGTTGGATTGGTCATCGTAGTGCTCTTAATAGGAGTTGCTCTAGGCTACATCATACCCGGCCTCATAACGCCACCAGCCCCAACGCCCGCACCCAAGATTAAGGTGGGACTCTTGTGGCCACTCACAGGCTCGCTGGCTTTGATAGGTAGGGACCAAGTAAACGCCTTTAGCATAGTGATAGACGAGGTCAATGCTGCAGGTGGTATAAAATCCCTTGGTGGAGCCAGAATAGAATGGGTTCTCGGCGACACGAAGGGTGACCCAAAAACTGGGGCAGCCGAGGCTGAAAGACTCATAACCGAAGCGAAAGTAGACGTCCTGGTGGGGGCGTATCAAAGTGCTGTAACAGCAACCTGCAGCGAGGTAGCGGAAAGGTATGGGAAACCGTTCCTCAACCCCGACTCAACTTCTCCCGGGCTCACCGAGAGAGGGTTCAAATGGTTCTTCAGAGCTACGCCTCACGACGCGCTTCTTGTAAAGAACATGATCGATTTCGTGGCTGATGTGGAAAAGAAGGAGGGTGCGTCGCTAAAGAAAATCGCCCTCGTATATGAAAACACTCTATGGGGAATCGATACTGCGAAGGTTGCGAAGGAGTATGCGCCTACTCTAGGCTATACAATCGTTTTAGATATGGCGTATCCAGCTGGAGCAGCAGACCTCTCCTCCGAGGTGTTGAAGCTTAAAGCCACGGATCATGACGTCCTACTGCAGGCCTCGTACCTTTCTGATGCCATCTTGTTCACAAAAACTTTTAAGGAGCTAGGGTACTGGCCCAAAATGTGGATTGCCAACGACGCTGGTCACATACATCCAGACTATGTGAAAACGCTCGGAAAGGACGCGGACTACGTATTCAGCCGCGAAGTGTTCTGCGCAGACCTAGGAGCAGTAAAGCCGGCAATAAAGACGGCGAACGACAAATTCCGCGCGCGCTACGCATATGATATGGACGGCACGATGGCACGTGCCTATACTGCTGCGGCACTATTAGTGGATGTCCTTGAGAGGGCAGGCTCACTCAAGCCGGAAGATATTCAAAAAGCCTTCAAAGGAACCGACTGGCCTGAAGAAAAAGTTTCGATGCCGTGGAAGGGGATCAAGTTCGACGAAACTGGCCAAAACGTCAAAGGGGTGGGCATTCTCGTCCAGATCGTAGACGGAGTGAAGCGCACTATATGGCCGTTTGGGCTCGCAACAACCCCGTACAAGTGGCCTGTTAAAGCACCTTGGGGATGATGGGACCCTAAAGATAGGCATGTTGTGACCGAAGAGGAAAGTTCGAATAGACTAGGCTTAACTACAACTTAGAGGTAATGTTACATGATAGACATTTCGACCTTCCTACAGGTAGTAGTGAGTGCTCTCTTACTTGGAGGAATATACGCCCTAATCGCTGCTGGGTTCAACCTGATCTACGGAGTCATGGACGTGATCAACTGTGCACAAGCCGACATGATGATGATTGCGATGTATCTATGTTTCTGGTTCTTTGAACTTTACGGAGTTCACCCTCTGTTAATGCTCTTTCTGGCCACTCCCCTTCTATTCATAATGGGCATATTAACCCAAAGGTTTATCATCGACCGACTGCTCGGCGCCCCCCTCTTCATCCAAGCCATCGCTACAATTGGCCTAGGATACGTTCTGCAGAACCTAGCACTCCTCTTTTGGAAAGAGGACTACAGAATGATCTACATGGAATACACAACCGCTAAAACCATGGTCGGCTTTATATCTCTCAGCTTACCACGCCTCGTTGCATTCGTAGGCTGCCTAGTTATGATTGCCATGCTCTACATGCTTCTTACAAAAACAGACTTTGGCAGATCAATACGTGCAACAAGTGAGAGCAGAGAGGCAGCAGCATTGATGGGAATAAATGTTAAGCATGTTTACGCACTCGTCTTCGCTATAGGCGCGGCGTGCGCTGGAATTGCTGGCGTGTTCACCTCCACCTTTTACTACACGTATCCTACGGTTGGAGCCGTGTTCCTACTGAAGATGTTCGTTGTGGTAGTGTTAGGTGGATGCGGCAATGTTCTGGCTTCGATAGCTGGGGGCTTAATAGTGGGACTTGCGGAGGGTGTTGGTTCTTTCCTCTTACTACCTTCATGGAAGGACGCAATATATCAGGTCATATTCTTGATCGTGCTGGCCATAAAGCCTACGGGAATCTTTGGAGAGAAGAAAGTATAGATTGGGGAGATCAACTTGCCTAGCAGAATAAGCCGCTTATCTTCATCTAGGTTCTATTTTCCATGCATTCTGTTTATTATAGCATTACTTCTACCCGTATGGCTACCACCATTCCTACTACACGTTGCAATAATGATAGCTCTGTTCGCATATCTAGGCATCGCTTGGAACATTTTATGCGGATACACCGGTAAACTGGGGTGGGGACACGCCGCATTTTTTGGTATAGGTGCCTACGCCTCAACCGCCCTCTACATGACTTACAGAGTGTCGCCTTGGATTGGTATGCTCTTAGGCGCCGTGTTCGCAGCAGCTTACGGTGCAGTCTGCGGCATATTCTGTTTTCGATTCGGACTTGGTGGACACTACCTCGTGATTGCGACGATAGCGCTAGCTGAGGTCATGAGGGTGATCTTCATAAACTGGGATGGTATGGGAGGGGCATGGGGGCTTTTGATGCCTGTCGTTCCCGACTCCTGGTATGAACTCCAATTTCACACAACCAGAATACCTTACTACTACATCGCGTTAGCCATGCTGTTGGTGATATTGTACATCGAAATAAAGATCGTGAACTCTAAGCTAGGCTACTACTTTGTTGGCATCAGAGACGACGAAGGCATGGCGGAAAGCCTGGGCATTGACACCTTCAAGTATAAGGTCATTGCCATGGTTATTAGTGCCGCACTTACCGCGTTTGGTGGCACATTTTACGCACAATACGTGCTTTATATTTCTCCGGAGACGGTTATGCCAGTCGGACTCTCCACGGACATACTTATGGGCGTGGTGGTCGGGGGAATGGGAAGAATTGCTGGTCCCATTATCGGAGCTGCGATCATTCAACCCATTCATGAGCTCACTCGCGCTTACATAATTGCGTACATAGGAAGAGGAGGATTAGACTACGTCGTAGCGGGTACGATCATGGTGTTGGTGGCACTGCTTCGGCCTCGTGGGGTTATTGAATGGATCGAGAAGGTGTATAACAAAGTCATCGGTTTCCTACCATCTTTTGCTACGGAGGAAACCACATGAGCATTTTAGACGTGAAAAATGTAACTAAAAGGTTTGGCGGGCTGATCGCCCTCAACAATGTTAACCTACACGTAGGGAAAGGCGAGATTTTAGGCTTGATCGGTCCAAACGGCGCCGGAAAAACGACTCTGTTCAACTGCATAACTGGATTTTATCGCCCAGAATCCGGAGATGTAATCTTTGATGGTCAGAACATCACTAAGCTCACACCGCATGATATTGCTATGAAGGGGGTTGCCAGAACTTTTCAGGTAGTTAAGGCTTTCCACAGCATGACCGTGCTTGACAGCGTGACGACAGGAGCGCTTTGCAGAACCAGGAACGTAGACGAGGCAAAACGTCAAGCCCTGAAAACCTTAGAGTTCTCCGGCTTACTTAAGAAAAAGGACATTCCAGCTCGTAGTTTAACGATAGTTGATCGAAAGCGCCTAGGTCTTGCCTCTGCGTTGGCTACTGAGCCTAAACTCCTGCTACTAGATGAGGTTGTAGCGGGCTTAAACCCTGTGGAAGTGGAGGAGGTTACTAAGCTACTGAGGAGGATACGTGATTCAGGGGTAACCTTATTTGTGGTTGAACATGTTATGCGTTTAATCATGTCAATTGCGGACCGAATCATAGTGCTTCACCATGGTGAAAAGATCGCCGAGGGCAAACCAGTGGAAGTGGCGGAAAATAAGAAAGTTATTGAGGCGTATCTAGGGGAGCGATACGTTGCTTAAAGTGGAGAACGTCAACGCCTACTACGGTGACGTTCAAGTATTATGGAATGTATCCTTCGAGGTTGGCGAGGGAGGAGTCACCGTTATTGTCGGCTCCAACGGAGCGGGCAAGACGACGACGCTGAGGACAGTCGCTGGACTCATGCGCCCTAGGTCAGGCACGATCAAATTATTAGAACAAGAAATCAGCGGGGTGCTCCCCCACGAGATAGTTAGAAGGGGGATTTCCCTAATTCCTGAGGGAAGAATGCTGTTCACTCGATTAACCGTTCTGGAAAACCTAAGGCTTGGCGCCATCACCCCTGAAGCCAAGAAGGTTAGGGAAGAGACTCTAAAATGGGTGTACGAGCTTTTTCCGATATTGGAAGAGAGGAAGGAACAAACAGCAGGAACCTTAAGCGGCGGAGAACAACAAATGTTAGCCATAGCAAGAGGTCTAATGTCTCGACCAAAATTACTAATGCTGGACGAACCCTCTCTGGGATTAGCCCCAAAATTGGTAATGAAGATATTTGATCTCCTCAAAGAGATAAATAAGCAAGGGGTCACGATTTTGTTAGTGGAGCAGAACGTTTGGCACGCCCTAGAACTCGCTGACAAAGGATACGTGTTAGAAACTGGCAAAATCGTGCTCGAGGGAACAGGAAGGGACCTTTTACAGAACCAGCTGGTAAGAAAGGCTTACCTAGGCATGTGAAACTACCTCAGTATCCCTTTCATGAAAATCTATTAAAGAAACTGGAAACGTAAATGAAATACCAGAAGAGGGGAAGAGACTTGACCAAGTTAGGGTTGATAATCCCATCTTCAAACACGACGATGGAGTCAGAATTTTACAGAATGTTACCCAAGGGCTTCTCGGTTCATACTGCACGTCTTAAGCTAAGGGAGGTTACAGTGAAGGGACTAGCCGAGATGGAGGAGAAAATTGAGGAGGAGGCTGGGAAGTTAGCAGACGCAGGCATCGACGTAATCGGATATGGGTGCACGAGTGGAAGCTTGTTCCGAGGAATGGGACACGATAAAATGATTGAAGAAAGAATTGAGAAGGCTTCCGGGATACCGGCAGTTGCCACAGCAGGGGCGGTCATAAGTGCTCTGAAAGCCTTACACGTAAAAAAGGTCGCTACAGCAACGCCCTACATCGACGAAATCAATAGCCTAGAGGAGAGGTTCCTATCCGCAAACGGTTTCCAAGTGGTTGACTTAAAGGGCCTAGGGATTAAAGACAACATTAAGATTGGAAAGTTGAGTGGTCAAGACGCCTACAAACTGGTTATGGAGTTAAGATACGATGAGGCGGACGGCATATTCATAAGCTGCACAAACTTTCCCACCGTGGAAAGTATAGAGAGTTTAGAGGAGGAACTTCGAAAGCCCATTATTTCCAGCAACACCGCTACTCTCTGGGCTATGCTTAAGAAGTGCGGCGTCTCCGTTGAGATTCGAAACTTTGGAAAGCTTTTAGAAAGAATTTAGCAAGGAAATAAAAGCGTGCCCTAGGTCTTTAGACCCTTTAATTTGGTAGGTTTACCGCATACCTTCATCGCACTCTTCACATCTTTAAGACCAACCAGTTTTCACGCACACGATCTTTTCGTCCTCATCAAAACCTATATGCGCGCTAATATTCTTACGTCATCAAGCACAGCGGATGGTAGCGGTAGGTCCTTCATGGTGAGTAAGCCGGGCTTGGCGTTTATCACTTTAGGTATCATGTTAACAACAATGTGAGCTGTCTCCCAGTCCCCAAGGAACTCACTCATTTTGACTCGAAAGCTAGGTGTCCCCTCAATAATATATTCCTCATATCCTTCCTCCACGCCAGCATGCATGATGAGCTTGTAGGTTATCACTGGTTTTCCGTCCTTTATGCCCTCCGCCACGGCGACATAGCCTAACATTTGACCTGGCTTCACCGTCGTATATGTTGTTTTAACCTCCTTCTCAGCTATCACTGGCTCAGGAGGCAACTCCCGTACCTCATCCAGTTTCCATCCTAACGCGGCAGCTGTCAGCGCCACCGACTCGATGAAACCAACGTGCCCGGTTATTTCGCCTTTTTCAATTTTCTTCCTAAACTCTTCAGGCGACATTCCGGTCCCTATTTTCATCTGGAAAGACGATCTGCGCAGCCCAGTGGTTATCGCTCTGGTAGCTACGATGCTTTTCACCTCTCTGCATAATCCCGTAAGGGTGATGGGTAACGTATCCATGAAGTAGCCAGGATTTATTCCCGTGCTTAGGACGGCAACCCCGTGTTTCTTTGCTAATCCATCAATTTCACTTGCTAACTGCGGCTCCTTAACCCAGGGATATGCCAATTCCTCACAGGTCGATATAACATCTATTCCAGCCTCAATGCATTTGACCACCTGTGAATATACTGTTCTCACATAAGATGTGGTCGCTACGAGCGCTACATCAGCCCTAATCTTAGCAAATAGAGCGTCCGGGTCATCGGTTACAATGACTCCTAATTTCTTTTTAATTCCAATGATGTCGCCTAGATCTCTCCCTACTTTATCCTTTGCGATGTCAACAGCCCCTACGATCTTCAGCCCACTCTTTTCCAGAACCACCTTAGCTATCCGTTCTCCAATCGGACCAATTCCATAAATGATAACCCGTATTTCATTTGCCATTACACACGCCCCATTCAAGGTGATGACGTTTTTCTTTTAAGTTTTTCATTCATAAGTTGCACAAATTTTCGCATCGTAAATCATAAGGAAGTTGGAAAAGACCCTCTTAGAAAACCAGTTATTTCAACACAGCCACCGTTTGGACCATGCTTAAAGGGTGCGGTGTCCCCGTTAAGATTTGTGGCTTTGGAAAGCTTCTTGAAAGAATGCTTTATGAACCTCCCTTAAACTTCTTTTTATAGATTTTAATAAACTGTTGACACTCATCCCAAGACTTCAATTTAATGGGTTCGCCGCACACCGTCATCGTGCTCTTCACATCCTTAAGACCCGCACCAGTTATCATGCACACGATTTCCTCGTCCTTATTAATAACTCCCTCTTTCAGCAGTTTTTTAAGGCCTGCAACGGATGCTGCGCCAGCTGGCTCTGCGAATACGCCCTCGGTTTCAGCCAAGATTATTTGTGCGTCCAGTAGTTCCCTGTCTGAAACAGCTTCAGCTATGCCGTTGGATTCTTTCAAAAGCCTTAAAACCCGTTGTCCACTTGGAGGGTCTGGGTTTGAAATAGACTGAGCAATCGTTCTAGCCCTTTTAAACGGCTCAACAAGTTCTTTTCCGTCCTTGAAGGCCTTTACTATCGGGCAGCATCCCTCCGCTTGTATACTTACCATCGACGGCAACTTTTCGATAAAACCCATTGAGTATAATTCTTTCCATCCCTTCCAATGAGCACTGATGTTGCCTCCGCTACTTGTAGGAATTATTACCTTATCAGGTGCCTTCCACCCCAACTGTTCACAAATTTCGTAAGAAGAAGTCTTTTGTCCCTCTATCCTCATCGGGGCGTCGGCATGCACCCAGTATATTCCATACTCCCTGCTAATTTCCAGACCTACTTTATAGATTTCTGGGTAGGGTCTCTCCATCGAAATTACTTCGGCACCGCAGATTAGCATTTGAGCCATCTTTTCTAACGGTGTGCCAGAAGGAATCAAGATCATGCACTTTACTCCTGCTTTCGCCGCGTATGCTGCTATAGAGGCTGCCATGTTTCCCGTGGAAACGCAGCCCACGGCTCTAGCACCGATTTCTAGTGCTTTCGATATTCCAACGCTGCTTCCTCGATCCTTAAACGACCATGTTGGGTTTCTTGTTTCGTCTTTTAGGTATAAATTTCTGATGCCGAGTCTTTCTGCCAGTCTTACGCTTTTGTGAAGGGAGGTTCCTCCTTCGCCCATCGAAACTACCTTGGACAAGTCTCGTATCGGCAGAAGTTCGTTGTACCGCCAAATGGTCCATTCCCGCTTCCGTATCAGCTTTTTACTAAGTTTGGCGGCAACCTCATCGTAATCATATCTAACTTCCAGAGGATAATCGCACCTTACACAACGATAAACCATCTCGTCTATAGGGTATGTTCTCCCACACTTAGCGCATTCCATCTCTAATCTCATACTCTCACAGCACTGATCTATGCATGTTAATGAACCAATTTGCAGTCAGTATCTAACTGAGGCAGCTTCCTAACACCTTCTTGATGTCTTCCTTTGCTTCCTCCTCTAATGGTAATGCTGGTCTTCTTGGGTAGCCAGCGGGCCATCCCAGCGTATTCAACGCTTCCTTAATCGCCGAGAGCTGATTATACTTCTTCACGAGCACCTCATTTATACGAGAAACCTGTAGTTGTATTCTTTTTGCTTCCTCGTCGTTTCCTTCCTTAAACGCTTTATAGAGGTCGACGCAAGCTTTAGGAGCGACGTTTGCAACCGCAACCACAGCTCCTTTTCCGCCCAGCGTCAACGTGGGAAGGATTACGTCCGCGGTTCCGGCTAACACTGAAATTTTCTTGCCGACCAGCCGGATGATTTCAGTTATTTGATTGATGTTTCCGCTGCTGTCCTTCACTCCGATTATATTATCATATTCGGATGCTAGCTGAGAAATCACGACCGGCTCTAGGGAGAAGCCGGTGAATTTAGGTACATTATAAACAATTATTGGAAGGTCCACGGCTTCTATAACTGCTCGATAATGCTCGTACAGCTCTTTATTTGAAAGCTTAAAGTAGAAGGGTGTGACCACCAGTGCGGCGTTGGCGCCTAAATCCTTAGCGTCTTTAGTGAACAGAATAGTTTCTCGAGTGCTTATGCTGCCTGTCCCGGGAATCACGGGCACTTTTCCATTAACTTCGTCTAGGACTATCTCGATAATTCCTCTACGCTCCTCTCGCGAAAGATATGGGGCTTCCCCGTTGCTTCCACACGGTACCAGCCCAGAAATGCCACTTTCTATCCAGTACTTGACGCAGGTTCTCAGCGCCTTTTCGTCAACTTCGCCGTCGCGCGTGAAAGGTGTTATGTGCGGCGTGAATATTCCTTCTAGCTTAGGTTTCACCACACTTGATTCCACCGTTAATTATCTTTCACATTTACGATTCTTGACTGGAGATTTAAAGTGTTGTATCTGTTTTAGATAAAGGTTGTTAAAGGCGGACTCTGCCTCTGCTATTATTACTCCTAGCCGCCTCGTATAATGTGTGTTCTAGTAAAAGTTTTAAGATGAGTGAGGCAGTAACTTAACATTGTGTTAAGAAAGGAATGGAGGTTATGTTATGACAAATAAAGTGAGAGTGATTCTGTTTGGTATTGGTGCCATAGGAAGCCGCATAGCCAAGTTTGCTTTAGAAAAGAAGGGGTTAGAAGTGGTGGGCGCTGTAGATGTCGCGAAGGATAAGGTTGGGAAAGACTTAGGCGAGGTTCTTGAGGTCGGCAAAGCGTTAGGAGTTACAATAACTGACGACCCAGACGCTTTATTTTCCAGAGTTAAAGCCGACATCGTCATTCACGCAACCACTTCCTATCTGAAGGATGTATATCCGCAGATAGCTAAGTGCGTGAAAGCCGGAATCAACGTGGTGTCCACCTGCGAGGAGCTGTCGTATCCATACTATAAACATCCAGAACTCGCTAACGAAATCGATGAACTCGCCAAAAAGCATGGGGTTACGGTCTTAGGCGCGGGCATAAACCCGGGCTACCTCATGGATACGCTGCCCATCACCCTCACCGGACCCTGCCAAGAAGTTAAGACCGTTAAAGTAACGAGAATGATGGACTCCTCAAAACGCAGAATTCCCTACCAAAAGAAAATTGGAACTGGACTCACGCCAGAAGAGTTCAAGAAGATGATTGAAGAGAAGAAAATCACTGGGCATGTGGGGCTTATCGAGTCCATAGCCATGATAGCTGATGCGATGGGATGGGAACTAGAAGAAATACAGGAACTCCCCCCAGAGCCAGTAATCGCTGAGGAGGAGATCGTCACTTCCTACACAACCGTGAAACCCGGTCAAGTAGCTGGTCTAAAGAGTGTAGCCCACGGCGTAAAAGAGGGAAAGAAGGTTATAACGCTGGAATTTATATCGCACGCAGCCGTAAAAGAAGAGTATGACGCCGTCTCCGTCGAAGGGGTGCCCAACATTTATCAGAAAATAGCAGGTGGCGTTCACGGGGACATCGGAACCGTAGCTACGATTATCAACTCGATTCCCAAGGTGATAAACGCCAACCCGGGTATAGTGACCATGAAGGACCTTCCTCTACCGTCCGTAACGCCCGAGGACATGAGAATCTACATAAAATGGAGACCAGCCTAGGAAACACTGATCCTTCGCCTTATTCAGCGTTGCC
>Ga0315310_10000394_pt1 | contig 28225 bp, 37 predicted proteins | sample TDP5_MG_FD_203630 | JGI IMG/M metagenome (GOLD analysis project Ga0315310, IMG submission 203630) | Freshwater sediment microbial communities from Lake Towuti, South Sulawesi, Indonesia - TDP5 | ecosystem: Environmental > Aquatic > Freshwater > Lake > Sediment | place: Indonesia: South Sulawesi...
ATAACTCCCTCAGTAGTGAAGTCGTAATATCTCATCCGTCTGTATGGAGAGGTGGAGTTCGTTAGGTCGCCCCTTTGATATTTGAACCACTCTTTCAGCGTCAAGTTTCCTGAAGTTGCTGGTGGGATGTAGGTTAAGGTGGAACCTGTTGTCGAAGGCTCCGAATGCTCAAATGTATAAGTGTGAGAATATTCTTTGGTTCCTTCCTCGCCCTCTTCATCTTTAAATGGGATGAGTGGCCATGTGTAGATTAGAGTAAGAATAACTAAGGATGACAGAAATATGCCGATCAGGATTTTCTTCATGTTTTACTTTCCCATATGATTTTCAGTTTTCGTGAAAACGCAAGACCGCATCTGCTTTTTTTTCCTTATATAATTGTTATGTATGTGTAGAGAACTTAAAATTTTATGTCATGATGCAAATACCTCCCGACAGTTAACGCCTTACCCCTTTAGGTTAAAAGTCCGGGGAGTCAATAGAATCGAATATTTCTCTACTTTCAATTTTGTGTGTTTTCGTTCAGAAATTGCATGAAGGCCAGAGCGGGTTCGTTTTTCCAGAATAGGTATACTTTTGTTTGTAAGAGCATTCCCGTGACTTTGAGCAGCTTGGCCAGTTTTTCCAGGCCGGCAATTTCCACAGCTTTTTCGAACAGCTGTCGCTTGCCGTACGGTTGGTGAGAGAAGAATTCTTTTAAGAATCTGGGGTGAGCGTTCATGATGAGAGCTTGGCGAAGCGTTCGGAGTTCTGATTCTGTTAGACTCTGAAGCTTCGTTAAGACATATGCGTGGCTGCCGAGCAGTGTTATGTTGAAGTGCATTTTCTCCAGCACGTCCTTGATTGCCAAGGCTTGTTTTGACGGTGTCACTTCCTGGACTTTGATGAGCCCAGCTTTCTCGAAAAACGGATTGTATTTTGCCATGACCGCGGTTGTCTCGACATACGGCGTTCCACATCGGAAGTATGTTTCTCGAATGAGCTTCTGTCCAAGTCCAACTGTCCGGTACTTCGGGTGGACAATAACTCTCATGATGTTGCAGAGCGAACGGTTCAACTCTGAGAACGCCATCTTTCCCAAAACGTTTCTTCGACCCGAGGTTGCCGCAGCCGGGTACGTATAGACTACGACGCCACAGAGCTCTTCACCACGCATCGCGCAGAATATCTTGCGAGGAACTCCGATGTTGTGACCGCGATAATGAAACTCAGCCAGCGTTTCATAGTCTCTTTTGTTGCCTTCTCGTACAGTGATCTCCTTTGCGAGGCTGCACTCCTTGGCTGGTTCGTCCGGGTAATAGTTGACTGTTATTTCTTTGCCGTAGCGTTTGTGAATGTGCACTGAAGGCGCCAAGTCATCGAAGAGATCCTTGTGCGTCGTGGCTGCCAGGACTGCTTTGCCGTTTTGTCTGGCAAGCTTCTGCAGGTTGAAGGCTACTATTCTGGCTGTGTCCCGGTCTAATGTGGCGGCAAATTCGTCCAGGATCCACCATTGAGCGCCAGATTCCATGAGCTTGGCGATTCGATATCTGTAGCGCTGGCCGTCGCTGAGCTCCTTGTACCTGCGTACAAACAGGAAGGCGTCGTTTAGGCCTACTCGAGAGAGCAGCTCCAAGCCTTCTTCAACGGTCTTGCCAACAGTGTCGATGAGTGGCTTGTCTGGATCCACGTCGATGTCGGCAATGCTAATTACTCCGCCCAGGCTTGGCTCCTCTTGGATATCCTTCATTAATGTACGTAGTAACACGCTTTTGCCGCTGCCACTATCACCCGTGATGTAAACGATGTCCTTGGGACTTATCTTCAGCTCAACATTATCGTATATCATGAATTTCTGATGCTGGTCCACACCGAGACCGAAGGCTTCGCTCACAGCAATTGTACGCGGTGTGATCTCAGTGGCTGTTTCATAGGCTACGTCGATCACGAACTTGCCTGTGCTCTGGTCAAAACGACGTGCATACTTGGTGATCTCGAAATATTCGCGGCGTCTCATGCTGGTAGGACCGCCACGTAAGACTCTGTCATTTTCACGCTGCAATAGAGCGCCAATCCAGTGGACCAGAAAGTGTCGTCATGCTGACCGTTTGGGTGACTGAAGGCAATGGCGCCATCCTTTCTCAATTGGAATCTTTCCACGTTGAGCTCAGCCACATAAGACAGCAGGATAGTGGGCGACAGCCTCAACTCCACGAATGGGAAATGATACGCGCCATCCAGCATCCGTTGCTTCAACAAACTACATATCTCCTGCTTCCTGGGGATCGAGAACGTCACACCCTCGACACCTTCTATACCAGCGTTCTTCATGTCTTCAACCACGTAGTCGCCTACGCCGGTGACGTCGACTCTCAGGCGCTCAATAGTTTTCCAGCGGTCCATGAGAGTCTTGACGTAGCCAATGACTGTGGCATATTTCGTGCCCAAAGGAAAGACTTTCCAGTGGCGGAGTACATACTTGCCTTCTTCAACTTCTTCGACTACCACGAGGACACTATAGTCCTGATGCTTGCCAAGGTCCAATCCAGCAAGGAATTTACCCTGATGATAGCTGTCAAAAGGCCAGAGCTCCAGCTTGGCGTCAATGCATTTTGTGATTAGACTTTGCGACAGCCATGTCGTCTCGTCTTCTGCCCATTCGGCTTCCATTTCGCGTTTCCAGCGCCAAGGATCCTCCGCGAATTGCCTGCGGATTTTCTCAAGAATCGGTCGTCTCAACGGTCCAAGTGGCTCAACAGCCTGTTCCCATGTGACGTGGCTGCGGGCAAAGTCTCCGTAGTCTTTGTGGTTGAAGATCTTGTAGAAAATGGAATCTGTGGACCAAGGCGTGCTGCTGCAAACGAATTTGCCGTGAGTAGTGCCAAGCGTGAACAAGATGGCGTCGTAAAGCTCTTCATCATCTCGCACGAAATTGAACTCGTCCAGATAGACGATGCCATTAATCGTAGGTCCTCTAACTGTATCCGGATTGTTCGGAAAAGCCTCGATGATGCTGCCATTAGTGAAGCGTATAGCAGTCTTCTGCGGCTTGAGAACCATGCCTGGCGGAATCTTCTTCAGAAAATACGTTATACGGCGAATGATCAACTTCGCCTGGCGCCAGCTGGGACCAAGAACAATACTGTAACTGTCAGGATGAGTGAGAGAATACCATAGCAACAACGCTGAGACAATCCAGCTTTTCCCACTCTGCCGACACCAACGAGCAGCCAAAAACTGATTCTTCAAGAACAGCTCGATGAAGTCTTTCTGATAAACTGTGGGTTCGAACCCGACGACCTGCCTGAAAAACTCGACTGGATCCTTGCTCAGCCGCTGCGCCTTGGTCACTTCTGCCTCGTCGACCAGACGTTCACTATGCTGCAGCCTGAACCATTTTGGCAGGATCTCGTTTGGACGCATCGTCTTTGGTTTTTTGCTTGGCCAACTCTCCATATTTCTTCTCCAGCTCCACAAGTTTGGCTTCAATCGTCTGGTAGTTCACGAATTCTCTCAGCCCATCCCTATACTCCTTGGACAAGGCTACAATTGTGCCGAGGCGCTGCAGCTCTGTTTTGCCGAGACCGGGTTCAGTAGCCTTCTGCAAAGCGGCAGCCACTATCTTCAAGACCTCCTCCGGACTGGGAAGGTTCTTAACCTCTTCAAATGTTGTTGTAATCTCCGCCCGTGACCCAACAACATTTAACCCGTACACTCCGAGCCTTCGTAACTTCTGCGCTATTGCCTCAGGACTCCGGTCAAAGCGTCTGGCCAACTGAGGAATAGCTGACTGAGTACATCCGAGCCGCTTGTATTCCTCTATGAGCTCTTTCTCTTCAGCTGGCTGCCAAGTTTTATGAACCATGATTGTTGGTTCTCCTTTTCAAAGTGCGATGGCGACCTGCAACAAAGGAATTCAGCAGCTCCTTTGCCACTTGCTCTGACACTTCATTTTCTCGGATGATTGTGACTTTGACGCTCCAATCGATTGGCACGGCTGTGTAGTCAACTTCGTACATGCCGTCAGTGTATCTGAAGCTGTTTTGGCAGAGTACAATATGCTTGTTCATGTCGCCCAGAAGTCCCAGGAAGAGACCGTAGCTGAGGGCAGGCACATCGATGAAGCTTCGTCGACTCTTGCCTATGCTGGCGTCAAACCATTCGATTTTGATCAGCGACCCCGGCTGCAATGCTTTCAACTGCTTAAGCACACGCCTGTTCACAGTTAGACTCTCCCGATCTTGTACTTGGATAAGCTTCCAGCCTTGCTTCTCAAAGCGTAGAGATAATCAGCGAGCAACTGTGGTTCCTTTCCAAGCTCTAACGTTGTCTCGAGGGTCTGAGTCTCAGATATGAGCCTGTACTCAGCGGTGATCACACGATAGTAACCATCAACATTCTCGTTTGGTAAAGTAACCCAAATGCGATCTGCTGCAAGAATCGGTGTGGTGCCAAAATCAATAACGTCGCTTACGACTCGAATGTACTCGGCTGCTGAACTAAGGTGGTCGTAGAGGGCTTTGGCTCGTAGCAGACACTCATTATCGCTGTGCAACTCTTCGTCAGTTTCAGCCAACTCTCGGGCTCCTGAACCGTAAGTGGCGCTCCAGCGTGCACTGTTAAAGAATAGATTATCAACCCAGAAAGAACCAGTCCCTGTTCCTGCAAAGTGCATGTCCCACATAAGTTCGTTGATTGTTTCCCAATTGAAACCTGTTTGGACATATCCCCATTCGCTCTCGTATTTTTCTCCAACATTGAACTTCTGCGCGTACCATTTGTCAGCTGCTATCTGGAATTCATGTGTTGCGAATTTGCCCGTGTTGTCAACCAAGGTCACTGTGGCTTGGCCGCTGAATGCCGATTCGCGCCTGATCTGAAATTGGAGCGAAGGATACGTCTTGCAGTTAGGTTGCCAGCCAGAGGGTATGATTAGGCGAAGGCGCCCATAGTAATCAGCCGTGCTGGTCGTGTGCTTGATCGAGTACGAACCCACGGCTTTCACAGTGCCATCTAAGGAGACGCTGCCCGTGCCAGTGCCGCTGACCCAATCATTTATTGAATCATTGTTAATGTCGAGAGTCTCAGTCCAAGAGTCACCGCTGACTGGATACTTCTTTTCAGCTGCTCCATAGACGAAGATCTCATCACGCTTGCGGAAAATGCTCTTTCGATATTCGCTAACCTCCAGTCGTTCAGAAAGGCTTACAGATGACGTTTTACTATTCCTTGGAAAAAACTCGAATTTGCCATCCGGCGCAACTCTGAAATCGTATCCAATGGTTCCAGCATAGTCAGCACTTTTGGCTATGAACTTTAAGATGTCGAAGGCAGGCGTGTTTTCATATTCGAGCTTAGTGTACGTCGTAGAGGTGTTTTCGATCAGCTCAACTGAATTCCTCACATGAGAAAGCCCAACATAATAATCGATGACGTCTTTGACGATCTCCTCGCCTTTCTTGTTCTCGTAAGTTTTGGTTACGATTGGTCTAAAGAGTCGTTCTCCCCAGCAACGACCGAGCACACGTAGATAATTTCCACCAAGGGAATCTGAGAGGGCCTTGAACTCTTCAACTGTAACCGTGGCTACAAGAGGACAGTTGGAGCCTCTCCCAATGCTTATGCTACCATCAACACCTACGTTAATCGGATAAGTCCCGCCGGGGCTATACTTCTTGTCAAAATTCTGCAGCAAACACTCGAAACTCGAGACTTCATCTGTAGCGCCCAGATGCACTCTCAAATCTACAACATCGCCTTGCGGAGGCGTCACAGAACCGAACACAAGAGCGCAAACAGGTAGCCCGACGCTCAATATTCAACCCCACGTCGGTAGTACTCTTCTTCACCAGCTCGCCTAATCGAGCGAGAAGGTGTCTTCTCGAGTTCAGCATTATACTCTGCTTGGGCAGAAGCAGCATCACGAGTCGTCGAAGCGAGCCAGGCCATGTACGCCGCGGTCGCAACGATCAAACCCACACCCAAGGTGAGCAAAGCGATCTGCATAGCCAGCCCAGCGTTCAGGATCCAAGTCGCAGCAGCGGCGATGTGAGAAGAAACTGAATGAGCGATGTTAGCGACAGAAGTTGCAGACAAAGCACCTTTGAGGGATGTGTAGAGATGGATGGCAGTCATAATGCCCACCAGCACGCGGCTTGTTTGAGAATCAACAACTCCAAAGGCATATGCCAAATGGACAGCATCCATGGCGATAGTGCGAAAAGCGTAACTTGCCCGGTTCTCAGCTCTCACTGCGATACTGATCTCATGAAACGACATTTACCGCGTGCTCGCCTCCGCGATCGCTTGATCAATAGCTCGATTGACTTGCCGAACCAAATCAGGCATTCCAGTTTGCAGAGCCCTGGAGAGAAAGCGCCGGGGTTTCATGAAACGTGTCCCGAATTCAACGAAAACAGCGTAAGGTGCTCTGGCGCCAAATTTGAACGCCCACTCTCGAACTCGCTCGACAAATATGGTCCTGGCAAGATAACCGGTACGTTTCGGAGCAAGGTACTGAGCTGTATCCTGCATGGCTTTCAACTCATAATTAAGAGCTTGATCCACGAAGCCACGCATAGTCTCATCGAAAAACTCCATTTTCCTCTGTAGCTCAGGAATCCCGTAAACATCAACTTGCATTTCAACGGACACGATGATGCGCCTCCCGCTTTGCCTTACTGATTTCCTCCTCCGTTTGACGATCAACCTCGCCTAAGATCACAATGAACTGGTCGATTGTGCGTGCTGGCTGCTTTGCGAGCTGGTTTGGGGTCCAGCCGAATTCTTCACATAATCTAAACTCTGTAAGAGCTGGGTGCGACTTTCCTCGTCTAACTGCTCTAATAAAAAACGGACATTCTCTTGCGACATCCCATTCAGGCGATTAGAGACTTTAGCGAACAATTCGCCAAGCTCAACAGGAACCCCATTTTCTTCATCAAGCAACTTCTCCAACGTAAGAAGACTTTCGGGCGGCTTGCGGCCACGCAAACTCGCCCATATAGTCTCTGCTTGAATCGCAACGAGGTCGCTACTAACCACTTGTCCAGTGATCAGATGATACTTCGTGTGCTTCTGAATGATGCGGCTGCGCTTCGCCCAGGTAATCTCCTGGAAGACGTATTTGCCCTTATACTCTGCGCCAAAGCGATCATCTATCTCAATGGTCTCGGTTCGCATTGTTAATCCTCTCCATGACCAGAATCCGGCTTTTGATGGCCGTGTCAAAATCCTCAAGCAAGATGTTTTGTTCTCTCTGTGGCAGCCGCAGGAGACGGTCACCTACCTCAGCCCATAGCTTGTTCCATTTACGCCTGAGCTGGCCTTCACGACCAAAACCTCTCAAAACCTCAATTTCCATCTTAACCACCTCAGCTGATCACAACATCGCGCGCGACGAATGGCGCCTTCAAAGACACGAGGTCCTCGATTTTCGTAGGCGTGCCGACTTTCTCCCACTTGCAGTACTTCAACAGGGCGTTGTTAGTTCCGCCCAAGCCAAACTTGAGGCTGAATTCGCTGTCGTTGATCACGTCGTCGTATTCTTGTTTGCTTTCAAACTCGAAAGTCAATTCGCCCGTTAAGACTCGATGGCGCTCTTGAAGATACTTGAGCAAATGCCCGCTCGTGCTTCTGATCACGGGCACTCTTCTGAAGTTGTTTTCAATGGTAAATTTCCAGTCAGTGACTCTTTCAAGGGCGGTTAAGCCTGAGCCATCGCCAGCTCCACGTTGCACGAAGCTTTGGTAAAATGGCACAGCTCCGGTGTAGTCTAAGTATGTGGCGCCAGAGATTTTTGCGGTTCCGACAGCCATGTCTTGACCGATGACGTCAACCGTTGCTTTAACAACGTCCTCGATGCTACATTCCACAGTTGCTTTGTCAAACCGGCAGCCCTTATGAAGCAAGTCAATTATGCCGCTTGTCTTCTCATAGAAAACCTCGATGCTTAACGAGTTGAGAGTTGTGATATGCTGCAGAAAATCAATGGGCGCAGGATCCGGAAGAGCATACGCAACTCTCAAGCCGATCTGTCTCAAACCCTTACGAAGTGCCTTAACGTCCCTTGAACCTAAGCCTCGAATCTTGAGCAGACCTGGGTCTAAACCAGGGTCAACGCTTTCAGCTGATCCTATTCCAAGCATGCTTGGGTTGGTGGGGGTCACTCCATAGGTTGATTCTTGTACGTAGTAGATTTTTGCTTCATGCGCGCCGTACACGCTCATGGTTTCTTCCTCCTAAGTTGCAGGTACATTCTCAAACATCCATCCTATGACTTGGAATTCAGTATGCCACAAGAACGGTTTGACAGACACGTCGTCAGCGTCATTAAAAGCTCCGAATTTTATATGCGCCAAACCTTCCACGGTCAGGATGCACTTAACATAGTCGCAGTAAAGTTCGGCGGGAAACATGCCATCGCTTGTATACGTGGTCCTTGCGACAAGGTAAATGTAACCAACGCCTGAAGAATCCATCTCAATGTAGTTCGTTAAGTTGGCGGTCAATGTAATCGTGATGGTTTCATCACTACTGCCAGTCCCTGATTGAGCGTTTTCCCAGCTGCCGGTGACATGATTCCAGACTTTTATTGTAACGCCGTCGCCGCCTGGAGCCCAACCATAGCCCTCGAAACTCAGGATTATTTTCTTAACATTGTTCTCGTGTGGATCATATTTTGATGTTTCCAGTTTGAACTTGAAAAGAGCTATAGCGTGACAGAGACTTTGCGTGGTTGATTTGACGAACCGTTGGTTGTCGCTGTACCAGAGTTTCTGGTATTCGATGTCGGTTAGTTCGGTCCAACCTTGCCAAGAAGGATTCGGCTCATTTATGTTAGCGTTATGATAAGCGTGATGAGGCCCAGGAGTTCCCAAACCACAAAAGTCATAAACTGTCTCATTGGGATTGAGCCTTTTCTGCCTCACGATGCGCAGGATCTCCTCGCGCAACTTGGCCCGGCTCTTCACTGCTGGCTGCTTGCCCGTTTTATCAACGAGCCAACAATCAACTTTCAGATTCAAAATGCGCTGGAAAAGAGATTGAGTCAAGTTAAGAGGTTTCACTTGACTCGGCTGCCGCAGGCCAGCAGTGACTTGGCCGTCGTAGTTCTTGAGCAACTCTCGGTCATACCATTCTCGACTACAATAGATGTTCGCCAAGCTGCCATCGTCGTTGACGACACGTACGTTAGTCTTCAACAACCGGACAAGCGTAGTCACAGGATCCTCAACTTCAGGCACCCAGAAGCCTCCTACAAACAAGTCGACGGTAGATCGTGTCGCCTTGGAAATGAAACTCCTGAATCTCAGTTACCTCGTAATCGACGCCTTTACGGCGTACCCTGTCATGATGCCTCACTGGAGCAAAAACATGAAGCACAAGATAATCGGTGAGGATGTAGCCCGCCTCTGGCACAATTTCCTCAACTCGAGCAGGAGAAACGATGGCTTGAATGTCCACTGCAGGAGCGTAAGAAACTGTCTCAACAGTCTGGATGATTGAGAACAAGAGCACATTCTCACCATGCTTTCGAAGTATGCGAGTGAACGGCGTTAGAGGATCCTGATAGTTGAGAAAAAGCAGTCCCAGCCAAGAGTTGTTAGCCATAGCCTTCTGAGTCGTAGACGGACTATAATCCGTGAACAGAGTACCCCAATACATGAAGTTGTCCTGGTACTTGTCGACGATCTGCATGGCGAATTGAAAACTTGATTTGTCATGGGCTGCCCTGATGCGCCACAGGATTCCGCTGGTGATGTTGTCGTAATAGTTGCAGGCTGGAAAACGATTCACGACATCAATGTATCCTGGCCAACAGACCGCAGGATTATAGCCTGGATACTCCGCTGAAGGCCTAATGCTTTGAAGAGAATTATAGACGTTCTCGCATGTTAGGCTCCAGCCTTCGTAGGTGTACAAGCCTAAGAGCGCGAAACTCATAGGGTCATCGTAAACCTGAGACTCAGCGAGACCTACTCTATGCCATTCTCCGTCTCCGGTAGGCTTAGGGTCGAACCATAAGTACAGATCCTCAAACCCAGATCGCAGAAAGCCTACTGCATCCGACATCATAGTTTCATAACGCGTCTTGTTAATGGCATCGTAGGTTTCAGCCAGCATCTTCAAGCCGATCAAGTCATAGAGGTTTTCAACATCCATCTGCTGAACCCAAACGTCAGCGATTGTGACTGATCTGGCAAAGCCACCATAGTATTTGTCATGTACGCCCAAGAGCTCGGGCTGATGCTGCATGTTCCACAGAAAAGTATAGCCCGCAAGTTTCGCGGCGTCAAAATACGTGGGCGTCAATGTCAGGGCATAAGCCTTCAATAAAGCAGGAATACAGCGACCCGCGTCAATACTCCAGTACTCAGTCGACGTAGTGCTGGTCTTAAATCCGCCATAAGCCTTCTTAGCTGGGTCCATGCACTGCTGCGTCAAGAGGAAATCAGCCAAGGACACGATCTTAGCCAGGATCTCCGCTTGTTTGCTCGAGAACTGAGAGGCTGAGCATGCTTCGTAGAGAAAATCAATGGCGAAAGCAGCTGGAAAGGCGCCTCTTCCAAAGGTTGAGTCTGGTCCTTCAACCTTGCCATTCTTCGCGACATAGTACGTGTAAGCAAGGTTGTTTTTCATAGTTACAACATTGCCAGCTACAGAATCCACCTCGTTCCACTCAGAATGGGCATCATCTTTGATCTCAACAGGATATCCAGCCTGAAACTTAGAGCCATCCGCAACAGTGACATTCTTTTGACCGGCTGCAGCATCGGCGCCCAGAGGCGTAGCGATCACGTAGAAGTAGGGTGCGTATTTGATGATGAAGTCGTAATAGGCTTGCGGCACAGTCCCCAGTTAGGCCATCCCCAAAAACGGTTCCTTGAGCTTCGCCAGAAGACGTTCAACCTCGCTTTGTAGAACAGCCAAGGGCGGAGCATTGTTCACCACATTGACGTTTTGGTCTCCAACCGAGAAGTTTAGGCCTACAGCTGAGCCGCCAGTCAAATAGCAGATCGCGTAGATTGCTGCCAGGACCGTGATGAATTCTTTCTCAGCGTCGGTGCAATCGGCATAATCGACTTCTTTGCTCGTCTCAAGTTCAAGGGTTACTTCCGCCCGTTTAATCATCTTCAAGACTTTGGCGTCTGGAACCTCTGCATCAGTCACGTTGATTGCATCGCGCACATCCTCAGCAGACACGCTGGCCAAACAGGAAGCCCCCACAGGGCAAGATACATAAAACTGCGTGGGAAAGCTAATTTACGGTTTTTTGGCGAAAAGAACCATGAAAAAAGAACTAAGTTAAAAGAACTAAGTAATTTTTGCCCTTTTCAGTGATTGCGTAGCATCCTCTGGTTACGCGTTTGATGTGCCCATGACAGAGAAGATAGTCATAGAATTGACGCCTGAAAGTGTTCGACGTAATGAACGGGTGGCAGGAAGCGATGGCTTTTTTCTCGATGTCAGTGTAGTGCACGCAGCCCTTGGCCAATAGCTCCAGAATGCATTTCCGCAACTGATCACGCTGGGAATCCTTCAACTGAGCCTTACCTCCACAGGCTTAAGTTTGCTCTTGTATGGTGGCGTGTGATGAGTGCATATCCTTACTACGTACATATCGTCTTTCTCGTAACTGCCAGGAGACAAATCTGGCGTGAAAACATCCATCCTTCGCCCACAAATACGACAATACTCCCAGCAATCGCACACAGCAAGATCAGCTGGACGCGGACGACAAATCTCCTTACTGCACTGAGAACAGACACCACATGCAGAACCAACTTCAGACATATTTATCCACTCGCAACTTGCACCCATTCATAACTGTTATCAGCCTTTTTCATGCAGCAGTACAACTTATCCGCCACGCCTGCCCCGCCTTCAACTCTAATCATTTTGCCACGGTAGGAAGAATCAGCGGTTGGAAGCGATGCAACTTTGCCCGACAGCAAATATTGGCTGAGGAAGAGGTTTCTCCATTTCAGGTCTGATGTGCCTAAATCTTTTGCATCATTACTTATGGGTGCAAGGTCAACCAGTTCAATTCTCTGAGCCACACCGTCAAAGTAGAATAATCCCGTATCAGAGATTCCGTCATTATACCAAAAGATCAGCTCGTTTCCCATTTGATTGAAGTAGTAGTATGTACTCACCCCAGGTTCTCGAAGATGGTGCTCCATAGCGTAAATTGTTTGCCAACGATAAGTTGGACTACCCAGTCCATAGGCTGCATCGACACGAGGCACGATGGTTCCAGCGCCTTCTCCTGCGACTGTCGAGAGAAAAAGTTTCTGAACATAGACAGATGCCCACAGTTTCAGGGCACTGCCCAAGTTTCTCGTTTTGGTCACGTCTGGTATGAGAGCGGATTCGATGGCATCAAGGATCAGTTTGTTACCTTTCCATCGTCTTGGAGTTGAGGTTTCACCTAAGAGGAGCCCGTCGACCGCTGGCAACAGGTCGCTCACAAACTCTGGGCAACTGTGCAGTGCACTACACAGTCTTAACCCGCAGAGCGTCCTGCGCCAAACTGTCCAAAGCTTTGGTTAGAGCATCAAGCTTCTCCCATAATGCTTTGAAGGCTTGATCGCGACGTTCCCAAGTGATGGCGTCTGGCGTTCTTTTTCACCCTCTGTCACATGACATAACTCAGTAAAACACAAAAAAAGGGAAGAGCAAGGATTCCCGCGGTACTACATGCACTACGGCAGTGTTGTTTGTATGTTTGTCATTCGGGCTACTGCCTTGCTGCGCAAAACACCGTAACCGATTCGCTCTCTTCCGACAAGACCAAAAACGCCGTTCTTTGGGTCTTCGTATGGGTCGATTGTGACATCACTGCGAATCAGCATGATTGCGGCAACGGTTTTGTTCAGACTGTGTGCAACACCGTTGGTTGTTCCAGCTGAGCTCTTGTGAAGTTTCATTGTCAACGCTTGGCCTACAAGTCCTCGCGTGAGTTCGGTTTCGCTGCTCGGCAGGTACTGGCTGTTGATGAATTCTGTCGCTGTAAACAATTGAGACGCCTGTTTGGGATGCAAAACCATCGTGTCAGCAACACCGAAATCTTCAGTCTCAATCGCATCCCAGAGGGCAACAGCTTTCGCCCAAGACATCGCAGTGCCACCACCGCCCAAGACACCGCCCGTTGCCAGATCTCCGACAGCGATTGCAGCCAGAAGACCAACGATCTTCTCGGTTTCGATTTTCGCAATGGACCTACCGAGGGCCTCGAGCTGTCTGTTCAGAACGTTCCATTTAGCATCTTCAACGAAGTTCTTGGTCCATTCAACGCCATCTTTAATCTCCACGTTCGTGTTGATGTCCACTGTTGAGTATCTGGCACCGTGAATTCGGATGGTGCCGCTTTCAGAGCCTACGTAAGCAACAGATTCCTTCTCGAGTGGAAAGCGTTCCAAGGTTTCGGTCGTTGTGCGGACGTCGACTATCTCCCTGGCAATGAAGTTGGGGATGGCAGCGCGGACTACTGTGTCGTGTATAGTGCCCAAGGCGCCAGACATGTCGCTGAGAATGCCTTCTTTCATGCCCATCTTAAGGTATTGTTTGCAGAACGGGTTCTTGAATGCGTCTCGGACTTTTGCTTCAAACTCTGTCTTGTAAGATGCCTCGTTCATTAAGGCTTCATGGAATTTTGGCAAGGATAATGGCACGCTCATCACTTCTCCCTTGTTTTCTCGAGTTTGGCCACTCGTTTCTCCAAGTCAGTGATCTTCGCCAAAAGCTGCTGATTGTCCAAAATCGGAAGTTCTTCAGGCATGGTTCATCACTTCGCCACAAGGATGCTGATCAAGTCGTCTGCAGCTGCTGCTGATTGCTCTGAAATGCCGAGTTTCTTTGACCACGAATAAGTTGCTGAACCGCCTTCATTAATATCTGGCATGACCAGAACTCGTTTGCTGGCGTCTGCACCATAAACCGCTTTGCCTCGTGCGATGGCGGCTCCGGCTTTAACCTTCACTCTGCCACGTACACACACGGGGCATTTGACGCCTATCGCGGCGTCCTTCGTTGCGATGCCGATGCAATCCTGCACTGCGGCTGCCGGACTTACCTTCCCATCTGATGACAGGTAGACCGGATCGCCTTTTGTTATGGCCGCTTCAGCTTCATATTCAGCGATCAGGCATGTGGACAATGGGTCGAGAACGTCGCCTATTCCAAGGTTCGATAGCCCTGTGAAATCAGTCATCGATTATTTCTCCTCGTGTTTGCCTGGTTTTCACCAATTTTTGTCTTGGTTACTCGCCGCCATGATTAACGCTCATGACCATGATGATTTTGTCCTATTCTCCAGCAGACGTTTTGGCAGTTTTCGACGTTGTCCGTTTCACCGATGGGGCGTGAGAAGCCTTCGACGTTCTTGTGTTCACCGTAGTTGTTTTCTCGCTTACACATTCACTTCCAGAACTCAATTGTTATCCCTCAACACACGTTGAAGCTCTTGAACCATGCGTTTGGGTCCAGGAGTCCACGCCTTCCAGATCCCAGACGCAGGAATAATCGACTCAACCACCTTGTGAAAATCCGTTGTCTTCTTCTCCGCCGCCTTCGTCTTCTTCTCTTGATCTGCGACCTTGGCCTCGGATTCTACCAACTGCTTACGGAGAGCAACGACATCTGGGTTCTGCGCTTCAGCCAGCTTTCCTTCAAGCTCCGTGATTTTGGCTTTCAGCACCTTGACTTCTTCGCTTTCACCTTGCGTTGGTGGTTTTTCTCCGCAGACGTCACTAACTATCTCTGAATCCTTGGCGTGGGCGCAAAGATGCTTTTGGGCTGTTGCTTTGTTCTCAGCTGAGAGTTCTGTCTGTGGTAACCTGGCCAACGCGTTCCGAAGATGCGGCAGGTCCAGGGACCCGTCGGTTTTATGGTGTGGAAGATGCCGCAATGTACGTGGTGTCGTCCGACCTTGCTCGTCTTTGTGACCGCCTGAGCTGATGACCGCAAAGGCATTATCAGGCAAGTCATTCATGTATGCCGCGTCCCATTCAGCCTCCCTTAGGAGCGCCTTTTGTTTGATCAGTTCAGCCAAGGCATCCTCCAAGCCGCGCCTCTCGGAATATAGGGCATCAAGTTCAGCGCGTTGCTCCGCAGGGATATTCTGAGTTTCTTTGGCTGCGATTTGCTTGTTGATCTCAAGCAACTTAGCCTTAATGTCTTCCTCGTTGAGAACCTGCTCTTTGGGCAAGGTTACTACTTTCTCTCCGATTGGGATGGTGACAACCTGGATTTTAGATCCAGCTGTGACTGAAGGACCGGATTGCGCAGGCGCCCTGGATAAAACATCGATTTTGCCCTCGAGGACCTTGAGTGTGGTGAGAATGTCTTTCTGGGTTGTTTCAACCGCTTTCATTCTGTCGTCTATTGTGCGTGGTGGACCAAGGACGAGCTGTTCCATGATGGCGTTCCAGAATTTGATGTAGGCGTCTTTGTCTCCTGGTGGAAAGCGTTTGAGCAGATGTACGCTGGTGAGCTCGAAGTTTTTGGGCGCGACTCCATTCATGTACTCTACTTTGCCGCCTGGTTTAAGCCAGTTTAGCTCGATGCTTATGCCTTTGAAGACGTTGTTGTGGATCTGTTCGGCGATTTCATTGTCTACGGTGCCTTCGTAGGCAACGCCGTCTTCAGATGGGTCGTACCAGGCGTTTGTGATTACGTTTGGTGGTGGTAGAGGGTACATGTGGTCGATGCCGAAGGGTTTGCCTATGAGCGTTGGTGCAGCTTTCTCTAACTCTTCCTTAAGGTAGACATGTTCCAAGCCTTCTTCAGGGTGAAAGATGCGTTTGGGATGGATGCATACACCGGAGACTCTGTTGCCTTCCTTGATCTTTATCGACTCTGAGAACAGGTAGAGCTTCTGGTTTTCTGATTCACCCACGTATAATGGCTTCTCTGCCTTCTTGAATGTGGCAGTGCAGATAGCCATGGCGCTGCTCTTCTCGTGCCCTTGCTTCATGACCGCAGCCAGGCAAGATTCAAACTCAGGTGTGTGCTGTTTCGGATTCTGGTTTGGTTCTGACATCTTTTTTGTCACCTAATACTCGTGAAACCATCTCCGCAGCGGGCTCCTCCTCTTCAAGAGGCAGCTTGGCCACGTCACGGAGAATCTTTCTGAGCTCATCGTGCCCAATCACAGTCGGGTCAACTTTCAAAAGCTCAGTCAGCTGACCCAACATCTGCGTGAGTTTTTCATAGTCCAGGCTTTCAGGTATGCCCCAATTAAGACGGACCTGCGCTTGAGCTGGATCCAACCCAGCAGCAGCCACGACACGATCAAAAAGAAACCTTTCAACACCACGCTTCAAGAAGCGCTGCAGAGCCAAGACCCTGCGCTCAGCTATCTCCAAGGCAGCATTGGCAGAGGCTTCCGTAAAACCAGTCTTCGTGACAAGCTTTGCCAGCGGCGTCTGTAAACCCAAAACGAATTCATCTTCAAGAGTTTCCACGTAGAAGTCGAGTCCTCTCATGCGCTCTGCAACTATAGGCTGGACCTTGGCCTCAGATCCGGCAGGCGGGTTGAAGACAAATCGTGAGCCACGGCGCGGTATGTTCTTGATTTGAGAGAAAAACTCGGTCAGCTTCTCTCTGCTTAAGCCCGGAAAGGACCACAATTCGTTAGGAGCGCCGAACATGTAGATGGTGTCGGCCATGCCGCTGTGAATCTTCCCCTTGACCTGGTAGAAGGGTTCGCGTTGTTCGCCATTGCCGATGTCCAACGGAGTGCATAATGTACGTAGTATCCCTATGCCCAAAGGCTCAGCTGTTAACACGTTGTACGCCAAGTGAATGAGCTCGTCGCCTTCGATTTCGCTGGGTTCGCGCTTCCACTCAAGCTCCAACCGTTCAAGCTCGCCTTCTTCAGTGAACTTCACGCCTCTATCCTTGATGATCTCCAAGGGCACGGTCTTAAGAAACTCGATTTTCTTGGCGTTGCCGGTCCACCAGAAGACGTTGCCCCAGCCAACCAAGTACCGGGCAGAAGCCTGCAAAGCCTCATCAAGGCCGACTTCCTCACAGAACGCGTCGACAACTTCCTTAGCAGTTTTGCCCTCACTCTTTTCCTGGTACTCCTCGTTGCACGTAGTATAGAAGCCTTGGCCAGCGATTTGATCAGCCAAGAAGTCGATGCTGGCTCGAGCAGCTAAGTCACCAAGATAAACCTTAGTCATGGTTTCAAAAGGCACTGTGGGTGAAATGCCCATGGCTTTCTCAGTCTCGGTCAAGAACAAGACGGCTTCATGAAAACGAGTCCTGAAACGATTTAAGGCATTACTGAGAGGATTGGGCATGCTTGAGGAAACCGATTTAGAATCATGGTTAATTTGTGAAAATAAGCGTATTTATGCAAGTTGCATAACAATGCTTAAAATTCCAGAGTTAAATTCAATATAGACGAAGGATTTGACCGTTCCCAAGAAACGTTTGAGCCTGCATGTTCCTGCCGACCTTAAGGACTGGATCGAGAAAGAGGCAGAGAAAGAATCCAGAACCGTCAACAACTTCGTTGTCAAAGTCTTGCAGGATAAACGAAGGGAGGTGAATGAGCAACGAAAAGAGTATTGATTATGGCTTTCATGCTGCTCGCAGCGGTTACTACGACTATCCCTGTGGTGGTCGTAGTAGCTCAAGGTGAAGCTGTGCCGGTGATGCCTGAGACAACCTTCGGATGGGTTGTCCTCTCCTGGCTGATCTATGCTGCCGCTGGGCTAATCGCAAGCATCACCAAAACGCCCTCTGAGCCCTTCGACTCTGTTAAGCTCCTAAGAAGCTTCGTTATCATGGTGATAACAGGAGTGACTGCATTGGCTTTCCGAATTGCACCCGCCAACGTTGAAACCCAGTTTGGCGGATTAATCACAACCATAGCAAACGTTGCAGTCAACACTGCACCTGGAGTCTACCTGATCTACCTGCTGGACAAAGCTTCAAAGTTCGTCATGAACCTAAAGGCGAAAATAGAAGCAGCACACGCCCTATCAACACCAGGACCACCCAGCCCATCTTAACACCCAAACGACAGCTTAGATTGGCACTTTCCCAACGTTTTTCCGCTTTGCCAATAGGTTAAAATAGGTACTAACAGCGAGTATTTCTGCGGGATTGCTTTGTCCGGATTGATTTCGGTCGTCAGTAGCCCCGTCACTCTAATGATGAAATTGCGTGAAATAGTCAGAGCCTATCAACGAAAGAGAACGACTGAAGCTCACTTTTTCAAGGCATTTGAGAATGAGATAACGGAATATCTTTCCATCTTCGATCAGATAGCTAAGCATTCTGATGAGCGAATATGGCCGGTCTTAGAATCCATTGGCGAAGAGCTCACTGTTCGACAAATGAATGAGTTGTTTGAGGAATTCTGCGTCTTTCCATTGTTGCAGGCTCAATTAATAGAAGCCTTTATAAGTTTTGCAAAAGCGTGCAGTGAAGTTTCAGCCCTCAGAGGCTTCATGGATGATCTGAAAATATACAATGTTCTCATGTACGATTTTGTCTACACTATGAAGAATACATACGTTGCAGAGAATCGCGTAGAGATTAACGGGAAGTATTATCGTTTCTATCAGACTTATGAAAGAGAGTTGTTTGGAGGAATCAAAGCGGAGGATGTAGAGGATGCTGTGCGAGAAATGCGGGGCTATGTTAAGAAGATGAAGCATTACCTCGAGAAGACCGCTTTCATCAAAAGAAATACAAGAAAGAAATACGTGCGGAATATGCGTTTGCTGGCCACAGCGGCTGAGAGGATGCATATACGACCAACATCAATAGTTGATTTGCGAGCTTATCTTCCAAGAGCTTTACTTCCGCTCGCTGTCATGATTGAAGACTTGATGTGAATCAATCGATTTCCTCTTTTTGGATTTCATGAAGAAGGTCTGAAGAAATGAAGCATAAGCTGATGGAAAGAATCCTAACGCAGGAACTTCAAAGGAAGTTTGAGCAAGCTCCTCATCAACCTTATGAGAAGATCTATATTCTCAAGAGACCCGCTCAGAGTTCAACGCTAAGGAAAAAATGGAACGAATTCTATCGCCCCCGTAATATTGTGCGAGACTTGACCCCGCCTCTGCAGCCTGAAATAGATATGATATTCCGCAGAAGGAACGAAATGATGGCGGTTGAAATAAAGTACTTTGAAGTTAAAGGCAGCAGTCTAAGTCGTTCTTGGTATGAGGGAGTTGAGCAGTCTCTCGCCCTATTGCGTTGGGGGTTCGACTACGTAGCTTTGTGGCAATTGTTTGAAGCCCAGGTAAAGGAAGAGCTTTGGTTTTATGGAGGATGGATGTGGAACTTCGCTCATGCGCCTTCAGAGTTTGGAGGAATAATGCTACCAATTGATTACACTATGATGCAGGTTCAGCAAAGAGAAAATGGATACGATTTCCGTCCAGTGCAACCAGAACGAGATGATGGTGCATTACGCTTAGAATTACTTCCTCCTCCGTATGATCCTACGTTCGTTGTGAGCTGGAGGCATCCGAATCCATTACGAAATTCACCAGAAGCTCAGAAGAACAGGAACACGTTAGTTGAATGGCTAAGAAATCAATAGTTCTTCTTGGAACCGGATAACGCTGTTTAACGCTCATAGCGATTTCTGCGCTTTCTCTGATTCTTGCGCCAACTCTTCCGCCGCTGATCAATGGGTTCGAAGACGCCTAAATGCATGTAGAGAATTGCTTTGGCGACTTGGCTGGGTTCCAGCTGAAACAGGTCAGCAGCTTGCTCTAAGCGGTCCTTGGCCAGAGGCGAGATCCTGAAGGCTATGCGAATGTTCTTTCCATATTTCTGATGGTATTCCTGCTGGGTCAAATTTTTCCACAATCTCCTCTTTTAATGACATTGCATGATGGAAAAGACCATGAAAATGATGTATGCTGGCAATGTTGACGAAGCAATATGCATGTACGTAGTAAAGGCGCATTGGAGTGGACCGGAGACAAATGCCCCGTGGTGACGACAATGCTACATGTCGGGGAAATAGTCTTCATTTGGGCATTCGGCCTCCTTCTGACCACTTTTCGAAGCATTTCTTGTCCAAGGGAAATAGCTTCCCCTTCTTGTTAGCCAAGTAAACGTATGGAGTGCAAGGTTTGCCGCAGCGCCAACATTTCTCAACTTCAGGCATTTTACTACGAGGACTCCCGCTTGATGATGGGACTCGGAAAAGGATCTGACACAAAAACTACGAAGTCTGCAAAATGCAGCTGCCATTCCTTACCTTGCGAGTCGACAGTTACGCCGATAAGCTTCTGGCCTTTTATCTGGTTCAGTAGAAGAAGCGTCTCGCTGACTTGTCTCTGTTTCCGTTCGGACCAAGGCCAAGCAAACTTCAGCATCATTACGAGGACACTCCCTCAGATTTCTCGAGGCTTTCAACGAAGGCTTGATAGAGACCGACCTTCCAGCCTAAGCCATGACGGAACAAATACGCAACGCGATCCTGGTAGAGATGCCGCAGCGCCAGGATCAGGTCTTCCGGGTTCTGGTTCAGCCGCTCCGCCAGCTCATACTTCGTGTCTACAAGAATGAACTTACTTCGAGTCTTTTGGTAATGTTCGATTAGGGCGTCTACTACTACCTTCTCCACATCAGAAAGCGGATTCTGCTGCAGCCACAGGTCAAAACGACTCTGAAACTCAACCCTTTGGAGAAGACTTACGTTCAAGTTTCTTTCTTCTTTCTTCTTTCTTTCATTCAACTTTCGTACTTCTACTACTGTACTCTTTTCCCTCTCCAAATAACAAACAAAATCCTGTCCCAAAACCGTCAAATTCCAAAAAGAAGCGTTTTTCATGACTAATCCGTATTTCTGCATGTTCCAAAGGTAACGGCTGACATAACGGTTTGGTTTCTGAGTCTTTTCACAGATGTCTCTTGTACGAAGTCCACCATGTTTCAATGCATGCAATAGGTCTTCGGTGAAGCCTCGCACCCTGGCCAACGCCTGAGAAGAGGTAGTAGTAGATAGTGTAGGCGTTTCCCGTGGTGATGCGAGCGCTTCAGCAGCCAAAAAATCACTATTCCCCAAGCTGTATGGCTCGCAGGACTTTGTCGCTGAGCTCTTTGTTGAAAGTCTCCTTGCTAACTTGGACTTCGTTGCCAAGTTTGTCGGTCTTCCACTTCTGTTTGAACAACGTGTTCCAGTTCTTGGCGCCGCGCTCAATCCTGAGCAAATTGCAGAATTCGCGTCGATAATCTGAGCCAAGCAAGGCCTGAATGAAGGCGGCTTTGACGTCGTCGATATGATTGTCGCAGGTCAGTCGAGCGTGAAAACCATTTACTGTGTCATGGATTTTAATCTTGACGACTTTAAGCCCGAGATACTTCAGGATCCAAATGCGGTCAAGGAACGTACTGAGACCATATTTGCCATCTAAATCAAGCTTCAGCGTCTTCATGGTTTCGCGTCCCACCTACAAAATTCCTCGCAACGATTCTGGCTTTGTACTGAAAACGAAGCTCGCCATCAGGCTGAAGCCAGACCGTTACTTCATCAGCCTCTATCAACTCTACAAGAGGGCCAGCAAGATCATCATCACCGGGCTCGCTTCTTACACGTTGAACAGCCTCTTCTTTTGAAAGTCGCCTGCAATCCAAGTCTGGAACATGATTGCTCATTTGGCTTCAGCCTCTTAGAGCAGTAGGCTTGCCAGGTACTTTGGCACCTTGTCGACGTCGTCGTTACTGAGTACATCCTTCAGTTCTGCTGCCAGCCTCTCCTTCAGAGTCCAGCGCACAATTCCATTCTCTTGGACGATTAGCCATGCATCCACAAGTGGATCGATCACATTCATTTGAAATAAACCGACAGCTCTACCTGTGAATTTTGTTTGACCGCCATAAACGAAGTTGTAGAGGTCGTTGACAGGGGCTTGTTTTCGTTCATGAAGCCACCATGCTGCCTTCTTTGCCGGTTCAGGCAATTCTTGAATCTTTGTTACGATTCTGTTGACAACTTCGTTTCTGACCAATTCCTTGATGCGTTGGTCGACGTCGACTGTGACCACGGGAATAGGTCCTGGACCTTGGCTGAGTCGCTGGTTGATTCGTTCATCAACGTCTGCAACAGATATGCCAGGCATGCTTGGAATGGCGCTTGGCGTACTCGTAGTAACCTGCGCCGGCATAAGCTCCAAGAGACCCTCTTTGATCTTTTGAAAAGCCTCAAGTTCTTTCTCTAAGCGAGCAATCTTCGAATTTTTCTCGGTGATGTCAGTCTGGTATCGTTCTCTGAAGTCGCCAAGTTCTTTGTAGGCAGCCGCTGTATCGTCTTTGATGAGCTCGATTTTTTTCTCAGCTTCTTCTCTCGCAGCTTTCTCCTTTTCCCATGCTTCTTTATAATCCAAGTTTGTGTCCTCCGATACTCGTGAAACAGGTTTGAGATACGTGTCCCGTATGTACTCTGGCGTTAATCCGCCTCGAGCAACCCTGGCGCCCAGATCTCCAGGTGCGCCGACGGGCAGAGCATAGACTGCTCCTACGTACATGGGGCGTTTGCGAACCAAGATCCAGTGCCCAAGCTTCAGTTTCATGATGTCGTCAGCAGAGATCTTGCCCCTCGCCTCAGGAATCAAATCGAGAGTATGTTTTACTTCGGTGATGTGGTCCTGTGTGCCCAGAAATTTGATGGCGCATGCTTTCAATGGATCCTTGTCGGTGACAGCCAAGAATTGAGTTGAAATCCAGCCAAACAAGCCGGTTTTGGCGCCCTGCGTCATAACATTCATGATCGCTCGAGTCGCAGCGGAGCTGTAGCCCTGCGGTAGAAACTTGAATGCTTCATCAATCACGCCTATCGCGTTGCGCCGGTATACTCGTAGTAAATCCTCAAAACTGTTTTTCATGACGAGCTGCTGGGCTTCCAAGCTGAATTCATTAATCACCATGCGGTTAAGCCCATCGTGCAACTCGAGTCTTGGGACGGTTTTGACTTTGGCCGTTTCAGTTTGTAGACGCTCGAGCAGGTCGTACAGAACTCGGTAAGCGTCTCGAAGCCAAGCATTCTTGGTCTTTTCCTCAGCGTCTCGTGCTCGAGCAATAATATCGCCGAAGCCTTTAGCAGCCTCAGTCAACCTACTAAGAGTAGCATAGTACGGCGTGAGTCGACGTCGGAACATACTCTCTAACAAACCGATGAGCACAAAAGCATCAGTTGTCTCCCTAAGACAGACTGGAACTTCCTGACCAAAACCAGCATAATCCGCCTCAGTTTCCTTAGTGTCAAATATCAGGATCTTATAGCCAAGGTCGACAGCCCACTGGCTCAACCTCTTAATCAACGTGGTTTTGCCGCTGAACTGAGTCTGCCCAATTATAGCGTAATGAAACGGTTCGATGTTGACTGGCTGACCAGTAGACATCTCAAACAAGAACCCTGGGAGACTCTTCTCAGACACACTCAAAACAAAGCCTCCATACAGGCGGTGGCTGCCGCAGGCCTGGGCTGTTTAACCTGCGGTTTTGGGCCGTCGCTACTGTCAGGACCTAACTGCACCGTGGAGCCCCTGGACAGGGCGGGATGATTCCTTTCGGAGTATGCGTGCAGCTGAGTCCTCTTGGCAGCCTCGCTCACGTTCAGCCACCGCCCTTTTTCTGTGTCAGCTTCTTTCTGCCCACTGTCTGCTCGTCTGTGAAAAGCCAGTAGAACACGCCTGCCCTGGTGACTTTGCCGTTGTGTTTCTTCAGGTCCTCGAGCATGGCTTTGAAGTCAGCTGTGTCGTCATAGTGCGCTTTTTCGTAGGGTCCTTTCGTGCCGTCTTGTGGCAGCCACTTGAACTTGTCCGGATTCCATTCGCCCAACTCTGCCTTGCTTAAGAAGTTCAAGTAGGCGTCGATTGCTTCGACAGCTGTCTGCAAGCCATTCCTGACGTCAGACAGCATTTTGCCCAATTCCAACTCAGAGGGCTTCTGTTCTTGCTTACTCACCGTCTGGAACCTCCTCTTCCATCTGATCTAACTCTGGATCCAATGGCTCCTCCAGGACGGCTTCCTCTCTTCTGGGCGGCTCTCCAAAATCGCATACTACGTACACACGGTTCGCCCGGTAAGCAAAATGCTTGAAAAGAGGGCAGCGAGGTGGACCTTCGCACTCTATTTTGGCATCGACTTTTTTCTTGTCTCTGGGGCATTTCACCGTTATGTCTGCAAGTAGGGTTGGCATGTACGTGGTAACCTCACATGAAGTGATGCAGTTTTGGCGGGACCGGTCGCTTGCCCCTCCAGCCTCGCCTCAGCATGCTCTGAGTTGTTTCGTCGGTTTTGTCCAAGAGCTCTAACGCTCTTTGCGTCAACTGGAGAAGTTCGTCAGCTGTTACGATTATGATGTGCCAACCCGAATCTTGCAGAAAGAAGTCTTCGTCGATAGGGCTTTCTTCAACGATGAGTCCGAGTACTTCGCCGTTCAAAGGTTGTTTTGTGCTGTAATGGGCTTTTACAAGGTCAAATGGGAATTCCTTGAATGGACCCCGCCCTTTTTCGCTGTTGAATGTCAGGTCGATTATGGCCTCTCGAGTACGGAAGAAACCGTCGACTCGCTTAATCCTCGAGAAGGCCTTCAACAGCATGCTGACTAACACTCAAGAGCTCTCTTCAATTGCCCTGCTTTGGCTTGAGCAAAAACCTCTGCCACAATGTCAGAAACGCGTTTGCGAATCTCCTGAACAATATCTGCTCTGTCTTCGACGCAGAGTCGCGTGAACGCCTTCGGGATGGGCACTGTTACAAAGTGGCTCTCTGACCCGGGTCTGAAGTTGCAGATGTGGCAACGCTGGCTCTCTGGCACGTGAGCAATCAATGCTTGCTGCACCGACTGGCCAGGCTCAAGTTTCACGACTTCGTCAAGATCAAAGCAGCGGCGTACCACGTGATCGCCAGCGGTGCGGTGTTCAACTTCAACCATGCCATTTTTGAGGTCGAGTCCTCGAACGCGCAGCGGACCACGTCGAGCAACTCTGGGCAAAAGAACAACAACTTGGTCGCCAAGCTGCAGATCCCTGGTCACTGGGCTGTCCTCCTGGCTTGATGGAGTTCCAAGAGGTCTTTTACAGCGAACCGTATGGCTTCACAGCGACTGGGATACAACTTAGCGTCAACGAGATCCTGGAGACCTGCAATGTACTGCTTAGGTAAATAAAGCGTGATCAGTTTCAAAATCTATGCTCCCTTCTCTTCGGACAATAGCTTCCGGATGGCAGCCTTCACGATCTCAGCTCTGCTGCTGAAACCATGTTTGCCAACAAGTTTGTCAACCTCGTCCGCCAGTTCCTTCGGGATGCTTATTGTTACGTATTCGTTACTCATGCATTACCCCTGAGAGACTCTTAGCAGCGCTGAGAATATTTAACGCTTGCGTAATGTGTTACCCGTACGTTACTCACAATAGCTTTATCAACCATTACGCATACATAACTAATGGGTGATACGATGTCTGGAGAGAGTCACGTAACAGTAAAGATTCCAAGAGAACTCGTTGAGGAAATGGATAAACTCCTTGGAAAGCACGGTTTTCGAAGCAGAGGAGAAATCGCAAAGGAAGCAATACGACGATTCATGGAAAACTACAAAGACATTCTTGAAGCTCCCGTACTTGCCGATCTCAATTTGAACGAGCACGGGGTGCAGATCGCTGAAATACAAGGAAACAAGATCGTGGGTGTGGCTCAAATCTATTTCAAACCGCCAAACAAAGTCCTTTGCGAGAAGGACGAATCAAGCGATTGCCGCCACGTGAAATTCGCCCTCGAGTTGCCCGAAGTCCAAGAGATCCTGCGGAAGAAAGGATGGAAACCCAAATAGGAGACCGATAGATGACTGCGCCTTTTAGTTATGAGCTTTTTACAGAAGAACAAATAACCAAGCGGCTGTTTAAGAGCCTCGCCTCGGCAAATGCTGTGGTTGCCCAATCATGGCGTGGCTACGGTACGCGTGTAGACAGAAACAGAACAGAACGATATTATTTCAATCGCGAATTCGATGTAGCACAATTCGTAAGGCAAACAACTCAACCTATTTTTGGGGGGCCTTTCCACAGTCTTTCGCTGTATGGGTATGAAGTTAAAGGGTACACAAAAGACAAGAAAGGAAGATGGATTCGACCTGCATATGCAGCAGGAATAGAGCAGGCCCTCGTTCTGCTTCAACAAGGCGCAGACTGGGCTTATCTGGTGCTACCGGCGACACTATCTGACGACGAATTTGAGAGAATGAAGCAATTATTCGCACTCTGCGACACATGGTGTCAATGCATCGGAATCACCTTTGCTGCTATAGACGGAACTTTTTTTCCTTATAGGCACCCTCAACAGAACCCTCATACTACTCCTGACAAGAAGAAAACGTTGCTGCTTAGACTCATCAGCGACGGGTATGTAAAGGAAATAAGCACGGCGGATTGGGCTAAGAAACACGAATTCTAATACAAACCGTATACCTCAAAGAAGGGCTGAAAATCAAGATGAGTGCGTTCACTAAACGAGGAGCCCGATATTTCCTCATAATGGGAGTGATGATAATCATCTTGGCATTCTATTCCATTTTCCAAATTCCATGGGATTCGCTGAGAAGACTTGGGTTAGAGGAGTTAGGTTGGAGCCTTTTCATCAGTTCCATCATCCTCATATCCTTAGGAATGACCGAAGTCGCTGTGGCTTGGCTCGTGGGAAAACACCTTGAGTAGGTAGCCTAAAGGAGAAAGTTGGAAACCAAAATGAAGGAAATAGGCTTTGTCAAGGTCAAATGTCGCTGCGGTCATCTTAATTTGATCGCTGCTGAAAAGCCCTGGACCGTTGAGGAGCCCATCTATTGTGAAAACTGTGGAAGAATCATCGTAGCAAAAGAAAAGAGCCTATGGAAAAAATGGGGAGATAAAGTAAAAGCTGCTGTCTCGCGTCATCTCTGGCCAAGGACAGCTTGAAACGCAGGCTCCAAGTTGAATAGCTCCTTGAGCTCGTCGCCGTTCTTGTTTTCAACGTCAATCCTGAGCCAGTCAACAACAAAATACTCCAGCCACTTCACTGGGTCGCCGTACAGTCTTCTCACATAGTCCACAACAGCCTTCGGCAGCCTCAATGCCACAAGTTCAAACTCAACATCCATGAATTTTCCTCCTCCATTTCAGTTTCGGCAAAAGAAAGCTTAGAGATACGACAAAAACAAAAAGAAAGAGGGTTAGTTGAGGGCTTTCTGCCTCAACTGATTTTTGCCAATATCTCTTTGCCGGCTTTCAACGTCCTCGCCTGCAGGTCGGTGATCCACGCTGGGTTGAAGTAATTTCTCATGAAAACGTTGGTAGAAATCCGCCCGTGAATAAAGTCGATTTCAGGTTGTGTCAGATGTTTCGTTAACACGCTTCCGTGTAGCTCCCGGATATCGCCGAACCTCAACTTCAAACCTTTTCGCTTAATCCTGTTGGGTAACAAATCCACTGATAATCGTTGACCAGCCGCGATTTTCTCAACCAAGTCTTTGGGCACGAAGCTAATGAACGCTTTCTTGCTCTTCCGAATGAACAACTCTTTGTACCTGAAGTGCTCCAGGATCTGCCTTTCCTCTTTGTAGTATTCGCCGATGTGACCTGCCCGTGTCAGTTGCCCGATCAGATTCCAGGATTCAATCGCCTCCACATACCGTAATCCCGTGGCAGCCATGAAGTCAATAAAGTCTTTGTGTTCCGCGAACTCTAACTTCACGCGTCGCATCCACACGTAGATCTCGTCACCACGAACATTCTTTGTTAACCTGGCGATCACGACGTCGTCTGCCGATTTGCCGCCCCACTTCAACCCGTAATTGTGGACCAGTTGCTTAAAATCGTCGTAGACGCCGAGAAACTTCGCCAGAGCTGATAACGCCTTCAACACGTGGCAGCGTTTGTCATCTGTCAGAGTTCGTAGTTCGCTGAGATTCCTGGTTAAGAGGCAGTGTCCAAATTGCCGAGCATAATTCCTCCGCTCACTCGCCTGCTTACGTCTAAACGCCCCTGCCAACCATGTCTCAAACCCCGCCCAATCAATGGCTCCTTCACCACCTGGCAGGAGAGGACCTGCGACCTGAGACATGGACACTGAAGGTAACAATGGCGCCCCGCAGGTGCCAGTCGCCCTCACACGGCGAAGGTCGCAGGTTCAAATCCTGCCCGGCCCACTAAAAAAGATAGTGTTTAATGTTCTAGTACTTACTTCCACAAAGAAAATAAGGCGTCATGCGACTATCAATCGATGCC
>Ga0315310_10000395_pt1 | contig 28204 bp, 26 predicted proteins | sample TDP5_MG_FD_203630 | JGI IMG/M metagenome (GOLD analysis project Ga0315310, IMG submission 203630) | Freshwater sediment microbial communities from Lake Towuti, South Sulawesi, Indonesia - TDP5 | ecosystem: Environmental > Aquatic > Freshwater > Lake > Sediment | place: Indonesia: South Sulawesi...
TATATCCAGCTTCAATTACTGCCCGTGCTGGCTCTTTCAGATCCTTCACAAATCGAGTGAATGCTGCTTTTTTGTTTAACACGCTTGTTTCCATAATTAATTTACCTCGTTCATCAACCATGGCAACTTGACTATATACCTTGTGACAGTCAAAGCCTAAGTTTATCATGTTACCTCCTTTGACTATATTATACTCATTTTTCAGGAGGTAACAAATTTCATTATACCATCTGAATTCAAATCAGAATCCATCTCAAATTCAACCACCTCCTCAAAATGACAAGGCATTAAGCCTTTATATATCTTTCGACAAAGCCCTCTTGACATCAGTAACCAAATTATTATAATTGTAAGCGAGGTGACTATGCAGCCTAGCAAAATAGGATTGGAAGTTACGCTTATTAAAAATTCTACAAAAGTTATTCGAATTAATCATATTTCATTAATGCTGAGATTCATATGAATAAATTTTCGTGTTTTAATTTGAATTTTTTACTTCTTACTTTTTACTTCTTACTTCCTCCTTTCTTAGCTGCCCAGACCCCGGAATGGGTGTATCAGCATGAGTCTCCGTATCCTAATGCGATTGCAGTTGATAGTGCAGGAAACACATATACAACGGGCTGTATTGCTCGGAATGATACTGGAGGTGTTGGTATAATTGCATTATACCCTGTGGGTGTTTTAAAATGGCTTTATTTTAGAGATTTTGGTAGTGGTGGAACTGGTGAAATCGGTAAGGACATAGTTTTCAAGTTCAATAGAATTTATCTAACGGGCGGAACCGGGATGAATCAGTTAGTGGTTGTATCAATTGATACCTCAGGACAGGAACTATGGCTCTATGGCGATACTCTTGCTGCCGAGGGTCGAGCAATAAGTATTTCATTTTCTCAAAATTTATATGTTGCTGGAATAAAGTATCCTTCGCCACCGGATTGGGTGGTGATAAAGTTGAATTCCTTAGGCAACGAGGTTTGGCGCTATGTTTATGATGGACCAGCAGGTAGTTATGATGAGGCGGCGGATATTGCAATTGATAGAAATGAAAATATTTATGTTGGTGGTTATTCTACCGGCATTGGCACAAACACTGATTTTACAGTAATAAAACTTAATTCTGCGGGTAATGAAAAGTGGGTTTACCGGTATAATGGTCCAGCGAATTTACGGGATGAAATAGAGACAATTGCACTTGACACCTCAGGCAATGTTTATATGACTGGTTGGTCGAGTGGTTTTGATTGGGATATTTGTGTTATAAAAATTGATTCTGCCGGTAATGAGCAGTGGGTGTACCGGCATAATGGCTCAGCAGACTGGTCTGATCGTTCATATGATTTAGCAATTGATGATACAATGAATGTTTATGTTTGTGGTGGTTCTTACGAGGATACAATACCGTTATTGACCGTTATCAAGCTTGATTCTGATGGCAATGAGCAGTGGTGTTATCTGAGTGCGGGACCATCAGGTAGAGGTGGTGGTGCTGGTTGTATTGCCCTTGATGGATTTGGTGGCGTATATGCTGGAGGTGGTTATCGTAATGCATCTGGCCGTCGGCAGATTGCATTGGTTAAGCTTGACACTGCTGGCAATGAACTATGGACCTATATTCATCCCCATATCCCGCCTTCTTCAAATTATGATAATACCAGCGATATCGTTGTAGATATCGCTGGCAATATTTATGTTTGTGGAAAAATTGCAGTATTATCATTTAATGACGATATTGTGGTTATGAAATTTGCCGCACCGGTTAGCACGAGGGAGGAGATGTATAATAACCTAAGAATCAATATTGTTGTTTCTATTCTGCGAGGTGGTATAGAATTATTTCCGCGGAAGGACGGTAACCTAGAAATCTATGATGTTTTAGGACGGTTGGTTGTAAGACAGACTCTGTGTAAAGGTAGTAAATACTTCTGTCCTTTGTCTACTGGTGTTTATTTTGTAAAACTGACCTCAGAAGGAAAGACAGCAGGTAGAAAAGTCATAATTTTGTGAAATGGAGGATAAAATGAGAGAGACAAAATTAATCCTGTTAATGCTCCTTTTAGGAGCAACTGTATTAAATGCCGGGTATATCACACCACCGCTTCAGGCGGTGCTGGACACCCTTTCGCCCAAGGCTAAGACAAGAGTATGTGTCCATCTGGTTGAAAAGCCGAATTTATCAAGATTTCCGCAGAAGGCCTATACCGCGAAGATTAAATACCTGAAAGAATTTGCACACAGAAAACAGACAGCTTTAATTGAGTTCACAAATTCTTATGGTAATCTTGTTGAGAATGTGAGGTCTTTTTGGGTTTTCAGTGGTTTTACGTTCAGAGGGACAAAGAATGTAATTATTGCTGTAGCGGCAAGACCAGAGGTAGAATTTGTTAGTGGTGGTATTATCGGCGATATAAAAGAACCATTTGGTTATGGCCCACCGCCACCAGAGCGGGAATGGAACATTGAAAGAGTCGGTGCAAACCAGGTATGGCTCCATGGTTATACTGGCGATGGAATCGTAATTTGTATATTTGATACCGGGATGTTGATTAATCATGAGAGTTGGTGGACCGACGAGTACAATCACAAATGGCGCTTAGGACCAGAACCAAACCCATGGTATTATGCCTGGCATGACGAGGATCCTGAACAGCCTTCAGGCACACCAATTGATTATTGTGACTGGGGTCATGGCACCTTTGTTGGTGGTATTGCGATTGGCGGTGATGGTTATACAACACCTTTACGGGACATTGGCGTTGCGCCTGGTGCGAAATTAATTGCTTGTACTCATGGTACAGATATTACATTTGATGGATTTCATGGATGTTTTCAATGGATAGCCGAATTAACCAATACTCCTTATGGCAATCTTGCTCCGGATGTCGTGAACTGTTCCTGGGGTGCAAAAAATGGATGGGGGACTTCAATCGAATTTTGGGAGGATATACTGACTTTACGAAATCTTGGTATCATTTCTGTTTTTTGTATTGGAAATTATGGGCCTCCCAATGATCCCAACTGGCCGCCGGGAAATTATCCAACAACCATCGGAGTTGGTGCCACTGATTATGACGACGTGAAAGCAGATTTCAGTCTTACTGGCTATGCGCCAAACCAAGAGCCATGGAATGAAGAACAATACTGGTCAAGACCTGATTGGCAACGTATGGCAGTTGATTTAGTTGCACCTGGGACAAAATATGAATATCAAGAAATCGGTATCTATTCAGCCGATAAAAACGACCCACTTGGATATAAACATGGCTCTGGCACTTCAGCAGCAACTCCTCATGTTACCGGTGCAATTGCCTTGATGTTACAGGCATCAAAAGAATACTGGGGATATGAGTTTGATTATTACACGATCTATGATATTCTGGTTCAAACTGCTGACCCGGTGGGACAGGGTGTGCCAAATATTGAATATGGCTGGGGTCGGCTTGATTGTAAAGCGGCCGTGGAGAGTGTATGGACCTTCCATTTAAAATCATCTACGCCAAGTGCTTTAGCCAATAATAATCAACGAAAGACTATTTATTTTCCAACGAATAACACAATTCATCTCGTTTATCAGGTTGGCAGGACTCTTTATCAAATGGGGACACACATACGCTACACATGCTCTGCCGACAATGGCCAGACCTGGTCAATAGAAGAAAACCCAGGTGAAGGTGAAGCTCCCTGTCTGGCGCTTGACAATAATGGTAATCCTCATTGTGTATTTAAAGATGCCGGCATGATACTATATAATCGCCGGATTAATGATTCCTGGTTAGGCCCTGACACCATCTATAACACCATTCTTGCTTGGGATATTTTACCGCCGTCATTTGTCATTTATGGAAATGACGGCTATGTTGGTTTTGAGGCTTATGGTGAAGCGGGCAGTGATCTAAATATTGGAACGTTCGATATTACTGCCACAAATCCCGTCCTTGAATATATAAACTTAGACCGCACACAAGACTATCGGTTTGGGGCGCCTGGTTTGGGTTTGAATCAGGATGGCCTGCATATCGTTTATACCCGCATAAACAATGGCGTTCGCGAAGTCTTTTTCCGTTCGAGCTTCAACGACTGGCAGTTGATACCCGTTTCCAATCAAGACGGCGTTGCATCGACAAATCCTACTTTGATCTGCACGCCAACAAAGGTCTGGATTTTTTGGGAAGAAGATAATCCTTCGGATATTTACTATCGCGTCTGGACAAGAAACGGTTGGGAAAACGACCCTACATCTGTCTTTATCAGCCCGTCACTTTCATGCGGTCCTCGTGCCTTTTACAATACTACCTATCCGGATATCATATACGTAACCTGGTCTGAATACGTTGACTTAACATTTCAATGGGATATATATGTTGCTGCATATGCAAATGGTTGGCAGAATCCGATTAATGCCAGTAACACTCCTAATGTTGATTCAAAAGATCCTGATATGAAATATCTGAAGCGGTTTAATGTGTTTCATCTGTAGTAACACTCCTAATGTTGATTCAAAAGATCCTGATATCGTGTACATTCCTTCTTTAGGAATACTGGTTGAACCTTATATAGAAGGTTGTGAGTTGTGGTCAGCACGAGGAAAATTCTTACCTTTATATGAAATTAAAGTGTATTGTTCGTCCCAGCCGCCAGGTGGTGGCCCCCAAGCTCGTGGCAATCAATCAATAAAACGATTCTTCTTTCACAACATCTATCCAAATCCGACAAAAGGCTACTTTAATATCAAGTTCAATTCGCCGGATGAACGCAGGGTCTCGATCAAAATGTATGATGTTAGTGGTCGATTAGTACAAAACCTCTTTAATGATAGAGCAAAAATCGGAATGAATGAATTTCTGCTTACCTCAAAAGATTTATCCTCTGGTATATATTTTGTTAAGATTGAAACCAAAGCTTACAGTAAAACAGAAAGGGTAATATTCTTAAGATAGATTAGATAAAGGGAGTACATTAGTCCTCCCAATCGAAAATTCTAACAGGATTCTGAAAAAAGAATAGAATTTCGAAAAAAAGAAAAATAAACTGTCCTTTCCTTGCTTACCTTTGTCTCGGGCTATTCATCTTTACCTTATCAATCAACTCCGCAGCTTTCTGCTTGCTTATGTCATAACTAACCAAAACACCCAATGTCTTTAAAAAAGCGATCTGCCTGGGTGTTGCTCGTTGCTGCTGCCGTCCCTGCTCGCGTTGCAATAAAGCCAACTGCATCCTCTTATCCTTGCCCATTTCGTGTGCCAATTCGGCCCAAACTTATTTGTTTGGTTGCCGAATTGAGCATCCCGTAGTCTGCGTAGCATGGTGCGGGACTACCTTTTTGTTTCGACGGGCTGAATGACCTCCAGCCCTTCAAATTTATTATGGAACTTACCCCTGGTTGCAGGATTAAACCCGCTGGTGGTTTTTCGCTCGGAGAAAAACAAGTCGCAGACCGAAAAACTTAAATGACTGAAGCAAATAATAGCTTTAGTCCGAAGCCCGAGCTAACAAGTTTTTATCCGTATGAATCCGCCTACATCCGTTTGAATCCTCAGTTAAACCTTGTTTGGAATTTGGTTCATTGTAATTTGGAATTTGTTTCGAATTTCGTGCTTCGAATTTCGGATTTTTCTTGTTAGTATCGGGGTCTGAAAGAGCAAGGCAAACTCACTAATGCGTGAGGCAAACTTGTTTTGAAAGACTCTTTTATGTTTTTCGCCTTAACCGAAGGTTGAGGTTGTTTTTCGGGTTTTCGATAATCAATTTGAATAATTTTAGAGATTAACTTGATTTTTTAAAAATTTTAGATACAATTTAATCTGTCGAATTTTTAGGAACATATTATTATGATTTCTAATTTTATATTAAACCTTTACCGCTTTACCTTTATTCCTGAAACCAGTATCAATATGCCGAGGTTCAATAAAGGAAATGTCTTAAGAGGGGCTTTTGGGTCTTCGCTTAAACATATTGTATGTGCAATATCTGGGCAGGAATGTGGTAATTGTCTTTTAAAAGAGAAGTGCGCCTATACCCTTATTTTTAATCCCATTGGGCTTGGGCCAGCAAAAAGGCTGCAGAATACACCGCGCGGTTTTGTAGTGAAGCCGCCATTGGAGACCGATACTGAATATTCAAGTATTAAGCCCCTCTTTTTTGAAATGGTATTGATTGGCGACCGTATCAATTATCTACCCTATGTCCTGGTTGCCCTTATGGAACTCGGTAAGTATGGCATTGGCGAAAACCGTGGTAAATTCAAAATTGGTGATATTAGCATTTTAAAAGGCGGCAATTCTGAGCCGATATATGATCCGGCAACCAATACTGTCCGAAATCTTTCTTATTCTATTACTGGAAACGAGATTATTGAATATGCAAGAGGCTTAAAACCATCGGGAATTACTCTGCAATTTTTGACACCTACGCGCATAAAATATAATCCCACTGGTGAAAAAGGCAAAAGCGAAGTTGTCCGGGTCCCTGAATTTCATCATCTAATCCGTCGGCTTCGGGATAGAGCAAATGCCCTTGCTACAACTTATTGTGGTGGTCCGCTTAATATAGACTTCAAAGGCATTGCCGAGCGGGCAAAAACAGGAAAGACAAAAGAGATAAACCTTATATGGATTGAGAAAAGAAGGCATAAAAGAAATGAACCATACTACCATGACCAAAGTGGATTTATTGGCAGTATCACCTTTGAAGGCAACTTAACCGAATTCCTACCCCTGCTGGTTCTTGGTGAATACATCCATGTTGGTGAAGATGCAGTCTTTGGCAATGGCTGGTATAAGATAATAAACTGATTTGCTGGGGAAATGTTTCAGAACTTTTAAAAGCTTATTGACTTTTCACTGCTTTTAATTATACTTTTTGTAATGAATAAAGAAAATATTATAAAAATTTTAGAAGAAGTAGCTGAAGAAGCAAGGCAAAAATACAGAGCAAGGATAAAAGGAATTTTTGGTTCTTTTGTAAAGGGGGAAGAGCAGAAAACAAGCGATATTGACATTCTTGTTGAATTTGAAGAAAAGGCTGACCTTATCGATTTTGTAGGTTTATCAATTTTTCTTGAAGAAAAAATCGGGGTCAAAGTTGATATTGTTCCTTACGATACAATAAGGGCGGAGATAAAAGAGAATATCTTGAAGGAAGCAATTTATTTATGAGGGACCCCAAGCTTTATCTGAAAGATATCTTAGAGGCTATATCCGCAATAGAGAGGTTTGTAGAAGGCTTGGAATTTGAAGATTTCAAAATGAACGACGAAAAATCAAGTGCGGTAATAAGAAAGTTTGAAATTATTGGCGAAGCGGTTAAAAATATTCCGGAGAATATAAAAGAGAATTATCCTGATATTTCTTGGAAAGAAATGGCTGGATTTAGAGATAAACTCATCCATTTTTACTTTGGAATAAAATATGAACTTGTTTGGCATACAATTAAAAATCGTCTGCCTCAGGTCAAAGAATATCTAAGCAAGATTTTAGAAGAACTTGAGAAAAGTCAATAATGGATATACAGTATAAGGAATTTATCAACGGTAACCCATATTCTCCCCGGGTTGCAACTTACAAAGCACTGACACTTTATTGTCATGCCGAACTTGTTTCGGTATCTCAAAATAGCCCCAACCGACACCGGCAAAAGCGAGGCGGTGTTTATGCCGTTTGAAAAAGAAAAGTGCTATTTCTATGTATCGTTTATCAAGGGCATTGAGATTGACTGATAAGAAGGCAGTGGAAAATGAATAGCGAACAATCAGCATTTGATACTAAATACCTTGAATTAATGATCGGGGGGCTTTATCACGACATAGGTAAATTTTGGCAGAGGGCAGAGAAAGATAATAAGGATTTAATGAAATTTATTAGTGCAGAATTTAATATTAGTGGCTCTGGAATGCCGGAACATCAATTTTGGAGTGCATATTTTCTAAAAAATATCATTGGCATGAGCGTAGCTTCGGACAGAGCAAAAAACCATCACAACCCAGACGATCTGTTTGATTATATTATCGCAATTGCAGATAAGTTGTCGGGAGAAGAAAGAGAGGATAGGGAAGAAAGTGAAAGGGCTGACCCATCAATGGAACCTCTTATATCGATTTTTTCGCAGATAAAAAATATTAGGAATGGAGTCTCTGGACCCCCTATATATTATCATTCTCTCGTAGGGGATGAGTTGAATATAGAAACTTTATTCCCTAAAGAGAAGAAAGAGGATGCATTTAAGCAAAAAACTTATAAGACTCTATGGAAGGATTTTGAAGATGCAATAAAGAAAACCAATTTAAATGTATCCGATGACAAAAAACTTACAAGATTTTATCATTTATTAGAAGTTTATGCAACCTCCATCCCATCTGCTGCCTATTATTCAGTAGCAGATATATCCCTTTTTGACCATTCAAAGACTACTGCCGCTATTGCTGCTTGCCTCTATCAGTATTCAAGAAAAAAAATATTAGATTTGAACAAAATTCATTCTGCCCTTGTTGCAAAATACAAAGAAAAATCCTGTGAATTTTCTGATATTCTCGATACACGAGCCTTTACCCTTTTAGCTGGAGATATTTCGGGGATTCAAGGTTTCATCTATGATATATCTTCAAAAGGGGCTGCAAAAGGTCTCAAGGGTCGCTCTCTATATCTATCCCTTCTACCTGAGACTATTTCAAAATATATTGTTAGAAAACTCTCTTTGCCTTATACAAATATCCTGTTTTGTGGCGGTGGGCATTTTTATCTCCTTCTGCCATTATTGGATGAAAATGAGATAAACGGTTTACAAGGAAAAATAAATGAAATTCTATTCAATGCCCATAAGGGAACTTTCTCACTTGTCGTAGCAGGTGTTTCTCTCAACTTTAATGACTTTAGCGGTGATGCATTGGGGAAGAAATGGGCAGAAGTGTTTGGCAACATTCAACCTAAAAAGAAAACTAAATTCAAAGAGATTATGTTGGAAAAGCCCAATGAGTTTTTTGGTCCTTTTGAATTTCTGGAAAAACTTTGTAAGGTTTGTCGTTCAAGAGAAATCACTAATCTTGAAGAAGAGAAGTGCAGTTTCTGCGAAAGTTTTGAAGAATGGGGCGAAAAAGTTATAAAGGAAGACATTCTTATAGAGAGTATTGTGTCAGAGACGCCTTTAACTAATTATACTAATGTTACCGAGGTCTTTAAGGCCTTTGGATTTGACCTTGATTTCAAAGAGTCTCCAGAGGATTTGGGATTAAACTACGCTGTGAATAAAAGAAAATTCTGGGAAACAGGTTGCGACGGGTTCGTATATCTTCCTAACCATACACCATTAGAAAATGGCAAGATAGTGGATTTTGACCATCTATCTGATAAGGCATCTGGGAAAAAAAGATGGGCTGTGCTTAGAGGTGATGTGGATAACTTAGGATTAATATTTGGAAAAGGTCTTGAAAATAGAAGCATATCAAGAGTTGCTTCTTTGAGCAGAAATTTCAGCTTATATTTTACATTCTGGTTAAATGAGATATGCAAACAGGATAGATTTAAGGATAAAACCTATGTCATTTATGCAGGGGGAGATGATTTCTTTATTGTTGGAAGTTGGGATGTAATGCCAGATCTTGCAATGTCTATAAATGAAGACTTTAGAAGATTTACCTGTCAGAATCCTCATATAACATTGTCCAGCGCGAATTTTATTGTTCCGTCCCAAAAGTATCCTCTCTACAAAGCTGCCGAGATTTGCGGTATAGAACTGGATGAGAAGGCAAAGTCAGAAGATAAAGATAAAATTGCTTTTCTTGGGAGAGCCTTTACATGGGACGACTTTGGAAAAGTTTATGACTTAAAAGAAGCAATAATTGAGCTTGTCAAAAAGCAAAAAGTCTCGAATGCTCTTATTCAAGCCATTTATTCAGGCTTTGCTGAGTTCAAAAACTACCAAAAAGGTGAATATCCTATCCATAGGGTATGGAGGTTAATCTATAGCCTTTCAAGACTTGCTAAAAGGCATAAAGTGCAAGAAAAGATGAAAGAAATAGAAGACAAGTTAGTTAGGGAAAACTACAATCTTGAAATAGGTGGCCTTTACGCTGCCCGCTGGGCAGAGTTGGAAATTTAAAAATTGAAGGAGGCATAAAATGAATCAAGACCAAGATATCAAAACAATACTTGGAGGCAATAGTGAAAGAATGATCTCTTTTGCAGAGACTTTTGCTAAGAATAATCTCAAAGGAAAATCAACTTCATCTATCAGAAAAATATACGCGGAAGTTAAAAAGATGAAGGCGTTTGATAAGTATAAACTTGATTTGTTGCGTGCCAAACTTGCCTATGTGGCAAAAAGGCATTACGGGTTATCATCTCTTACCGACCTATTGGATGCAACCATAAAAGAAGTGAAAGAGGAAAAATCCTTTAAATATTTTAAGGATTTCTTTGAGGCTGTTCTTGCTTATTTTTATAAGCATGGCAAAGAATAAAGGAGGCGCAAAATGGCAGACATAATATTGCAAGGAAAGATTATCATTACAGGAAAGATCAGGGCAGAGACGGCTTTACACATTGGTGGTTCCAAGACAGGAATTGACATTGGTGGTGTGGATAACACTGTTATCAAAGACCATGAGGGCAAGCCTTATATCCCTGGTTCTTCTCTCAAAGGAAAGATGAGAACGCTTCTTGAAAAGGCAGAGGGATTGGCTACTCCTGATAACTTGGTATGGCAAAAGAAAGGTGAAATTAGTCTTCATATTTGCAACAACGATGAGTGTGTTGTTTGTAATATCTTCGGCCGCAATAATGCAAAGATGACAAAAGTCAACGGTAGCGAATTGGAGGTAACCAATACAACGCCGACCCGCCTTGTTGTTAGAGATGGAAAATTAATAGAATCCTCAATTCCAGAAGATATTAAAGACAACCTTGATCTTGAATGGACAGAAGTTAAATTTGAAAACTCCATTGACCGCATCACCTCAGCCGCAAATCCAAGACAACAGGAAAGGGTCCCAAGGGGTGCGGAGTTTGAACTGGGGATGGTTTATAACATCTATACTGAACAGGATAAGGCACGCTTCAGGAAAGTTTTAAAAGCTATACAACTCCTTGAGGATGATTATCTCGGCGGCAGCGGAAGCAGGGGATACGGAAAGATTAGCTTCAATGATATTAAAATCTTCTGGAATACAAACAGTGACTATGAGACTGGTAATACTGATGTCTCTAAGAAGACTCCAAAGGAAGTAGGTTCCTTGAGAGATATCTCTACGAAGATTGAAGATAACGCTAAACTAAATGCCCTGTTTGCAACTACTTAGGAGATGCCTATGAAATGTGAAATTGTCAAACTTTTCTTGAAATCCCCTCTACATCTTGGAGAAAAAGAAGGTATGATGGAAGACTCAAATTTCATTATACATTCAGATACTCTTTTTTCAGCAATATGCTATGGCTATCGCACTCTTTACGGAAAGAGTGTCCTCGAAACTTTGTTGGAACAATTCACGAATAGCCCCCCTTTTTTGTTAAGTTCAGCCTTTCCATTTTATAAGAAACATCTTCTCTTCCCTATTCCCTTAAACTTTAGCTCGCCAGAAGGAGACTTTAAGTCTTACAAAAAACTCCAACTAATTCCAAAAGAACTCTGGGAGAAAGTTTGCGGTGGCAAACCCTTTGAAAAAGATAGCTATGAGTTTGTTCAGGATAGGCAGGTAGTGTTACCAACAAATGAGATAGAAGGACTGAAAGAAAAAGATTATCCCATTTGGGAGGAGAGAGAAATACAAAGAGTTTCTCTGGATAGCATTACTTCTGCATCTAATATTTTTAACTTTAGAGAAATAGCCTTCAAGAAAGATAGTGGATTATTTTTCCTTCTGGATTGGAGAGATACTTCTTTCGTCAACAAGATAAAGGCAGCCATAAGACTCCTTGGAGAAGATGGAATTGGCGGAGACAGGGGGAGTGGAAAAGGTGTCTTTAATTCAGAATTTGTTGAACTTGAGATAGCGGATTCAAAAGGCGACAATTATTTACTACTGTCTCTGTTTTTTCCTTCAAATGGTGAATTGAAAGATTTCGATAGTATATATAATTATAAAATGCGCGGAGGTTTTATCTATTCCTTTGATAACACAACAAGACGGAAAAAATATGTTCGAATGCTTACAGAAGGCTCGGTGATTAAAAGTAAAAGACCTGTTGGTTCTTTAGTAAATATTACTCCGGATGGTTTTACAGAACATAATATTTATCGTTATGGATATGCCTTCTCAATACCAATAGGCGGTTAACATGCCCAACTATAGATATGAAATAGAGGTTGTAACACCTTTACATATAGGTTCAGGAGAAAAGATTTATCCACTGGAGTATGTGATAGAAAAAGAATTTATAAGGGTTAACATGGATAAACTCTTTGCTGATCCTTCTTTTAATAGAGAAGAATTTATAAATGAGTCAAAGAAAAGAGATTTCTATCTCGGCGTCTTTGATAAAAATAATGCCTTGAAATATCCCCTCTATAAAACTACTATTGCTTCAGATAATAAAGATGAACTGATAAAAAATATTGGAACCCCAAATGCCCTTGTCTTAAACTTCATCAAAGAGGGTAAGAATTTTTATATCCCGGGTTCCTCGCTTAAGGGGGCAATCAGGACAGCTATGTTGTGGAATTTTTTGCAAAAGGCAAATATTAGAAGTGAATTTGAAGGTAGCTTAAAAAAGGAGTTCAGGAGAAAAAAAGACCCCAAAGAAGGGAGGAGAGTTAAAAGAGAAAGATTTTCACTTTCTTCAGAGGAAACTATTTTAGGAAGGCCTAACTATAGCCTTTTAAAAGCTTTACATATAGGAGACAGTGATTATTTATCACCCTCTTCCATATCTGTTGAAGTTTCAAAAGTCGTGAGTAAGACAGTAGATGGTTTTAAATGGAAACAATTAGGACGAGATGGAGGAAATACAGATAACCCAAGAGATGCTACCCCTATCTTTTTTGAAGCTGTAAAATCAGGAACCAAGATCAACGGTAGCATTAAAATAGATGAATTTTTACTTTCAGAAGAGGTGGCGACAGCTCTTAAACTCAGGGATATTACATTGTTAAAAGGATTAGTTAAAACTTGCAATGCCTTTGCCTATCACCATCTTGAAAAGGAATTGATTTTCTTTAAGTCCGTTGGACTCAAACAAATTCAGGATGAGGCAGAAAGAATTAAAAAAATTTCTCTTACAGACAATGAATTTCTCCTGCACCTTGCCTGGGGCAGTGGATATGAAGCCAAAGCATTAGGGAACACCATAGATAAGTCATTATTCAGCGAGATAAGAAACGAATGGAATTTAGGGAAAAGAGGCGCAGAATTTCCAAAAACAAGAAAAATAGTTTTTGAAGATGGGAAACCCAAAACAGCGATTGGCTGGGTAAAGATAAAGCTGGAGGGTTGATGTTGGAAAAAGCTACTACGAAAGCAGGATTATTCATCACAGTAGGAACCACGGCTGAGCCACTTGTTAAGGCTGTTGAAGAAGCTGTGAATGAAAACATAACATTTATTTATCTCATCTACGGTAGACCTTTCCCGGACCAGAGTCCCAATCCTTTTGATATAGCTAATGAGGTTAAACAGAAGGCCTGTTCCCTAAACCTTAATGTTCGAATCTTTGAAATTCAAGATCCCGAGGATTTTGATTCATGCCTTTCCACAACATTACAGGCAATTAAGCAAATAAATGAAGACAATATTGAGAAACTAATTGTTAATTTCACCGGTGGAACAAAACCAATGAGTGCAGCCTTAGTTCATAGCATTTTAACAGAACCGGTAGATGCGAAGGTTATATTGGACTACACCGGAGGAATAGCAAGGAATGGGGCAGGAAGAGTAGTTAGAGGGGAAATGAGGGTTAAGAGGCACTATGAAACAAGGATAGAGCAGATAGCAAGGGATGCCGTAAGCCTCCTTAAAAGTTGCCAATATTCTCAATCTTTTTCTATCACTCGGAATTTATCTGATGCCGGAAGATTTGGTTTTTTAAAAAAGGCAATCGAAGCTCTCTATTTGTGGGATAATTTTCATTATCAGGAATCCTGCGAACTTCTAAAAAAATTAAGACCCCAAGTAGAGGTCTTAACTGATGTCCCTTTACTTAGAGACATTTTGGAAGTTATCAAAAAATTGATACAGTCTTCCTTTTCTATTTCGAATGCGACTAATGCGTTGTCAAGAATTCAAAATGGGGAAGAACTTAGAAATATATTAAGCCAGGCAAAGGAGGAAGAACTTCTTCTTATTCCTGCTGATGCCTTAGAAAACGCAAAGAGAAAATGTATTATTGGGAACTACACTGATGCTGTCCTGAGGGCATATAGGGCAGTAGAATCTGCAGTTCATATAAAATTGATTCTATCAAGAATCAATCCCTGGAAATTTGATATAGAGCAGGTGGAGGAAGAAAAGAAAACAATAATCAGAGGTCTTTTTAGAAATGACAACATACCATCTAAAATTGCCTTATTTAGCGGAATCACTATTTTAAAGGATATTAACAAAGGGATTCCTGATGAATTAGAAAAACATTTGAAAGATGTCCAGGCAATAAGGAATAACAGTTATCTGGAGCATGGGTATCAGAAAGTAGATAAAGAATGTGCTGAAAGAATATTGACAAATGCGACAAATATTGTTGCAAATATATTAGATACAAACATAACCGACTTATTAACTAAAGTAGCCATTGAGGTAAAGAAATAATTTATGCTCTACTTCATCCCCAAAACCACTCCTGAAATTTTGACCATGTGAAATTATGATGTGAAAATGCAAGAGAGATAATATCAAATGAAACCCTCTCAAAAAGCAGGATTACATTGGACATATCATTCTATTGTGGATGTAGGAATAGCCACATTGACGGCATTTGCTGAAAAAGATTCGCCAGAAGATGTGACTTTTAGAAATTTGGAGAAGTTCGCCGAATACGCAGAGAGGGCATATTTTACCCCAGCGCTCAGCGGTTATCTAACCGTGCTTTTTACAAGCAACTTTATGAATCCAAGTTGGTCTCTTAAGCAAAAGAAAGAATATCTCGGGAAGATATTAAGGGTTTTCAAAGCAAAACCGAGTGATAGTTTGCCAAAATGTGTTTTTTGTGGAAGACCTTCTATAGAACTTCCTACCTCTGTCCTCGCATACAGAGACCTTGTTCCAATGATTACAGGGCGGGGGATTATTAATTTTTTTCCACTCGGTAAATCAGGATTGCCACTTTGTGGACTTTGCACTGTTGCGATTCAATCTATCACTATTGGAGCACCAATGGTGAGCGGCAGAGCATTGGTTGTTAGTTCTGATGACCCATTGCTTACTTTGGCTTTGATAAAGCAGTGGCTTCCCGAAACACGGGCAAGAATTCAATTGGCAGAAACTACTGGGCAGAAGCCTCCGAATATAGGGAGACCATTAACCAGAGTGATTGATGCTTTGCTATCTCTTGAAAGAGGAAGAGCCAACTGGAGAGATGATGCAGGTATTACAGTTTTCCATTTGTCTAATAGCGGACAGGGTCCTGATATTGATATTTATGAGTTACCATCCAATATCACAAAATTTGTAATACGAGCCCAGGCTGTAAAATACCGCAATGCGTGGAATGATATAGTTCAGTCAGCCTGGGAAAGAATTCAAGAAAACACAAAAGGCATTGAAACAAAAAAGCGTGGCAAAAAGGTCAAAGCAAGAGTTAGAGATACAAATAGTAAACTCGAACGGCGTAATTATTTATTTGAAGATTTGTTCAAACTTCCTGCTAAGATTGGAAGATTTGTTCGTACTTATTTTCTACATCAGCCTCCACAGTATGGACAGAAATCCGACCCAAGAATCGAGTATAAAGGTTGGCAAGATGCAAAACACATAAAATGGGATTTAACAGAACTTTTTTTGAAGGAGGTAATCAAAATGGAAAAAAGTCGAATAGAAGCAATTCGCAGACTTGGCGACAGGATTGCTGAGGAAATCATTTCAACTAATGACAAGGGATTTTGGTGGGATATTTATAATTGTCAAAAATCTTACGAGATGCGCAATATCCTGATTCGCCAGAGTCAGAAAGACATTAAAGCAGGTAAAGAACCGCTCATTAGATTTGAGCCATTTTTAGAAATCTTTGAAGAAGGCGAAGAATTAGCAAGGGTGGATTGGAAATTAGCCTGGGACTTAATGTTAATCCGTGTGATTGAACAACTTTATGAAAAGAAATGGTTTGAACAACACAAAGAAGTGCTTGAATCAGAAGAAACAAGTTCAACAAAAAAGGAGGTGTAGTATGGCATTCATAAATGGCTTGATGCTATTTGACTGTCCCGCTTCGGCTTTGAATATGTCTGATCAGACACCCGAAGAGGCAGGCAGAGGTGAAATGGCAAATGCAGTGAAATTTATCCGTAGTAAACAAGGACGATTTCCATATGTGTCGGCTCAAGCCTTTCGTTACTGGTTAAGGGCAACATTGGAGAACACACCTGAATTAGAATGGCAGGCTGCTCCGATTTTTCGGGAACAAAAAATCGCTTATACAGATGCTAATCCAATACTCTGGTGGGATGATGACTTATTTGGCTATATGAGGGCTCCATCAAAGAAGGTTGAAGCAGTAGAAAAACGTAAAGAAGATAAAACAAGAAAAACTGAAACGCCAACAAGCACGGATATTACAAGAGTCTCGCCATTCAAGGTAAGCACGCTTGTTGCCATTGCGCCGGTTCCTATCACCTATGACTTCGGAACAATGAGCCGTCACGAAGGAGACCCAGTACCCCACGGCCATCAGTTTTATCAAGCAATTCTTAAAGGATTAGTTTCTTTCGATCTCCATTCTGCCGGAACCTTCAGTTATCGAGATAAAACAGGATTTAGAAATTTAGATGATAATCGTATTGAAGAAGCAAAGAAAAAGAAACTTGAAGAACTATCTGACGATAAAAGCTTTAGACTTCCAATAAAAGGGCTGACCCAATGCGGGTGCATGTCAAAAAAGGTACTATCTGACGATAAAAGCTTTAGACTTCCAATAAAAGAGCGGCAAAATAGAATAGTGTCCCTGTTAAAAGGAATAGGAATTTTGTATGGTGGTGCAAAGCAATCGCTGCATTATACTGATGTTACGCCAAAGGTTTTTATCGGGATGATTCTTAAGGGCGGGAATAACCCTCTTCAATACATCATTGGTGCTGATGAAAAGGGTTTACCTGTAGTCCATACAGGCGCCTTGATAGAAATGTTTAAGGTTTGGGGCGACCAGATACTCTCAAAATTTTATGTTGGATGGGTACAGGGGTTTTATGACGAGCAGCGAGAGAATCTTAAGAAAGCACTTGATGATATACAGGCAGAAATCAAGAAAGGTGATAAGGATAAGAAACTTCCTGCTAATTGGGATCTTTTTACATTAAATCATCCTCGTGAAACTTTAAACCAGTTGGCAGATGATGTAGCTAACGATGTCAATATATCATGGCTTGCCTGAAGTAGTTCTATGAAAGTCTTAAAAGTTGAATTGGAAGGGTTTACTACATCCTTTCGTTACCCTCATTTCCTTGTGGGTAGGCATCCTTCTTACAGAATGCCACCTCCTGCGACAATCTACGGACATATCTGTAGTGCACTTGGAGAATGGATAGCTCCTGATTCCATAAACTTTAGTTACTGTTTTTATTATGATGGAAGAGGGGATGACCTTGAGCATATCCATGTCGCAGTGGTAAGTCATAGGAAATTAGACAAGAAATGGGGTTATGTAAAAAACATTGAAGCAGAAATAAATCCATTATCCCGGGAAATCTTGCTCTTTCCAAAGCTCATTCTATATATTGATGCACAGAGTATGTTAGACAGGCTTTTTAATGCTTTTCAGAGCCCCTGCTATTCTGTGATCTTGGGTCGTTCCCAAGACCTTGCAACTTACAAAAAGATAAGCATAGTAAAATTGAAAGAGTCATCACAATGGTATTTTGAGAATACTCTTCTTCCCTGGTCGTTTAGGACACGAATATCAGAAGGAATACCTGTGCTGATGCCCAAGTTCATCAATCCAGATGATAGACGGCAGGTTGAATGGGATAGATATGTGATTCTTGACCATAGAGTCCCCTGCGACAGAATACTCCAATATGAAGATAACAAACCTCAATGGATCGATCCCGAAACCCTTGAAATTAAGGGTATGAAACGGGCAATTATCTGGCACTCCTTTGTCAAAGAGTAAATAGGTGGAGATAGTTTTGCTGGCCATAAATGATATATGGGCAAAAAGTTCTTCGGGAGATGAAAAAGGTGAGTCTCTCGTTGAGCATACACATAAAGTTTTATCAGTCTTAGCTCAATTGAGACAGCGCTCACCATATTTATCCAGTCTTGCAGAGTCACCACGTTTATGGCATTGGGCATTTTGGTCATGTTTTTTGCACGACTTGGGAAAATCAGCCAGAAGATTTCAGTTTTATCTTAGAGGTCAGGCTCCTTACTGGCAACATCGTCATGAGATATTCTCACTCGCATTTATGCAAGTATTTCAATTTGATGAGAATGATTTGCCATGGATAATTGCAGGAATCGCATCACACCATAAAGATGCCAGAGAAATTATAGAAGGGAGATATGACTTATTATTGGAGCCGGAAGATCTCGCATTGGATGAATTAAAAAACGAAATAGAAGAAGAGACAGTCCACTGCCTCATTATCTGGCTGATGCAGTCGCCAGCAGACTGGATTAAAAGAAATGGCTTTGATAGTGTAGATATTCCGGAAAAAAAATCAGAGTCTGACATCACAAACTTTATTCAGCGGATACCAGAAACTATAATGGAATCTTTGCGAAAATATAACAATTTAATTCGCATTATTCAACAAAAACCATCTGCAAGTTTTGAGAATCAAGCCGCAATTATTTTAAGAGGTTTGGTTGTTCAAGCAGATCATATGGCGTCAGCCGGTGCTCCCGAATTAAAAACGGTGTCTTTCCCAGAAAGTAAAGAACTTGCCATTCGCTTAGGAATAAAGGTAAGTGATTGGAGAAGTCATCAAAATTATGCCTCTTTAGCAAAAGGTTCCATTGTTCTTTCAGCGCCAACTGGCAGCGGAAAAACTGAGGCAGCTCTACTATGGGCACATAATCAACAGGTTGATTCAGGAGTTCAGCAACATCTTATCTATATTTTGCCATACCAAGCAAGCCTGAACGCAATTTATAAGAGATTTAAAGAAATAATTGGTTGTGAAATAGCCCTCATTCATGGTAGGAGTCTTCAGGCGATATATCAAGAATTGCAGAATAAAGGATACACGAAGAAGGAAATGGAGATTATTGCCCGGAGGTCTAACGACCTTGCAAGGTTGCATCAGCCTCCACTTTGGTGCACAACTCCGTATCAATTACTTAGATCTGCTTATAGACTTCCGGGTTATGAATCTCTCTGGACATTTATGGCTGGAGCCCTCGTTGTGATTGATGAAGTCCATGCTTATGAACCTTCAAGATTGGGAATGTTTATGGCACTACTTTCTGAACTTCAGGAAAGATGGGGTATAAATTTATGTGTTATGACTGCTACGATGCCTGGTTGGCTAAAAACCATTCTGCTTTCACTTGTTGAAGTAGAGTTACCAGTCGACACAGAACTTTTCAGAACCTTTCAAAGGCATAGAATAGAAATTGTGAAAGGCAATATCCTCAGCCCAAAAGTCCACCGATTTATACGACAGGAAGTGTTATCAGGAAATTCCGTTCTTATCGGCGTTAATACTGTGAAAACTGCACAAAAGATAAAAGATATTCTTGATGGAACACTTGGGAAAGACAGAGTGATATTAATTCATAGTCGATTTACAGCCCGAGACAGGTTAATCAAAGAGACGGATATTTGGGAAAAATTGAGTTCAAACATAGAAAAAAGGCAACCTATCGTAGTAGTGGCCACGCAGGTAATAGAGGTAAGCCTTGATTTAGATTTTGACACTATTATAACTGAACCGGCACCCCTCGAAGCTCTAATCCAGCGTTTTGGGCGGGTTAATAGACGAGGGAAGAAAGGAATTGTGCCAGTAAGAGTTCTCACGCAATCCATTAGTGACGAGAAAGTCTACGATGCAGATTTGGTCTCAAGAGCTGTTTCTCTTTTATTGGAGAACAATAATTGTATTATTGATGAATTGAAAATAAATGATTGGTTGAACGAGGTTTATGCTGGGACTGAAGATAAGTTCACCAATGAAGTGCTGAGGCATAAGGAAGAATTTCAGACCTCCTGTCTTAAAACGTTAAGGGCTTTCGATAGTAGCCCTACATTAGCAGAGCGATTTGATGAACTGTTTGATAATACCGAGGTTTTACCTCAATGTTTAGAAAATGAATTTGGGCAGTTATATGAGAAGTCAGTGATTGAAGCAAAAGGCCTTCTTGTGCCAATCTCGTGGAAACAGTTACAAAGAAATAGAAATTTAGTGGCATGGAATGAAGAATGGTCACTTAGAATTATAGACAAACCGTACAATAGCAATAGGGGACTCACTTTATGAAAGTGAAAATTGGGTTATCCTTAAAAAGAGTCTTTTGCATTTTGATTAAGCAACATAGGACTAAACAGGGAGCTTGTAATGGAACTAAAAGAATTTATTGATGTTGATGGGAAAAAGAGAATCTTTGAATTCAGGCAGTTTCCTGTGCCACGAACCACAGTGTCATTTATGACTTTGTGGAGGATAAAATCAGAAATAAGATGTTGACATTTCCCTCAAATCGTATATTATAGAATACGATTTTATGAGAAAACCGTATTCTATGAAAGACAATAATGGGAAGTTAATTGCCCTCTTGAAGGAGTGGTTTGAAAACGGCCCACCCAATAATATTGTAATCAGGAACATCCTACCAGCCGATATTCCGTCTTCAATTGCAATAGTTTTATGCGGCGTGCGTCGTGCGGGCAAGACTTACTTTCTCTATGAATTGGCACAGAAACTAAAACAAACCATTCCGCTACAGAATATTATCTATATAAACTTTGAGGATATTCGGCTTTACCCTCTTATTTCTAATGAATTAAAAAATTTACCGGAGGTCTATTTCGAGAATTTCTCTTTTGTGAAAGACAAGCCTCTCTGGATGTTGATTGATGAGATTCAATCTATTGAAAACTGGGAAAGGTTCGTTAGAAATTTCCTTGATAGAAAGATTGCTCATATCGTCGTTACTGGTTCAAGTTCAATGGTTTCGCCGAAAGAAATTGCTTACTCAATGAGAGGCAGAACTCTTACCTACAATGTATATCCGCTCAATTTTAGGGAATTTTTGAAGTTTAAAGGTGTAGCCATAGAATATGTCAAAGACCTACTTTACAGTTCACAAAGACCACATTTTGTTCGATATTTAAGGGAGCATATTGAGTATGGTGGATTTCCTGAAATTGTTTTGATGGAAAGCAAAGAATTAAAAAAGAAATTGCTTAGAGAGCTTTATCAAACCATTTTTTACCGTGATATAATTGAGCATTATTCAATAAGAAATGTTCGGCTTTTTGAGAGTTTCTTGAAGATAATGGTTGATTCTTTCTCTACGCTTTTGAGTATCTCCAGAGTAAACAAGTTTTTAACAAATACATTGGGGCTCAAATCAACAAAGAATACCCTTTTTGATTATTTAAGCTTTGCTAAATCAGCCTTTTTAGTTTACGATGTTGAAATTTTTTCTTACAAGATAAAAGACCGGTTGCAATATCCACGCAAAATCTATGTAATAGATACCGGGCTCATTAATGCAATAAATTTTCGCTTTACCGAAAATTATGGTCGGCTCTTAGAAAATGCGGTATTCCTTGAACTTTTAAGAAAACAGAAAGAAGCGTATTATTGGAAGGACGTAAATGGCCATGAAGTAGACTTCGTCATTGTCGAGGGACTGAGACCAAGACAATTGATTCAAGTCTCCTGGAGTCTATCGAATGATGCGATAAAAAAACGAGAGATAAATTCTCTGCTTAAAGCGATGGACGAGTTTAAACTGAAAGAAGGGCATATAATTACCAATAATGATTCCGGGGAGGAAAAGGTTGGGGATAAATGGATAGTCTATAAGCCGTTCTGGTTATGGGTACTGGGTGAAAAGGATGAACGGCACCAGAAAAATCTCTAACCGAGTTTGTGTCGAAATGTTTGAAATTTTTCTTTTAGGGAAGTGAGGTGTTTATGGGAGAAGAACAGTTGTTACAAACCGAAGAGGTGAAGTTAGAATCCGGCGTTAAGAAACCTCTTCCGCCTGCCCAGTATAATCTTTGGACAGGCAAGCCGGAAATTATCCCAATTGTAGTTGAAGAAACTGTTAGAGATGAGTTTGAAATTGATGAGGGGATTACCGTTGTTAAAAGTGGTGATACATCTCAGATTGTTCTCTCCGGTTTTGGACTTTATCTTTCAAAAAAGAGCGAACGAATGCTGGTAAAGAAAAGTAAAGAAGTGCTTTATGAATTCCCGCTCTTTAGAATCAGTGAGGTTGTCGTGTCTTCAAGAGGTATCTCTCTTTCATCAGATTTGATAGAAGAACTTTGCTTGAGAGGAATAAAACTCAATTTTCTTTCTTCAGGTGGCAAACCTTATGCAATGATTACTTCACCAATGCTTACTGCAACAATTCAGGCACGGCGCTGTCAATTAGAGGCGCTAAATAATGAAAGGTCTCATGAATTTTCAAAGGCAGTGGTAATTGGTAAGGTCACAAATCAGGAAAGACTTTTAAGATATTTTGGAAAATATCTTAAAGAAACTGATGCATCAAGATTTGCATTTATTGAATCCATTACTGAAGAATTGCAAAAGATTAGAAAAAGGGTTGAGCAGGTGAATGGTAAAAATATTGAAGAATCAAGAGGCACATTGATGGGACTTGAAGGCAGTGCCGGAAAATTATACTGGGATGGCGTGAAGGAAATTTTAAAACACCGGGTTGAATTCTTTGGAAGAGAACATCGGGGAGCAATTGACCCGGTTAATTCCTTATTGAATTATGGTTATGGTATTTTATATTCCATTGTCTGGGGTGCGGTTATTAGCGCGGGCCTTGAACCATTTGCCGGATTTCTTCATGTTGATAGACCAGGCAAACCTTCGCTGGTTCTTGATTTAACTGAAGAATTCAGACAGCCGATAGTGGACCGGGTTGTAATTGCCTTTATCAACTTAGGAAAAGAGATAAAGATCGAACAGGGTCTTTTGGATGCCGAGACAAGAAAATCATTAGGTGAAAAGATTCTTGAAAGGCTTGAATCCAGAGAAACTTATGAAGGTAGAAAATACCAGGTTCGTTCAATCATCCAGATTCAGGCAAGAAACCTCGCCTCTTTTTTGCGGGGTGAGCGGAAATATAAACCATTTACCTTCAAGTGGTAGTGAAATATGGAAGAACTCATGCATTATGTATTCTATGATATTGAAGTGGATAAAATTCGCAATAAAATCGCCGATATCTGCAAGGACTACGGGCTTGAACGGATTCAATTCAGCGGGTTTTCGGGCAAGTTGAACAGGAACAAGCGGGATGAGTTGTTTCTAAAATTAACCCATTTAGTTCAAGAAGGATACGGTAAGATACTCATTCTGCCATTATGCGAAAGGGATTTAAGTCAGATTAAGGAGTTTGTTCATTTAGAGAAAAAGAAACATGACGAAACCGATACCGCTCAAGGTGAGTGATTTGAAACAGTACGCCTATTGTCCGAGGGTTGTCTATTATCAGTATCTCATGCCGGTTGAGAAAAAGACAACTTTCAAAATGGACTACGGTAAGATTGAAGAAGCAAGAATAGATAAACTCGAAAACCGAAGGAAATTGAAAAAGTATGGCTTATCTGAAGGCAAGCGATTTTTCCACGAAAACATAAATTCTTCTCTGCTTGGTCTTTCAGGCAAGCTTGATTTGCTTATTCAGACGGAAGAACAGTATTTCCCTGTGGACTTTAAATTTACACAAGGAAGGCCGCATAAAAATCATGTATATCAACTATCTGGCTATGCTCTTATTCTTGATGATTTATATAAAACTGAAGTTAAGAAAGGATTCGTATATTTGATTCCGCAGGAAGATGCGATAGCGTTTGATCTGAACTATTTTTTGAAAAGTGCGACGCTGAAAATGCTTGACGAAATAAGGAATATGATTATAATGGAGAAGGTTCCATCGGTTGTTGCTAACAGGAACAAATGCTTTGATTGTGAATATCGGAATTTTTGTGGAGATGTGTTCTAAAGGGTTGGAACCTGAATATAGTAATAAGAATAATCCGAAGATAGGAACGAGGTTAATTGTGGTTTTTCGCAAAACTATGCGGGATTTTAGCAAAAACGATATTTGCGTTAAATTTGCTAAAAGATATGCTGAAACAATACGAAATTTCAATAATTGTATGCAGTTTCAATAAAAATCCCTATGAAGAGGGAACTGAAAGACAAATGGCGAAAGAGAGGATAGCGAAGATATGTCAGTTTCAATAAAAATCCCTATGAAGAGGGAACTGAAAGAAAGCAGTGATTCTTGAAGGCTCTGGTATATTCTCAGTTTCAATAAAAATCCCTATGAAGAGGGAACTGAAAGTCGAAAATCGAGAGCGTTCCCCACGCACACGCATCTGTTTCAATAAAAATCCCTATGAAGAGGGAACTGAAAGAAGCGGGTAATCGTTTTTGTAACAATCCGATATTTAGTTTCAATAAAAATCCCTATGAAGAGGGAACTGAAAGGTAATGCCTCTAACGGATTATAAATATATTTCCCAAGTTTCAATAAAAATCCCTATGAAGAGGGAACTGAAAGATTGAAATGACTAACAATCCAGCAAGTTGTGAATCTAGTTTCAATAAAAATCCCTATGAAGAGGGAACTGAAAGAAATTGAAGCTTCTCGTTGTTCTTTGGCTGACGTTTCGTTTCAATAAAAATCCCTATGAAGAGGGAACTGAAAGAGAATAACGGTTCACGGTTCATTTTACAATATTCGGTTTCAATAAAAATCCCTATGAAGAGGGAACTGAAAGACGACAGCAGAACGGCTCGACAGTATTGAGCAATTCGTTTCAATAAAAATCCCTATGAAGAGGGAACTGAAAGTATTGGAGATTCTGTATCGACCTTGTCCTTTTTCGACGTTTCAATAAAAATCCCTATGAAGAGGGAACTGAAAGCAAAAGTGGGTGTGTCACTTATCTAACGGCAGATAAGTTTCAATAAAAATCCCTATGAAGAGGGAACTGAAAGTTAATAATTTCCGTATATCCGCATTTCAAACAAAACCGTTTCAATAAAAATCCCTATGAAGAGGGAACTGAAAGTATGTAGTCCCCGCTGGAGATTTTTGAATAGGATTAGTTTCAATAAAAATCCCTATGAAGAGGGAACTGAAAGTCTTCAAATGGACAAATACCAGATACTTTATAATCCGTTTCAATAAAAATCCCTATGAAGAGGGAACTGAAAGATAATTCCCGTAATCACAGGAATTAAAATAATTAAGTTTCAATAAAAATCCCTATGAAGAGGGAACTGAAAGGGTGTAAACGCCGTTCGAACTTATTTGAGGGACAAAGTTTCAATAAAAATCCCTATGAAGAGGGAACTGAAAGTCTGTTTGGTCTATGAGTTTGACTTGTCTGTCTTTGTTTCAATAAAAATCCCTATGAAGAGGGAACTGAAAGAATAAACCACCTACACCAGCCCCAATTCCTGTTCAGTTTCAATAAAAATCCCTATGAAGAGGGAACTGAAAGTTATAACCTCCTGATTAAATTAGGGAGGGTAAAAAGTTTCAATAAAAATCCCTATGAAGAGGGAACTGAAAGCACCCGGACGGCATTCGCCCTTAAGTTTTCAATTTTCAGTTTCAATAAAAATCCCTATGAAGAGGGAACTGAAAGAAAATGGAGGACAAAGATTTACATACTTTGTCCTCTGTTTCAATAAAAATCCCTATGAAGAGGGAACTGAAAGATTTTACCATATTCAACTTTCATAATATCTTCTAAGTTTCAATAAAAATCCCTATGAAGAGGGAACTGAAAGTGACGAAGGTAATTTTTACCTCGACATTCTTTTGGAAGTTTCAATAAAAATCCCTATGAAGAGGGAACTGAAAGAAAACTTCATTCAATTCGTATGCTATCATCGAAAAGTTTCAATAAAAATCCCTATGAAGAGGGAACTGAAAGATTAGAGGCATTTAGACGCTTTTAGACGAGTTTTTGCGTTTCAATAAAAATCCCTATGAAGAGGGAACTGAAAGTTTATGATAAAAGCATCGGTATCAACATAATAAACTTCGTTTCAATAAAAATCCCTATGAAGAGGGAACTGAAAGTAAACCCGATGGTTTTTTAATAGTGTCACAGTCGGAGTTTCAATAAAAATCCCTATGAAGAGGGAACTGAAAGTAAAACCGGGTCCCGGTTGTAGTGTTCTATTGCCCTGTTTCAATAAAAATCCCTATGAAGAGGGAACTGAAAGTTGAGCATGGCAACTCGACCTGATTTGTTGACCCGCGTTTCAATAAAAATCCCTATGAAGAGGGAACTGAAAGAAGATGACAAAACATTGATAACATTTATCGTCGAAGCGTTTCAATAAAAATCCCTATGAAGAGGGAACTGAAAGTATCAACCAATGCACATACTTTTTCTACGCCTAAAGTTTCAATAAAAATCCCTATGAAGAGGGAACTGAAAGATACTCCAAATAACGAAAAAGATACCCAATGGTTAGTGGGTTTCAATAAAAATCCCTATGAAGAGGGAACTGAAAGACGAATAGCCTCAATCATAGTTATTTTACGAATTTGTTTCAATAAAAATCCCTATGAAGAGGGAACTGAAAGATACTGTCTATATTATGTCCTATGGTATGATAGCCGTTTCAATAAAAATCCCTATGAAGAGGGAACTGAAAGCTATTAAGTAAGTTATACATCCGCTTTTTGGGTCAAGTTTCAATAAAAATCCCTATGAAGAGGGAACTGAAAGCTTAAAGGACCAAACAAGGTAACAATCTCTTTGTGTTTCAATAAAAATCCCTATGAAGAGGGAACTGAAAGGGACCATTTGACATCTTGTGCATCTTTCTTGCCGAGTTTCAATAAAAATCCCTATGAAGAGGGAACTGAAAGACGATGAATAATGGATTTATGCCTCGTGTGGTTGGCGCGTTTCAATAAAAATCCCTATGAAGAGGGAACTGAAAGTATCGATGTGAGTTAAGAATCTGCCCTAACTGTTCTGTTTCAATAAAAATCCCTATGAAGAGGGAACTGAAAGCAATTAACTTACAAGAAGGCGATAAATCTTTATCTTGTTTCAATAAAAATCCCTATGAAGAGGGAACTGAAAGAAATCCCAAAACATCTTCCCATTGGCAAAATATATTGTTTCAATAAAAATCCCTATGAAGAGGGAACTGAAAGTTTGATCAAAGATGTAATTAACCGGTAATCGGTCTTGAGTTTCAATAAAAATCCCTATGAAGAGGGAACTGAAAGTCAAACATCAATTCACTTAACACATAGATATTCTCGTTTCAATAAAAATCCCTATGAAGAGGGAACTGAAAGTCAGTAACAGTGGCATCCGCTTATGGACATATTTGGTTTCAATAAAAATCCCTATGAAGAGGGAACTGAAAGCAAAGTTTGAACTGTGCCATAAGGTCGGGGTTAAAGTTTCAATAAAAATCCCTATGAAGAGGGAACTGAAAGCAAACGGCGAAAGAGAGAATAGCGAAAATATGTCAGTTTCAATAAAAATCCCTATGAAGAGGGAACTGAAAGTAGGTAGTTCCTGCAGGAGATTTTTGAATAGGATTGAGTTTCAATAAAAATCCCTATGAAGAGGGAACTGAAAGAATAATATCCTTCAACCTTACATTTAGGACATTGGGGTTTCAATAAAAATCCCTATGAAGAGGGAACTGAAAGAGTTAATTTTTTGCGCGCAGTTATGGCAGAGATCAGTTTCAATAAAAATCCCTATGAAGAGGGAACTGAAAGTAAATAACCTATCGCATCGCCACTTGCCCAATCACGTTTCAATAAAAATCCCTATGAAGAGGGAACTGAAAGATAATACGCTCCTGCTGGGAATGTAATTATGCCCATGTTTCAATAAAAATCCCTATGAAGAGGGAACTGAAAGTCATTGTATTCCTCTCT
>Ga0315310_10000396_pt1 | contig 28148 bp, 30 predicted proteins | sample TDP5_MG_FD_203630 | JGI IMG/M metagenome (GOLD analysis project Ga0315310, IMG submission 203630) | Freshwater sediment microbial communities from Lake Towuti, South Sulawesi, Indonesia - TDP5 | ecosystem: Environmental > Aquatic > Freshwater > Lake > Sediment | place: Indonesia: South Sulawesi...
GCACGAGCCTATCCTCCGCGAACCCGCAGACCCGACACTTGATGATGGCATGAACCGTGTCAAGCTTCTCTGAGAGGAGTAGGACGCTAACCAGCCCGGCGTCCAACGCCTTACGAACCTCACTCTCACCATACGCAGCCAAGCCAGTATCATGTCCCACCTCGTAGAGGAACCGTTGAACAAGCCTCTTCTCTTCAGAGTAGCGAACCCCACGGAGGATCTCAGGCGCCTTCTCCAGAACCTCATCGATTCCGTTGTCGCCGACATAGGCTGTGTCAACTGTCGCCACGATCTTCTTCTTCAACTCATAGTTCAAGTATTCCCCGTCCTCGAAATCATATTTCGAGGGGCCCGGTCCGCCGACGATCAGACCCTTCAGATCCGGTATCTGCGCGAAAATCTCGTTGGCGTGTCCACCCACTCTCTTATAGTACTGGTTCACCTCAGCCTCCCTGAGCCTCTCGAACCTCCGTGCCGATTGGCCTCCCGCCCTATGTTTCCCAGGAATCCCTGAAGTCATCTCCTTAACGACGCTCACCTGTCTGCCTCTCAAAGTCGCTATCAACGCGTCGTTGCCATCGATCAGGAGAATTCCGAACGTGTCCTTCTCCCTGAGGATCTCGAGGAGGGGCTCGATGTGAAACCGGTTATCGCATCGATAGAGGTAGACGCGGATAGGCTCCGGCGGTTCTAGGACATAGGTCTCCATCCTTTCAGTTCCAGGCCCGTCCTGAGGAATCGCGCCGCAGAAAATAGCTAAGCCGTTCGGAGGAGGACGCTTGAAAAGCTTCAAGCGCTGCATCGTCTTCTCAATCGCGTCGAGAACATTCTTCCTAGTAGTCCTAGACTTGATGTTGGACGCGGTCCCATATTCTTCGCGAAGCTGGCCTATAACCTCGTGAATCTGCCGATCAGGCGGAATATACAGGGTAATGAGCTCAGTCCCGCGGCCCTCCTTCGAAGCCAACTGATCCAGCGTCCGCTTCAACCTGAACCTCGAAACCGAATCCTGAGACTGAGCCTGCAAAGCAGACGCCTCACACGCCTACCCCGAACTCAGTTATATAAGCCGATTGGCCTGTCAATATCACCTGAGGAACCAGCAAGTGAAAGTCGTCGTCAAGATCGGAGGGTTCTTGTTTGGAGACAAACTTGACCGTAACCTCATCAACTCTTACGCGCAGGTACTGAAGGATATTCGCCAGCAAGGTCATAAGATCGTCGTCGTCGCCGGAGGAGGAGAAACCTCCCGGAAGTACATTGGAGCCGCAAGAGCCCTAGGCGCAAACGAGGCACAATGCGACCAAATCGGCATCTACGCGACACGCCTAAACGCGAGGCTGCTCATCTCGGCGCTTGGAGAAGATGCATTCCCCGAAGTTCCGGAAACCATAGAGGAGCTACGCAGATACTTCCTGATGGGAAAGGCAGTTGCAATGGGTGGGCTCCAACCAGCTCACTCAACAGACGCAGTTGCCGCCATCGTCGCAGAAACGATCAATGCAGACGTATTCATAAAGACGACAGATGCCCCAGGCGTCTGCACGAAGGATCCAAAGAAACATCCAGACGCCAAGAAGCTCGATGAGATAAGCGTCGAGAAGCTACTTGAAATGGTATCTGAGAAGTCTCTCGCAGCTGGAGCCTATGAGCTGATCGATCCAGTCGCAGTCAGAGTGATCGGAAGATCAAGAATACTTACTTGGATCGTCCCAGGAGACGCCCCAGGAAACATAAAGAAAGCACTCAGGGAGGAACGTGTCGGAACGAAAGTAGTTCCTTAGCCGTCAGAGTTTGTCGCCAAAAAGTCCTAGCCGCTCAGGAAATATTGGCCTTGATAATCCTCACTGCAGAGCGCTGGAAGCACATAACAGATTGACACCCTGAGTTGACTAATAGCCGAAGCCAGATTATTGAGGCAGTTGCCGATCCAGACGAGCTGTACGTGGATGTAGATGGTGTGATGCATGCGATTAACCGGATGAGGGATAGGTACTTGGTCGTAATATACGCGAGAACAGGAGCAGACGAGTTAATAAGGACGGCTAACTAGCCGAGCTTGAAGCGGAAAGAGAGGGGTACAGAAGATTCACAAAGTTGAGACCCTTCTAGACTTAAACATAAGAGAGGTTCTTGAGAGAGTGGAAAGAAAGTACGATCTGAGGCTACCCCGCAAGGTTATGATGGTTGATTACGGTGACGACGTAGGCGACCTATATGTACGGTTCAAACATGCGGAGAAACCCCAAGGGGAGCCTACAGCTGACGGCCGAGTCATCGTCTACTACGACCACGAGGATGACATCGCAGCAATTGAAATCTTGGACATAAGCAAGCTGCAGTTCTTGACGCAAGCCCTACAGATAATCTAAGGTCGAAACTGTTCCACCTGTGATATGGTCCGCATCTCCCAACCATGCCACTATGCCGCTTGACGACGATGAGTGGAGAACGAAGCAACAGCTAGGGCTTCTGGCTCTCTTTCCTTCTCAACGTTTCCAAGATTCTTGAGGGATTAGACTTACTTCCTTTCGGCGGTGTGCCTCTGAGTCGACGAAGTGTTTCTTTTCGGCGAAGCCCCTTGAACGCATCTCTCTTGGCAACGAGGACAACAGCAACTGCTCCCACAACTGCCACAATCACAAAGAACATCGTAACCGCGCTGTAATCACTTCTCCACAGCGCCGTGACGATGTGCGCTCCATCCATCACTATTGTAGCCTTGGGAGTATTCGCTGTAGAGTCACCAGTCCATCCAGTGAAGACATATTTCCCACCTAGGACATCGAAAGGTGACTCCATCGGCGTCTCAGCTGGCACAGAGAACTCGGCCATGGAATCGGCGTCATACCAACCCTCCCCGGTTGGAACTCCACGCTTCGTCTCCACAATCAAGTAGTACTGCCACCTCCAAGTGGCAGCCAAAGCCTTGGGGGCATCCATAATCAGCGTAACGGTATTAGAGGTACTCGTACTCGCCCCCTGCCATCCCAGAAACACCAACCTAGACTTCTTCTCCACTATGCTGCAAGGCGATAGGGCCGTCACAGACATGCTTGTTCCGCTATCCAACCATTGAGTCGACTTGTCAACTTGGCCACCTTTCGGGTCGACAGTAAGTAGAAACTGAGTTTTCCAAGTTGCCGTCACAGTCTTAGGGGCGTTCATCGTAACCGTACCCGTCATAGAGCTACCGGCGTAGTCACCCGTCCAAGAATTGAAGATGTGCCTGACTCCTTCGCCTCCACTTACAGGTGAGATCACAGAGAACGTAGCTACTTGATCTTTGTCATACCAACCTCCTCCGGAAACCTGCCCGTAAGGGGAGTTGACCGTAAGCCTATACTGCGTCACCCACACCGCCTCAACGATCTTCGGCGAATCCATGTAAACGAGGTTCACAGGATTGTTCGCGCTATCTCTCGGGTTTGCGCCAGTCCACCTGTCAAATCTATATCTTGTGCCTGCAGTCTCCTCGATCGGAGTTGTAACTACAATACGCGCCCATGTTCCTGCGAGATACCATCCGGTGCCTTCAGGGCTTCCGCGCTCAGATTTCACGTATAGAAAGAACAATGGATCATACCTGAACGTCAGAGTAATAGATGTATTTGCGGTTGCTACCTGAGAGTTAGCCCGACAGAAGAACGCCACGCCATTGTAGCCATACGGCCCCCAAAAAGGCCCCGGATACGTATAGTAGGGATATCCGTAGTAGGGGTACCCATCAGGCACATAGCTATCAATCGATATGGTCGGCCCGTAAGTTGTGTTGAAAGTCAGGCTCCCCTCGCCGTAGATCGTTCCCATTAGATGGCCGCTAGCGTACACCCTCACTCCAACATTCGAGTAGAGCCCAACAGTTTTCACGGTGACATAGTACCAGCTAACCGCCTCGCTGGGTTCGATCTCAAAGCCCACCACCAAACTCAAAATTGCCAGAATAAGCACAAAGCGGGCGGGCTTGAATCCTCTCAAGTATCTCACATGCGATAACTCTCGCATTACACGATTCGTTCTTCCTGCTTTTCACCTTTTCGCTTCAACCGACAATAAGGATAGCGCCTCGACATGGATCAGACGAGTCGCAAGTGCTATGAAGCGGCCGGCCTAACAAACTTAAGAGAGAAATCATTCTAGTGCTAGGAGTCAGGATGGCTGACAACTTTGCCGCTGCGCCAAGACTTCTGGTGGCTGTGACTCACAATGGAGCGTGCCGCAGACCGAATCTCAAAACACCTTCGCTACGCGAAGTCTCGAATCTGCTCCAGCCAGAAATTCTCAAGGATTTACGCAAGGACGAATACCGGAGTCTTACGTTTGAAAGACTATGTACGTTCGAACAGGATAAAGGTGGAGCAAGCTTTCGAGGAGGAATTCTCTACTCTACAGAAGTTCTTTCAACAGATGACCTTTCTCAGTTTGGCACTCGCCTTCATGTTCGGGTTGATTCTGGGAGGTATCATAAGCTCAGTGCCAGCGGTCTTCATCATACTGACGTTGGCCCTAGGCTTTCCTGTCGCGATCGCCTATGGTAGTGCAAATGGGCTTTCACCCCTCCTCTCAACTGGTGCTGCAATTTTCGTGAACTGTTTCATGGCCTATGCTGCGCTAAGAGTAATTCGGATAGTAGAATCAAATCCGCGTATCGCACCATATGTAGACCGAATCAGATCCAAGTATGCGAGCACCTCGCAGCGCCTCCTGCTCCAAGCCGGCCGGTTTGGAGTTGCAGGGACCTTGGCCATCTTCGCCTTTCTGATAGGCTGGTGGGTGTCCGCCCTAGTGGCTTACATATTGAATGTTGAACTCGGAACGGCCATGAAGGGGATATTCGTCGGAGCGCTCGCGGGAGGGCTTACGTCTCTCGCGATATATCAGGGACTGCTTATCGCCGTGCCGAATCCCGGAATCATTTCGCTCATATTCTTCACAATCTTCGTGATCTCTGCATACTTGACGAGGAGAGCCAGCCGCCGCAAGAAAATGGAATCATTCAGCAATAGCTGACCTACTTCTCGGTTCCCTGATGAGATATGCAGGGACGGCCGAGCAGAAGACAGCGGATGCTGAGAAAAGATATGGAACCACCATGCTGCTGCAGATATCCCATTCATTAGTCCCCACTTGTGCGACGGTGTAAGATCCATCATCAGCGCCTGAAAAGCCGGCCAAGAAGCATTTATGATCGCATACCCCATGAACATGAAGACGACCGCCTCAAGATAGCTTCTCGACCATCCGAACAGAGCGAAGAATGGAGCGGAAAACAAAATTGTCAGAAGAACCATTCTCTTGTTTCCCGTCAGGCGACCCAATTTCTCGCCTGGAATCTGCACTATCAAGGACGCGATTCCGAAGCCAATCGCATACATAAGACCTACCGCAGTCATATCGACTGAGAATCTTGCCACCACGAAGATCGGCGATATTGGAGTGAGTATTCCAATTCCCACTCCCTGAGCAATGTTGATCAGGGAGAAAGTTGATGCAGTCGCCGAGAAACTCGGTAGAAGATCAAAACTGGCTCCCGAAACGCCAACCTCGCCTCGCGGCTTCAGCGTCTCCTTGATAGATGCGGTGATCGCCAAGTTTCCCAAAGAAAGGGCGAAGCACAATAGGAACGGAGCCCGAATTCCAAAGATGTCTGCCACGGCACCTCCAACAAGCGGACCGAGAACGAACCCTGTGAGCAACCCGGTATTCGTCCAGCTGTATGCCTTCGCCCGGCCCTCAGATGCGGACGCGTCCGCCACGATTGAGAATCTCATTGGTACATACAGTCCAAGCGCCAAACCAGCTAGGACCACCCATAGAATCAAATCGGTCCAGTTCGCAGCGTAGGAGTACATTAGCGGAGGCAGGACGGCTATGGCGGCTCCTGCAAGGTGCAGCTTCCTTCTGCCGTACTTGTCTGACAATGCGCCGCTCAACATCTGGAAGACTGCAGACACCCCATTTGATACGGAAAAGACCAGACCCAGTTGAGTTATCGACACGCCAAGAAATTTTACGTACAGTGGCCAAATTGGGCTGATTATGTTTGAAGCGAGAGAGCTTGTCGCAAAGGCTATAGACAGAAGAAGAACACTTCCATCGTTTTCGCCCACGCCTCGCATAAACCTTCTCTCATCTATGCCTAGCGTCCGTCATTGAAGTTCACTACACATTAATTAGCATTCAGGGAATCAAAGTTGTTTTCTGAAGCAAGGCATTGAGCATGTAACTCTTAAATGCGATATGCCTCACCTCTACTGGTTGATCAATCTTGATCAAGAAGATAGCTGACAGCATTCTGCAAAGACTTCTCAAGAGGTTAACCGAGGCACTACATGAAGCTGCAATGGACGCTGTAAGCGGGATGGTACGTAGCTTTCTGAAAAGATTGGCCTTAGCGCTGACTGGAACTTTTCTGGCTGCGTTTGGCATTCTATTCCTGTGCTTGGGGCTGGTACGGTTTCTTACTCTCCTCTTGCAAGAATGGCTGGCCTGGACCATTGTCGGTCTGCTCACAACGGTGCTCGGGGTTGCAATCCTCTTGGTGTCGATGCCTCGCGGGAAACACTAGCAGCAAGACAATTTTGCTCATCTCCCCCGTCATAGTGAGAACCTGCTCGAATTTATTCAGCGACCCGACTGCGTGATTGACGATCAGATTTGCCCCACATCCAAGTCAAACGATATCGAAAGAAATACCTCTCTAAAGCAGTCTACCAGTGTACCAGCTATTTCATCTACGTAGATAGAAATGTTGCCGAGCGATTCATGGACAAGGAGCTTGAGATGGTTGCAGAAGAGAATGCAATTGTTTTTCGAGTTGTCGGCAGAGCATCGGTCGCTAAGAGAAATATTGAAGCGCCATCCTCACGCCAATCACCACGAGAAACAAAGCAAACGCCCTCTGCAAGGATCTAGCTTTCAATCTTCTCGCAACAAACGCTCCAACCTGTGTGCCAAAAACTATGCCGATGCCCAATGCGGCGGCGGAATCAGCCAACACGTTCCCTAGGACAACATGAGTAGCCGCGGCTGAGATGGAGGTGAAGATCATAATGAACATGGAGGTTGCGACAGCTATGTGCATTGGCATGGTCATGACGAGAACCATCACAGGGACCATGACCGCTCCGCCACCTACACCAAAGAACCCTGACGTGAATCCGGCGAGGAAGCTGAGAATCATGCCGGGAACCATGTTCGCTTCATACTCAAAGACCTGCCCTCCTGCATCATGAATTCTGCGAACCCACCCCCACATTTTCGTTCCTCTCCTTTGCCCTCTCTCATTTGGAGCCACAAGCATTCTTACTGCAACGAGGACCAAGAATACCCCAAACAGTGATGTCAAGCCCTTGGGTGATATGAAACTCGTAGCGTATGCACCTACGGCTGCTCCTGGAATGCTACCGATCGTTAGAATCAACCCCAGCTTGTAGTCGATTCGCCTCTGCCTAGTGTAGGCGAAGGTGGAGGAAAGCGCCGTAAAGACTATCATGACCACGCTGGTTCCTACGGCAAGGTGCATCGAAATCCCGTAAAGTAGAACAAGGATCGGCACGATGAGAAACCCACCACCCACGCCGATCATGGAGGAGACTATTCCTACCATGAAGGCGAACAGGGACATCGAAGCAAGCTCCAGCATTGTAGAATCGTCTCGTCTCTTTATCGATGAAGTCCAGAACTACTTGTACTGGTCTTATAAGCGCTCCCAAAAGAAAGTGAACGAACCCTTTACTAGAGGCTCCTACCCGTCACAAAGAAACTGGACAGTTCCCGATAGATTCGCAACGCTTCCCCTTCCGCCGCTACTCCCTTGATCAGCATTCTGCCATTTCTGAACAGGCTAACCTCCAAACTATCGTATCGGAAAACGATCACAACGGAGGATCTTGCGAGAACATCAAATTTTATTCGCAGCTGTTGCAGAGTCTTCTCAAGGTCCAAATCGGTGGGTTCGACTGGGTTCACGTTTATGGTTTCGCGGCCGCAGAGCCAAACTAGTTGCTCGGCACGTTCAAGCCTCGGACGAACCTTGTCTCCGCAGACACCGCAGTCTCTTCTCTTGAAGATCTCGATCTTGTCGAACTCCATTCTTCTGAAGTCGCAGACCAGAAGCTTCCCCTTCAATGTATCCTCGATGCCTGCGAGCAGCTTTATTGTCTCCATCGCCTGAATCGCTCCAACTATTCCTGCCGTGGCTCCGAGAACCCCCCTCGTATCGCAGCTCGGTAGATTCCTGTCGTCGATCGCAGGTAAAACGCACTCCAAGCACGGAGTCTCCGGCGGATGGAAGACCGATAGATTACCTTCCATCGCAATGGCTCCTCCGAACACGTAGGGTATGCCAAGCCGTGAGCAAGCGGAGTTAAGGATGTATCTTGTCCGCATGTTGTCAAGGCCGTCCACAACCACATCCACTTCTCTGACAATCTCTTCGACGTTCTCCTCTCTGAGATTGTCAGGTACTGGCAGGGTCTTGACATCAGGATTAGCCTCCATCAGCCTCCTAGCCGCAACCTCCGCCTTTGGCAGTCTAAGATCTTGAACTGTGAATAGAATCTGCCTGTGCAGGTTATGAAGCTCAACTGTGTCTTGGTCAACGAGGACTAGGTTTCCAACACCTGCTAGGGCCAGATAGAGCGCGGAAGCTGTTCCGATGCCGCCTATACCAATCACCGCGGCCCTCGCTTTCCTGAGCCTGTCCTGGCCCTGCTTTCCCAATTCCTTCAGAACAAGTTGCCGGCCATAGTACTCGGCGGTGTCGAAGTTGATCCCATGCATCATAGCCACCTCAGATCACTAGTCTTGGGTCGTTGTGTTAAAGTCATTGTCGTTCTTAATTGTGATAGGGATCCTCCGGTAAGACAGGTAGATGACACTTCAACTTGAGAAGTTAACGGAGAATAGAGAATCTCAGATTCTCTCTTCTCTCCCAAGATCTTCATAGGTCTGGGAGCAGCAGAGACCTGAGAAACTGTACTCGAGCCCCAGGTTCTCCGCCATGGCTATTGCTTTCGGGTCAGGGTAGGCGATCGCGTTGACTCCAGCCTGTATGGCAAGCCGGTCGATCTCTTCACGTACTTTTCCTTTAGGTCTAGCACATCCAAGTGCAAGAGGAATGTGAGGCATCAATCTCCGTGCCTCAGCGATCACGGATGCGATGTCCCATGAAGATGCGGGAGGGCAGTGCTGCATCGGCGTTCCTCTGAATGGAGTGAAACCGATGATTATGACTGCAGAAGGTTTGTGACGTGAAATCATCCTGAGCGCCTCAAACTCTCCCTTCAACCTTCCATAGTGAAGCCCCACAAGAACATGAGGGACGACAGGTATTCCTTCTCTCTCCAAAGTGCTCAGCGAAGCATCATAATCCTCCACGCTACGATTTAGTCCGTAGACTTCCTTGATAGTTTCGTCGGAGCCAATCACATCGATGAGAGCACTGTCGATTCCTGCTCTTGCAAGCCTGTCAGCAGTATCTCCGTTCACAATGCCTGTGTGGACGACCACTTTCAACCCAAAGCCTCTCTTCGCCTCGGCTATAGCGCTAATGAAGGGCTCCAACGGAACTGTTCCGTCGAATCGGCATCCCCCACTCACTAGGCAGCCCTCGGCGTTCCTACGACGCAGCTCTTGGAAAACCTCAACTAGATCGCTAGGCGACTTGACAGGGATCATTGTCTCCAAAAGTCTTCCACGGCAATGTTGGCATCTCAATGCGCATTCGTGTCCAGTAACAGAAATTGAAGGGAAGGTTCGAGTATTACTATCCCAGAACCGATTCTTGTATGGCATGAAGCTAGGGGCGTAGAACCTAATTCTCCGGCCGAAGTTCCTCCAGCTGATCTCTCTTGCTACCTTGAGGGCCTCTGCGAACTCTTCGCCAGAATCCGTTCCAGAGAAGTTTTGAGCCGTTGCTCTCCCCTCAAGCTTAGGCTGCGATACAACTCGTTTTCCTTTCAAGGAGGCGACTTACACATATGTTGCGATGGTCTGCGGATACTTCCTCATTAACAATCTTTCAAGTTCGCGTCTCAGCTCTCTATCCAATTCTGCCTGTCTCTCGGATATGAGTCCAATGCCTCTTGCGGAATGAATGACAGGTCCCTGAAGGATCCCGGGTGATGTTATCTCAGTGGAGGCGACAGGATCGGTTCTCAAAACTCTGGCAAGCAGCCTCGATGGACTCTCACCCGATCTCAACGCCAACGCGACCTTCGTCATCTGCCTCTCCGATAATGGTCTCAACCCGAAGGTGTAAGGAGAAATCCTCTCGATAGTTTCGAAGCTTACAGCTTTGTCCCTGATCCCGAAGCCTACCGAATGAAACGGGTTGATCTGTTCTTCCTTTATGAGCCACATGTCGGAGTCATGTGAAACGATCAGGTCAAAATACCCTCTTCTATCCCTTCCAACGAGGACCCTCCACCCGCTAGGATTTGAGTCATATCTTTTCAGAATCTCCTTCTTGATATCCTCAGCGGGTTCCATCCTTCTCGCCTGTTAGGTTACACGCTACGTGAATGCTCTATGGTCGAAGATATTAGCATTTGTTTAATTGCAGTGGCATTCAGGGAGGCAACGTTCGTTGCAGAAAGACTGTAATCAGCATGAATCCTAAGCCGCCGATCAGTGATAGAGGAAGACCTGGAAAAGTGCTTCTCTTCTCCAGCATCTTGAAGCCTAGAAAGGTTCCCAAGATAATGCCGAGAGAGGCTGATGCATATGGTATGAAGCCAAACGAGAGCATTGTGTGGCTCGCAAGCATGGAGTAGAAGACAAGGTCGCCCAAACCCACGGTCAGGTCATTGAACGTGAAAGTTGCGCCTGAAAGACTTTCAAGCTCCGTTTTTTCCGCAATCTTCCCGATAGGTCCCTTGAAGACCGCCAACACGTCGTAGCCAGCCAATCCTAGCAGAAGGATGATCGTCGTTAACGTTGGTATAGATGCCCCTAGAAATGTGCCCAGCATTGCGCCTAGAAAAGTGATTGAGACCAGTTGTGCTGTGCCTTTCATGCGATTGATCACATAAGCCAAGGTAATGGTGAGAACTAAAGCGGAAGCAATGGTGGCGCCACTGACAAATTCCTCTGCGATCCTGAGAATCGTGAAGAAAGCAGCCAAATACCAACTCAACAGCATAAAGAGGACCAGAACAATGGCTACCCTGAGGATCGCCCTGAAGATCCTCTCCAGACCATGCTTCACGAGCAGATACATAACGCTCGCGATCACCGCCATAATCACGACGAACATCGTCATGTTGAGGGTTGCACCGGAGGGCGTTTCTGGGAACGCTGTTATGACCTCCACTTCTATCCTAGATTCCAGGATTCCCACAGCGAGGATACCGGCCACGATCAGGGTCCATACTTCAGGAAGCAAATGCACAGCCGTGGCTCTAAACTTCTGCTCCAATCTGCTTTCCAACCTTGATTGAACAATTCCCGCAGAACTGTTCCCTCTTGAAGTCGGTGTCCCTTATACTATTCGAGAAATGCATAACGCAGGACGGATCCGCGCAGTGCCCTAGACCAAAGGTGTGACCGAGCTCATGAACAGCCTCTTTCACCATTCTAAGCTGAAGGAGGTTGTTACTGCCTCTCAAGCCCTCTGCAGTTTTCAATCTCGACGTAGATATCACTGCAACCCTGTCGAATGCTTGACCAAAAACAAAGTTCAACCCGGGCGCAAAGAGATCCTCATCCGTAACGCCAAGAATCCTTGAGTCGTCGTCCTCTGGAAGGATTCGCGACAGACTCAAAAGGAGGCGTGCCGCCAGAAACTGATTTCTTGAAGGTGTGAAGGAGCCGTCAGGGATCCTTGCTGCATCAACCACTTTCATTTGAACACCCGCTAGAAGTTGCTCCAGTCTATCCCGCAAAACCTCCAGCCTGTTCAGATCTGTGTTTCCGAAGGGCACAATCATTACGCTGATAGGGCTATCAGATCTCGACGATTTGTCCTGTCTTGGGAGCCTCGGCATCAAGCCCCACCTCCTTTGAAGCCCATAACGCTAGATTGCTGCAATTTCCCTCAGCCCCGTGAACCATAAAGATCTTTGCCTTCCTATCTATTCTGGATAGAGTTTTCCTGAGCTCATTTCTGCCACAGTGTGAGGAAAAATCGAACTTTTCGACAGAGGCATCCACCTTCCTCATTCTTCCGTGGAGTATGAATTGTCCTTTATCCTGCAGAATCCTTCCGGGCGTACCCGGAATCTGGTAGCTGACCAGAAAGATCGCGTTCCTGCTGCTCGTTGCAATAGACTCCATATAGAAGATCGCGGCCCCTCCTTTCAGCATCCCGGCCGGGGAAACGATTACGGAAGGTGTCTTCGCCGCCCTTCTTCTATCCTGCCACCTGTCTATCCACTGAGCTCGGCGTATCGCTCTAGAGAAAAGATCTGAATCTCTGAGCGAATCCGGATGGTCAGCTAGGATTCGATTTGTCTTCAAAGCCATTCCGTCGACAAAAATGGGATGATCGAAATGGTATGCTTCAAGAACGCAAAGTATCTCCTGCGATCTTCCAACGCCGAAGGCGGGAACAAGAACTGTGCCCCCATCCTCAACTACCTCCGAAACCCTTTCGACGAATCGCTCCTCCATTTTCCTTCTATCGGGATGATCCTCCTCGGCATAGGTGGACTCAATGACGACAGCGTCCAAGTCTCCATAGTCCTGTTCAGCGCCATCAAGGAGTTGAGTCTGAGAAGTGTTGAAGTCTCCAGTGTAAAGGAGTCTCTTTCCGCCGTTCTCTACGAGTATTTGACTGCTTCCAGGTATGTGTCCGGCATTGAGAAGAGAAATCTTCGTCCTTCCTACCATTATCTCCTTTCCATAGGGAAGATCGATACAATGTCCCATCATTGATTCCAAGTCCAGATACTCGAACGGTAGATAGTATCCGGTGAGGTGAATGAAATCCTTGATGAGCAGATCCGTTTGTTCAAAAGTTGGTTCAACCCCATATGTGGGGATCTTGCCTCTAATATAGAAAATCGGAGTCGAACCCGTGTGGTCTAGGTGAGCATGAGACAGGAAAACAGCGTCTATCTCTCTTGGAGAGATGTGAACGGGGAAGCCAACTTCATGATCCACCATCACGCCGTAATCTAGAAGGATGCTTCTCTCTTCACATTGAACCGAAATGGCTGATCTTCCTACTTCCTCACAGCCGCCTAGGAATCGTATCTTCAATATCTTGCACCGATCAATTGCAGTCTCGAATTCTCAATTGGCACCGTTAATGGTGACGCAGAGTTCCATAAACTCTCTTTCTCAGAGAAATCGTCTGCTTCGTTCCCACGGTGATATGAATTCAGACTAAAAAAGCTTACGAGAGAGATTTTTATTGGGGCGCGTATCACTTACGTCAGTGGCTTCGCATGCCAGTACGATTCGAGGCTCCGAAAGACAAATTCAAGGATTGCACTTTGCTCGCAGGGTTCCACGGCATAGGCGAAACCGGGTACATAGCGGTATCATACATAGTTCATGCTCTCAAAGCGAGGCGCGTGGGATTCATACGAACGGCAAACTCTCCTGCATTCGTGACCACGACGCGGAATGGTCTACTAACCCCCTTCGAGATCTATCGGAGAGGAAGCATGGTCATGGTTAAGCTGGAGTTTCCCCCGCACAGAAGCGAGGAGGCCGAGATGGCTCGGACAATGGCTTGTTGGGCTATCGAGGAGAAATTCAATGAGACGCTCCTTGTAGGAGGCTTGGATGTCGGATTCAAGAATGGCAGGCATGAATCTAGGATTGTTCCAACAAGGGCTTACCTAGCCAAAGCCAAGAAGTTCGCCATACCTTTGCTAGAGCAGGGACTCTACGTCTACGGCCCCCTAGCGATCATGCTAAGCGAATTCGAAGCCAGCAATTTCCCCGCAGTCGCCATACTTCCCTATGCAGACTCATCTCGGTCGGATCCGAGAGCAGCATCAGTTGCAGTCCGGACGGTTGCGAAGGCCTGCAAACTCAAGATCGACGTCTCTGATCTTGAGAACTATGCAAAGGTCATCGAAGCAGACCTAGATCAGAGAACGAAGATAGCTAGGAAATCAGTTCAAGGCATGTATGTCTAACTCACCTCAAAGAACAGGTAGCACGAGGCTCCTTCCGTCTATCTTGCTGTCCAGCGTCTTCCTCATATTCTCTCCTGCATTTCCATCGAATTCGCTGTATGTCGGCTCGGGACTGTCTTTTCAATAAGAGCTCACAGTAGAGCCACGGAGATAGTCGTCCTGTTGGAAATACAACGCAACTTGAGACAAGTCGAGACGATAAGGGGATCAACATGGACACTACGCAGAGCTCGTGTTCAGCAGCCAACCTTTCGTTCTGGCTGCGTATTCGAGTCTTGAACTGACCGAGAATCATCGACTGGCTAGAATGAGCCTCTCTGAAGTAACATCTACTTCAATAATCTTCGAGTTGCTGATCTCCTTCGTCTGCCCTAGGACATCCTTCAGGATTACGCTGTTCTCCGCTGCTCTGGCATACACCGCATCTTCGAATACTTTCTCTCCGTTAATGACTACCTTAAACTCGCACATCTTCATCCTCTCAAACTAAGGTGCAATTACCCTCAAGTTGCTAAAAGGCAGCTTGGCGCTTATCCACAGCGAACAGTTCTCCTTCCGCCATGGAAGCCACTGCGTACGCCAGCTTCTCAACTTCTTCTGAAGGAACGTCTTTCCCAAGTTTTTGCCTTAACTCATCAAGGGCTTTCGGGAGGATCGAGACAGTAACCATCCCGCCTCTTGCGTTCTCGAATGAAATAGCAAAATTTGAAGAATTCTCAAATCTCAACCGCTTGTTTCCAATTGTGCAACCAGTTGTGACCTGAACTCCATCTAGGATGCAGGAATACGGCACCGAGTAGGTTAACGAGGCTGTCGCAGATAGATCCCCGTTCTCCTTTCTGGTCTGAAGTTCCTTGAGACCTATCAAGCCAGCTCTCACCCCTATCACAAGGAACGGCCCCAAATGTCCATGGAGATCCTTGGCTCTCTCCAAGATAGAAGTCAGATCTTGACTCAGTGGATTATGGCTTCCCACATTCACACTCTCAGGTCTTCCCGACATGCGTTCATGCACAGCTCCCGCTGGCAGGTAGGATCTTCCTCGTAATGAGGGCTCTGACAAGGGTGACCCCTATGGCTGCGCCAATCACGCCTCCGATAGCGTGAAGCCCGGCAAACGTGAGAACAGCGGGCAATGTCCTGAATCCCATGAAGAAGCTTCCGATGATAGCTCCAGCAACACCTGCCGACAGCACTGAGAAGGAGATGAGACATATAGCGCCACGTAGAGCCTTTTCGAAACAATTGCCATATCCTACACTCTTTGTCAGAACATCGAAAAGGAAGCTTGCAACCGTAAAGCCAAGAATGAAGAATTCTCCGGGGCGTAGTACAAGCGTCAACGCCGTGACCACAACTCCAGTCAGTGAGGCTGCACCGAATTTTCCAGTCCACCAGACGACCAGCGTCAAAGACAGGAATGCAAGAAGATCACAGAGGAAAGGCATATGAGTCAATTGCCAGAAGACTGGTGATATCAATACGTTCAACACCGCCCAAAGCGAAGAACATACGGCTACCGCCGCCAGATCTCGTGTTGTGAAGTACTGCAGGGTGGTAACACCTTATCCAAGGAAAGTAACACGACCATTAAAGCTTTATGATTTCGGAAGGGAACCCATTCATCGTGAGACTCGTTGATGCGAATTGCCCGTGTAGGAGTCACCTTTCCTCCGGAATTGCTGAGTGAGCTTGACGAGATCGTAGAGAAGGTTGGCTACCCGAGTCGATCTAAGGCAATCCAAGATTCAGTCAAATCCTTCATTACGGAACACAGGTGGCTCAGAGATGAGAGAGGAGCAAGAATAGGAGTGGTTGTGTTGGTCTACGACCACGAATCCAGAGGGCTAGAGGACTATCTAACAGATACGGAACATGAGTACGCTGCGGTGATATGCTCATCGACACATGTCCACTTGAGTGAGCGCGATTGTTTAGAGGCTATAGTGGTGCGAGGAGAGGCGACAAGAATCAGAGAGTTGGCTGAGAAGCTTCGGGCAAGAAGAGGGGTCAAACAAGCCAAGTTAACAGTCGTTTCTCCGTAGACTCACGGAAGAGCTGTCAAGCCACGTTTTCATGGTACTAACTTAGCTCCGATGGGTTTAAAACTACGAGTCCTCGTAGTCTTGAACCGTGACGCTGTTGCAGCATGAAGTCTCTTCGTCTGTTGAGGAGTACTTGGAGAGCATCTACAGACTTCAGGACAGGGATGGTGTTGCGAAGACGAAGGAACTTGCCGCGATGATGAGAGTGGGCTTGGGGACGGTCACCAACACAGTGACGATGTTGGAGAGACGGGGATACATTCGGCACGAGCCGTATAGAGGTGTGACTCTCACGGATAGAGGTCGAAGGATAGCCTTAGATGTGATACGGCGACATAGGCTTGCTGAGCGCCTCATCACCGATATTCTTCGCATGGATTGGGGCAAGGCTCATGAAGCCGCGTGTAGACTTGAGCACGGACTTCACGGTAGCGTAATCAAACCCCTCGAGAAGGCCCTAGGCCATCCTAAGACTTGCCCTCACGGAAACCCCCTACCGACGAAGTGTGGAGCTCTACAACGTGATGAGTCTATGTCCCTGACTGAGCTCAAACCAAACCAGCCTGGAATCGTCTCCAAGATAGTCGATGAGAGTCAAGAACTGCTGCAATACCTGTCGTCAATCGGCTTGACGCCAGGAACAAACATCAAAGTCAAGGAGGTCTCGCCACGAGGCGAACTCTTCACAATCGAAGTGGCTGATTCCGAGAGGTCTCTGGCTCGGCGTGCTGCCACATGTGTCCATGTACTGAAGCGCGCAAGGAGGACTCCTCGTGTCGAAGAGTGACTTGCCGTCTGAGGTTCTTGAGCTACTCAGAACAATGGAGGTTCAGAACAGAACGGCAAAATTAAGCGAAATGGCTACAGAGCTGAATTGTTCCGTAGGAGAATTGACTCGGGCTCTTGAATTTGCTATCGATGAAGGCCTAGTTGAACGTAGCGACGGCACGCTGACGTTAACCGATAAGGGACGAATGCAACTTCAGGAGCATCGAGAACGCTATATCCACGACAGACATGGCCACGGGTTGGGATTCACTGGACGGCTGACGAAAATCCTCGAAGGAACAGTGAGAGATTGGCGAACTCACTGGCGTGCCAAGCACGGATTTGATGATAGTTCGGTCGATGACTTCTACAGAGGAATCCGCAATCTAGAGGGGCATGTGGAAGATACTCAAAACCTCACCAGTCTACAGCAAGGCGAGAAAGGAGTCGTTGTGTTCGCATTTGGCGGCCGCGGGCTAGTTAGAAGGTTGGCGGAGATGGGTTTGACCCCGGGAACGGAAGTGACTGTGGTCAGGAGTGCGCCTCTGCGTGGCCCTATCGAAGTATCGGTGAGAGGGGTCTTCCTCGCGTTGGGTTATGGAGTAGCCTCGAAAGTGTTTGTTACACGGGTAGGGAGGGGAGGCTAGCTGGGTGCGGAAAAGAGCCTGATCGTGGCGTTGGCCGGAAACGCGAACGTTGGCAAATCTGCGCTCTTTAACCAGTTGACTGGTTTGAATCAGATTATAGGGAACTGGCCCGGCAAGACCGTTGAACGGGCAGAAGGAACATTACACTTCGCAGGATATAGAATAAACATTCTCGATCTTCCCGGCATCTACTCGCTGTCAACGTTCTCGATGGAGGAGATAGTAGCCCGCGATTACATAGCCATCGAACGTCCAGACGTGATCGTGAACGTAGTGGACGCCTCAGCCTTGGAGCGGAACCTCTACTTTACACTCCAGCTCCTTGAACTGGAGGCTCCAATCGTCATGGCTCTAAATCAGGTTGATTATGCAGCTCGGAAGGGCGTCAAGATTCAAACTGAAGAACTCTCGAGGTCTCTTGGCATCCCAATTGTGGAGACCGTTGCAATTTCAGGAACTGGAGTCAACGAGCTACTCTCTACGGTCGTCGAGGTTGCTGAAGGAAAGATCCCACTGAATCCGCTGAAAGTGCGCTACGGAAGAGAAGTTGAAGAAAATATTGAGCGGCTTGAGAGGACTGTTAAGGAAATGCTTCCCGGAATCTGCCAGCAGTACCCGGCGAGATGGATCGCCATCAAGCTTCTTGAGAGAGATGATAACATCGCGGAGAAGGTTCGAGCTGAGGAGAACGGTGCTACCCTGTTGGCTCTTGCAGACGTGATCATTGAGCAGATTGAGCAACTGCACGGTGAGCCTTCTCCTGTAGTAATGGCTTCGGAAAGATACGCAATCGCAAGCAGCATAGCGAGGAATGTTACGAACGTCGTTACTCCTCCTCAAGTTACCTTGGCGGATAAGCTGAGTTCCGTAACAACTCACAAGATTGTTGGCTATCCTATCTTGGTGGGAGTGGTGGCGCTGATGTTCACTGTTGTCTTTGTTGCTGGAGATTTCTTGATAGGCCTTCTGGAGAGCCTGTTCGAGGAGACACTGATACCTGCGATAACCGGCATTTTGGCGCAGGCGCTATCCGAGACAGCTGTTGAACTTATCAACAAGGGTCTTCTTTCGGGAGTTGTGGCAGGCGTTACGGTCGCCCTACCGTACATAGTCCCGTTCTACATTGTCTTGGCGCTACTCGAGGATAGCGGCTATTTACCAAGAGCAGCCTTCCTGATGGATCACTTCTTGCACAAGATAGGACTCCACGGTAAGGCGTTCATACCCTTGTTGCTTGGCTATGGATGTAGTGTCCCTGCCTGTGTCGGATGTCGAGTAATGGAAACAGATCGGGAACGTTTCCTCGCGGGGTTCGTCTTGGTTCTGATACCATGCGCCGCGAGAACAGTTGTCATCCTAGGGCTGGTTGGAAGATACGTGGGAATTCATGCGGCCCTTGCTCTATATCTTTTTGATCTCGTTCTAGTTTTCGTTTTAGGGAGGCTCGCCTTCAAGGTCTTTCCCGGTGAGCCTGTCGGTCTCATCATGGAAATGCCCCCGTACAGAATGCCTTCGTCAAAGAACGTATTGAAGAAAAGTTGGGGGAGAACCAAGGAATTCATCTACGTGGCTTTCCCGATAATCATAGTAGGTAGCTTAACTCTAGAGTTCCTTAGGCTCAGCGGACTGATTTGGCCTATCGTCAATTCAATGGCTCCACTCTTGACCGGTTGGCTCGGTTTACCTCTATTGACGGGAGTCCCCATCATTTTTGGGATACTCCGCAAGGAGCTGACACTCATTCTTCTGACGGAGCTCGCTGGAACCGTAGAGCTGAGCCGAGTATTGTCGCCGATACAGATGATTGTATTTGCTTTGGTTGCGATGATCTATGTACCCTGCGTAGCTACAATTGGTGCACTGGCACGTGAGTTCGGCTGGAAGAGGGCAGTTGCGGTTTCTATATTGGATGTACTTCTCGCACTCTTCTTAGGTGGAGTTGCGTATCGTTTCTTGCTTCTCTTAGCTTGAGAGCCTTGCCTTAGTAAAAGCGATTCTTCGACGCTTTACAAGGACCCCTTTCATACCCTCAGAGAGCCTTGAGGAGGGCTTTGACAGCATCTTTGCTCCAAGGCGCGTCTCCATGATAGGAGATTCTAAACATTCTTCCGGCCTTTCTTGAGATCCTCTTCAAGGTGGGTATCAGATGCCTGCTTAACGAATCATTGGCAGCATGCAGAACTATCGTTTCGTAATTTGTTGATGCAACATACTCTTGAATGATGCTCGCGGCATATCGCTCAGTTTCAGGATCAGTGGGAGTTGGAGATTCCGTCTGTGATAACGGGTAAACATCGTCGAGTTCTAACGGAACCACTCCGTAAGGAGAACCGTACATGCAGACATGTATCCTTCTATCCCGGAGGATTGGAGTTAGGGTTGCGATTTGCGGACTCGCGTGATATGGCTTTGTACGGACTTGTGGTAGTAGGAGCAGAATCTGGCTTCGTCTGGGAGGAGAGTAGCTCTCGGTCAGCCTCGTTCTGTGGCGTATGATTTCGGGCCTTGATACCCCTTGCGGTCCCAAGTACAACAGACCTTTCTTCTTAGTTGATGGGCTGTGTCTCTCGATGAATCGGCTGTATTTCTTGAGGGTTCCCAAAGCCTGAAGAAGCAAAGGATGAGATCTTGCCCGGATCTCGATGAGTTCCCACAATCTTCCCTCGGCAATGGCCTGCTTTATGCGTCTGATCTCTTCGAGGCAAACAAAGAGGTTATGTTCAGCCAAGTTCCTTTCCACATCGGGTCTTCCAAGTTCTCGAAGCTCGCTAGGCGTGTGTCGCTGGCATACTGGGCATGAGCAGGGAAAGTACTCGATCTCCCTCAACCTGAGCGTTCCGCTTTCAGTCAGGTATCGGCCTTGCTTGGCGAATATGGCGTAAGACGCTGAGTCGAAGAGGTCGCAGCCCAATGCTGCCGCCAATGCGAGCATAAATGGGTGGCCGGCACCGAAGAGGTGTAGAGGCTTCGATAATGGTATGTTCATTTTCACCGTCATGATCATGTCCACAAGCCTATCGAACATGTATCGCTCCATTATCGGCGTTGGACTGCCGAGAGAGTAGATAGCGAATGGGCGTTGACTCATTTCCTTGGCGGATCTGGCGACGAGGTCAAGGAATGTTCCGCCTTGGATCGGGCCTTCCCAGAGGATATCAGATCTGGCTACAGTCTTTAGGGTGAGGTCGGCTCTACGGATGGTTTCGTTGACGGTCCACTCTGCTCTAGTCCTATTCACTGCCCAACCTGTTGGGACATCAAGTATGACCGCAACATCCGTTCCAATGGCCTCTTGGAATAGAGCTATTTCATCTGGTTGGACTTCAACATCGCCATATTCAAGTATCTGGTAAGCTCCCGAATCGGTAACCACGACACCGTCATAATCGAGGAGTCTGTGTATTCCCTTTGCTACGGCTTCATGTCCAAGGTTCTTCTTGACCAGATAGGCGTTCGTCATAATAGCGTTGCATTTGAAAGTTCTGACCATGTCTCTGGAGCTTACTGGTTGAGTTAGCGGATTGACAACTGGGAGAAGGTGCGGCGTCTCAATCTGCCCGCTCTTAGTATCTATGGTCCCAATCCTTCCTAGGAGATCTTTGCGGGTAATCTCGAAGCTCAATGGATCCACGTTCTGGAGAACTTGAAATGCTTAATTTGCCTTATCACCATAGTCCGCGAGAGGCCGAGATAAGTGTTAAGCAACGTAGTCTTCCTTGAAGAGAAGCCTCGCCTTAGGAAGCCGATCCTGATAGAAGGTCTTCCAGGAATAGGGTTCGTAGCAAACATTGTGGCGTTGCACCTGATCAGTGAGTTGAAGGCCAAGAGGTTCTGTGAGGTTCATTCCCCTTCCTTTCAAGCCTTCTCGCTGACGGCTCGAGGAGGAACCTTTCGCTATCCGATCAACGAGCTATACTACTGCCTAGTTGAGTCGACGGATCGAGATCTCATAATCCTGTCTGGAAACTCGCAGGCAGGTGACCCTAGGGGACAGTACGATCTATGCAAGCAAATCTTGGATGTTTGTCAAGGTCTCGGATCGGAGCTTGTTTTGACGATAGGCGGGTTGAGGAGAGACTTCGTTCCGTCTGAGCCTAAGGTGTTCTGTGCAGCATCCGACAAAGAAACTCTAGACGCGGCAAGAAGTCTTGGAGCAGGCATCATGAAAGGTCAGATCTATGGCATGGCAGGGCTTCTGGTCGGGCTCGCTAGGCTGAGAAAGATGAGGGGACTATGCGTGCTGTCTGAGACTTCTGGGCTTTTCGCCGATGTTGCCGCTGCAAGATCAGCGCTCAAGTTTACATGCAAGTTCTTGGGCTTGAGCGTAGACTACTCGCGCCTCGATCAGGCAGTTGAGAGCAACAAGCGATTACTGGATTCCTTCGCTCAGTGGAGGCCTCCAGAGAGGCCTAGCTTTCGCTTCCCCAGCCCAGTCTAGCTACCTCGTCTCCTTCACGAACTCATCGAAAACCTTCTTGACCCTGTCGGCTGCTGGCCCCGACCCTTCGATCAAACCTTTCTCTGTCAACCTTATCTTGTCCATTACTACTATAACTCCAGCTTCCTGCACGACTCGAACCAGGTTCGGAAAGACACGCTCCAAACGTTCGGCCAATGCCTGCAGATTGAAAGGCTTCTCAATACTCTGTATTTGTTGCAGCGACTGTCCGCTTAGAAAGAGCCTATGTATAAGCCGACCTGTCTCATCCTTAGCGTCAGCGAGGCAGATGCTAAGCGTGTCAGTATCGACTCCGACCAACATGCCGACGAAGCTCTTGCCCTGTACTGTCAGAACTGTTACAGGCCTTTGGAGAAGAGAGGCAAGTTCTTCCATGAACCTTCTATCGGCCACCGAGGACAACTAGCCCACCTAGCCACAAGTTCGCCATTCACATATTAAAGGTGACAGCTACCGATGGTTGAAACCCATAGACTTGCAGCTTGAGTACGATGGATGTTGCGAACTAGCCTCTTCATCTTGCCTGTTGAGCCTAATGACGGAGGCTTCGACTTAAGAAATCTGATCTCTTGCTGTTGGGTAGGTTGCAGAGATCGCTCTCAAGTGGGTGTTTCGTTGCCCAGATCACGACTCGGCCGAATTCGACTACAGACATAGACTGAGAGATTCAGAAAGATATTAAGCGACGAAACTCAATATTGATGTCGAGAGGTCCAGTTGAATCGGCTTGAAGAGGCTATTCGCAGATTGAGGGAGCTTTCTGAGCAAGAGCGGGCTGAGATAGCGAGGGAAATGATACGAGAAGCTTGCAGGCTTGAAGGCAGAAGAAAGGCGGAAGTTTTGTGAGGCGCTCAATGAAATCGAGCGCGACCTAGCTGCTCAGCTGATATAAAGCTATACAGGAAAACTGCCAATTGAGTTCTGGACTGCGGTGGAGAGATTTCAGCAATTCGTGCAGATGAGGAAGGGCTTCTGCGCTGAATAGATGTCACCCAAGCGTACGTTCAATCGAGTCGAACTCATCCGCTTTCTGCAGGAACCGCGATAGAAAGGTCTTGAAACACTTAAATTGATCAGAAGCTGCTGAGAGAGCGGTGGCCGCCGTAACGTAGAGAACACAAGCTTCGCGGAACTTGGTAGCGTATAGGCCTGAGAGACATCTGGTCTCGGCCAATGGAGCCTAGAAAGCGCGGCGGAAGCGTGGCGCTTGGGCAGAGGCCGGGTTCAAATCCCGGCGGCGGCCCTCAAGACTCAGCTAGTGCCTTTTTGATATACGATTCTTCCGCCCACGATCGTCATGTCTATCGGTATGTTGATTATGGTTTCAGTAGGCACGGTTAGGATATCCTTTCCTAGGACTACCATGTCAGCATATTTTCCCGGCTCAATGGAGCCCATGACGTTCTCCTCGAAGCTGTGATATGCGGCGTTTATCGTATAGAGCCGAAGCGCCTCCATGACCGAGATCCTCTGACTCTGCCCGGCTGACTCTCCCTTCGCAGTCCTCCTATTCACTAAGGCATGAATTCCCATCAGAGGCCGGTAGGGAGACGCGTGATGGTCTGAGTGAGCAGATACCTTAACGCCCGCATCGAGGAAGCTGCGTGCAGCAAACATTCTCTCCAACCTTTCGGCACCGAACGCTGGCAATATCTTGTCTCCGTGATAGTATGGGTATGGGCCGAATATGGTTGGTAGGATGCCAAGCTTCTTGATTCTCTCGATGATATCCGAATTCACAACAGTGCAGTGGATGGCTCTGTTCCTCGGATCTCTACGGGGATACTTCTCTTGTGCTTCTTCTATTACGTCGAGGAACATGTTTATCGCGCGTTCACCGTTGGCGTGGACCGCAAAGCGGTAGCCTTTGGGATAACCCTCCATGATGATGTTGAGCAGCGCCTCCTTGGTGATGGCCAGTTCACCGTAGTAGTTGGGCCTATGCAGGTATTGTTCAGCCACGGCAGCTGTTCTTGCGGATATCGCGCCATCGGCGACGATCTTTATGGCACATGTTTTCAGCATGTCGTTACCAAAACCTTCTGCGATTCCCAGTGCCGCCAGTTGGGGCATCAATTCGTAGCTGAGATCCATTCTCATTCTGAGAGGAAGCTCCTCCTTCCTCAGAAGCTCTTGAAGGGCTCTTAACAGAACGGGCTGTGCGATGCCTCCGTCATTGACGCAAGTTAGACCACTTGCTGCATATTGCGTTGTCACCCACCGAATGGCCTCCATAGCCTCTTCAAGGGTCGGTGGTCTTCCGTATCTCGTTGGCTGCAAGACTTGGGCTGCTCTCTCATGTATCCAACCCGTTAGCTCCCTAGTCTCAGGGTCCCTTTCGAATCTGCCACCCATAGGGTCAGGTGAATCCTTTGTTACGCCGGCCATCTCGAAGGCTTTGCTATTCACGATTGAGAAGTGGCCGCCCACCGTAGTTACCATTACCGGATGATCTGGTGAGACTTTATCTAGATCCCACTTGGTCGGGTGTCGCCTCTCAACTAGCTTAGACTCGTCCTCATTGACAACGTTTATCCATTCGCCCTTTGGCTTCCTCTTCGCCTCTTCAGCAATCAGAGCTAAGATGTCAGCTAAGGATCTGATCCCTGACTCATAGCTGGCATCGATGGCCAGTGCCCTTTGCAGCGCTGCCCCTGTTGGATGGCAGTGCGAGTCTATAAGCCCGGGAATTACTGTTCTTCCTCTCAGGTCTATAACATCGGTTTGCGGACCTATCACGTATCTTATTTCTTCAGTTGAGGCTACGGCAAGTATTCTGCCGAACTTTGCGGCTACAGCCTCGGCAATTATTTCCTCGGCGTCTACTGTAACGATCTTACCGTTAAGTAGAACTATGTCAGCGTACAACTCTGAAAGCCAAATTGGGGCTTGGCGTCCAAACGAGATATAAAACTTTACAGATCGAATTTCAGAATGGGATCACAGATCTCTAGCAGGGTTAGGTTGTTAAGCGATTCTAGGATCTTCTTTGCTGAATAGATTCGTGTAGCTATAGGATAGGTGGTACCGCTTTATCTTCCACTTGCTGATGATGGAGGGTCCAGAACGAAAGCTTAGGATTGGTTGATCAACAACTCTATTCAGGAAACCTTATCGCAGGTCTGGGTGTTGTGAAGTAATGCCTCATATAGGGATTAGGTGCAGGGAAACAGTCGTATCCAAAATGGTTATTTTCTGTCTGGGCGTTGTAAGAAGGTGGTTGGGCCGGTAGTTCAGCCTGGTATGCCATATCCGAAAATGGGCCAAAGAACGTCCGGTTTGCAAGGTGCGCAGACCCAGAAAACCGGAAGGTCGCGGGTTCGAATCCCGCCCGGTCCACCAAGCTTTTCATAGGCTGTCGGAAAATTCGATAGCGTTTCGGCTGGGACTTGAGCCCTTAGGCCCAAAACTCTTATCCACATAGCACCTAAGGGTAATGATAGTCGCTATGTTTCGGCTTTAGAATGTGGGGTGTGGCCGACGAGTGACTTTGACAGGATGGTTGAAAGGTTAGGAGACTTCGTGAAAGCATCAAGAGACACGAGGCTTCTCCCCTTCTACGGAGAGTACTTGGTCGCGTCAGAACTTGCCAAGAGAGGACACGAAGTTGAAGTCCTGAAGAAGAGACGTGGGCCAGACCTACAAGTTCGAGATGGAAACTATCGAATCGAAGTGAAGACAAGCCGTCTTGATTCGCCGGAATGGAGTTGTACCGCATCATTTCGCAAGGGGCAGAGCATCAAACGAGGAGACTTTGATTTCTGTGTATTCGTCACTTTCGCCAATTTTGAACCGAAGGAGTGCCTTGTCTTCAGTCGAGACGAACTTCTGGAGGTAGCCGAAAGACCGCGACCCTACCCTATCAGTACATATCCAAGCAATCCTTGCCTACTCTACAGATTCAAAGATCTCAAGGAATACAAAAGGGCCTTTCCAAATGGAAGAGACAGACTAGAGATCGAAGTGAGGCTCCACAGAAGTCGTGAGGAATTCAAAGACAGATGGGACAAAATCGTTCCGCGCACACAGCATGGTGTGTCGAGGAGGCATTGATACTCGTGTCGGTTAGACCGGGCAGAGAGAAGGTCACGGTTGGCAAGCCGATCAATTTTAGGGGTTTGGTCTACGATCCCACAAACGAGCAGGGAGTTGTCTATCTCTTTAGTCTGATTGCCGAGGACCTCAACATTAGAGTTGAGAGCATCCAACAGGGCTACCCTGACTGCACGGCGATAAGGTACGCCGGGAGAAAGAAGTGGGAAAGAATCAGTATTGAGTTTGAATACCTCAGCAGCGGATTTGACCATGACCCCACTAAGTGCGATCTCCTAGTATGTTGGGAAGATGATCTATCGCCTCAAGATAAGGCAAGATTGCGTGGCCTAGAGATCCTAGAACTGAGATCGATGGACGGAGAACTTTGCCTCGCATGCTTATGAACCGTCAATAATGAAAGGCAAGGTGGTTTCGAGCATAGTTACCCCCCTTTCTCAAGAACATTGACGATTCTCTTTATCTCAACAAGTTGATCGAGTATCTGAGACACACGCCTACCAACATCCGTGAGTTGTCTGTCCATTTCAATCACCTTGTCCTCAAGAGGCCTGAGAGACAGCTCTTTTCTTGAAATGTTCAACATCCCCAAGATGAAGGTGCAGGTGACTGCGAGCATACTTCCGGCGGTGGTAAGCACCAAGTAAAATGGTGCTGCAAGAAGCGCCTCGAGGTACATAGCAAACATGTTTGTAGCGAGACCCACCGTGAATGTGATAGGCATGAGGATGTCTACAAGCCTTGTTCTTGGCATTTCTAGTTTTGTTCCTCAGCTATCCAGTGGATGCAAACCCGATCTTAAACGTTTGTCTATCTCTCAGAAGTTGTTATGTCCCATCTACTGGAGATACGAAACAATATCGTAACCAAATCAAGCATCAATATTTCAAAGCAATTGACCTCAATCGATCTAAAAGGTATGACCATCAGTTGAGGTTTGGTAAGGAATATCTGAGCAAGCGCAGCGGCGTTTAGCAGAATGGAACGGGGGGTTTCGCTGGTCGTCTTCTAAGTAGGATTTGGCAGAGGGGTACCTGACACTCAGGGTTTGGTTGCAGCTCTTCAATCGTGCTGGGCACATCCCTGCCCCGTACATGTCCGGCGACTATCCGCACCTAGACACGAAGCACCGTGCGCCCAGAGAAATGCGTCGGCCGCCCAGAATACCATCATGAAGTATGGCGGTCAGCTTTGTTGTGTGCCTTGATGGGATCAACCTTTTAGCCGCTTTTCCTTCTCCTCAGCTTCTCTTCTCCCCTCGAATTTGATACCCACCGCGACGAATAATCCGCTAAACGCCATCCAAACGCCTCCTAGAACGATGAGGATAAGGCCAACCTGGTCTCGCCATGTTACCTCTATCACAACTCCGACAACAGAAAGCACAAAACCCCATGCAGCGAAGCAGATCCCCCCCGCCCAGAACCCCACCACCATGGTGATCTTCTTGACGATGCCAAAGGAGACAATGCCCAAGATGAAGCCACTGGGGACTCCTACGGCCAGAACCCACACCGCCACTTGTACTGAAAAAGGAAGAAGCTGATCACTCATCTTGGATCGTAGCTTATTTCGCGATTTCAGTCTATATAAGTTTTCGAGGCCAGACTTGACAGGGTCGAGAGGTTTCGCGCTTTGACTGCGTGAGAGAGCGTTCCTTTCTACGACGCAAGGGCGATTCTAGCTCGAAAGCCTTATACGGCACATGCTACATGAATCTCCTCATAGCTGGTGGGAAAGGCGAACGTCTAAACGATCGAATGAAACCAAAATGGATAGACCAGATATCAAAGACATTCATATTCTGACCCATCCTCTGCGCTTCAAGATTGTTCAAACTCTCAAGAGAACTGGAAGGCCGATGTTCGTTGCGGAGATTGCTGAAGCAGTCGAGGCTGAGGATAGACTAGTTTCTTTCCACTTAGCAACACTCGTGAAGGGCGGGTTCGTCAAGGGGGAGTGGCATGAGTCTCGTATGCCACGTTCCAAAGGCAAAGCCGTGAAGTACCATGAACTTACACCCAAAGTCGACGAAACACTCTCGAAATATGCCATGTTGGCTTACGAGTTTACCACGCTA
>Ga0315310_10000399_pt1 | contig 28087 bp, 20 predicted proteins | sample TDP5_MG_FD_203630 | JGI IMG/M metagenome (GOLD analysis project Ga0315310, IMG submission 203630) | Freshwater sediment microbial communities from Lake Towuti, South Sulawesi, Indonesia - TDP5 | ecosystem: Environmental > Aquatic > Freshwater > Lake > Sediment | place: Indonesia: South Sulawesi...
AATTTTCCACAAGTTTCCAGGCTTTCTCGCTAACGCTGACAAACGCCAATCCTGGAGGAAGCATCAGGCCTTTTTGCGAACCGCTGGCTACCACATCTACATTCCACTCATCTGTCTTCAACTCCTGCCCTCCCAACCCGCTGACTGCGTCAACCACCAAGACGGCATCCATTCCTTTCATTATCCTGCCAATTGCCTCTATATCGTGGACCACGCCAGTGGAGGTCTCTGTAAGCTGGGTAAATACCGCCTTAATTCCCGGCACATCTTTTAGTTTCTTTTCCACGTCTTTTAACTTGACCGCTCTGCCCCAGGGATATTCAATAACCTCAGGCTTAATCCCGAACGATTCAGTAATATTTACCCACCTTCTCCCAAATGCTCCAGCGTTAACAACTAAAACTTTATCTCCTGGAGAGAGAAGGTTGACCACGCAGGCCTCCATAGCGCCCGTTCCCGAAGCCGCAAAAATAAAAATATCGTTCTTTGTCTGGAAAACATACTTGAGACCCTCCACAACTTCGGAAAGAATCCGACCAGCTTCGGGGGTCCTGTGGTGGATGACCGGCTGGGCTGAAGCCAAAAGTACTCTTTCTGGAACGGGAGTGGGACCCGGCGTCAAGAGATATCTTTTCATATTTTCTCCTCAGATAAAAATTAAGAACTAAGAACTTAAACTGATAACGCGAAGAATAGCGGCTTAAAATCCCATCAAAAAATACCTTTGGTGCAGAATCGGATTCTAACGCGCTCTACCTCAGTTTTCGATTCCTAGTTCTCTATCTTTTTTCACTTATTCTATTTCCTGTTTTGCTTGTAGCCCGGGTAGTCTTTGGGCTAACGGTAAACGACCGAATCTTTTTCTATCTGCTATTTTTGCTTTTCTCTTTTCCTTGACAACCACGGCTATTTTCATTACCTCGTCTATGTTCTTAACCGGTACAAATTTCAGTTTCTTCTTTATCTCTTTTGGAATCTCCTCAAGGTTCTTCTCATTTTCCTGGGGAAAGATAACTGTCTTTATTCCCGCTCTGTGAGCTGCGAGCACTTTCTCCTTAAATCCGCCTATAGATAAAACCCTTCCCCTTAGAGTTATCTCTCCAGTCATAGCTACATCTTTCTTAACCGGCGCATCAGTTAATGCTGAAACCAGAGCAACTGCCATGGTAATTCCTGCCGACGGGCCATCTTTGGGAATGGCACCTTCTGGCACATGGATGTGAATATCTATATTCTTGTAAAAGTCATCTGGCAGATTCAATCTCTTAGCGTTAGACCTCACATAGGAAAGTGCCGCCTGGGCAGACTCCCTCATAACTTCGCCCAATTTACCGGTAAGAGTGAGACTACCCTTACCGTTCATAATTGAAACTTCAATAGAAATAGTATCTCCACCCAATTCCGTCCAGGCAAGCCCCGTCGCCACGCCTACTTCGTTCTCGCTTGGCCTCTCCCTGCGGTATTTAGGGATACCTAAATAGCGATGGAGGTTTCTTGCATCAATTTTTATAACTTTCTTGCCCTTCGCTGAAGCAAACTCTTTCGCAACCTTCCGGCAAATATTCGCTATCTCCCTTTCCAAGTTTCTTACCCCGGCTTCAAGGGTATAGTCACGAATTATCAAATCTAAGGCTCGCTCCGTCATGATTAATCTATCAGAACTTAACCCGTTCTCTTTGACCTGTTTTGGCACAAGAAATTGCTGGGCAATCTTGATTTTCTCGTCCTTTGTATATCCGGGAAACCTAATAACCTCCATTCGGTCAGCCAAAGAGGGCGGAACTGTGTGCAGAGTGTTGGCAGTCGTAATAAACATCACATTGGACAGGTCAAATTCCACCTCTAAGTAATGGTCAGAAAAAGTGCTGTTCTGTTCGGGGTCGAGAACCTCTAAAAGAGCCGCAGCCGGATCGCCTCTAAAGTCCTGGCCCATTTTGTCCACTTCATCGAGCAGGAATACAGGGTTTCTCGACCTTATTCTCGCCAGAGACTGAATTATCCTTCCGGGCATAGCACCAATGTATGTCCTCCGGTGGCCACGAATCTCAGCTTCATCGCGGATTCCTCCCAGGGACATACGGAGGAACTTCCGACCCAGAGCGCGGGCGATTGAACGGCCCATCGATGTCTTGCCCGTACCTGGCGGACCGACAAAACAGATGATTGGCCCTTTCAACTTCTTTGTCAACTTGCAGACAGCCAGGTACTCCACTATCCTCTGCTTGGCTTGGTCCAATCCATAGTGGTCTTCGTTCAAAATTCTATCAGCCCTTCTAATGTCCAGATTATCTTTAGTCCTCATTGCCCAGGGAACCCTGATTATCCAGTCCAGATACGTCCTTATTACCGTCGCCTCAGGAGAGAAAGCCATCATTTTCTCCAGCCGAGAAATCTCTTTCTCTGCCTGCTTTACTACCTCCTCGGGTGCCTTCGATTTCTTAATTTTCTCCCTCAGTTCATCCACTTCTTTCTCGTATTCGTCTGTCTCCTTTAGCTCTTTCTTAATTGCCTTCATCTGCTCGTGAAGATAATATTCTTTCTGCGTTTTTTCGATCTGGTCACGCACCCGAACCTGGATTTTCTTCTCAATAGATAGAATCTCAATCTCGGCGGTCAAAATTTTGGACAATTCCATAATCCTCTTTTTGGGGTCCCATGTTTCCAGAATAAGTTGCTCCTGGGTAATTTTAATCGTGATATGAGAAGCAATAACATCGGCTAAACGACTGGGATCTTCAATATTGGAAACCGACATTATGGTCTCTATCGGAATGCGGCGATTCAGCCTTACATACCGTTCAAATAAGTTTCCAACATTACGCATCAGAGCCTCGAGCTCCTGGTTCGGAACATATGTTTCTAAAGGTCTTTCAATCCTCGCCTCAACGAATCCCTGTTGAGTAATAAAGTCTAAAATCTTTCCTCTCTCCAGGCCCTCAACCAGGATTTTGATAGTACCGTCCGGCATCTTCAAAAGCTGGAGAATCTCTCCTACCGTTCCTACTGAATAAAGGTCTTCTCTCCCCGGGTCTTCGGTTTGCACCTTCTTTTGAGTAATGAGGAAAATCAAGCGGTCTCTTGCCATGGCTTCTTCTAAAGCCTTGATAGATTTATTCCGTCCCACCGCTAACGGAAGAACCATATAAGGGAATACCACAACATCTCTAACCGGCAGGATGGGTAAAACCTCTGGTATCAAAATCGATTTTTTGGACCTGTCTGGAATAATCAATTAAGCCTCCTTATTTGTGCCGACTATTCATAATCCGCAACCCGTTACTCATTTTCTCTTTTCGATTACTTCGTCAACCAAACCATAACTCTTTGCCTCTTCAGCCGTCATAAAGAAATCGCGGTCTGTGTCCCTCTCTATTTTCTCAAGAAGCTGACCTGTATGTTTTGCCAAAAGCTCGTTCATCCTTCCTTTCATACGCATAATTTCCTTAGCCTGAATGCCAATATCAGTCGCTTGACCTTGCACCCCGCCTAAAGGTTGATGTATCATTATGCGGGCATTGGGAAGGGCGTACCGCTTCTTCTTTGTGCCAGAAGCGAGAAGAAGTGCTGCCATACTGGCCGCCTGACCCATACATATAGAAGAGATATCCGGCTTAATATACTGCATTGTGTCATAAACTGCTAGACCAGCGGTTACTATTCCCCCAGGACAATTGATGTAAAAGTAAATGTCCTTATCCGGGTCCTCTGCCTCCAGAAACAGCAGCTCGGCAATGATTACATTAGCAACCTCGTCGCCCAGTGGCGTGCCTAAAAAGACAATTCTATCCTTCAAAAGACGAGAATAGATATCATAGGCTCTCTCTCCTCTTTGTGACTGTTCAACTACCATCGGAATCAACTGTCCCAATGTCTTTATCTCCATATCCTCCCCCTGATAAAAAGAAGTTTAGGACACTCTAAGGGTCGCTTTTAACGAACTACGACCTACGAGACTATTCTATTTTATCCTCTCATCCATAATTTTAGCATTTTTTATTAAAAAGTCAAATACTTTGTTCTCTCTCATTCTGCTTGCGATTCGGTCCACATTCTCATAAAAGTATCTTTTTATATCTTCTTCTTTTTCTTTACTTGATTTTATTGTATCCTCTATTTCTTCCTCTATCTCCCGGGAATCCACTTTGATGCTCTCTTTCTCAGCTATCCGGGAAAAAATCAAGGCGCTCCGAACCTGTTTTTCCGCAAGGTCACGGTATTTCTTCCGCAGAACCCCCTCATCAGCGCCGATATCTTCCGAAATAACGCCGCGACTCTGGAGATAAGTCTTCACCTTTAACATTAAATAATCAAGTTGCCTTTCTACGAGAGAATTGGGAACCGGCACTGGATTATTCTCAACTAACCTATCAATAATCTGTTCTTTAATCGCTTCTCTCACTCTATAATCCTCAAGTTTAATCAAATTTTCTCTGAGTCTATCCTTCAATTCTCTCAAAGATTTAGCGCCTAACCCCTGAGCAAAAGTATCGTCAATTTCCGGTAATTGCATCTCTTTAATCTCTTTGACCTTCACTTTAAAGAGAACCTTGCGGCCAGCGAACTCCTTGTTAAAATAGTCAGCGGGAAAGTTTACCTCAAGATTTTTTTCCTCATTTTTCTTCATACCAATCATTCCCCTGGAGAAATCGGTAAGGAAAATGGGGCTTTCAATACTTATCAACTGATTTTCTCCTTTTAGACCGTTCAAGGGCTTACCGTTACTGAATCCTTGATAATCAATTACAACGAAACTTTTTGTGTCAACTATCCCATCCCTGGAAACAACGAGCTGGGCGTTCCTTTTCTGTATTTCCCTAAGGCTCTCCTCCACTTCAGTATCCCCTATGGCTTTTATTTCTCTTCTCACTTTTAGTCTCTTATAATCCCGTGGTTCAAAAGTGGGCATTACTTCAACTGTCGCCTGAAAAGATATCGGTCCCTTTTCATCAAAAGCGAATTTGAGCTCAGAAATCCTCGCCGGAGCAACGGGGTCAATCCCCTTCTCTTTTAGTACCTGGGATAAAGCGCCTGGGATGAGGGATTCTAAAACCGCTTCCTGGCAACGGGACTTAAATCTCTCCCTGAGTAAAGAATCCGGAACCTTACCCCTCCGGAAACCGGGTAGCGAGGCTTCCTTTTGAAACCGCTCATATGTCAATTCTATTTCCTGCCCCACTACTCCCTGTGGAATCTCGATTTTGAAAAGAACCTCGCACTCCGCTTTATTTAACATCTCCACTTTTAGGTTCTCTATAGCCATTTTAGCCCTGAATTAGTGCCGCGGGAGAGATTCGAACTCTCAACTCCATATAATTGGAGACTAGGTCCTAAGCCTAGCGTGTTTGCCAATTTCACCACCGCGGCAACTGGGCCATGGAGGAATCGAACCTCCAACCTCCTGCTTAAGAGGCAGTTGCTCTACCTATTGAGCTAATGGCCCATACTCTTTCCCGATGAAAAATCGGGACCTACAATTGTATGATCCCTACCCTTCTTTTATCTGGCACGCCCGGTGCGATTCGAACGCACGACCTGCGGATTCGAAGTCCGACGCTCTATCCAGCTGAGCTACGGGCGCAAAATTGCTTCGCAATTTTCAATCTGGGGAACCCAAGGTTCCCCCTGCTTGCGTCCCTCGACAAGCTCGGGACTGTCGACCCCCTCCTCTTAAGAAATGCTCCCTTGACTACTTGTCAACCGTAGACCCGATTAACATCGGGACTGTTATCCCCCTCTTCTCAGAGGTTCTCCCTCAAATCTCCCTCAACTATCCCTCCCCCGTCGACTTACGAGATCCCCTCACCTTTTCTTCCTCTCCCCAGAGGGGAGAGGGGCGGGGTGAGGGGGGCTGTTTACTCCCCTCCCAGAGGGGAGAGGCGTGGGGTGAGGGCACTATCACTCTTTTTAAAAGATTCAGGTTTTCCCTCAATTATTTATGTTACATCGTCGTCTTATTTATATCACATTTAAATTCTTTTGTCAACCTATATAAAAAAACCGCCAGGTCTTGAAACGGGCGGTTTATTACATACTTAAACTGTCTTCAAAAGTCTATTTCTTTTTCAAAACATAGTAGAAACAGAATATCGAAAGAAGGATTATAACTCCCCAAGAAAAGGCCAGAAAAAACCATCCCGAAGTCGTCATTTTTTCCTCTTCTTCCACGCATATGCTACGAATATTATCAGCGCTATAAGGATTATCAGTATTAAAACCCTTATGAACAAAATATATGGATATTGCTCTGAACTAATATTCTTCATCATTATCGCGGAGGCTCCTTCTGTGAAAAGCCAGAATCCGAGAATAAAGAACAAGAATAGGGGAGTGATATATTTAATGATAAACTTATAAAATCTGGGAATAACGATATCCGCCCCGTGATGAATCTCTTCCCAGGCGCGGTCGATGCCGAAGACCCAGGCAAACAGTATCGTCTCAATGGTAGCAAAAAGCACAAGACAGAAAGTACCTCCCCAGAAGTCAAGTTCATTCAATACCCCTTTTCCCAGTAAGAATATAGATGGCTGGCAGAGAATAAATGTAACTATTCCAAATATGACTGCTGATTTCTTCTTTGTTATGTCAAACTCGTCTTCCAGAAAACTTATCACCGGCTGCGCTAAGGAGACGCTGGAAGTCAAACCAGCCAAAAAGAGGAGTACAAACCACAACAAAGCAAAGAGTATCCCGAGAGGAATCCTTTGGAAAATTAGCGGCATAGTAACAAAGCCTAAATTGAAGGCTCCACTTCCTGCAATGTTTACAATCTCCTTAGGACCAAAAAATACAAAAGCTGCTGGAATGACAATACTTCCTCCCAAGATAACTTCGGCAAATTCATTTGTTGATGCCGCGGTCAGTCCAGAAAGGACGACATCGTCGCGCTTGGTCAAATAACTCGCATAGGTAAGAATCACGCCAATCCCCACACTGAGAGTGAAGAATATCTGACCAGCAGCAGCAAGCCAGACCCTGGCACTCTTTAATACGGCAAAATTTGGATTCCAGAGAAATCCCAACCCATTGAGTAAGTTCCAGTCAGGTTTTGAAATATCTGGCGTTCCCAGACTAAGTACCCGGATAGTCAGGATAATTCCACAAATCAAAAGTAGAGGCATTGCCCAATTACATAATTTTTCTATCCCTCGACGAATGCCATAATAAATTACAAAAACATTTATTGAAAATGTGATTATGAAGAATAAATATGCCCACCCGATACTCCGAAAATACTCGTTCGACTCCAGTCCCTGATAACCTTGGAGAAAGGATTGCATCGTTTGCTGTGTCGTTGCTGAAGCGTATCTCCCGGTAATGGAAAAGAAGGCATAACCCATTAGCCACGATTCAACATATGTGTAGTAGATAAAAATAAGAACAGGGCCAAAAATACCTATCACGCCGAAATATTTAATAAAGCGATTCTTCTCCCACATCGAATGGAAGATTCCAGGGGCTGTGCCATGACCGAATCCTCCACCGAATCTCCCGGCAGTCCACTCAATCCACATTAAAGGAATCCCGAGGAGAATAAAGGATATGAAGTATGGTATCATGAAAGCGCCGCCACCATTCTGTACTGCCTGGACGGGAAAACGCAAAAAATTTCCTAACCCAACTGCTGAGCCAGCAACTGCAAGTATAATCCCAACTTTTGTTCCCCAAGTTTCCCGGGTTTTATAATTTTTTACTTTATTACTTCTCATTATCTCGGCTCCACATGGATTACTACTCTGAAATTTGGGATTTCTCTTTTTATGTCCTTCTCGAGGTGGTCGCATACCCGGTGAGCCTGTTCGACACTGATTTCCTTCACTAAGACGAGATGAAGATAAGCCTGTTCTTCGTTTCCTTTTCTTATTATGGATAAATCATGAAAATTTACAAATTTCTGGTAGTGCTCCTGCAAAATCCTGGTTATAATTTCTAACTTCTTCCCCTTCTCTTCTCTATCTTCAATTCCTGGATTTACATGAACCATTATGTTACCAATATTTCTTATATTCTCAAGAAGCAATTTCTCAATTTGATTAGAAATCTCGTGGCCTTCTTCTATAGATAGGTTAGCATCAATCTCAACGCTCAAATCGATTGAATTCCTCCAGCCAATCCGACGAGTTTTAATTTCATCAACTTTTCTTACTCCCTCTGCGCTTAATGCGGTCTTTCTAATTTCTTCAATAAGGTCCTCGGGCAGGGAAGTGTCCATCAGTTCTCTCAGCGCTGGACGAAGAACCTTTATTCCCATCCTAAAAATGAAAAGAGTAACTATGAAACCAGCCATAGGGTCAAGGAGCGCATAGCCGAGTCTGGCGCCCGCTATACCTATCAAGGCTGGTATGGAAGAAAGAGCGTCAGCGCGCTGGTCGTAGGAGCTGGCCAGGACAGCCAGATTGTCAAATTTCTTGCCTATATAGTAAGTATACCTGGACATAGCTCCATTCACCGAAATTGAAACCACGGCCGCCCATAAGGGTAAAAGTTCTGGCACAGTCTCAATCTTTAAGAAGATAGCATGTAGTGCACGATAAGCAAGGACGATAGAAATTCCGAATAATAGAAAACTTATGAAAAGTGCTGCTATTGGTTCGGCTTTTCCATGTCCATAAGGGTGCTCTTTATCTACAGGTCTTTGAGAAATTTTCACGCTGGTTAAAGCGAGAAAACTAGCAAAAATATCGGAAAGAGAATGGAAGCCATCGGAAAGCATCGCCTGGCTCCGCCCGGAAATTCCGGCGAATATCTTAAATACGGTTAAAACGAAACTCACCCAGATGCCAAGCCAGCTCGCTATTTTACTTTTTCTAAATCTTTCTTCTGACGAGTTCATAATTGGCCCTCTTTGAGTTCTTGTCATTTATTTATAACACAATTATTTTCTTTTGTCAACAACCCCTTATCCGAGACAAAAGCAAAAAAGGGGCCCAATACATTGAGCCCCAAAATAAACAAGTCTCTGGAAGAGTCCCATTTTCTTTTGTAGGGGTTTGATTTATCAAACCCGCATTATCGGGCGTCATAAATGTCGCCCCTACAATTGAGCCCCTACATAAAACGTACAATTTTGGACTTTTTCAGAGATGTCATAAAAGCCGTTGACATCCTAAAGTCATCACTTTTCAGATAGACTGTAAAGAGCAGGGATTACGACCAGCGTAAGAATAGTCCCAACGAATAGACCACCGATTATGGAAATAGCCACCACTGACCTCGCTTCCGAACCTTCGGCGTGACTTAGTGCCATAGGTATCATACCCAGAATAGTAGTAGAAGATGTCATTAGAACTGGACGCAACCTCGTCGCTGCTCCCTGAATAATCGCCTCCAATTTCTCCATTCCTTTCCTGCGCAGTTGATTGATATAATCTATCATTACTATGGCGTTATTAACGATAATTCCGACAAGGATGACCACTCCCATACCGGAGGGAAGAGAAAGAGTCTTTCCAGTTATGATTAGAGCTAAGATAACTCCAATCAGAGCGAGTGGCACAGTGAACATAATAATAAATGTCTGACGGAAGGACTCAAATTCAGCCGCAATAACCATAAAAACCAGAAGGACTGCCAAAATTACTATCTTAAATAGACTCAAGAAGGTTTCTCGCATCTTCTCGGCTTGCCCCCCATATTCAACAAAGTATCCTTCAGGGAAATTAATCTTTCTTACTTTGTTTCTTATGTCTGCCAATACGCTCGATAGATGTCTTCCACCGAGACTGGCACTCAAAGATACGACTCTTTTTTGATTTTCTCTATTTAACCTTATTGGCCCCTGGGTTGGTTTAATTTCTGCGATATCATTCAAACGGGTCAATGCTCCCGGAGGAGAAGGGAGAACTATATTTTCAATCTCCCGGATATTCCCCCTCGTCCTTTGGTCAAGAGAGACGCGAATATCAACTTCTTCCCCACCCTGACGAAGAACTGTAGCCACCTTCCCCTGAACGGCCATTTGCAATGCAGAGGCCGTTTGACCAACAGTCAGTCCCAATTGGGACGCACGGCTCCGGTTAATTGTAATTTGCAGTTCTGGCCTTCCTTTTTTTAGAGTAGTTCCCAAATCATATACTCCTTCTATCTTCTCCATTCCTCCTGTAACCGTTTTGGAAAGTTCTTCCAGAACCGCCAGGTCTTTACCAAAAAGTTTAAGCTCAATGGATGCCTCCTGTCTCCCTCCGCCTGTAACTATTGATTGAGCCATATCCATGAATTCATACTGGGCTCCCTCTATTCGGGGAAGTTTGGTCCGAATTTCACTAACAATCTCCTGGTAAATGCGTCTCCTTTTCAGTTTATCTTCCAGTTGAATGTAAATTTGTGCCTCGTTCACTCCCGACGAGCCCATACCAAAGGCAACATCCTGTTTCGATGCCTCGGAAAAACCAACAAAGCTACCCACAGTCTTAACACCTTCTTCTGCCAGAACAATATCCTCAATCTCTTTCACCACTCTATCGGTCTCTTCCAAATTTGTTCCTACCGGCATCCTGACCATAAAGGAAGCCATATTATTATCTATGCTGGGAAAGAATTCCCTCCCGATGAAGGGGATTAGACACATAGTAAATATAAACGCCAAAGCGGCCCAGAACACCACTCTTTTCCGACGGGCCAAAACTTTTCGCAAGAATGCTTTATATCTCTCAAGAAAATCGCCAAAAGTTCTCTTACCAAAACTTACTCCATAACCTCTAACAGGACCCGCCTTGAAAATTTTGGACGCTATCATTGGCACCATAGTGAGTGCTACGAGTAACGAGGCTAAGAGGGAAAAGGATATAGTTAAACCCATCTGGGTAAATAGTTTCCCTGTAATTCCTCTTATAAATAGAAGTGGGATAAAGACTGCTATTGTAGTTAGAGTTGAGGCGGTAATAGCCATACCAACTTCATTGGCTCCCAATTTTGCCGAACTTTTTGGGTCCTGACCCAGACTCAGATGCCGGAAAGTGTTCTCAATTACTACAATTGAATTATCTACAATCATTCCCACTCCAAGGGCAATCCCAATCATAGTGATAAAGTTGAGAGTATAACCGAGAAAGTAGAGAGGGATGAAAGTAGCTACCAGGGAAAGAGGAATAGACAAGGCTATCGTGATTGTTGGCTGAAAGGTGCGGAGGAAAAGAAAGAGAATCCCTATCGCCAGAAGGCCTCCTTGAAAGGCATTGGAACCGGTTACTTTAAGTATTCGCTTTATAATCTTGGCCTGCTCAAAAATGTTATAGAACTTTATATCATTAGGAAGTCTCCCTTTCAATTCCTTGACTGCTTTATTCACGCCATTGGAAACGAGAACGGTATTGGCTCCCGATTCCTTATTCACAATGACAATAACGCTATTCTCTTTATTGGTGCGAGCATAACTACGCTCTTCTTTATATGCGTCGGACACTGTTGCAATGTCCTTCAAATATATGGGCACATTCCCTCTCAGTGCCACCACGATGTCCCCTATCTCATCAATGGATTCAAACTCACCTACGGTGCGGAGGAGGTACTCGCGGTAGCCTGAGTTGAGGTGTCCAGCTGGAAGGTTGAGATTTTCGAGAGTCAGTTTCTGGCTGACCTCTTCCATAGAGAGATGAAGGGCTTCAATCTTCTTCCTGTCTATTTCCACGCGTACCTCTCTCTCCCTTCCTCCCCATACCATACAAGAGGCAACTCCATCTACCTGCTCCAGACGGTCTTTAAATGTATCCTTGACCAGCTGCCTGAGGCTTCTCGGGTCCCTCTCTCCCACGACTCCATATACAAATATAGGCATCATAGATGGGTCAAACTTCACAACTATTGGTCTATCCATATCCTTAGGAAGAAAATCGCTAATCATATCAAGCCTATCTCTTATATCCTGGGCCAAGAGGTCTAAATTAGCCCCCCACTCAAGTTCCACCATTACAACCGACAAACCTTCCTGAGAAAAAGACTTGACTTTCTTTACATTCTTTACGGTAGCGACTACCTCTTCAATCGGTTTGGTTACTATATTTTCCATCTCCTCGGATGCTACACCTTCGTAAGTGGTAACAACTGACATTACGGGATAGGTTATATCCGGCATCAGGTCTAGCCCCAGGTTACTCAGAGCGATAGCACCAACTACTACGATAATCAAAATAAGCATTGTTACAGCCACCGGGCGTTCGACTGAAAATTCGGGTAATCTCATCACATGCCTCCAATTTCAACATTTGCTCCATCAGTCAAGCCATAATTGCCCTCAACAATTACGGTCTCCCCTTCATCTAAGCCCTCGCTAATTTCTGTTTTTTCTCCATCGGAAACACCGATCTTGACTGCTTTCAATTTGGCACGGCCTTCCTCAAATGTAAAGAGAATCGTATTCCCTTCTCTTTCCAGAACCGCAATTCTTGGGACAACTATGACATTCTTATGCTCCTTATAGATTATATCTACATCAGCAAACATACCTGGCTTCAATTTGTGTTCTCTATTTTCCACTTCCACCTCAACTGTCAGTTTTCGGCTTCTGGGATCTACTGCTGGAGCAACTTTTTCCACCCTGCCCAGGAAATTTTCTTCTGGGTAAGCATCCACAGAAACGCGCACATTTTCGCCCTTTCTTACCTTGGAAATGTCTTTCTCTCCCACATTGACGATAATCTTGACCCTATCCATGTCAGAAATGTTAAATACCGGTTCCTGAGGCATTGGCTCCTGGGGAACGACAGAATCACCCACATCAACATAATATCTGATAATGGTTCCACTAATAGGCGCTCTTACTTCTGCTTTTGTGAATCCCAGAGCAGGCTCATCCCTATCTATTAGAGCGATAACTTCGCCCTTCTCAACATTTTCCCCCTCTTCCCTGACCTTTCTAATCAATTTTCCGGGAACCTTCGCATATACATCTACCTCTCTAAAACCGTGAACATCCCCGTTAAGGGAAAGTATCTCCTGAATTTCTCCCCTCGTTGCAGAGACAGTCTTGATAAAAGTGGCCTTCTCTTCGCGAGACTTTTCCCCTTCTATGTTTTTCAAATTGCGCTCTACTATCCTATAGGCAACCAGCCCGATGAATAAAGACGCTAATACCCCTATCACGATTTTCCTTTTCACTATTTCCTCCTCCTACGGTAATCCTATTTCTTGATACCTACCAATAGCCTTGTCGAGAAAACTGCTCGCCAAATTATAATCGTACAATGCCTGAAAATAGTCTGTTTCAGCCTGAGTCAGAGAAAGCTGAGCATCACGAACTTCAATTTCAGACATCAATCCCTGTCTATGCCTCTCCTGGGCAATTCCCAGATTTTTGCCTGCAAGTTCTACATTCTCCTTCTGCGCTTCAATCCTCTCCTCGGCCTCCTCCATATCAAAGAAAGCCTTCCTCACTTCCAGTTTTATCCTCTCTTCAACCTCGCTTTTCAAGATTCTTACCTGCTCTAATCTTGCCTTCGCCTGCTTGATTCTACCCAGGTCGGAAAGCCCGTTAAATAGCGGAAAATTTAGAGAAAGGATTGCGTTCCATGTTTTACCCCATTCTTCTCGATAATAAAAAGGATTAGTGTACTGGTAATTAGCCAGAAAATCCAGATTTGGGCGGTTCTCAGCCCGCGCTAATTTGATAGAAATTTCGCCAATTTCTTTCTTAATTGTTAACTGTCTTATTTCAGACCTTTCGTTGAGCGCCCTATGAAGAGTTTCCTCAAGGTCAACCTTCCTTTTTTCAAAAGGCAATTCTCCCAGCACATCCCACTCTTCTTCCAATTTCGCATTCAACAAAACTGAAAGCTCTTCCTTTGCCAATTTCAGATTGTTTCCGGCTTTAATCAATCTTGTCTGATTACTGACTAACTGTACCTTTGCCCGAGAGACATCGTAATCTGAAACCTTTCCTTCTTTGTAAAGAGCCTCAGTAGTTTTAAAATGAGTACTTGCAACATTCACTGCTTCTTCGGCAATTGCTATTAACTGCTTTGCGAGTAACACATTGTAAAAAGCTCTTCTTACTTCAAAGACGAGACTATTCTTTACCCCTTTATATTCCTCACTTGCTAATTTGTGGTTCAGGCCTGCCTGCCTGTTCCCTTGATATATCTTCCCCCAGTAAAAGATAGGTTGCCGTAGAGAAAGTTGAGCGCTATATAAGTCCTGGGGTCCCAATTCAAATGACTCCTCAATCCCAAAAATAGAGACCGTCATTCTCGGTGACTCCTTCAATCTGGTATAACTGCCCGAAATATTTAACCCTGGCAAGAAATTACCAAGCGCTTCCCTTTTTCTCCCCCTTGCCTCTATAATTTTCTCTTCGGCAATCTTCAACTCCTGGTTATTTGCCAGGGCTATATTTACGCATTTCTCCAGAGTCAAAATTTCCCGAGCGGAGCAAACGTCTATCATAACTTGTAAGCAAAAAGCGACTACAACCAATTTCAAAGAGAATCCAATACGATTCATATTTATCCCTTTTCTGTAAGTGTTATCACCTTCTCAAGATTCCCTGTAAAAAAATCTTCAATAATGTATCAATCTTTTTCTCTATCACTACAGGGTCTGTCTCCATAGCCCAGTAATATTCCAATCCCTTCATAGCAATTACGACAGCGAACGCGGTAAGGTCCAAATCCCTAATTAGAAATACCTTTTTTTCAGTTCCTTCTTTCAAAATCTCTTTTATGGCTTTCGCTTCTTCATCCGTGTACTTGGCCCTGACTTTTTCGAGGAAACCATAGTAATTGATATATTCGTCTTTAAAAGTGCTATAGAAATTTGCCAGTTGATGCAAGAGATACATTCTCCTTACGACATATGCACGGAGCTTCTTTTCTGGAGCGGATTCTGCGCTAATAGCTCTCTTTAGCTCAGTCCTAAATATTTGCGCTTCCTCTTCTACCACTGCTCTAAATACCTCTTCTTTACTCTTAAAATAGTTATATATAGTTCCTTTACCAACCCGGGCCTCTTTCGCAATTTCATCCACTGTCGTCTTGCGCAGGCCATACCTACTGAATAACCTACGGGCAGCCGACAGAATTAAATTATCCTTTCCATTTTTCATCCCGGGGTACCCTCGTGGTGGTCGACTAAATGACTAATTTAGTATTATAGTCACTTTCTCCCTACTTGTCAAGTACTTTTTTGGGGACTTGCTGAGTTTTTCGGCAACCTTTTTGCAAATAAAAAAAGAACAGGCTACTTTTTCTCACCTTTTCCTGAATAAAAAGTACCTGTCCCCTTTTCCTATTTAGAAATATTCATCAGCAAGAATCCCAAATTGTTCCGGGTCTACCGACTCCTTAATGGACCGCCTGAAATTGCCCGTCTCAGGAACTTTTTCCTGGAGTTCTACCTCCTCGGGATTTTCTATTTTTGACCCACTGGTATCAATGAGTATCTTCACCCGTGGGCGATAAGGGTCGGAAGGATTTGTCTGGATTACGAAACCAATTTCATTTGTGTCCAGCCTAACAAAAGTGCCCGGGGGATAGACGCCAATCAGTCTAATAAATCTCCTTAAAAGGACTGGTTCAAATTCTTTTCCCGAATATTCTTCCATCTCCTGTATGGTCTTTTCCGGTGGGGACTCTTTAGCATAGGAACGGTTACTTCTCATAGCATCGTAGGTATCGGCTATGCGAACGAGCATACTACCCAGATTCAACTTTCTCTTTTCCGGGCGCACAACAGGATATCCGCTAAAATCATACTTTATATGATGCTCAAAGGCAACAATATATGCCAGTTTAGTTATCCCTGGAGTCTTCATCAATATCTTTGCCCCATTGCCAGGATGCAACTTTATCAATTCAAATTCTTCCGGGTCCAACTTTCCGGGCTTCTTAAGGATTGCCTCCGGGACCCTAAGCTTCCCCACATCGTGAAGCAGTGCAGCTATACCCAGGTCGTTTAAAGTCTGCCTATCCAGACCCAACGCCTCCGCCTGCACAAGAGTCAGGACAGCGACATTTACTGCGTGGCTAAAAGTATATTCATCATGAGCCTTTAGAGAAGCCAAAGTAATAAGCGGTGTTCTATTTTTTTGGATACTTATTACCATGCTGCTTATGGCATATTTAGCTTTATCTATATTGATTCTTCGCTTAAGTTTTATGTCTTCAACTACCCTTCTTATTGCGTCAATGGCGTCTCTATAGTATCCTTTAGCCTTAGATTTAAACTCTTCTTCTCCGTAGCCCAAATCTGCTTGAACTTCTTTAAGGACTCCAATCTTTCCCAAGATTATCTTCTTAATCCCCTTAGAGGCTAAAATTTTGATTGGACCGCCACTATTTTTGAGCTTTTCCTGTGGCATGCTCAAAAGGTCAATAAGCCCCAAAAATTCCTCATTTCTCACCCCTTTAATAAAAGTAATTTTCTCAATTTCTCTCTGTTTCAAATCTCTCGTAAAGCCGTAAAGAGCTGCGCTAATTTCGTGGAGAGGTGTATCCTCAAATATCAATTCATCTCCCATAATACCTACATTTATCTCATCCTTTTTTTCCAGCAAATTCTCTAAAATCTCAAAAGTCCTCATCAAAGAACGCGTTATTATAGGATGCCCCGGAGGATAGATTATCCTATTCCGAGTAGCATTTGAAAGATAAGTTATGAACTCTTCTCCCATCCGTTCTTCCATACTTCCTCCTTCATCTCTGGTCTCCACTCCCCTTATGTTTCTGAACCAACCTCTCACAGGCTTGGCGAACGGCTTTTCTCCCAAATCTTGTTCCTTCCATCAGAGCTTCCATAGCCTCCTTACTCCCTATCTTCTCCAGAGCATTGGCAGCTGCTACTCTAACTTCATCGTTTCTCTTTCTCGCAAAAAAAGTCGATTTGCGAAGGAGCCTAACCAACCAGGGGACCGCCTCCTCATCGGCTATCCGCCCCAGTCCCTCAATAGCAGATATGACCATATAATTGTTTCTTCCAAATGGGTTTTTCTTTCCAATTAATCTTAATAGAAGAGGAACTGCTTCTTTATCCTTGACAGCTCCGAGATACTTGATAGCCTCTAACCTAACCTCTCCGTCAGGGTCATCAGCCATGCTGGAAATTAACCTCACTGCCTCTTCCCCTCCAATGCTGCTCAAGGCGTAAATGACCTCTTTCCGAACGCGAGGATCCCTATGTTTAAGAGGTATATTCAGGTAACGCACCGCCTTTTCCGTGCCTATCTCTCTGAGAATTCGCACCATATTTCTCACCACATACCAGTTCCTATCAGAAAACCTTCTGACAATTTCTGGAAGTGCCTCCTCTCCCATAGACACGATAATCGACAGGATCTTCTTTCTGAGTAACCTATCGCTTTCCTTACCCAGCGCCTCAAGAAGAGGTTGGACAGCAATCTGTCCCATCTGAATGAGGATGAAACCGATTGTCTCGTGTTTCTCCCTGCCCCAATCCCGAAGGGCAGCGACCAGGTCATGAACAATTCCCATATCTCTCATTTTCTTAAGAGATTCCTTACAAGCCTTACGCGTTTCCTCCGTCCTTCTCTTCTCTGGTGCGGATTCATCTATTAGAACTTCAATAATTTCTTTTGCCTTCTCATATCTACCCGTAAGTAAGAAATCCATAGCTTCCTTGCCCAGATTCCTGGCAATCTCTACATAGTCACTCGGGTCAGTCTCCAATCTGATTAGGTCCATAAGCACGGTAGATGCCTCTTCTTCTATTTTCCTCTCATTAAGGGAATCTACATACTCCTTCAACTCGGTAAAATAAGAAATGAGTTCATTCAACTCTTTCAGCGTCTTTCTATAAACATCCGAAATGAATTCCTGTGATGGCTTAGGAAGGAAGAGATTCTCAATCAGCCGTCTCAAGTACAGTGAATCTCCACTCCCGGACATATCGGCCAAAGTGTCCCCGAAGAGCGGAATTATTTCTTTTTTCCTTTCCTCCTCAGGCACAAGCTTGTGGAAAAGCTTTACTAACCGCTCCGTGACCTTACCCTCACTACTGATAGCCAGAGTCATCATCTCCACTATCACAGAGTCAGGCAAATGAGGAATTATCTCTTTCATTACATCTATTTGACCAGGCTCAATATCAACTTCTGCATCAATCAGTTGAAGCCTCAATTTCGGGTCGAGGCGACATATGACCTCAGCCAATCTCTTTCTATAAATATCCTTTTCCTGAGGAAGGTTTTTAAAGATATAGTTTCCTATATTATTAATAGTCCTCCTAATAGCAACTCCTCCCAAATCGCTTATACCAAGAAAACTTCTTAAACCTACACCCTCCAAATATGTAGCCATCTTGCCTGGATTCTCTTCCAGATGTATGAGGAAATTGTGTTCCAAATCTTCCAATTTTAATCCGCTGTACAATTCGAGCGACTTGATCAGGTCAATCCATATCTCCTCATCGCTTTTAACCTTTTCCTCTTCGGCCACTTCAACTATCCCTTCTCTAACTGCAAGAACTTTTTGGTAATCAATCTCTAAGATATCAATATGAGGCGCCTTTTCCTCCTGAAGTAACTTTGAGAGCCCTCCTCTTTTCTGGAGCACTTTCGGTTCCATTGATGCAATCTCCAGGAAATTCCTGAGTTCCTCTTGACCCAAACCCTTCTTGAAATTGACCGAGGCAATTCCCCTCCTGTGCAACTGTTGAGCCAAATCCCTAAATATCTCATTAGTCTTGTCCAGGAACTGGTCACCTACCATAAGGCTCCTTTGGGCTATATCCAATCTGAATTCAGGAAATGTTTCAAAAAGAGCGTTTATATTAGCATAGACACGCTCTACGGAATTCTTAATAGCCGGATGTTCAGAAGGGTATATGCCCATAGTCTTGATAGCCAGACTCAGCTCTTTAATACATCTCTCTAGCTGAGGCACTACCTTGGGCTCTTTCTCTACATCCATTCAAGACCTCTTATACGCAGCCACAATTTTGGCACACCATTTGGCACCTATCTTTATTTTCTATACATTACCCAGCGATTTAGATACATAAAAGGAACATCAACAAGCCCAACAAGCCATTTTATTACTATCTGGCCCATTATTATAGGTGCAATTGGCTGTAATCCGTAAAATGCGATGGATACAAATAACATTGAATCAATTACCATACAGGGCAATGAGCTAAAAGCGTTGCGAGCCCATAAATATTTCCCCTTCGTAAGCTTCTTGAGCCACGCAAAAATATAGGCATCCAGATTCTCACTTACGAGGAAGGCAATCCAACTCGCTACTATAATTCGAGGAACTTGACCGAGTATTGATTCGAAAGCCGATTGATTCTGCCAAAAAGGCGCCGGACTTAGAGATAGAATTATCCAGGTAAAAAATGAGACCGCTACCTGCGAAAGAAATGCAATAAAGATCATTCGGTGAGTTTCGATTCTGCCAAATTTCTCGTTTACGATATCGGTCATCAAAAAAGTAACCGAAAAAATAATCACAGCCGATGGCGCGAAAAAACTAAAGCCGAGGTCAAATTTAGCGATTTTTGACGCTACGATATTACTGAAGAGAATGAATGCAACATATAATCCAATTATTGCATCGGGCTTATCATATTTTCTTGCGTACCAAGAACCGAAAAGTGTAAAGGTAGTTATGCCAATTATCCAGAAACTAATTGTAAACATATCAAAACAATCACCCGATACTTAAAGTTCGCTTTTTCCCAGCCGAAACCGTTTCAAAATTTGGGGTGGATGACGGGATTCGAACCCGCAACCACATGGGCCACAGCCATGTGCTCTGCCATTGAGCTACACCCACCATTATGGCACCCTCGGTCCGACTTGAACGGACAACCAACGGCTTAGAAGGCCGCTGCTCTATCCAATTGAGCTACGAGGGCCCCTTATTGATTATACCTCTTTAGTTCATAAGTTACTGACCACCTTCTTCAATTTCGCTTGAACTTGCTCCGCCACCTCCCGAAGTTTGGGATTCTCTATGGCTTTCATAGATGCGACAGGGTCTATCGCCGCCACTTCTATTCTCCCGTTTGGAATCTCTTGCAATACGACATTACAAGGCAACATTAGCCCGATTTTGTCCTCTGCCTGTAAAGCTCTATAAGCAAAAGGCGGATTACAAGCCCCAAGAATCTTATACTTCTTGAAGTCTACATTCAGTTTTTTCTTCAGGGTCTCCTTAACATCTATTTCAGTAAGAATGCCAAAACCCTCTTTTTTGAGTTCCTCAACCACTCGTAGAACAGCTTTGTCGAAAGAGATTTCCACAGTTTTACTAAAATAGTAACTCATCGTAATTCTCCCTTTTTAAATTAAGAACTATGCATCATCAAATCGATTTTTCAATCGCTTCTTTAATCATTTCCTTTGGTGGGTAAGGATACTGCTTGCCTTTATAGAAATAGATTCTACATCCACATATACATTCTTGTTTGACAAATTCAGTTGTTCCTTCTATATATTCAGCCAGTTCTTCACAAGGTAAACATTGCCCTTTGCTAACTTCTTCCTGTACATCTTTTCCATTTATTCTGACGGTTGGCGAGCCTACAAAACTATATTTTCTTGCCTTTTCATCTCTATCAATTAAAATTTTTTCTACTTCGGCTTTTACTCCAAGTTCTTCCAGACTTTCTTTGACTAACTGTTGAGTTTTTACACACCAAGGACAATCTAAAATATACAAAAGTTGGACTTTCATTACTCTATCTACCATAGCACACCTTTAGCGCCGTTTCCAAATGGATTTTCCATCAGAATGAAAAATGACCCTGACCCCTCTTTTTATTTTTGGTCGGGGCGACTGGATTTGAACCAGCGACCTCATGGTCCCAAACCATGCGCTCTTAGCCAACTGAGCTACGCCCCGCCAAAACAATTCTATCAGCTACATTGACATTCTGTCAATGATATACATTTCTGAGATAAAAGGAAAGCAAAGCTTACGCTTTGCAACTACAATCTATTAATTATCTCTTTAATTTTCATGAGAGCCCGGGCTCGATGGCTTATCCTATTCTTGATATCTTCTCCCAGTTCGGCAAAGGTCTTTCCGTATTCTGGCACAATAAACACAGGGTCGTAGCCAAAGCCGCTCTTTCCCCTCATCTCAAAGGCAATTAGCCCTTCACATACTCCCTCGCGGGTTACTATTTCTCCATCGGGCTTGGCTAAAGCGACCACGCATCTGAATCTGGCTCTCCTCTTTTCTAAAGGAACCTTCTCCATAAGTTTTAGGAGTTTTCTGTTATTATCTTCGTACGGGACATTATTGCCAGCAAACCTCGCCGAATGTATTCCTGGTGCTCCGCCCAGGGCTTCAACTTCAAGACCTGTGTCTTCGGCAAGACAAACTTTTCTCGTATGTTGTGAAACTACAGTCGCCTTCTGTTTAGCATTTTCCTCCAGAGTCTCGCCATCCTCTACGACCACAGGACATTCGGGAAAATCTTCCAGGGAGAGGAACCTTATATCTACATTGCTTAGTATCTTACCAATCTCCCTAATCTTATCCCGATTCCTTGTAGCAAGCACAATTTCCAACATAGGCTGACTACTTCAACTCTCCCAGCATCTCTTTTTCAATTGCTATCAATTCTTTAATACCTTTCCTGGCAAGTTCCAGCATCTCCAGTAACTTCTCCTGCGAAAATGTCGCTTCTTCCCCGGTAGCCTGAATTTCCACGAGTTCACCATTTCCAGTCATTACCACATTCATATCTACTTTGGCGGAGCTGTCTTCCTGGAAAGTCAAATCTAAGAGCATCTCTCCTTTTACAATCCCGACGCTTGTGGCGGCGAGATAATCCTTTACTGGCCAGGAGGCGATTTTCTTATCGCTCCTCAGTTTTCTTATTGCATCCACCAGTGCGATAAAGCCACCCGTTATTGCAGCCGTCCTGGTGCCACCATCAGCCTGTAAGACATCAGAATCAATAACTATCGTCCTTTCCCCAAGCAATTTTAAATCAACAACAGCACGGAGAGACCGGCCAATAAGCCTCTGAATTTCCTGGGTGCGACCGGATAATCTGAACCTCTCTCTTTCCGAGCGGGTCTCTGTTGCCCTCGGCAACATCGCATATTCTGCAGTTATCCACCCGGTGCCGGTATCGAGTAGATGCGGAGGAACCCTGTCCCCTACGGAGGCACTGCAGATTACTTTTGTTCCACCTGCCTCGACAAGTACCGACCCTTCAGCATATTTGAGATAGTTTCGAGTTATCCTTACCGGACGAATCTTGCTGTTTTGCCTTCCATCTTCGCGCATCGGCTCTACCCTTTAATTAACTTCAAGTTTCTCACTAACTTATCTTTTGTATTGTCGCACATCTCCTTCTGTTTCTTTACCTTGTCAATCACCTCAGGTGGAGCGTTTCTTAGAAAATCTTTATTTTTCAGTTTCTTCTCTATTCTGTCGAGTTCAATCTCTATGTTCTCAATTTCTTTGTTTAGCCTTTCCTTCTCTCGAGAAATGTCAATCATTCCTCCTAAAGGAATATAGAGTTCTACGTCATTAACTACCGAAGTGGCACACTCCTTTGGTTTCTTGATACCTTTATTAACTATCACTTCTCTTGAGTTCGCCAGCATCTTTATATGCGGAATGTGTTCCTCCAGGAGTTTCTTCTCTTTACTTTTAGATGGCTTAATTAGAACCTCCACCATCTTATCGTGGGGGATTCTCATCACGCTCCTTACATTCCGCACCTCGGAAATTATGTCTATTACTAATCTCATCTTCTCTACAGCATTTTCATCTTTTTCCTCTCTTCTCGGAAGGGGCCAAGGAGCAATCATTATTGACTCCTTTCTATCACCCGGGGAAATGCGATTTAAGAGATTCCAGATCTCCTCTGTAATGAATGGCATTATTGGATGGAGCAGCTTTAGAGTTCCCTCAAGCACATAAATGAGCACTGCTTGAGCCACTTCTTTCTCGTCCGGTTCCTCTCCGTAAAGTCTCATCTTTGCCAACTCCAGGTACCAGTCACAGAATTTACTCCAGATAAATTCGTAGAGGAGCCGTGCTGCTCCACTTACATCGTACTCGTCAAAAGCACTTGTTACTTCTTCTATGGTCCAATTATATTGGTCCAAAATCCACCTATCGGCTAAATTCAGCCTTTCTCTGATAGAGGCAACTATGGGCTCGTTGCTGGTAGAAAACTTAGACCTTTCCAGATTCATAAGCACGAGCCGAGAAGCGTTCCATATCTTATTGGCGAAATTCCTTCCCATTTTGAAATTATCCTGGGATAGTTGAATATCTCTTCCCATTACCCCGCTATAAGCCATAGCAAACCTTAAAGCATCAGTACCATATTCTTCAATAGTTTCTAAGGGGTCAATAACATTTCCCATAGACTTACTCATCTTTGCTCCCTTTATATCCCGCACTATGCCATGAATGAAGACATCCGAAAAGGGAATATCGTCCATCAATGTCATCCCCATCATAACCATTCTCGCTACCCAGAGATAAAGAATCTCGTACCCTGTTACCAGAACAGAAGTAGGATAATAGTAGTCAAGTTCATCTACCACTTTCTCGGTTTTCTTTTTTTCAGAGGGCTTACCTCCTTCTTTTGGCCAGCCAAAAGTAGAAAACGGCCAAAGGGCTGAGGAGAACCAGGTGTCCAACACATCGGGGTCCTGGATAAGACTATCACTCCCACACTCTGGACATCTTTCAGGCTTACTTACCTCTGCCACGGGCGGACAACCCTTCTGGCAATACCATACCGGAATCCTGTGGCCCCACCAGATCTGACGGCTAATGCACCAATCGTGGAGGTCTTCAAGCCAGTTCAAATATGGCTTGGTCCAACTTTCGGGAATGAAACGGACCCTCTTCTGCTTTGCGACCCCAATCGCCCTTTTTGCCATCTCGCCTGTCTTGAGGTACCACTGTTCGGATACTAGCGGTTCCAGAATAACATGGCAACGGTAGCAGTGGCCAATTGAATAGTCATAATCTTGAATCTTTTCCAAATATCCCTTCTCCTTCAGGTTCTCCACTAGCTCTCTCCGGCACTCAAATCTATCCATACCCTGATACTTTCCAGAGGCCTCAGTCATCCTGCCCAGTTCATTTATTACCTTTACACTTGGTAGCCTGTTTCTCTGGGCTATCTTGAAATCATTCGGGTCATGAGCAGGAGTCACCTTCACCGCTCCACTCGCAAACGCGGAATCTACAAATTCATCAGCGATAATAGGGATGGGCCGCTCCATAATTGGCAACATAACCTCGCTCCCAATCAGGTCTTTATATCTTTTATCCTTCGGGTAAACAGCAACCGCTGTATCCCCCAGCATCGTTTCCGGCCGCGTCGTAGCCACCACGACGAAAGAGACTCTCTTTTTCGCACTTTTCAGCGGATACCTTATATACCATAACTTGCCCCTAACTTCCTCATGCTCCACTTCGATATCTGAAAGAGCAGTCTGGCATCTCGGACACCAATTGACGATGTACTCCCCCCTATATATGAACCCCTTCCGATAAAGCCAAACAAAGGCCTCCAGAACGGCTCTTTCACAGACGCCATCCATTGTAAAACGAGTGCGCTCCCAGTCACAAGAACAGCCGAGCCTTTTTAACTGTTCAAGAATTGCATCCCCGACTTTCCTCCGCCATTCCCACATTTTTTCTAGAAATTTCTCTCTACCTAACTTCTGTCTGGTTAATCCCTGGGAGAGAAGTTCCTTCTCAACCACATTTTGCGTCGCAATTCCTCCGTGGTCTGTTCCTGGCAACCATAGGGCATTATACCCCTGCATTCGCTTAAGCCGAATTAGGATGTCCTGCAAAATGTTATTCAAGGCATGGCCCATGTGGAGCGACCCAGTAATATTGGGAGGTGGTATAACTATCGTATACGGCTTCATCTCGGGCCTGGGTTCACTGTGAAAATATTTCCCCTCTAACCAGAAGTCATACCATCTCTTCTCTGTAGTCTTTGGATTGTACCTCGTCGGAATGTCCATTTCTGAGATACCTCTAAGAATCCTTCAAGTCTTTTACGGAGTCTTATTTTACCACATTTACGAATGAAATGCAAACAAAAACTGAATCCGGTCAGTCGTAAGAACTCCCAGAGTTTCCGGGCAAAAAGGCTAACTTCGCCACTCCGTCTATGGCTAATCATCTTTTTATCCTATATAAATGGGGCAATTTTCAGACTTAACAAAAATTTAACATTTTTTTAACAATCGTGTAACAGATTTGTGATATAATATTATTGGAACGGAATAAACGGGGTTTAATATGACTCCTGTCTTTAAGTGCTTATAAAAAAGACTTGACAAAAAAGGAATATTCTTGTATTTTAGAAAAAAATGGAGAAGGGAGGGCGGGTTATGAGAAAAGGAATCCGCAAGTGGTTCGGGAAAAGATTGACCATTTTGTTGATCCCCCATGATAACAGACGGCCATTACGAACTAGCGCCTCAATAGGTCTTATTTGTTCCGTTCTATTCATGTGGGTATTTTCAATAGCTTGCTCAGTCTTTATCATAAGCCGAGAGATAGACTACAGGGAAACCCTTAAGGCTAATAGGTTACTTCGGGAAAAAGCAGAATACTTCGCAAGGTCACTGACAAAGGAGAGGGACCTCATCTGTGAATTGAAGGAGATAGACACAAAACTCAGAGGGCTTTTGCATATGAAGAATCCTCAAGACATAATAGAACTCGGTGGAATAGGAGGTCCTTCTATTGATGACCAATTCAGTCTTGCATCGATATCGCAGAATGGAAACGGCCTCAGTGAGGAATCATTCCAGATGAACCTTAAGGAAATGGAGAGAGAAGCCTGGGAAAGAAAACAGAGTTTCCATGAAATAAACGACTTCCTGGCCTATCAAAGGAGTCTTTTGTTGTCTACCCCATCCATATGGCCTACATTTGGTCGAGTTACTTCTGATTACGACTGGCGGCGCCATCCTTTGACCGGTAGAAGAGAATTCCACTATGCAGTCGACATCGCTAATCTAAACGGCACCCCTGTACGAGCAACTGCTGATGGAATAGTGGTGCTGACCGGTTGGCAAGGAACTTATGGCAGGTGCGTGATGATTGACCATGGGCACGGATTTTCTACGCGTTATGCTCATAACTCAACTATACTGGTGAAACCCGGGGAAAAAGTAAAACGAGGACAGATTCTGGCTCTCATAGGTAACACAGGAATTGGAACGGCGCCCCATCTCCATTACGAAGTTTGGTACCAAGGTAAACCCGTAAATCCCCTCCTCTACGTAAAAAGTAAGCCAAGCCTTACAAGCCATTAATTAAATGATGCATAAATTTTCATCTTCTACGAATATTTACACCCAGATAGGTTTTTTTTCTCATTTCACATCTATCATACGACAGATAATTTTAGAAAGCATTAATTCCATTCGGGAGGCAGAAGGATGTTTAGCAAGAAGCAAGAAATAGGAAAGGTCGGAAAGGTAGATACTCTGATTGGCCAAGACGCCGAAATCAAAGGGATAGTCTCCACCAAAGGCACGCTGAGAATTGACGGCAGTCTTGATGGCGGAGTGGCAAACGCTGAGGCAGTCATTGTAGGCGAAAACGGTAAAGTGAAGGGAGATATAAATGCTCAAACCGTGGTTGTGGGAGGAAAGATTACAGGAAATGTTATTGCTTCCGCGAGCATTGAAATGCTTCCTCAGTCAGAGGTTAAGGGAGATATTAGCGCGCCACAACTTTATATAGCTGAAGGAGCCATCTTTGACGGTAGTTGTCTAATGAGCCAACGCCGGGAAAAAGTAGTAGAACTTGAATTTACGACAAATGAATTATAGCATTTAATTACTTTCAGATCTTACCTTTTTGGTCGCAACTCTTCTATAACATTCATTATCTTTTCCCTTAAAGACACATTTTCTACAATCTGTTCCGCTATTTCTAAATCCTCAATGGCCTGTGGATTTGCCATTTCAGCTATGGCCTCAAGAGCGCAAAACCTTACCTTTTCCTCTTCAGAAGGGTCTTCAATTACAGCAATAAGGGGAAGGATATTTCCCTCATCTTCTATATAGCCCAGTAAATCACAAGCCCAATACCTGAATTTCCAATGCCTAGTCTTATCCTGAATTACGGCAACCAGCATCGGCAATGCTGCCTTACCTAAGTCAATTAGTCTTGCCGATTGCGTCATTGTAGATTGTCCCACGACATCAAGACTCTCGTTATTCTGACAAATTTTTTCAACCTCAGCAAGATACTCCTTTACCTTCTTCTGTACCTCTTCATCAACAACAAATTCGGGAACAGGCGACGGTTTTTCCTTACGAATAGGGTAGCAGCCACCAAAGAAAAGGATTAAGATGACGGAACAAATATAGAGTTTTTTCATCTTGCAAAAGAAACTATCAGTGGAATCGTCACCATGCTGACGAGAGTCCCCACAAGGACCATCCCTGCTGCGAAGTCTGCATCCGCTCCGTACTTTTTTGCAAACATATATGTGATGACTGCGGAAGGCATTGCTGAAGATGCTAAAGAAACTGAAGCGCCGGTACCCGAGAAGCGGAGAAGCCTAACCAGAATTAAAGCCACAATAAATCCTCCGCCGAGTCGAATAAGAACGCCAATATTTACCAGTTTAAAATGTCGCCACCTCATAAAGTTCAACTGATATCCGACAATCCCCACCATCGCTGGAAGGACCACATCTTTGAGCCCTTGCGAGATATTAATAAGAAATAAAGGAATTCCCAAAGTAGTCTGGTTGAGCACCAATCCTACCAGAGCAGCATAAATCAACGGCATCCTGATTATCTCCAGAAAATGCTCCCTCCGGCTGACCAGGTAGATCCCCAGCGTAAAACTGAGAAGCCCTTCCGTCAAGCTATAAATTACAGCGTAAGTCATACCTTCCCTGCCAAAGAAAAGGCTACTTACCGGGACCCCGAGATATATGGTGTTCATAAACATTATCGGAAGGCAAATCTGCCGAAATTCGACGCCATGACAGATAGAAAAAAGGTAGCCCATAAGACCGCAAACAAGAACCACAAGAACCGCTATTAAGACGACCCTTTTCGTTACAAGGAAGTCAGCTGAACTCTCCCACATAGAAAGGAAAAAGAAAAACGGGATAAAAAGATAGAGAGAACCATCGATCACCACAGCAATCAGTGACC
>Ga0315310_10000400_pt1 | contig 27987 bp, 28 predicted proteins | sample TDP5_MG_FD_203630 | JGI IMG/M metagenome (GOLD analysis project Ga0315310, IMG submission 203630) | Freshwater sediment microbial communities from Lake Towuti, South Sulawesi, Indonesia - TDP5 | ecosystem: Environmental > Aquatic > Freshwater > Lake > Sediment | place: Indonesia: South Sulawesi...
TCCCAACTAGGCACCCAAACTTTCCTTGATGAACAAGATCTATGGCGGCTATTCCAAACTTTGTAGCTAAGATTCTATCGAATGGTGTTGGAGAGCCGCCTCGTTGGATATGCCCTAAGATTACAACACGGGTTTCAACGTTTAAGCATTTTTCAATTTCTCTGCCGAGATAGTACCCTACGCCACCGAACCGAACGTGTCCAAACTCGTCTACACCATCGCTATATGTTATTTCTTTCCCATCCTTCGGTTTGGCTCCTTCGGCGACAACAACAAGGCTAAAGTTCCTTCCTCTCTTCTGTCTCCGCTCAATGTACTTGCAGATTTCTTCCACATCAAAAGGTTTCTCTGGAATTAATATGACATCTGCGCCTCCAGCAAGTCCAGCTTCTAGCGCAATCCAGCCTGTGTATCTTCCCATAACTTCAAGAATAATGACTCTATGGTGAGCTTCGGCAGTCGTGTGAAGTCTGTCAAGGGCTTCTGTGGCGATGGTTACGGCAGTGTTAAAGCCAAAAGTGTAGTCTGTCCTAGACAAGTCATTATCAATTGTTTTCGGCACTCCAACACATTTAAGCCCAAAATCGCCAAGTTTGTGCGCCACGCTCAAAGTATCATCACCGCCGATGACAACAACGGCCTCTATGCCCTTCTTTTGAGTATTTCTCAATATTTTCTCTGCTCCGCCTTCACGCTTGAAAGGGTTTGTCCTTGAATAGCCTAAGATAGAGCCTCCGCGATTAAGAATTCCAGATGTAGCCTTCATGTCAAGGGATATGAATTCGCCATCAAGCAGTCCGCGCCACCCATCTTTTATACCTATGATTTCATCACAATAGTGCTGAATGCCCTTTCTAACAACAGCGCGGATAGCTGCATTGGTTCCAGGGGCGTCACCGCCTCCCGTTAATATTCCAACTTTCATTTTACCCTGTTTCCCTTATTGCCTTTCCCGAACTTCCGAATAGTCGCATTTTATCCATGACAACCTCTTTCATGGCCTCCTTCGCTGGACCTAAAATTTTTCTCGGATCAAACTCCTTTGGCGAATTCGCCAAAACTTCACGGACTGCCGCTGTAAAGGCAAGCCGCAAATCAGTATCAATATTTATTTTCGCAATTCCCAGAGAAATAGCCCTTTTAATGTTCTCTTCCGGGATGCCTCTTGCCCCGCTCAGAGCTGCACCGTACCTAATCGCTTTTTCGATGATTCCTGTTGGCACGCTTGAAGCTCCATGCAAAACAAGTGGCACATCAACTCTTTCGCTGATGAGTTTTAACCTTTCAAAATCAAGTTTGGCTTCTCCTCTAAACTTGTAGGCACCATGGGATGTGCCTATTGCAACCGCAAGGAAATCAACTCCAGCCCGTTGAACAAACTCTTTGGCCGCGGCCGGATCAGTTAAAACAGCTTCCTTCTCTTCAACAGTTGACTCTTCCACACCCGCAAGCCTCCCAAGTTCAGCCTCAACAGAAACCCCTTTTGGATGCGCAACATCCACTACGCGCTTTGCTAAGGCAACATTTTCTTCAAACTTCAAAAAAGAACCGTCAATCATAACTGAAGTGAAACCTGCCTCGACACATTTTGAAACTGTTTCGAAGTCTTCGCCATGGTCGAGATGAAGGGACATAGGCACTGGCGTTACTTCTGCAGCTGTTCTAACGATTTTTGCAAGGTAAGCTAACCCCGCATATTTGATAGCGCCTGGCGTAATGGCAACAATGACTGGTGATTTTTTCTCCACGGCAGCTTCAACCACAGCTAAGAAGCTTTCCAGATTTTGGATGTTGAAAGCACCAACTGCATATGCGCTTTTTCGAGCGGGAATCAGCAAATCGTTGTTGTTGACAAGCATAGTGTTCACTTCTATTCTGATGAGCTATAAACCAATATTGACGCTTATTGTCTCCATCCTATTTAATATTTCTCTGTTCCAACTTTTTCAGCGTCTAGTAGGTTTTTCCCATCAGTACAAAGACTGCAACAGCGCCCACGCAGACCAAAACGATTATTGTTGTTAAGAAGAGCATCTGAGGAATCCCTAAAATGTAATGTTGAACTTCATAATCCAAAGCTACACGCTTTTCTTCAGTTGAATCTTTATTAGAAAAGTGCAAGACGTACTCGCCTCCGGCGTCGCAGACAAAACTATAACTGAAGTCGCCCACTTCACCGAACTCTTTCGATGTTCCATTAGGATAACTCATGTGAAACCTTAATGTATAGGCGGATTGACCCAAAACAGTGAATCTTATCAAAACGCGATCCTCAGCCACGAGATTGATTGCTCGAGTTGCCTCTTCGCCGCCCTGCACAATTAAATTCATTGCTGTCGCTTTTGCAGATGGAACAAAAATCGCGGATAGTGCTATGATAAGGATAAGACCAGCTACCGATTTTTCAGAGTGGTTCATCAAATAAACTTTCGTCCAGTTGCCGATGATTGTTACGAATCCGAAATACTAAATCAGCAATGTTTTTAGGAAGAAACCCTTGCTACTTCAAAATCACATGACACCGTGGACGAAGAAACAAAATTGTTTATAGCAAATTTCTTTTAAGACCTTTAACTGTATTTCACTGCTTGAAGTGGCGATCCATGGCCTTAAACGAAGAATACCACATTCCAAAAATTGAAGTGCGAAGAGTTGATAAACCGCCTTACACCATAGACGCTTCTGAGCTTTGTCGTTTTAGCAGCCAAAAGATAGTCTTTGAAAGGGTGATGTCTGACCAGTCTTGGGAAAGCTACATGCGGATGTACGATGAGAAGGTGCCCAACATAATTGAAGAGGGAAAAGCTGGCTATTCAAGGGTTGATTTTGCGTTGGCTTACGCTTCTTGGATAGTGCATGATGCTTTTGAGGGCAGTGTTTCACGTGCAAAAATCAAACCGTATAGAGCTTCTGCGTGTACCATAGGAATTGATTGGACAAAAACGAAAAGTGCGGCTAATGACTCTCATGGGATGAGCTCTTACATAAAGCGGGCGGCAAAACTTTTCAGCGTAGCGCTTACGGGGATTTGCAAGCTTAACAGTGACTGGTTATATGCGGAAGTGAATATTCCAGAAGAATTTGAGAACGTCATCGTTTTAGCAATTGAAATGGACGCGGATGGGATTGCAGCTTCTCCAGCTGTTCCTGCGGCCGCTGCCACTGGGGTAGGATATTCAAAAATGGCTTTTGCTCTTGCATGCATGGGAGAGTTCATTCGAAATTTAGGATATCAAGCGATTCAGTGCGGAAACGACACGGCCTTGAGTATTCCAATCGCAATTGAAGCTGGGCTAGGCGAATTAGGTAGAAATGGTTTATTAATAACGCCTCAGTATGGTCCAAGAGTCAGGCTGTGCAAAATCTTCACGGATCTCCCACTAGAGCCAGACGTGCCCATAGAATTTGGCGTAAAAAAGTTTTGCAAAGGATGTAAACTGTGCGCTAAAAACTGCAAGGCAAATGCAATTTCGACAAGTGATGAACCCAGCTTTGAGGCAGTATGCCAGTCTAATAATCCGGGAGCCCTGAAATGGTATGTGAATGCGGAATTGTGCTACAAATTCTGGTGTGAAAACGGCATAGATTGCTCCACCTGCATAAAGGTTTGCCCATACAATATAGTCTCAACAAATAAGATACATGTTACCCCTCAAAAATTCTGGGAAATCACTGAAAAATAGGAGATGCCAATTTACTGGAGCGCAAAATTTACATGTTATAGCTTCCTCTCATATGAAAGGTGACTCTGTTATGACCTGTTACTTTAGGCACCTTAAAGACGTTTTTGCAGAGGCTGGGATAGAAGTTACAAGTGAGAACAAACGTGAAGTTGACAAAGCCATTCACAGCATCGTCGGCGTGAAATACAAGGATTGCCCATCAGCTTGGAAGGAAGTCAAAAAACGAGTTGCAAAAGACAAAGCTGGCTTTGTTTCGCAATTTAAAAACGTGTGGAACAAGCAAAGATAACCCATCTTAATTCTTGGCTGCTCAGATGTGGCTCTTACTTTTTGGCCTTAGGCTTCGCTTCCTTCATGGGGACGCTGCAACACACTAAATCACATGCAGCACATCCACATGCTTCATCAACCACAACAACAAGTCCACATTCGTCGCATTTATATTTCGCCCCTTTCTTAGCCATAGAATTCACCCCTGCTATTCGTACTCATGTACAAATCTGTTCTCAAAAATATAAGAGTATTCAACTTTCTTCTAGCGTCGGTTATCTCCCAGAAAGACGTTCAAGATTGCCATGTACTCTTCTTAACTGGAAAAACGATTTCAATCATTGCCAGATTTTAAAATTTTGGCATTGATTTTCATTGTTTGCCTCAACCAAGTGGGCAAGCGCGCGAACTCAAAGGCTCACACCTTCTAATTTTTTTAAAACTTTTATAAAATGTCTACCTAACAAAAGATGGGTGTTGACAATGAAGACCGTGCCCAGAAACAAGGTGATATACAGTTTTAGTTTTCGGCATAAACCTGCAGAGCACGTTAAGATCGGCGAACCCATCCTAATTGAAACAGAAGACGCTTTTGGAGGACAGATAAAGACTGAAGAGGATTCCTTAGATGAACTTGACTGGGCTGAAGCGAATGGAACCACTGGACCCTTGTTCGTTGAAAATGCGAAGTCAGGCGACACGCTGGTCACGGAAATATTAGACATAAAAGTTGAAAATCAGGGCGCCATAGTTACGATTCCAAAAAATGGCATCTTGGGTAAGAGAAGATTTGCAGCTTCAACCAAGATAGTCAAGATATGCAATGGATACATCCATTTCGACAGAGGTGTCCGTTTAAGAGCGAATCCCATGATAGGCACTATTGGTGTGGCACCAGAGTCAGGTGATATTCCTACGGGTTCTCTCGGCAAGCACGGAGGAAATATGGACGTTAAAGAGTTGACAGCTGACACCAGGCTTTATCTGCCAGTTCTAGTCGAAGGAGCGTTGTTTGCGGCTGGGGACGTGCACGCTGCTCAGGCTGATGGAGAGCTCTGCGTCTCCTCTGTAGAAGTTGCCAGCGAAGTCCTTTTGAAGTTTAGTCTCATCCGGGGTAAGAGGCCCACGTGGCCAGTCCTTGAAACCCGAGATTGGTATGCCCTTTTAGCCTGTGGCGAAAATCTGGACGAGGCCGCAACATTTGCAACCGAGGCTGCGGTGGAAGCTCTGATGCGGCAGTATCGATGGCCCTTTGAGAAAGCGTACATGTTCGGAAGCCTTGCCGTTAACTTGAAAATAAATCAGGTGGTAGACCCGAAAAAAGGAGTTAGAGCTGTTATTTCAAAAGATCTTATAACTTTGGATAGCTTGCTGATTTAACATTACAAACCCCGAGCGAATGTTTGGGTTTATGCGAGTTATAGGTATGGTATTTTCATTAGGTCTCTAACATGGATATGGGCAGACTCATTGATAGCTAGTCCTTCTTCTATCAGAGCTAGAACTTTGTCTTTTTCTTCTGGAAACTTGTAGCCTTCAAAATCTCTTTTGAACAGTGGATAGTTATGGTGTAGGTCTCTGTACCATGCATTTACAAAATGATCGAAACATAACCTGCTTGTGACATCCAGATTCTCAACGAGCATTTTGATCTCTCTTAATCTTTCATAAGGTGATGTGAGCTCAAACTTTCCTTTTTCACATTCTTCAAATAATGGTGTACCTTTACGAGGCACAAATGGTCTTGACCTTATGTGGTTGGGATTAATCGCGTTTAAGACCTTGGCAGTGTTTTTCGCATGCTGCTCCATCATGGTTCTTCCGCCTAGGCCAGGCATCACATATTCTGAAAGCTCAACTCCTGCGTCCTTGACTTTTCTGCCAGCTACTATTTGCTCTTCGCTAGTAACTCCCTTGTTGACGCACTTTAATAATTCGTCATCGCCGGTTTCCAGTCCAACATGCAGCCTTGCAAGACCGACCTTCCTCAGCTCCTTCAAGTCCTCTAGACTTTTAGTTTTCTGAGCTAGGGTTTTAGCTCTGGCGTAACTTGTTATGCGTTGAATGCTGGGGAATGTTTGCTTGAGATATTTAATAACTTCTAGCAGCTCGCTGGTTCGCATTATCAAGCTGTCAGCGTCCTGCAGAAAAGCTGTGCGGCTACCCGATGCAAGCCAGTTGAACACGGTTATTACGCTTGGACTAGAAACAAAGTAAAGCTCCGTCTGAACCAGGTCGCAACCGAGTTTTTGTATAGCAGAGGTCAAGTCATCGCTAATGAGTTTCATTGTTTGTATATCCCTTTTTATTTCTTCCAATGACCTAAGCTGAAACCTTTCGCGGTTGTAAAGGGTGCCATAGCAAAATTTGCATAGGCTCCATGGGCAATTGCGAGTTACCCTTACAAGCAGAGAATAGCTTCCACCTTCAGATGGTGGTCTTATCGGTCCTATCTCAAACGAATACTCATTCAATCTTTCCAGTTCAGGTACGCTCATAATTCCGTTTCCTCAGGCTTTCTCGGTGCAACAGGCATCGTTCAATCTATTAAATCTTGGTTGCTTCACTCTTTAAATGCTTCATGTACACGCGCAATTTCAGAGAGATGCCGGTGAAAAAGGTTTGAAGAGTCTGCGTTATACGCTGCGTGGATATTATAAACCTAAACCGAGCTACCAATGCTCAAGCAAGAATTTATACAAGATACAGAAAAATCAATTTGTAATTGAGTGAATGAGTTAGGGTGGCACGTATGGATTCAAGAGTTGCAGTTGTCAAAATTGCTGGTGATTGTTAAAGAGCATTTCAAGAAGCGCTTGCTCTGATTGGGGGATAGATGACCTCAATGTAAAAGATGTTGATGTGACTATTAAGATCGGAATTTATGATCCTAGAGCATTGAACCATCCGACTTTGGAGACTGCGAAGGCAGTTGTTGGAGCTTTTGACCGTGTTCATCGAATATTCTTAGCAGAATCGAATAATAGTGTTGGAGGTGCTTTAGAAAGGCTCCAAACATTGAGAGAGACTTTCACGGAAAGAGTTTTGCCGTTTAACCTTTCAGAAGATGAAAATGTGAGGGATGCAAAGGTGATCAATGAAAAAATCAATTTGTCACATATCTTATATGAGCCCTATGTTCGAGTGAGCTTCCATGCCTTCAGAGGGCTGAGAGGGCCTGGCGAAACCCTCTACGGTTCAATGCTTAAGAACTTATTAGGCGTGATTCCTGACATTAAGAAGGAAAGGTTCCACAATAAACTCAGCGTAGCCCTTGTAGATATCATGGAAGCTACAAAGAGAGGCTTGGGTCAAGCTAATCTAAAAAAGATCCAAATCTTGGATGAAAACATAAAAAACGCAAAAATAGACCTTTTGAGCAAATAAAATTCTAGAAAAGAATGTTGTGGGCATTGCTATAAAAAGGAGAGTTCGACAGATATCTCCAGTTGCTGCAGGCTAAAGTCCAGCCCTAGCGCGCGCTTTGATATATTCTGTCTTTGTAATATTTGATGATGTGAAATCTGCTTTAAATGCTCGTTATCAGTTTTCGTAATACACGTGATGCCTATGGAATCCATGGTTAATCCAAACATCACTCAGAACTGGAGTATTTTCAGCGCGTTACATGATGCCATAAAAGAGAGAGCGCTTAAGAAGCTCAGATTTGCCAAGTGCCCCGAGTGCAGGCTTTTGACGCCTTATAGGCTGAAAGCTTTGGAGAGTAATGGCTTGCGATGCAAAAAATGTGGCGCGGCAATTCAATTGACCGGAGATGATCCAAGGTGAACTGGCTCAACCTTTTCATGGGCGGTGTGCTTTCCCTAGCGTTTATTTTAGTCGGCACTGTGATTATGGCAGTGACATGGACCAAGTTTTGCAAAAGATTCTAATTTTCACTTGTTGAGAAAGGAGAAGGCTTCATTACAAGTTAGCCCGCGCTTTTTTGTGGCGCACGAAAACAAATAGAGCTTAAATGTTCTAATGTTATAGAACCAAAGATTCAATTGGAGTGTTAACAGGATGGTTAATGAGGGAAGAGGCCGCCTGTTCAGAAGAAAAGATGGGAAATACTCGCGAGCACTTTTTTTACTCTCTTCTTTACCTATTTAAACTGAATCATTCGGCACAGCGCGCGCTAATGCTTCCCAGTCGGTTACAAAGAAGCATTCAAATGAAGTCTTAAAACCCAAGTGCACGGAGGCATTATTGATTTACCTTGAGGGGCACCCATCTATTGCGCTTTTAGGGAAGGAAGTCTTCGTATAACTGATTCATAGAGGAGATAACCGCCAAATATGCTAACTGCTCCTTGAATGGCGTTGAACATGGAGATGAAAGGGACAATGATTATCACTGCAGCGGGCGTCTTATAGAATGCAGTGAAAACTGGAAGAAGCAGTACATTTGCCACGTCCATAACGGCCACGCGCAAGGCAATACCGGAAATCATGGAGAAAATTTTCCATTTCTTTTCAGAAGAAGATGGCTTCCTCGCTTTCAAAACCACATATACACCGACCATGGTTACAAATTCAGCGAGAAACTTCATAAAGGCGCTGAAGAACTGACCACTACGTAGAGTTATACTAAGAAATGCTATTCCGCATGTAAAAATTCCAGAAAGGGAGCCAAACAAAAAATACGCCAATAACATGGGTATGCCAAGGACATCGAACTTGAGATCAGTGAACAGCGGGAAAGGTATTTTCAAACCTGCCATTTTGAATGTGACATCAAGAACAGCCACTACAGCGCCCAGAAGTGCTGTTCCCGCAATAAACACGCTCCTTCTCTTAATGTAGAGATAAGTCAACAGGAAGCCTCGAAGCTATGAGTTTGCTAACTTATTTTTATATTTTTTGTAATCTTTTATGTCAAGTCAGACATAACAACGCTACAGGAAAATCAACTCATGGCTTGATTTGCTCAACCAAAGAGAAAACCTGTTCTATCAAGTCAACGTGAAGTGGAGACAACACTCGCGAACGCCCCACCTCATAGACTTGCAACAATCCAGCCTTTTCCAACAGGCTCACATGTCTATAAACAGCTGCGTAATCCATATTGAGAACTTCAGCCACTGCTTTGATGTGCAACGGGCGCTTCGTCTCACTCACAATTGAAAGGATTTTTAGCCTGACTGGGTTGGCTAAAGCGCTGAAGATTCTGGAAAAATGTTTCATTTCCATTTAGCTCCCTCAGAGTGTCTATCCACCATATTTAGTATTTTCGCAATTAATTTATGACTTTTTGTCCACTAGCGGGCACTCTTTCCTTCAGAGTTTACGTTCAGACAGAATTTACGTTTTTGCGCAGTCAGTAGGCGCTTTCAGCTAATAAAGTGCCACCTGCAAATAGCGTCGCCGCTATTCAAAAGGACGCAACGTAATGTTTTGATTCAGAAAATGGAAGGAGAAGATGCGAGAAGCGCGCGCGGAGGTTATGTTAGGAGTGAATTTGGCAGATTCCTTGAGATCTAGGCGTTTTGACTTTTCGACTAAAACATGTTATTTGTTGTCAAATGATAAATTAAAAATGTTTAAATTTGCCTGAATCAGTTAATTATAAACAAGTCGACGGAGGAAGAAGACCTTGTCTGTACAAGCAGGTGGTGTTCCTGTTCTAATCCTGAAAGAAGGATCTGCAAGATCCAGGGGAAGGGATGCGCAACGTAATAACATCATGGCGGCAAGAACAATAGCAGAAGCGGTCAAGAGTTCATTAGGACCGAAAGGTATGGATAAGATGTTAGTGGAAAGTTTTGGTGATGTAACAATTACCAGTGATGGAAGGACAATCCTTGACAAGATGGATATTGAGCATCCAGCTGCTAAGATGATGGTGGAAGTGGCGAAGACGCAGGATAATGAGGTTGGAGATGGGACGACAACTTCGGTTGTAGTGGCTGCCGAACTCTTGGGAAAGGCTGAGGAGTTGATAGATAAGAATGTCCACCCGACAATCATAATTGAGGGATATCGAAAAGCTGCGGATAAGGCTCTTGAAACCTTTGAGAACATTGCAATTAAAGTAGAGCCTGAAGACAGGGAGTTTTTGAAGAAAGTTGCTATGACCTCTATGGCTAGCAAGTTGGTTTCGGAAAATCGGCAGCAACTTGCCGAGATAGCTGTTGATGCAGTTTTGCACGTAGTGGAAAAAATTGACGCTGAATACAGAGTAGACTTAGACGATATAATGGTTGAAAAAAAGCCTGGAGAATCGATGACTGAAACCAAACTCGTCAAAGGCATAATACTAGATAAGGAAATTGTTCACCCAGGTATGCCCAAGCGTATAGAAAACGCTAAAATTGCCCTCTTGGATACCCCGCTTGAGGTTGAGAAGACCGAATTTGACGCCAAGATCAACATTGAACGGCCTGAGCAGATGGAAGCATTCCTTAAGGAAGAAGAGAATATGCTTAGAGGAATGGTTGAAAAGATTGAAACTGCAGGGGCCAATTTTGTGATCTGTCAGAAAGGCATTGACGACTTGGTTCAGCACTTCTTGGCTAGAAAGGGAATTTTAGCCGTGCAACGAGCTAAGGAATCGGACATGAAGAAACTTGCTAAAGCTACCGGTGGAAGAGCAGTGACAAACTTGGAGGGCTTAAAACCAGCAGACCTCGGTTTTGCTCAGGTTGTCGAGGAGAGGAAAATCGGCGACGATAAGATGACCTTTATTGAGGGCTGCAATAATCCACATGCGGTGGCAATTTTAATACGTGGCGGGACTGAGCGTATAGTTGATGAAGCAGAGCGTTCAGTCCATGACGCGCTGTGTGTTGTTCGAGACGTTGTTCAGGAGCCGAAAATCCTCGCCGGAGGAGGTTCCCCTGAGATGGAAGTTGCCAGAGCACTGAGAGATTATGCTGAGTCTCTGCCAGGAAGAGAGCAACTTGCGGTGCAGGGCTTCGCCGAGGCTATAGAGTCTGTTCCATTAACTTTAAGTGAAAACGCTGGCCTTGATCCTATCGACATTCTGTCGGAACTCAGAGCCCGACATGAGAAAGGTGAAAAATGGGCGGGTGTCGATGTTTTCGAAGGAAAAATAGAGGACATGGAGAAACTAGAAGTTTATGACCCATTGGCAGTTAAGAAGCAGGTAATTAAGTCTGCCACCGAAGCTTCCACTATGATTCTCAAGATTGACGATGTCATCGCTGCTGGGAAAATGAAAGCGCCGCCCATGCCTCCAGGAGGGCCAGGCGGAATGCCACCCGGCGGCTACGGAGGCATGCCTCCAGAATATTGACCTCTATAAATTAACTCAGAGGTAATTTCCCCAATTTTTATGTTGGTATTTCGAATAGTCTCTATAAAGTATCTTAAGCTTGATTATCTTTCACCCTTTCTTGTTCTCTCTTAAGAAATAAGAATAAGGAAACTAAAAAAACCGAGTGAAATGACCCAGTTCTGCGGTTTTCTGATTATACTTGTAGTAGTCGGCTGCGCTTACTGGGTGCCTGACTACTTCTAATCCAAGCCTGGTGCGCTTCTTTTTCATGTTCCCAAGAGTTCGTCTAGGCTCAATTGCAACTCAATGGGTACGCTCCAATTATACAATATTTAATCTCTTTCGGGTTTACACTATAATTCTAGAATGCTTAGCAGCATAAACGTAGCAACACAGCCCAGGATTATTCCTAGAGATGTAAAATGTTCATGGCCACCTTCATGTGCCACCGGAATCAACTCATCCAACGTGACAAAGACCATCACGCCACCAGCAAAAGCTAATCCAAAGGGCACAAGACCATGAAAAGTTTCCAAAAAAAGTGTGGCAACCAAGGCGCCCAGCGGCTCTATCAACCCAGAAACAAGAGCCAAGCTAAAAGCACCAGACTTGGAAGCTCCGCCGGCGCACAATGGTAAAGAGATGGCCATTCCTTCTGGTATGTTGTGAAGCGCCATAGCAATGGCTATAACCAAACCAAGTCTTGGGATATAAGAATAGCCTGAAGCCACAGCGATCCCTTCAGGGAAATTATGAAGAGACATGCCAATTGCAATTAACATACCCGACTTGAGAAATCGTCCATCTAATACTCCTTTCTCACTAATAGAAAAATGCTTGTGAGGCAATAGAAAATCCAGAACAAACATAAGCAATGAGCCTGTCACAAAACCCGATGCTACTAGAAACAGCCCTGAAATCTTCAGCGCTTCTGCCATCAACTGCAGAAAAGAAAGCAAGATCATAATTCCAGCGGCCAAACCCATCAAAAAGCCCATAACTTTTCTACTAGGCCTTCTGATCACGGCAATAAACCCTCCAAGACCCGTCGCCAAGCCAGCCAATGTGCTTAGAACTAGGACATCTACAAAGTTGTCAACCATGCAACTCCCTCAGAGTAGATGGTTTGCCGTTTCAAATTTCAATCAGGATCTCACCATTATCAAGAGCATCTTAAATTTTTTCACAGCCTTCAAGGCGTGCGGTTTGTTAGCTGGCATTATAGTCATTTCGCTCTCTCTTAGCGTTATAGCTTTTCCAGAAATAACAACCTCTGCTTCGCCGTCCAAAACATAAACTAATGCCTCAAAAGGAGCCGTGTGCTCACTTAACCGTTGCTCTTCATCAAAAGCGAATAAAGTTACAGTTCCTGCATTTTTATCAATTAGCGTCCGACTGACCACGGAACCTTCTTGATATTGTATCAAATCGACTAGTTTTGCTGCTTTTGCTTCAAGTTTCTCTCTGCTTTTTCTATTTTCTTCCAATATTTTGCTCTCCATTATGATTTGACCTAATCAATAGCCGCTCGCCACTGTAGATGGATACATTCAAAAGTGCAAATATAAATATAATTGAGACTGGATGATCTTTTCATTCTTTCCATATCCCAACGATTGAATACTTCTTCAGCGACCTGCTGTCTTAAAACGAAGATACTTTCGGGATGTTCGACGTAAAGATAAACCAGGTAAACTCGGTCAAACGCTCCAGATCTGACCAACATATAGCTAGGCTTCTTCTGGAACTTGTGGCTGTACTGTTTAAGAACTTCGTCGAAGATCTTGGCAATTCCTGCGGAGGAAACGCTATCAAATCCCATTTCGAAAGTGTAACAATAAACACTGAAATTCTTCTCGCTTTCATAAAGGTAGTTCGTCACATCTCGATCCAGAATCTGAATATTGCTAATCGAAACAACATTGTTTCCACTAGTTAAAATCTTGGTATAATTAATTGTGATTTCCTGTACGATACCTTCAATGGTTCCAATACGGACATAGTCGCCTACTCTGAATGGACGCGCAGCAAGCAAGAAAAGACCTGCAATGAAATTCCCAATAGTCTTTGTGGAAGCAAAACCAAGCGCTGCGCCACCAAGTGCAGAGAAAGCGACAGACCACTCTGTTGGCAATCCGCCGACTCTAATCAAGGATGCTGTGGCGCCGACCAAAATTATGATACGAAACGTTAGAATGAGATTGTTCGTGACGCTTGGTTCTAAGCTGGTTCGCTTAGCGAATTTGAACAAATATCTCGCAATCAACCTTTCAAGAACAATTGCCATGGCTACGATACCTACTATCCAGAGAAGAGTTGATAATTTAACTCCGAGAAATGTTTGCGTGTCCAAATGGTTGAGAAAATCCTGGAAGTCCACCATTTAATTCCTCCTCCATTTGCGAATCTTCTAGCAATTCTTTTCATAAACTCTTTTGTGCGCCACCTTTAGCTGGGGAAAGTTTTTATTAAGGTTTGAAGCTTACTTTCGAACTGTCCTCTCAAAAGATGATGATTTATGACTTTACAGAAAGGTGACTTCATAATAGTGGACTATACTGCTAAAGTGAAGGAGACAAATGAGGTTTTTGATACAACAAGTGAAGAAACCGCTAAGAAAGAACACTTGTACAAAGAAGGCGAAATTTACGAACCAAAACTGGTGGTAATAGGAGAAGGATGGGTTCTCAAAACTTTAGATGAGAGCCTTCCAACCATGGAGATTGAAAAAGCCACTTCAGTTGAAATCCCCCCGGAAAAGGCGTTCGGAGCCAGAGACCCCGAAAAAGTCAGACGGTTGTCATTGAAACATTTGACGGACAAAGGGGTAACTCCAAACATTGGAACACGGATAGAATATAACGGAAAAATGGCCACTGTACGGGCGATAGGTGCTGGACGTGTGCTATTAGATTTTAACCCTCCGCTGGCTGGCAAAACCCTTCTGTACGAAGCGACGGTGAAGAAGAAGCTTGAAATGCAGGAAGAAAAAATAGTGGCTCTTATCCACCGCCGAATACCGGGTGTAGAAGAAGCCAAATTCAAGTTCACGATCGAAGAGAACAATTTGAAATTAGAAATGCCCGAAGAAACATTCTATTTAGAAGGAATACAGGTGGCAAAAAGGGGCATAGCCCTAGACGTACAAAGATTTTTCCCAGAAATAACAGCAGTCAAATTCGTTGAAACCTTCAAAGCTGAAGCTAGGACAGAAACGAAAAGCTAAAACTTCAATCCAACAAGAATGAATGAAAGATTACGTGTCCCTTTTTAGGGCCTTCAGAGAAACAGCTAATGCCTTGAGCTTGTTTGGTTTTCACTCGAAATACGTAAATATTTAATAACGCGTATCCTAGACATTATAGTCCAATTGGAGAGTGCCATTATATGAGCAATCTTGTTTTAGACGCCATAAAAGGAAGACGTAGCGCTGTACGCTTTGAAAGCACCTCTGTAGAAGAAGAAAAACTCAAAACGGTATTGGAAGCAGGACGATGGTCTCCTTCATGGCTTAACAAGCAACCCTGGAATTTCATTATTATAACAGATAAAAGTATTAAAGAAAAGTTGAGCGAAGTTGTTCCGACAGTTTTTGTTAAAGGTCTAAGAGAAGCACCAGTATGCATTGCTGTTGTTGCTGACACTACAGTGGACCAGTACCATTTTGTAGAAGCAGGTGCTGTAGCTACACAAAACATGGCTCTTGCAGCGCATAGCCTAGGCTTACATTCTTGCTGGATTGGAATTTTTGACGTGAAGAACCAGAAAAAATCCTCTGAAAACCGTGTGAGAGAGATTTTAGAAGTTCCAAAGACCCATCGAGCTATAGCGCTTTTGCCGATAGGATACACACGCCAAGAAAACCTGAAGGCAGAAAGGAAAACCCTAGACCAAATAGTTTATCAAAACAGATTTGGAAACAAAACCTAAGCCGCAAGACATAGTTGAACATTTTTCTGCTATTTAATTACTCCTGTTACTTTTGCAGTCTCACCGTAAACCTCACGTTTCAAGTTCAGTTTATGAAGAATTGTGTACCTTTCCGGTCTAATTGTTGCAGCCATCTCTAACGCTTTAATCACATCCTCGTTTTCGACACCAAGTTCGCAAGCAGTTGTAGGTGCACCTAGTTTCTTCAATGCATCTTCAATTCGCCTCCAATCTGCCTTGTGAAGATAAGCCATCATTATGGCTCCAACACCGCACTGTTCGCCATGCATGGCGTGTTTCTGGTTGATTATGTCCAGCGCATGACTAAAAAGGTGTTCTGAGCCACTACATGGGCGGCTACTTCCAGCGATGCTCATGGAAACGCCACAGCTTATTAGAGCTTCTATGAGCACCCTCAAGCCTTCCTCGTTTTCTGGTCTAATCAGCTCAACGTTTCGCATTATAAGCTCAGCGCTCATCAAGGCTAGACTGGCAGAATATTCTCCATAGTATTCATTTGTCTCTTCATGCCCTAATTTCCAATCCTTCACAGCAGTGCATTTTGCGATTACGTCTCCGCAGCCGCTTATTATGGAGCGCCAAGGTGCTTGTCTTATTATGTCCGTATCTGCAATGATGGCCATGGGTGCTTGGGCCATAACAGAATATGGCTTTTCGAAACCCTTGACAGAGGACAATGGACTTACAATTCCATCATGGGAAGCCGTAGTTGGCACGCTTATAAATGGAACTTTTTGACGGGCGGAACTCAACTTTGCAACATCTATTTTTGTTCCTCCGCCGACTCCGAGCACAACTTGTGGTTTCAAAATCCTAATTTTTTCTTCTACAACTTGAACGTCCTTAATTGTTGCTGTTTCAACAATAAAAGTGTCAACGATCATCCCGCTTTGTTCAAGGAGGTCTTGAACAGTTTTCCCGGCGATATCACAGCTTCTTGTTCCAGTGATTATTAGCGCGGATTGTTTAAAGCCTAATCTTTGAGAGATTTCAGCAACACGGTTTATAGTTCCATTTCCGATGATAACTTCCCTTGGAAGCTCCATACAGTGATGTTTTAAAGGCAAATCAACCACGTTCAAGCTTGTAGTAAGTAACTTCATTGCAACGCACGTTTAAAGCTTTTTAAATTCAGGGTCTTTCTAGATTTTAAAAAATGCTGTTTTGTTCAAAATCGAACCGTAATATTAATAAATCCCACGATTATGATTACATGTTGCTACTTCCTAGCAACGAAATTTAGTTGCATATTCGAGTTTTAGGAGAAAAAAGAAATGACAGATAATGACGCAGCTAAGAGATTAGTGTTAAAGGGAACAACAACAATAGGCGTCGTCTGCAAGGACGGCGTAATATTAGCTTCGGACACCCGCGTAACTATGGGCTATTACATAGCCCACAAACACGGAAAGAAAGTTTACAAAATAGACGATCACTTAGGCATGACCATAGCTGGGACAGTCGCAGACGCTCAACGGGTCGTTGACATACTCACAGCAAACGCTCAACTTTACAAGATTAACATGAGTAGGCCCATGCCGGTAGGCTCTGCAGCGAGAATGGTTGCAAATCTTCTATTCTCAGCTAGGTACTTGCCATTATTGACGCAGGTTCTCATAGGTGGCATAGATGAAACAGGACCTCACGTGTTTTCTTTAGATCCATTTGGTAGTTTGACAGACGAAAAATGCGTTGCGACTGGTTCTGGTTCGCCAATCGCTTACGGTGTTTTAGAAGATAAGTACAAGGAAGACGTGTCAGTTGAGAAGTTCCTACCTTCAATTGTTAAAGCCGTAAATTCAGCTATGAAGCGCGATGCCGGAAGCGGCAACAGTTTTAACGTTATAGTGATAGACGAAAACGGCTATCGCGAGTTAACCGATAAGGAAAAGAATAGACTGCTGACGAATTAAGGAAGTTAAAAATCGTGGCGCCAACCCAAGAAAAAGACAAGATTGAAATAAGCCAGTACATACTGGAACACGTTCCAAAAGAGGCTGAAGTGACGAGAATAGAGTATGAAGGACCAACGCTTGCCGTTTACACCAAGAGACCAGAAATTCTAGTTGAACAGAGCAACGTGGTCGCAGAAATAGTTAACGTCATAAGGAAACGAATAGTCATTCGACCCGACCCATCGGTCAGGCTGCTGGAAAACGAAGCTGAGAAAATAACACGTGAAATAATACCGCAGGAGGCAGAAATTACAGACATAAATTTTGATCCCAGCCTCGGCGAAATAATAATTGAAACTAAAAAACCCGGCTTGGTCATTGGAAGAAATGGAACAGTTCTTCAAGAGATCATGAAGAGGACGAAATGGCGCGCCCACGTTTTGAGAAGCCCCCCAATACGCTCCAAAATAGTAACTCACATGCGGCATTATCTTCACTCAGAAACAAAAGAAAGAGAGAGAGTTCTCCGCACGATAGGCGAAAGAATTTTCAGACCTAAAACCTACGAGGTTGGAGATGTCCGAATCACAGCCCTCGGAGGAGTCCAAGAAGTTGGCAGATCAGCCTTTCTCGTTCAAACCAGAGAAAGCAGCGTCTTGTTGGACTGTGGCATCAACCCAGGTTCTTCAAAGCCTTTCGAAGCATTTCCAAGATTTGACTCACCTGACTTTGAGCTTGATTCTTTAGATGCGATAGTCATAAGCCACGCTCACCTTGACCACTGTGGCCTGGTGCCATTTCTTTATAAATACGGGTATGACGGCCCAGTCTATTGTTCTGCTCCCACTTCAAATCTGATGACGCTGCTTCAACTGGACTATTTAGACGTAGCAAGTAAGCAAGGCATAATGGCAACCTACGACCAGAAAGATGTCCGAGAGTGCGTTTTACACACGCTTCCTTTACGATACGGTGTCGTCACCGACATAGCTCCGGACATTCGTCTGACCCTGCATAATGCAGGTCACATTTTGGGTTCGGCAATGGCACACTTGCATGTAGGTGAAGGAGTGCACAATATAGTTTACACGGGTGATTACAAATTCGCAAGGACCATGCTATTAGAAGCAGCTGCAACCGAGTTTCCCAGAGTTGAAACGATAATAACTGAGAGCACCTATGGAGGCCCAGAGGACATAATGCCTTCGCGGATTGAAGCAGAGGAACGTTTAACAGCAGTTATAAATGAAACCTTGGAACGCAGGGGCAAAGTTCTGATTCCCGTGCCAGCTGTGGGCAGAGCGCAAGAGATAATGCTTATTATTGATGGCTATATGCGGCGTGGACTAATGAAGGAGGCGCCAGTATTTATTGAAGGCATGATTTCAGAGGCAACGGCAATTCATACAGCCTATCCAGAATATTTGGGCAGAGAGGTTCGCAGCAGCATCCTTCACGATGAGGTTAACCCGTTCCAGTCAGACTACTTCACAATTGTTGAGCATCCCAATGTTAGACAGGAGATAATTGATGGCGAGCCGTGTATAGTGCTAGCTACTTCTGGAATGCTTGAAGGAGGGCCAGTTATAGAGTATTTCAAGAGTTTAGCAGAGGACGAGAAAAACACGATAATCTTTGTAAGCTATCAGATCGAGGGTACCCTGGGAAGGCGAGTGCAGAAGGGAATAAACGAAGTTCCGATGATTGGCAACGAAGGCAAAATGGAGGTTGTAAAAGCCAAGTTGCAGGTGGAATCCATTGAAGGCTTTTCTGGGCACTCAGACAGACGCCAGATCATCAATTACATAACTCATCTTAAGCCAAACCCTGAAAGGGTTTTTGTTTGCCACGGCGAAAGAGCAAAAATCATGAACATAGCGAACTTTATTCAGAAAAAATGCGGAATAGACACTATCGTCCCAGGGATTATGGAAACTTTTAGGCTGCTGTAGGCAAGGGCTCATTTGAGATTGGAGCTTTTTCCCGCCAAATTCTCACATTCGGAGGACAAATGACTACTCGTTCCTCTCCTAGGCGGGCGATATCTCCGCCAATTGACTCAACAAATTCGCATAGGTCGTTTACCGCGTGCTTCACATCTTCAATGTTTTTGTTTGCGAGAGGAGTTATCCTGAGGATGAGGATGTTCCCCGAATTCACCTCGCTTTTAACGGTTTCCAACTCTGACAGGTCTCGGAGAGGCAGGGCTTTTAGATAAGTTTTGCCTAAAACGTTTTTAGTCTCAGATTTTACCGATTTCTTTTCTTCATCTCTCTTTGATTTGCGGAAGATTCCGCTTAAGTTTGGCAAACTTCCCCTCTCTAACAGTTATATACTTACCATTCAATTGTTTAAGCGTTTCTTAATCTTGAGTCCAAATTTTTAGTATTGATTAAACTAATATGTGCTTTATGAATTTAAAATTTATATTGGAAATCTTTATCGAGACTTCTTTTCGCAACTCCCCTTTTTTCTATAGCCCGTGCTAGTTAAACTTTTGGTCCCTTTTTCAATGAGCTTTTGGTTTCCCAAGGCATAAGATGAAAACTGGCCTGCCGGTACGCACGAATCTAGACCAGCATTCTTTAATTTTCTCTAGGCCGCTTTAGTCCATACAAACATTATCTTAGATTCATTTCTTTCATGGTGGCCTTTTCTGTGCATATTGGTATCTGCGGGGTTTTCCTTCCCTTGAAAGAACACCGTCTTTGACTAGGTCTACTAGTGCGTGGGCCACTGCTGTGCGGTCATAGTGAAAGCCGCGTCTTGCCATCTCGCTGTGAACTTCGCTTAGGCCTTTAGGCGTGATGAACCAGTCTTCTTCCCAGAGTTTTTGTATTAAGCCTTTGCACGTTTCTGCTTTATGCAGTGTTGTGACTTTTTCTATCATCATAGGGGTTTCTTTGAGCTTAGCGGTTACTGTGGAGAGAATTTTGTCAACTGCTGTTTGAAGTTGGTCTTCTTGGCATTCTATTTCGAATTCTATCTCACCTATTTTCATTTTGACGCGGATTGGATTTTTTTGCTCTTTTTCTGTCAACGCCTCACCTATTGTATATTGAATTGTGCATCTTGTTCATGCACAACACTTAAATATCTCTTTCCCAAACAATTGGCTATTGGTGAATCTTGGTGATTGAACAATATACTATTACAACAACACCAAAATATAATTTTCCACAACCAACCATAGACACAAGATTGCCCCAACGTTTCCTAGAACTAAGCCTGCGCTCACTGAAGCAGGTGGAAAGTCAAGCCCTTCAACTAAATCAACAAAGCTTTCAACAAGCCAACTTCCTAGAAACACATATGCAAAATCTGCAGCTAAAACCTCAACCACTATCACTAAAACCTAGTCTTAAAGAAACGATAGTTGCAGCAGTGGACACTTCAACAATGAAAATAGGCGAAACAAACACAGGCATAGTAATCGCTGTTAGGGGTGCAAACGTTTGGAAACAAGGCGGAAACTACCGGTACACTCGCTTGGGACCATTCATATTTCATATAACTGAGGAGAACAAACGAGAAGTTTACAATACGCTAGAAAAAGCGTATTTTGGCTTTGCAGATGATTACAGTCACCAAGGCACTCCGAATCTTCTGCAGATACCTACCCGCATAGCGAATCTTCTTGAAAGATGGCTACAAACAATGCTCTCAAAAACGATGGCCAACGGGCTAATTCTCTTTGATGGCTCTTTAACTTCCGGAACTCCAGATAATCGAACGCAACGCACGAAGGAGATTCTGGGTACCGCCAGAAAAAGGGGTAATGTGGTTTTAGCCTTTTCAAAAATGACAACCTTAAGAGTCAACGGGCATCTCATAACGGACTTTCTCCCCGAGCATAGGCCGCCTTGCCTGTTTGAAACGGTTAATTTGAAGTCCAAACCGCCAACTGTTCTTCTTGGGGATGTTTATGTGGCTAGGTTAACTCGGGAAAACTACGCCTTTAGGCTGGACATTGATCGCGAAATCTCGCACGAGCTGAGGATTGAGGCCGTTGAAAGACTCTTGGGGAATGACCTGCTTTCCCAGAGCTATCCTGAAACTCTACGTCTTGCCCACATTCTGTGCACTTTCACTGCAAACGAAGTTTTGGCTATGCAGCATTTCATTACATTTAGATACGGGCTTCAAATAGTCACTAGACCAGATATTCATAGGCTTTTGTTCGGCCCGTTTGGTAAAGGAGAAAGCTATTCATGAAACTGTACAAGAAAGAAGGTAACATCGTTGAGATTTTGAGCTTCCCAAAGGAGACTGTGGAGAAAGGCGATTATCTGCTTGTTGAGGACGGTGATGCGGGAAAAGCATTAATTGTGCAGGTCATTGATGTGCAGTTTGCAAGTATTCCAGGCATTCTTGAAGAGTTGATCCGTGCCCTTCCCGATGGAGGTGAGCAGATTCGCGGTGAAGACGTTGATCCGCTGGAAATTGCTCCGCATATAACTTACATTCAAGACGCTAGTTTACTTATCGGTAGAATCCGAGCTACAATGGAAAATGAAAGCTTATGCCCCAGCAGTTCTTGGCTTCCTTCACGTTCGCAGTCAATTATACGGAAATTGCCAGTGCCGACACTGCTGAAACTTGTGAAGATGGAGGGGAAGTTCCCCATAGTTTTGGGTGGAACAAAAGATTCTTCGCTTCTGAGTATAGATGCTTCATCCTTGGATGGAAGGTTGAACATAATAACGGGTAAGAAGGGAACTGGCAAATCTCATTTGTCTAAACTTTTAATGTTGAATCTGGTGGGATACAAGGTTACGGTTGTCGTTTTCGATTTGAACGGTGAATATCTAAGTTTGGGCACGACGATAGATGGGAAAAGAAACACTTACCATGACAAGATCCACGTTTTAACCCCTGCTCAAAACTTCAGAATCGCCCTGAAACAGTTGAACATTAATGTAATGCTAGGGATCCTAGTTCATGCACTTCATTTACCTGGAACTTCAGCACGCGAGTTCAGGCGCATATGGCAGTCGTTGAAAGAAAGAGGCATGCTTGACTTACATGAGTTGAGTGAGGCCATACGGAATTGGAACTGCAACCAGCATGTCCGTGACGCGCTGTTCTCGCGTTATCATGCTTTGGTTAATTCTGGTTTTTTCGCTGATGATGCTGCCGGGAGCATGCTTTTAGAAGAATGCTTGTGCAAGGCTAAGGAGCACGGTGGAGCCATTGTGGTAAATTTGCAGAACACTTCCACGGTAGACCGCCAGATCGTAGTGGAGTACGTGCTCGGAAAACTTGTTGAATTATTGACCAGCTGGAAGCTTAGGGCTGTTTTCCTTTTCGCTGAGGAGGCACATATTTATTTACGCGAGACTTACTGGGATGACATTGTAACGCGGATGCGCCATTTCGGAATCTTCACCACCTTTATCACTAATCAGCCAGACACGATTCGAGACAATATTTATCGCCAAGCAGATAACATATTCCTTTTCAACTTCACAAACGAACATGACCTTGATGTTGTTTCCAGGGCTTCTCGTGTTGACGCGGAAACCGTCAGATCCATTGCGCGTGACTTGCCGCCGCACAACTGCCTTGTTCTTGGAAAAGTTGTGCAGGATTTTCCAATGGTGGTAAAAGTAAAGGCTTTGGATGTCAAAACAATGGGAGAAACAAGACTTTTCTTTAAAGAAATGAGTTGATGTGCTCTAGAGATCTTATCTGCCATGCGAAGTCTGGTTCTTCCTTATTTTTAGGTCGAACTTATCCTCTTACAAAGCTGAGTTCAAAAGTGCTAAAGGGAGGAGGAGTCAAGAGTTTTCAGTTTCTCGTAGTTCCTTTTGAAGAACTCTCGGAAAGTCTTCGTTAAATCATACTTTTCAACTTCGTCCAATGCAAACCATTGGAGTTCTTCGGTGTCGCTTAGCGCGCGCGCAGCCCTAGGCGCTCCAGACTTAAGTTTGACGAAATAGTCAACGATTACAAAGTGATATCTTATCCTGCCTTTTTCATCTAGGAGTACATTGTTGACTACATCAATAAGTTCAGGCTTGTCAACTTCAAGGCCAGTTTCTTCCTTAGTCTCCCTAATGGCAGTCTGCTCTAGATCCTCGCCCAGCTCTACTATGCCACCTGGAATGCTCCATTTTCCTTTTCCAGGATCGTTTTTTCTTTTTCCAAGTAGAATTTTTCCATTGCAGATTATTACTGTCCCTACGCCTACAATTGGCTGGTTTGGGTATAGCCGCTTCAATGCAGGAACCTTCTTTCATAAAACTACGTTATTAGTACTTAATGCTTCTACTGGTTTAAGCTTTGAAGATCTCCAAGCAAAAATTCTTTCTTTAGCGCGCGCCGTTTACTGGCTCAACGATTGTCGTTATTGAAGAGCGCCTGTATTATTTGCTCAGGAACCTCCATGAAAGGACTATACCTACTGTAGCAACTACGACTCCGAAAATTCCAACATACACAAAGTCTAATGCAAGCTGTGCATAGTCGGTGCTGAATATCAATAGTTGCCTCACTGCATCAGTTGTGTAGGTCAGTGGGTTGAACTTTGCTATTGTCTGCAGCCAATCGGGCATGAACTTGGTCGGGAAGAAAGCATTGCTGGCAAACATCAGCGGCAGATTTATCAGGTTAACGACAGCCATTGGAGTCTCAATTCTTGTTGATCTTATTGTGATCGTAATAAAGAGCGAAGACAAGCCCATGCATATTAAGAACATTATCGCAAAAACGCCCAATATGTTAACTGGGGTGAAGTTTGCCCCAAACTGGAGACCGAATGCGACAGCGATGACTATTATGATTCCTGCTTGGAACATTGACCGCAATGCTGCAGAAAGCACCTTGGAGAATACGATAACTGCTCGCGATACTGGTGTACTCAGAGCCTTGTTTAGGAAGCCCAAGCGTCTGTCCCAAACTACTGACATACCGCTGAACATTGTCGTGAAGAGGGCTGTGAAAGAAATCATGCCCACTGACATGAAGGAAAAGTAATCAGTTGTGCTGAACGCGCTTTGCATTAGGTTTGACTGCAACTTGCCAAAGAATTGGCTTAGCTGCAGAAGTTGTTGCGGAGTGAGTGGTGGATTTATTTGTGGAAACGTGATTTGGGTGCCCGAAAAAATCGCGCCAATGTTCATTGCTTTTCCCAGCATACCCATCCAAAGGATTGGCTGAATTATGGAAAGTACGAATATTATAGGAGCCTTGTACCATTTTTTGAGCTCTCTGTTTGTCAAAGCCCAGAGACCGTGCAGTTTGCTTTTTGAATTGCCGTTCGTTTCGCTCATTGTCGAGCCCTCCTCATAGCCATCCTTCGCGTCACAACATTCTCTCTTGATTCCTCCGCGTCACGCATAGACTTGCCAGTGTATTCAAGATAAACCTCGTTTAGCGTAGGCTCTGTCATCGAAAGCCTTGTCACAGTATATCCTTTTTTCCGCAAAGCTTCAATTATGAAGGGAGCGGTTATTTCGCCAACTGCAGCTTTTATGCGGTAAGCTCCGTCTTCCTTGCGGACTTCCTTAACATGCTCGACCTTCTGGATCAATTCACTCACATCCTCATTTTCTTTGATTGCCAAAGTTATCAAATCGCCGCCCAAGCTGTGTTTCAGCTCCTCAGGGCGACCTACGACCACTATTTTTCCGTGATCAATTATGGCAATGCGGTCACAAAGAGCATCAGCCTCTTCAAGATAATGGGTTGTCATGAAAAGCGTCATAGCAAATTCTTTCTTCAGCTTTTTGATGTAATCCCAAGTCGCGGCCCTAGTTTGAACGTCTAAACCTAGGGTGGGCTCGTCCAAGAAAAGCACTTTCGGCCTGTTGATTAGCCCACAAGCGAGTTCAAGTCTACGGCGCATGCCCCCAGAATAGGTTTGAACTCTTTTGTCCTTGAAATCGGTTAGCTCAACAAGCTTCAGCAGATCTAATGCGCGTTCTCTAGCGATATTTCGGGGAATGCCGTAGAGATCAGCACACAAAAGTACGTTTTCTATACCCGTTAGGTCTTCGTCAGCGGTATATTCTTGTGGCACCACGCCGATTACGTTTCTGACGTTGTTGTCCTGCTTTGCAATTTCAAAGTCCAAGATAGAGGCTTTGCCTTCTGTAGGCTTCAAGACAGTTATCAGCATGTTGATTGTCGTTGTTTTTCCTGCGCCGTTAGGACCGAGGAAACCGAAGATTTCGCCCTTTTTAACGCTGAAGCTCACGTGGTCCACGGCTGTTAAATGTTTGTTGAAAACTTTGGTTAAACCTTCTGCTTTGATTATCTCTTCACTCATTCTGCTCACCCTTCAATTTTCTGTTTATTTCTTCAAGTTCTTTTGCGGTTTCGTCTAGAATCTTCTGAGCCTCTTTTAAGGCTTGCTCCGAGAATCTTTCTTCCAAAACATTGCCTAATTCAAAAAAAGCTATCATGAGTTTTCTCATGGCTTCTCGAACTGCAACGGTTTTTTCAGGAGGTATGCGGAACCACAATCCGCCCAATAACGGAGAGGGAAAGAATCTTGCTGCCCTTCTGAATTCTCTCTTTATTTTCCTCTGCTCTTCAAGCAGTGTCTGACCCCGATCTGTAAGTTCATAACGCTTCATTCCACTTTGGTCTGTTGGCACCTCTCTCACGTAACCGTTATCTTGTAACCATGCTAAAAGAGGATAAATTGAACCTGGGCTGGGTTTCCAGCAGCCTCCAGTTCTTTTTTCAATATCATTGATTATTTCTGAACCTGACATGGGTTTCTCACATAAGGACTCGAGAACGTGATAGCGTATGAACCCTTTCGGCACTATTGCGGTGTGTCTCATCCAATGTCGGATGGGAGGAAACATTTTATCACCATTGATATCGTCGTCGATATCAACGGCGATATTTAAACTTGCCGCTCTGTAAGAACAAAAAGCAAGGTTTAATTAATCAATGACTGTGCCAGCCCGCTTACCATAGATAGCTGCTGTAACGTTTTCCGGTTTAAATCCGTTCACAACGATGACTCTAACACGTTCGCGTCTCAGAATCTTAATGGCTTCTGGATCGAGAATCTGGTGTATTCCTGCTTTATGCTTGTTGTCAGCGAGCACTTGTGCTAAATCTTCAAGGCGTAGGTGGTCAAGTTTAACAGCATCCGCATGCTTTCGAGGATCTTTATCGTAAACGCCGTTTTGATCTGTGGCTTTAACCAGTAAGTCAGCCTTTGCTTTTTCTGTAATTAATGCTGCAACCGTGTCCGTGGTCATGCCAGGTTCTAGGCCACCCATAACCACAACCTTCCCTGCCTTCAGACATTCTACTGCCTCCAAGGTCGTTAGAGGCACGGTTTTGCAGCCTATTTCTCCAAGTTTTAGTAGTAGGAGTTGGGCGAAGATCCTGGAGATAGAAATGGCAACTTCATCTTGGGCTTTTTCGTCTAGTTCTAGGCTTTTTGCTATGGCAATAAACTCTCTTGCCAATGTGCCACCGCCAACAACAACAGCAGCCTCGTGTCCGTGGGCCTTTAAATCTTTTAGTAGATCAGCGTATTTGCTGATTAAATCTGAGTCAACCGGCGAAGCAATAACAGATCCGCCTATTCTTAGTACTACTCGCATGACTCGTGCATCCTTTAATGCTTACTATACGAAACTTTCTAGTTAAAATTCTTTAGAAAAACTTGTTCAGTTCCTGTTGAGTTCTTCCTTTGCCAGCTTGCACAGTTATGGTTTCGCCAAAATTTATGATCATCCCGTCAACTGCTGCAATTGTGGAAACGCTTGTTTTTTCTTGGACTAGTTTTGCCTCTTTTGCTGGTCCTTGAAATATCATTTGCATTCCAAGATGTGTTAGAACTGCTTTTTCAGGATGCGTTTCCTCAATTATTTTTATTGCATCGTCTGTTGTCATGTGGCCTTTCCACGGTTTTCCCGTTGGTCTCATGACACATAGTATGAGGAGCCTCAAGCCTTCGTAGTATTTTCCTATGCCTCTAAAGTATTCCGTGTCGCTTGTGTAAGAGAAATCGCCACAATCAGAAGTTGTGAACCTGAAGCCTACGGCATCTGGGTCTGTATGCCTAGCCTCCGTCACTGAAACGTTGATGTTGCCGACGTGAAATTTCATGTTTGGTGCAGCTTCAATTGTTTGCTGTGGCATTGCTTGGTGGTACATTGAGATTGAGGACTCGCAAGTGTCGCTCCCGCTGAGAACACTTTTGGCTGCGGCTAATACGCCCTTTTTTCGAGTCATGCCATGCGTCATGGCTTCAATCAGAACTTCCGCGTCTGTGTAATGATCAGGATGACAATGGGAAACAAAAACGGCGTTAAGCTTCTGCGGATCTAAACCTTCATTGATTGAATGCACAAGAGCCCCCGGACCAGGGTCTAGATGCAAGTTTAAGCCCTCGTCTATAATGCGAATCCCAGCTGTACGCCGTCTTTGCGTTATTGTTGTGAATCTTCCACCGCCAGTTCCAAGAAATATCAAGTCAAGCTTGTTCATGACCGAATTTTATGTCGGTCACACGATTTCTGTTTTGCGGAAAATCGTCTAGAAAAAGGAAGAAAACTCTTTTTAATAGACATGTATAGCTCGCGCGCTATTTTCTTCGAAAAAGTAATTATAGTTTTGTGCCATGAAGGTGAAAGCTTGAACGTAATTGTTAAATCTGTTGGCTTCTCCCTTCTCTCATGAAAGTTCAGTCCAAAAGAGGCCTCGGGTTAAGCCATGGAGTTTGATTCCATAATTGTTCGCTTCGGCGGAGAGATAGGCATCAAAAGCGAATGGACAAGGTGCGTTTATGAAAAAATGTTGATGAGAAACATAAAAAACGCCTTAGAATGTCACAGGCTTATTCCTGAGGCGGTTGAACGTAAGCGCGGCAGAATCTATATAGAAACCTTACGAACACAAGAAACCACCCATAAGTTAACAAAGATCTTTGGCATATCTTCTGTTTCTCCAGCAACGCAAACATCGTCAGATAT